>Ga0163144_10002195_pt1 | contig 45556 bp, 52 predicted proteins | sample OliLak19BULKMAT1_FD_123175 | JGI IMG/M metagenome (GOLD analysis project Ga0163144, IMG submission 123175) | Freshwater microbial mat bacterial communities from Lake Vanda, McMurdo Dry Valleys, Antarctica - Oligotrophic Lake LV.19.BULKMAT1 | ecosystem: Environmental > Aquatic > Freshwater >... | reverse complement strand
TCTGGGCCATTCGCATTCGATCACTCCAACTCGCTCGGTAGTAGAGCATTGGAGAAGGTCAAAGGCGATAAGTTCTATCAAGAATGCAGCACTACACTAGGTCGTTCACATCGGTCTGTACTGCATCGTTGGGATAGCGCGGATATTAGGCCATCTCTTGTTGGTGGGCTTTCTGTCCTTGCGCAATTTCCTACGATTCGTCCATCACCGTGCGCTCGGGTGCGCCTGTGGCCGGATTCGTCACCGTAGCGCAGGCACTTAGCAACGCGCACAGGAGCAACGATAAGTGTCGCAGTCCGCGCACGGTAGAGCTCCGGACCTGATGCCAGGGAGAGCAGGCGTTTTTCATCGGTGCGTATGAACGAGCATCGAGCGTGCCGGGAAGCCGTATACGCATCGCGGCGAATCCGGGAAATAAGACGCGTGATGGTCGATATACCCTCGATCGTTTCATTAGTTGAGTGTCGTTATCTTAACCTTTAGCTGCGACCATATATTTGTGCGATCCGACCGATCTGTCTGGTGCGACACACACGGGGGGGGATCCGGGGACAGTAACTGTATAAAGCGAAGCGGCGGGAGCGACGCTGAGGGGCTAATCTGGTAGCCGTTACTGTATTTCACCGCGCGCCTAGCAACCTGTCGGACACAGGTCGGTGGATAAGCTGTGTATGTTCGTGCGTCTGGTCGGATAGCGATGTGTTGTGGGCATGATGACTGTGCGACCGATAATGTCAAAGTCAAATCGGCCTCAACCACTGGCCAGGGTCTGCAAAGTCGCCCTCCGACGGATGTTCCAGGCCATGGTCATCAACGACCACTCGCCGCGGACCGCGTCCAGGCCACGGAGCAAGCACTGGCGCAAGCCCATCACGCTCTTAATGATGACGAACACCGGCTCAACGGCCTGCTTGCGCAAGGCATACCAGGTGCGCCCGGCGCGCGTGTGCAATTGGTGCTTCATGTGTGCGAGGCGGTCGGTGGGATCGGCAAGCTGCTGCGTCAGGAAGGGCTGTATAGCTCGCATCTGGCGAAGTGGCGTCGTGAGTTGGAAGCGGACGAGCAGGCGACGTTAGCGCCGAAGCGGCGCGGTCCGAAAATAGATGTGGCCAAAGCCGAGGTACGGCGGGTGGCGGTGCATGAGCGCGAGAGCAGTCGATTACGTCAGAAGCTGACCCATGCCGAGCACATCATCGCGGCCCAAAAAAACTGTGCGACCTGCTGGGCTTGCCGACGAGCGAGGAAGCGACGCGTTGATCGTGAGCGTCGCGCTGGCGCCGCTGGTCGGGATCGTCGCCGCGTGCGCGAGCCTGGGTCACGCGTCCATCCCGCCTACACCAAACCTGAGTTACTGGCCCAGCGACCGCGCGAGCTGTGGTCGTGGGACATTACCAAGCTCAAAGGCCCGGCCAAATGGACTTGCTTCCACCTCTACGTCATTCTCGACGTGTTCAGCCGCTATGTCGTGGGCTGGATGCTCGCACCGCGCGAGTCGGCGGCCCTGGCGCACGAGTTGATTGCGGCGACCTGTGACAACGAAGCGATCGTGCCGGGACAGCTGACCCTGCACGCCGACCGCGGCACCTCAATGCGCTTGAAGCCAGTCGCGCTGTTGCTGGCCGACCTCAGCGTAACCAAAAGTCACAGCCGGCCTCCGACGGCTGCTGGGATCAACTGGCCGAGACCGGGTGCCGAAGCTGGTAGATGGCTCGATGAGCACGATCCAAATCGGGAGGCGTGACAAATCGGAATTGTCATGACAATTCAAGAGGAGCGAATTACCCACCCAGTCTGACCTTACGGCGATTTACGTGACTTGTCATGCCAAGGGTTTGAGCGGCGACGTGCCGCAAGAACCTATGAGGTCCAGACATGATCACCACGATCCTTCGCCTTCCTGCCGTTTTCCGCGAACGCGGTCGCTCCCGCAGCGCCCATTACGCCGATATTCAGCAGGGTCTTTTCACACGCCCGGTACAGATCGGTTTGCGCGCTGTCGGCTGGCCCACGACGGAGGTCGCCATGCTCAACGCCGCACGCATCGCCGGCAAGAGTGAAGTCGAGATTCGCAAACTGGTCGCCAAGCTCGAAGCGGCGCGCAAATCGGCATCTTGAGGAGCGGCGACCATGACTCCCAATGTGCTGACAGATTCCTCAGCCGTACCGATGGAAGCCGGCAAAGGCGGTGAAGGCGGTGCTTTCAATTTCACCAATGCCGACTTTGTGGCGGCGGTGTTTCCACTCCTGCCCGAAGGCGCGTTCGCGGCGGTGTGCTCGAAGAGCGGCGACCCCGACTCGGGCGGATGGGCTGCCAGTCGCGCCGATCAGGTGGCCGTCAATCTATCTGCCGCCAACAACTACATCGGTTGCGCGAGTTTCTACCCCGGCGATGATGGCTCATTCAAGGCGCGCAAAGCTCAATTTGCCGCCTGCCATTTCCTGATGCTCGCCGATATTGGCACCAAGGTGCCGCTGGAGCGTCTAGCCGGTTTTGAATTGTCCTGGTTGATCAAGACCAGCCCCGGCAATTATCAGGGCGGCATCATCCTCGACGAGCCGCTCACCGATGGTGCGGTGGCGGTGCGACTGCTCAATGCCGTGATCGAATCGGTCCTGTGCGATGCGGGCGATGGGTCCATTGAGCCGCTGGGCGCGCCTGCCGGTGGCCATCAATGGCAAGCCAAAGGTGGCCGAAGAAGATGGCGCGCCGTTTCAGTGTCGCCTGATTGAATGGCGGCCTGAAGCGCGCTATACGCCGCAAGAGATTGTCGACGGCCTGCAATTGGAACTCGCCCCGGCGGGTCGACCGAAGAAGATCGCGAAACCCGCCGGGCACGCTGCTGATGAATCGCACGTCGGCGATGGCGACGCCGACGATGTGCTGACCCCCAGGGCCGCCGAAAACCCAGTTGTTGCTGCACTCAAGGCACGGGCGCTGTACAAAACGCCGCTGGGCTCCGGCAAGCACGACATGACCTGTCCGTGGCTGCACGAGCATACCGACCAACTGGATACCGGCGCGGCCTACTTCGAGCCGGACGAGTTCTATTCAGTGGGAGGCTTCTGCTGCCAGCACTCGCACCGTGATAAGTACCACATCCGTGCCTTGCTCGAGTTCCTTGGCGTGCACAACGCCGCGGCCCGGCACAAGCCGGTGATCCGCGTGGTGGCCGGCGACCTGCACCGCGTGGTGGATGCGGCGGAGAAAGAGCTGGCGAATCGGGGGCGGCATTATCAGACGGGCAGCTTGATCGTCTCTGTCTCGACCGACCCGACCAGCGGTGATCCGTCGATTGTGCCCACCGGTGCGCCCGCATTGACACGGGAACTGTCGGTCGCAGCGACCAGGGAAAAATACGACGCTCGTGCCGGAGAGTGGGTGCGCTGCGATCCGCCAACACGGCACACCGCGATTCTCTACGACGCACAAAGCTTTCGTTATCTGCCACCACTGTCAGGCGTGGTGCGGCAGCCGTACTTCCGCGAAGCGGATGGCGCGTTGGTCACGCGGCCCGGTTATGACAAGACGGCGCAGCGTTTCGGGGTGTTTGACGCCAAGCAATTTGTTATTCCTGACCCGGCACCCGCCGCGGCACGCGCGGCACTGGCCTTGCTGGAAGACTTGCTCGGCGAGTTTCATTTCGTCGCTGCCACCGACAAGGCAGCGGCGCTATCGGCGATCTTCACGGCCGTGGTGCGCCCGTCGCTGCCCCATGCGCCGGGGTTTCATGCCCGAGCCCCGGTGTTCGGCAGCGGCAAGACCTATCTGTGCGAGCTGATCGGTGCTTTCGCTGGACCCGGTGGTAATGCCAAGGTGAGTTATCCGACGACCTCGGAGGAGGCCACCAAGGTGATTCTGTCCTTGCTGCTGACCAGCCCCGCCGTCATCGAGTTTGATGACATGGATACCGACTGGACACCGCACGGCACGATCAAGCGAATGCTGACGGCGGAGCAGATCACCGACCGAATTCTTGGCGTGAGCAAGACGGCAACGGTCAGCACGCGCACCTTGTTTCTGGGTTCCGGCAATAACGTCGGCCCGATCCGCGACCTGCTGCGGCGCGTGCTGACGATTCATATCGACCCGCGCTGTGCGACCCCAGCGACGATGACCTACAAGGGCTTTCCGGTGGAGAAGGTTCGCCAGCAGCGGGGGAGTTATGTGAGCGCCGTGCTGACCATCATCCAGGCATGGCGTAAAGCCGGTTCACCGCGTGCCGAGGTGGACAGCATTGTCACCTTCGGCGGGGCGTGGTCGGACTATTGCCGCCATCCCCTGATGTGGCTTGGTCATCCTGATCCGGCCACGGCCCTGCTGGAGCAGGTGCGGCATGATCCCGATGGCGATGCGCTTCAAGGGCTGATGACCGAATAGCATGCGGTATTCGGCTCGACGCCGACGACGCTGCGCAAGGCGGTGGAAACGGCTCTGTCCAACCACTCCAATCTGCTCGACGCCATGCGCGAATTTCCGGTGGAAGAACATGGCGAGATCAATCGGTCGAAGCTGGGCTGGCTGCTGAAAAAGAACGCCAACCGGATCGGTGGCGGCTTGGAGTTTCGGCAAGCAGAAGCCGACGGTCGCACCGCCTGGCGTGTCGTGGCGGTCAAATCACCGCCTTTGCCGCCTTCACCGCCCTTCACCCCGCCGGTTGAGAAAACTGTCACGCCAGCGGCGGCAGAAGTCGAGGTGGAAATGTGAGCCCCGCCGAGATTATCGAACGTGCGGCCGAAGAAGGCGTGCTGCTGGCGCTTTCGGCCTCAGGCAGCATTTCCGCCAAAGCCGATCAGTCGGCCATTGACCGCTGGCTGCCGGCGATCAAGCAAAACAGCGATTATCGCCAAGTTGCAGCTTGAGCACCGTCGCGCCACGGTGTTGGCGATGCTGCGCGGCAACCCCGCCATCAACCACGCCATCGAGGTGGCTGATGCAAACGCCGACCCGGTGATCGTCTTCATCGGCATCCGCGATGTCGAGACCTTCGAGATGAACATCCCGCAGGCGTACTACGACGACTTCGCGCTGCTGGAACTGATTGAAAAATACAGGGGATGAACATGCAAAATTTTGACAATGATCCCACTGCGGTGGCCTGCCTGGTGACCGCCAGTGACACGCCGACTGCCAGTTACGATGCCGTCCGTTTCAACGCCATGAAGCACGGCATTCTCTCCCGGTTGGCGGTGTTGGCGCATGAAGACAATGCCGAGTTTGCCGACCTGCTGGCCGCGCTGTTGGATGAGCATCAACCGGCAGGTATGACCGAACGACACCTGATCGAAGAGCTTGCCACGATCATCTGGCGTAAGCGGCGGGTATTGCTGGCCGAGGGTGCAAAGATCAACGAGGGGCTGCAAAGCACGTTGAGCAGCCCGAAGTCAGTGATGCCATCGGCGGCACCATTTCAGCGTGGCCTGTCGGGGGAGATCACCGACCTGAGCGATCTGTTTGATTCCACGCCGGCGGACACTGCCGAGAGTTTGAAGAGCGCGGAGCTTGATCTTGCTGCGGGACAGAAGGCGGCAGCGATCCTGCGCAAGGGCGGCGCGAATGCCTATGAGAAAGCCCGGCGTGCGCTGATTCCAGAATCGCGTGATTGGTGGGATAAGCATGTCGTCGATGAGAAACACCCGGCCACCGCCCAGGGGTTGGCCGAGTTTATTCGCGTTTCGCTGGAACCGATCTGCTATCGCATGATGCAGGAGGCGCGGTTTACCCCAGCGATCAAAGCGCAAACCGTGGGTGAAGGGCTGCAAGCGCATCAATTGGAAAAGCTGAACCGTTACGAAACGCATCTGGATCGTAAATTTGAACGCACTTTGGCCATGCTTTTGAAGCTGAAATCGCTTCGCGGCGCGTGAAATGCAATATCGCAAAATCGGGCGCAAAGCCAGTCAGGCTGTGGCTTTCAGTTAGTTTCAACGATAACGATACGGCAAACTTGCCTGATGATTTCGCCAAATCTCGGAAAGGAAAAATAATGGGTGGTCTAAGTAGCGGGCGCGGGCAAAGCGGAAAAGACACCACCAGCGATTACCCTGCACTCGATATGCGACGACTGCAACGCGATGGCCTGCTGACGCGGGGGGCCTTCGGCTGGACGTGGTCGCGTAACGGCGAGGAGGTGGCATCCATTCAGATGCGAACGGAAGTTGACCGCGTGATCCTGATCTATCGTAGCCGAAGCAATGGCGGCGAATTGGCGCCGATGGAATATTCCGTGTATCTGGAATGGACGGACTGCAACTTTGGCGGACGGCGGGCGTGGTTTCTCTGCCCGGCAAAGGGATGCAGGCGGCGCGTGGCAATTCTTTTCGGCGGTTGAATGTTGGCTTGTCGGCATTGTCACAATCTGGCCTAAGCATGCCAGCGGGAAACCGGCGATGTTCGAGCCATACGGCGGGCTGACAACATCCGGCGGCGGCTTGGGTGGGGTGCCGGCATAGCGAATCTGGAAGGCTACAAGCCGAAGGGCATGCACCAGCGCACCTATAATCGACTGAAAGCCCGGCATGACACCCTTGCGGCGGTTGCGTGGGCCGGGATAGCGCAACGGCTTGGGTTGATAAATCGGCGGCTGGCTGCGGTGGGCTTTGATCTTGATGACCTGGGCCGCGACGGCTGAATCTGTTTCGCAAAATGCGGAAAGTCGGCGCTGATGTGCCGGCGGCAACCAGCCAACCGGGCTAACGTTTGATAGCTGAATTGATAGTCGCATCCACTATAAAAACAAAAATACCTGAATAATTATGGGCTTATATGTTGTTGTTGGCGGAGAGGGCGGGATTCGAACCCGCGACAGGCTATTAACCTATACACACTTTCCAGGCGTGCTCCTTAAACCACTCGGACACCTCTCCGGGAAACGACAGACGGCCGGGGGCCGCAAGGCGGCGCAAGCTTAAACTGGATGACGGCGCAGGGAAAGGACGGGCGCGCTCAGGCAGCGGCGGCGCTGCGATGCCGTTTCCAGCGCTCCAGCAGTTGCGCTTCGCCCTGGGACAGTTCACAGACACGCTGGATCTGGTCGACACCGAGGCCATCGGCCAGCAGGCGCTCCACGTGGGCCAGCGCCGGGGTGCCGTCAACGTGCTGGGCGATTTCATTGACCCGGTCGATAACGGACTTCTGGCGCACTGCCTGCTCGCGGACGCGGCCACCAATCGTCCGGGAACAGTCGAGCAGCGCGGCGAGATCGCGCGCCAGTTCCTCGCGGGCGGCGCGCTCTTCGTGCACGGTGGCGGCGAGGAGATTCAGGCAACGGGCCTGCTGACGGACGAACAGGGCCAGGCCGACCGAGATCGCGCCGAGCAGCAGCACCGCAACGAGTTGCAGCGACTCAAACATGGATGTCCACGTGCTCGGGACCGGCATCGGGCGCTGCCGGTGGCGGCGTCTGGGCGGGCTGACGTCGACGCTGATCCTGGCGCTGCTCGTGTGCCTCCACGCGCCGCACCGACGTGGCGGGTAGCGTCGCGTGGACAGGTGGCAGTTCGACGGAAGTCATCGTTCAGAATCCGCCGCCGAAGAACTGGGCATCGGGCGACAGCAGGCGGTTCAGGTCGATGAGGATCAGGATCTCCCCATGCTTGCTGTAAACGCCCTGAATATATTTCGAACTTTCTTCGTTGCCGATGTTCGGCGCGGAATCGATGTCGGTGTTCTGGAGATTAACGACCTCGGCGACGCTGTCGACGAGCAGACCCACGATGATCTTGTTGCATTCAACAATCATGATCCGAGTCTGCTCGGTGACTTCCTCGCTCATCAGGCTGAAGAGCTCACGGGTGTCGAGCACCGTCACCACGTTGCCGCGCAGGTTGATGATACCGACCACGCTCGACGGCGCGCCGGGCACCGGGGCGATTTCCGTCATGCGCAGCACTTCCTGCACCTGCATCACATTGATGCCGTAAATTTCTTCGGCCAGCCGGAAAGTTACCCACCGGTTAAACTGATTCTCCTGCGGTTTCATCACTGCGCTCATCCGATCACCTCATTGCTTGGTGGGTCCGGCGGCGACAGATTTCCGACGCCGAACGGCCTGACAGAACTGATTGTGCATGCATCGTGCCAGACCGCCGCCGGCGTTCAGGCACCCGGGCGGCTCCGCCGCATGAAATGTAATTGCGCAGCGTCCGGATCGAGCACGAAGGCCGGTGGTTCACGCGTCGTGGCGCTGATCCACGGCGCTGCGGCGCGCGGGCCACGGGCGACCATGGTGGTGGGTTGCAGGCGCAGGCTGCTTTCAATCTGCAGACCCCGGATTTCGAGGCGGCCGCCTTTCAGGCGCAGCACGTCGCGGCCCAGAAACTGGCCTGCCCGCAGATGCGAGCGGTACGGCACCGGCACCAGTTCGGCGGCCTGCACCGTCATGACGGCGACCTCCGCCGCCGTATCCGTGAGCGCGTCGGCGCGACACAGGAAGCGGAACGGGCCAACGCGAAACGCGAGGGCCTCGATGGTCGCCGGCAGCCGCGGGCCATCCGGCGCGAGGTGCAGGTGTTCATCGAGATAGGCTGCCACCAGATCGATTGTCCTCATCCGACAGCCCTCAGTTCAGGCGGGTGATCGCCGCGCAGCGCCGCCAGCAGATGCTGATACGCGACGCTGCCGCGCGCATAGGGCTGACGCAGCGTCAGCGGTTCGCCGAGCCGGCTCGCTTCGCGGAACTGCGTGTCGACGGGGATGAATTCATCCCACTGCACGAGGTCGCGTCGCGCCCGAATCGCCGCCAGCGTGTCGGTGCCGGCGCGGGTGCGACGGTCGTACATAGTCGGCACGACCAGATACGGCAGCGGCGCGCCGCGCGAACGCTCGATCATCTGCAGGGTATGCAGCAGGCGGTCGAGCGACTGTTCGGCGAGGAATTCGGTCTGCACCGGAGCAATCAACTGTTCACAACAGACCAGTGCGTTCAACACCAGCACGCCGAGTGTCGGCGGACAGTCGACCAGGCAGTAATCGTAACGGCCGGCGACCGTGTGCAGGCTGCGACTGAGCGCCAGCCCCATGCCCGAGCGCATGCCGAACCGCCGCTCGAGCGTCACCAGCGCGCCCGAAGCCGGGGCGATCGACAAATCCTCGAGGCGCGTGCGATGCACGACGTCCGCGAGGTTCAGCGTCTCGTCACGCGCCGCAGCGGCAAACACCTCGTAGACATTCGGCTCCACCGTATCCGGATCGAGACCGCAATAACTCGTCAATGACCCGTGTGGGTCGAGGTCCACCAGCAGCACCCGCGCGCCTTCGCGCACCAGCGCGCCCGCGAGGTTGATCGTGGTGGTCGTTTTGCCGACGCCGCCTTTCTGCGCCGCGATAGTCCAAATCTTCATGGGCCAATCTCCGCTGGGCCGGGAAGTTCGGTAACACGTTGCAAGCTTGGTGCCGTCGGCGGTGTTTCTTCGGGCAAGGTGTCGGCGTCCACGGCGGCTTCACCCGCAAGTACCGCTACACCCTCATGTTTTGCGATTGCGATGACGACGCGTCGATTCTGGCGACGGCCCTGATCCGTGCGATTGTCGGCCACCGGCCGAAACTCACCGTAGCCCACGGCGGCAAGTTTGTCCGGGTTCACGCGCGCCGCGGCCAGCCGATCGGCAATGCTTGCCGCCCGCGCCGCCGACAGGCCCCAATTCGAACCATAGGGTCCGCCGTGCAGGGGCACGTTGTCAGTGAAACCTTCGACGCGCGCCGGCATGCCCATGTCCGCAATGACCGCCGCCACCTTGTCGATCATCGGCAACGCAGCGTCACTCAGTTGCGCGCTGCCGCTCGCGAACAGCAGTTCGCTGCCCAGCTCGACTTCGAGCCAGTCCCGGGTGTCGCGGACCTTCACGTCGCCCGTGTCCTCGAACGGCGCGAGCACCGCTTCGATGCGCTCGCGCGGCGTACCGACCGTCGGCACCGCCGGCGGCGCGACGGGCGCGGGCGTGACGGCCGCCACCGAGTCCTCGCCGGTGGCTTCGTCGATTTCGGCCAGATTGCGGTTGCCGTCGAGCATGCCGGTCTGCGGCGGCGCGCCCCCGCCCATGTCGACCGTCACGGCGCGCGAGACTTCGTCGTTGAACACGGTGACGATGGAATTCGACAACACGCGGAACTTGCCGTTGTTGATCGAAGAGATCGAATACAGGACCACGAAGAAAGCGAGCAGCAGGGTGATGAAGTCCGCATAGGACACCATCCAGCGATCGCGCCCGAGGTCCTCATCCTCGGCCGGCGCGCGCAGCCAGGGCGACTGCCCGCGGGGCATCATTTCAGCAGTCCCTGCAGACGTGATTCGACGACCCGCGGGTTCTCACCATCCGCAATCGCGGTGATCCCGATGGCGATTATTTCCTCGAGCCGCGTTTCCTGCCGCACCAGCGTGCGCAACTTGGTGCCAACCGGCAGGAATACGAGGTTCGCGAGGCCAACGCCGTAGACAGTCGCCACGAACGCGACGCCGATACCCTGACCGAGCAGCGACGGATCGCTCAGGTTGTTCATCACGTGGATGAGTCCGATCACCGCGCCGAGAATCCCGAGCGTCGGCGCATAGCCGCCCATGCTGTCGAACACTTTCGCCGCCAGCAGATCGCGCTGTTCGCGCACGGCGGAGTCAACCTGCAGGGTTTCGCGGATCACCATCGGCTCATTGCCGTCGATCAGCAACTGCAGTGACTTGCGCGCGTACGGATTGCGCACCGACTCCACTATCCCCTCGAGCCCCAGCAGCCCATCGCGGCGCGCGACGCGGCACCAGTGAATAAGTTCCTTCATCGCCGCGTCGAGCGGCAGCACGGGCGGCCGGAACACCCAGCTGCTCATGCGCAGCGCGCGCGTGAACACCGGCAGTGGCGACTGGACCATCGTGGCGCCCAGCGTCCCGCCGACCACGATCAGCAGGGCCGGCCCGTTGACGAGCATCGCGAGATGGCCGCCTTCGAGGTACTGCCCGAGCACCACCGCGGACAGCCCGAGCAGCAGGCCGAAAATACTCAGCAGATCCATGCGTCAGCGTCCCTGTTGCAGCCTGCGCCCGAGTTCACTGGCGGATACCACCGCGTCGGCCAGACCCGCATTGATCACCGCCGCCGGCATGCCGAAAACGGCACTGCTCGCCGCATCCTGCGCCCAGATCAGGCCACCGGCTGCGCGCAGTCCGCGACAGCCGACAGCCCCGTCGGCCCCCATGCCGGTGGCGATGACGGCCAGCGTCCGATTGCCACAAACCTGCGCCGCGCTGGCGATGGTCAGATCGATGCAGGGACGATACAGGTCGCCGGTCGTCGCCCCGGTGACGCCGAGTTCGAGTTTCGCGCCGCGTCGCACGATCGTCTGGCAGCCGCCTGGCGCTATCCACACCGTGCCCGGTGCGAGCTCGGCGCCGTCAAACGCTTCCGCGACCTCCAGCCGGCACTTGCGTGCCATGCGCTCGGCGTAATAGCCGGTGAAGCCCGCCGGCATGTGCATCACCACGAGCACCGCGCAGGGCAGTGTCGGCGCCAGATCCGCCAGCAGTTCGGAGACCAGCGCCGGACCGCCGGTCGATGCGCCGATGATCAGCAGGCTGCGGTCAGCGAAATGCTGTTCGGCAACACGAGAGGTCTCGGGGCGAGGCGCCTGCGCAAGCCGCATGCCGCCGCGAACGAGTTGGCGCAGGCGCTCGCGCAGCGCGCGCGCCGTGGCCGCCGAGCCGTCGCCAGTCAGGCTTTGTTTTGGAATGAAATCCACCGCACCGGCCTCGAGCGCAGCGAAGGTGGCATCCGCGCCGTGCCGCGTCAGCGCCGACAGCATCATGATTGAGGTCGGCGCGACGCGCATGATTTCACGCACGGCGGCAATGCCGTCGAGGACCGGCATTTCGATGTCCATCGTCACCAGATCGGGCCGCAGGGACTGCGCCTTGCTGATGGCCTCGAGTCCATCCCCTGCCTCGCCCACCACGGTCAGGTCACCACCCTCCTGCAACAGCCGCACGAGCTGGCTGCGAAAGAACAGCGAGTCCTCGACCACCAGCACGCGCAGCGGCGTACCCGGACGGGGGTCGATGGCGGTGGACGGCATGCGGCTGGGCTCCGCGAAATCAGCGCCGTGCGTACGCGTCGATCAGTTCGGGCAGGTCGAGAATCAGCGCGATGCGACCATTGCCGGTGATCGTCGCGCCCGACAGCCCCTTCGTGCCCTGAAGCATGGCACCCAGCGGCTTGATCACGACTTCCTCCTGGCCGATCAGTTCGTCGACGATCAGTCCCATCGCCTGACTGCCGACCGACACCACCACGACATGACCGTTGTCGACCGCGTAGTCGTGCACGCCGTTGATCAACCAGCGGCTCAGATAGAACAGCGGCAGCGCCTTGCCACGCACGACGAGCGTCTTGCTGCCATTGACCTCGCGCGCCTGGTTGCGCTTGAAGTCGATGATTTCCTTCACATTGACCAACGGCAGCGCGAAAATCTGATCGCCCAGCATCACCATCAACGTCGGCATGATCGCCAGCGTCAGCGGCACCCGTATCCTGATCGTGGTGCCGATATTGATCTTCGAATCGATCTCGATCGATCCATTAAGCTGCGTGATGCGGGTCTTCACGACATCCATGCCGACACCGCGGCCGGAGACATCCGAAATTTCTTCTTTGGTCGAGAAGCCCGGGAGGAAAATCAGCTCAAAGCACTCGCGCTCGGAAAGGCGCAGCGCCGCGTCGTGCTCAAGCAGGCCCTTTTCGACCGACTTCGTCCGCAGCACGTCGGCATCCATCCCGCGGCCGTCGTCGCGAATCGTCAGCAGGATCTGATCGCCATCCTGTTCCGCGGCCAGCCGCAGTGTACCGTGGCGCGACTTGCCGTGCGCGAGCCGCACGTCCGGCGTTTCGATGCCGTGGTCGACGGCATTGCGGACCAGATGCACCAGCGGATCGGACAGCGCCTCGACGAGATTTTTGTCGAGATCCGTTTCCTCACCGGCCATCTCGAGCTCGATTTCCTTGTGCAGATTGCGCGCGAGATCGCGCACCACCCGCGGAAAGCGCCCGAAGACCTTCTTGATTGGCTGCATGCGGGTTTTCATGGCGGCCATCTGCAGGTCACTGGTGACGACGTCCAGATTCGACACTGCCTGCGTGACCTCGGGATTGCCGAGCGCCTGTTGCAGGTTCGCGAGGCGATTGCGGATCAGCACCAGTTCGCCAACCATGTTCATGATGCGGTCGAGCACATCGGTGCCGACGCGAATCGTGTTGTCCTTGGGCTGACCGTCGCCGGCGCCCGGCGCCTCTTTCGGTTCGGCGCGCCTCTCGACTGCCACCGGCACCGGCGCTGACGGCGCGACTGCCGCGGGCACGAACTTGCCCGCGCCGTGAAGCTTGTCGAGCAGGTGGTCGAATTCGTCGTCCGTGATCAACGCCGAGGTCTCACCCGCAGGCGCCCCGACAGCTGGTGCGGCAGACGCGACCGCCATAGGCGGCGCCTGCAGCGTGTCCAGCAGCGCTTCGAATTCATCGTCGGTGATCAGATCCGGGCCCGCCGCCATTGGCGCTACCAGCGGCGGTTCGCCGGTCTGCAGTTTGTCGAGCAGTGCTTCGAATTCATCATCCGTGATGATGTCGCTGGCCGGATTCAGGTTCGCGACGTCGTCGGCCATCATGCCGGCAACGACCTCGTCGAACTCGCCGGCAGGTGCGGCGGACAGCACGGGCGTAGCGGTCGCCACCGGGGCCTGTGCCGGGTTCACGAGATCGGTCAGGGTCTCGCCCGCGGCGAGCCGGCGCAGAATCGCGACCAGCGCCGGATCCGCCGGTGCCGGCGGCTGCGCGGCATGCAGCGCGCCGAACATCGCACGCAGCGCGTCGAGCACCTGCAGGAAGACGTCCATCGTGGCCGCATCGAGTGTGCGTTTGCCGTTGCGCAACTGGTCGAACACATCCTCGGCCTTGTGCGCCACTTCGACCAGCGCGTCGAGGCTCAGGAAGCCGGCACCGCCCTTGATGGTATGAAAGCCACGGAAGATCGAATTCAGCAGCCCGCGATCGTCTGGTTTGCTTTCCAGCTCGATCAGCTGCGAGTCCAGGTTTTCGAGAATCTCCTGCGCTTCAACGAGGAAATCCTGCAGTATTTCGTCATCCATCGTGTCGTGCCTTGTTCGTGCGGCGGAAACCGGTCCGCCCGGACCGGTGATTTCGATTTCGCGTCTCGCTGTATCGGCATGAAATCTGAATTGCTGAAACGCAAATCAGCGCGTGCGTCGGCCCGCACCGCGCGGATGCGCTGGCGGCGCAGGATGGCCTGGGCAGGGAAATGGAAGCCGCGAGGCGCGACGGGCCCGGCCCGCCGCGCCTCGCGTCAGACGCCGAGTTCGGCGAGCAGATCGTCGACGTCGTGCTGGTGATTCATCACGTCCGGCGCCTGACGAATTGCCGGCCCCGTGGCTTCGCCGCGTGCCGGCGCGCGCGGCGCGTCAGCCGCGACCGGTAGCGTGCGCGCGGACAACAGTACGGACACGAGCTTCTGTTCGACCTGCTCGACGATGTCGATGGTCTTCTTGATCACCTGGCCCGTCAGGTCCTGGTATTCCTGCGCCATCAGAACCTCGGTCAGCCCGCTGCGCAGGCGCTCGCCGGCGTCGCGAACGTCGTTCACGAAGTCCGCGACACGCGCCGGGTCCTGGGACGCGGCGTCGGCGCCGGTCACCAGCAGTTCAGCCAGCGGCAGCATGTCCTCGACCGCCGTCAGCGTGCGATGGGCCGCCGCTTCAGTCTGGGCGATGACATAAGTCAGTCGTTCCCGAGCATCCGGCATCGCATGCCTGGAGAGTTCGTAAAGCTTCTGATCGGAGATCACGCCACCGAAGGCCTGATGGACTTCTCGCGTGACTTCCGCCACCTGCCGCAGCAGTTGTGAAGAGCGTCCGTCGCTCAGACTTTGTAGCCAGCGATCCGCATCGCCGGTTTCGCCGTGCTCCAGCGCCACCACGAGTTTGCGTGCAAATTCCAGACGGTCGGCCGCTTCCATCACCGCTGCCCTCTTCGTTCTTGTTGATGGGGGAGGGACAGGCGGCTTTAAGCCGTTGCCGCCAGACGCTCGAAAATTTTGTCGAGCTTCTCCTTCAGCGTCTGCGCCGTAAACGGCTTGACAATGTAGCCATTCACGCCCGCCTCGGCGGCCAGTACGATCTGGTCACGTCGGGCCTCGGCTGTCACCAGCAACACCGGCAGACTGGCCAGGCCCGGATCGGCGCGCACCGCGCGCAGCAGGTCGATGCCCTGCATACCCGGCATGTTCCAGTCCGTGACGAGGAAGTCGAAGTTGCCCGACCTCAGCAGCGGCCACGCCGTGTTGCCGTCATCCGCTTCATGCGTGTTGTTGAACCCGAGATCTCGCAGCAGGTTCTTGATGATCCGGCGCATCGTCGAGAAGTCGTCGACGATGAGAATCTTCATGTTCTGGTTCACCATAGCCTCCGAAAAGCTGCGCTTGGAGCGTGGCTCATTTGCTCAGGGATTCCATTCGACCATCCGCGCCTTGAGCCGGATCAGCGCCTGCGAATGGATCTGGCAGACACGCGATTCACTGACACCCATGACTTCGCCGGTCTCGCGCAAGTTAAGTTCTTCCTTGTAGTACAACGACATCACCAGCCGCTCGCGTTCCGGCAAAGAGGCTATCGCCTCCGCGAGCGCTTTCTTGAACATTTCCTTCTCGACATTCTCGGAGGGTTCCGGGATGCGTTCGAACAGCCCTTCGGACAGCACTTCATCCTTGCTCGGCAAGTCTTCGAAGCTGAACACCTTGTGGCTGCTGGCGTCCTGCAACGTCTGGTAGTACTGATTTAGTTCCATGCCCAGGCGTTGCGCAACTTCGGCGTCGCGTGCATCGCGGCCGCATTCGGCCTCGATCTGGGCGACCACCTTGCTGATTTCGCGCACCTTGCGGTGGAGCGAGCGCGGCGCCCAGTCACCCTTGCGGATTTCGTCGAGCATTGCACCGCGGATCCGGATGCCGGCGTAGGTCTCGAAGCTCGCGCCCTGGGCTGCGTCGTAGTTCCGCGAAGCCTCGAGCAGCCCGATCATCCCCGATTGCACGAGGTCGTCGATCTGGACCGTGGGCGGCAGGCGGCTCATCAGGTGATAAGCGATGCGCTTGACCAGCGGCGCGTGTTTGCGGACGAGTTCGTCCTGATTGATTTCGTGCAGGCCCGAGTGCGCGGCCTGTTTGTATTTCGCAACTTCTTTCATGCCAGCGCGTGCCTCCCCATCACTTCGGAGCGGATCATCCGCTCCAGGAAAAATTCGAGCTGGCCGCTTGCGGCGCGTGGTTCTGGCCACTGATCGGCCTGAGCTGCCAGTCGCTTGAATGCGGACCCGGCGGGACTTGCCGGGTACGCGGTGACGACCGGTGCGCGGCGACGGGCCGCCTGTGCCACGCAGCGGTCGAACGGAATGACGCCGATGAAGTCCAGCGCCACGTCCAGAAAACGGTCGGTTGCCTTGACCAGGCGGCCGAAGATGTCGCGCGCTTCGTGGTCCGTGTGCGTCATGTTGACGAGCACCCGAAAGCGCGCGCGGCGCGTGCGCTGGTTGATCACCTTGATGGTGGCGTAGGCGTCGGTGATTGATGCCGGATCGTTGCAGACCACCACGATCACCTCCTGCGAGGCCTCGCAGAACTGCAGCGAGTTGGCCGCGATACCGGCCGCGGTGTCGACCACCATCACGTCCATCGTGCCTTCGAGTTCGCTGAAGGCGTGCATCAGGCCGATGCGTTCGCCGTCGGTCAGTTCGGCCATGCGCTGCACGCCGGAAGCGCCCGGCACGACATGCACGCCGGCCGGCCCGTCGATCAGGATTTCGCGCAGACCGCAGTCGCCCGCGATCACGTCAGCGAGGGTCCGGGTGGGAGTCAGCCCCAACAGGACATCGATGTTGGCGAGGCCGAGATCGGCGTCGAGCAGGGTCACGCGCAACCCGGTCGCCGCCAGCGCGGTGGCAAGGTTGATCGAGACCGTCGACTTGCCGACACCGCCCTTGCCGCTGGTCACCGCGATCACCCGCGTCGGGCGCGGAACGCGGTGCTCGGAGGGAGCATTCATACGCTTGATTCCCTGGCTATTCACAATGCAAACGCCTGTTCCATGAAGGCCGGTTCGACGTTCGTCGGACTTGCCTTCCCCATTGTCAGAAACTGTTCCAGCAGCGCGGCGGGCGTGGCGGCTTCGACGTCGTCCGGCACCTGCTGACCGCGTGAGAGGTAGGCCACCGGCAGGCGCGAATCGGCAATCGCCGACAGTGCCGGGCCCAGTGTCGCGGCTTCGTCGAGCTTGGTGATGCAGCAGCCGGCGAGTGCCTGACCGTCAGCCGCGCCGACAATGCGCCCGAGCGACTGATGATCGGTGCTGGCCGACAGCACGAGATAGGTGTCGACGGGCGTCGGCAGGCAATAGAGCGTCGACAGTGACTGCCGGAAAGCTGGGTCGGTCGGCGCGAATCCCGGCATGTCGATGATCACGAGTTCGCGGTCGTGCAGATCCGCGAGCTGCTCGGGCAATTCCTCGAAGTTGCGCACCGAGCGCACCGTGATGCCGACCAGCCGGCCGAACGTGCGCAACTGCTGATGGGCACCGAGCCGCTGCTCGTCGGTCGACACCAGCGCCACCGTGTGGCTGCCGCGGGCCAGTGCATAGCGGCCGGCAAGCTTGCTCGCGAGCGTCGTTTTGCCGACGCCGGTTGGCCCACACAGCGCAAAGTGGCCACCGTGACGGAGGACCGGATCGGGAAGGCAGGTCATGCGTTGCCGCAGGGCGGCGATGACTTGCCGCCAAGCTTCGTCGTAATCAGCCGCCGTGGTCACTTCAGCGATGACGCTGCGCGCGAGCTGCGGCGTGATGCCGTACTGCGCCAGTCCACGCACCAGCCGCGCGGCCAGGGGGCTGCGATTCGAGTAGTCATGCCAGGCCAGACCCGACAGCTGATTTTCGAGCAGGTTCTTCAAGGCGCCAAGTTCGCGTTGCATCTGGTCGATGGTTTCCTGACGCGTCCACAGTGCGCCTTCCGGAATGGCCGGGGCGGACGGCGGCACGCCGTGCGACGCGTGCGCCGGCGAGGGCGCGGCGGCCACGGGCTCCTCAGGGCGACGTTCCCGCACCGGCCGCGGCGGCGTGAATTTTTCGATAAGTTCCGCATCGGCTTCGCCGACCGCCGTCAGCAGTTCAACGCCGCCATCGACCTTGCGATTCGACAGAATCAGCACGTCCGGGCCCTGCGCCTGGCGCACCTGCTCCAGGGCACTGCGCATCGTGGTGGCGAAATACCGTCTCACCTTCATGCGGGGTTTCCTCGTTCAACGCCTGCGGTTCGTGGGCCCTGTCGCAACACGCGATCAGCGGTGCCGGTCACCCGTACCGTCGCCGACGGAGGCGACGATGCGGATCTGTTTGTCGTCCGGCACTTCGTTGAAGCTGATGACATACATCCCCTTCACGCTGTGCCGCACGAATCGCGACAGGAACTCGCGAAGAGTGCCGGGCACCAGGAGCACCGAGGGTTGTCCCGTCAGCTCCTGGCGCTCGTGCGCCTCACGTAGCGACTGTGCGAAGCGGTTGGCCAGGTTCGGTTCTATGGCGACACCGTTCTCCGCTCCGCTCTCTACAGAACGAAGCAATATCTGTTCCAGGGAGTAATCCAGCGTAATGACCGGCAGTTCTTCGGCCAAACCGTTGATCTGCTGAACAATGACCCGACCTAGCGATTCACGCACGGCAGACGTCAGCGCGACCGGGTCTTGACTCTTCGGCGCCCGATCCGCCAGGACTTCGATAATCGTCCTGACATCGCGGATCGGCACGCCCTCGCGGAGCAGGCTTTGCATCACGCGCACCACTGTCCCCAGTGACACGAGTTTGGGCACCGCGTCCTCAACGAGCTTCGGGCTGGTTTTAGCCAGTCCGTCCAACAGCTTCTGGACTTCGTCGTGCCCCAGCAGCTCGTAGGCATGATCCTGAATGATCTGGCTCATGTGGGTCGCGATGACGGTGCTCGAATCGACCACCGTATAGTTGTTCTGAATCGCGCGCTCTTCCTGGTCTTCGCTGATCCATACCGCGTCCAGACCGAACACCGGATCCTTGACGGCCTCGCCGCGCAGTGGGCCCTGCGCCTGGCCGGAGTTGAGCGCGAGCTTGCGGTTTGGATACACCGTGCCCTGGCCGATCGTCGCGCCCTGGATCGAGATGCGGTAACCGTCCGATTTCAGCTGCAAATCGTCACGAATATGCACGGACGGCACGAGGAAACCGAGTTCCTGTGACAGCTTCTTGCGCACGCCGCGCAGTCGCCCCAGGAGTTCACCGTTCTGGTTGCGATCGACAAGTGGAATGAGCTTGTAGCCGACTTCCAGGCCCAGCGCGTCGATCGGCTGCACGTCGTCCCAGGAGAGCTCTTTGTTCTCGATCGCCGGTGGCGGCGGCGGTGCCTCCACCGGCGCTTCGGCACTTGACAGGCGGTGCAGGTGAATGCGGTAGGCACCGTATCCGGCCGCGCCGGCCATCGTCAGAAACGCGATGTTCGGCATGCCCGGAATCGCGCCCATGATGCCGAGAATGGCGGCCGTGATCGCCAGCGCCTTCGGATCGGCGAACAGCTGCGAGGAGATCTGCTGGCCCATGTCGGACTCACCGGACACCCGGGTGACCATGATCGCGGACGCCACCGACAGCAGCAGGCCCGGGATCTGCGCCACCAGACCGTCACCGATCGTCAACAGCGTGAAGACGCGCACGGCGTCGGACATCGCCATGTCGTGCTGCATGACCCCGATCACGAAGCCGCCGATGATATTGATGGCGACCACCAGAATGCCGGCCACCGCGTCACCGCGCACGAACTTGCCCGCACCGTCCATCGCGCCGTAGAAATCGGCTTCCTGCGACACTTCGGCGCGGCGCTTCTTGGCGTCTTCCTGGGTGATGACCCCGGCGTTCAGATCGGCATCGATCGCCATCTGCTTGCCGGGCATCGCATCCAGGGTGAAACGCGCGCTGACTTCGGCAATGCGGCCAGCACCCTTGGTGACCACCACGAAATTGATGATGACGAGAATCGCGAATACCACGAAACCAACGGCATAGTTGCCGCCGATCACGAAGTCGCCGAACGCATGGATGACCTCGCCCGCCGCCTGCGGCCCCTGATGGCCGTGGAGCAGCACGACGCGCGTCGAGGCGATGTTCAGCGCCAGGCGCAGCAACGTGGCCACCAGTAGCACCGTCGGGAACGCGGCGAAGTCGAGCGGCCGGCGGCTGTAGATGCCGGCCAGGAGAATCACGATCGACAGCGAGATGTTGAATGTGAACAGCACGTCCAGCAGCAGCGGCGGCAGTGGCACCACCATCATCGCGAGCAGCGAGATCAGCATCAGCGGAATGCCGACACCGTGGCGGATTACGGTGTTGAGCAGCATGCGGCTCGAATAGCCGCCGGCGACGGTTGCCATGGGTCGATCCTGTTTCTGTTGTTCGTGCTGTCGGTTCTAGAAGCGCAGTTCCGACGGAATCGGCAATTCCGTCGGCAACACCGGTGCGGGCCGCAGGGGATCGCGGCGCTTCAGCTGAAACACATAAGCGAGCACCTGCGCCACGGCGACATACAGGCCCGCCGGGATTTCGTGATTGAGCTTCGTGGTGTGATAAACGGCGCGCGCGAGCGGCGGCGCCTCGAGCACGGTGACGCCGGATTCGCGGGCGAGTTCACGGATTCGAAGCGCAACCCGATCGGCGCCCTTGGCCACCAGCCGGGGGGCGGACATCGTCGCCGGGTCGAACTTCAGCGCCACCGCATAGTGTTCCGGGTTGGTGACGACGACGTCGGCCTGCGGCACCTGCTCCATCATCCGGCGCCGCGCGAGTTCATGCTGCATGCCGCGAATCTTCGCCTTCATCTCGGGCGAGCCGTCGCTTTCCTTCGACTCTTCCCGCAGCTCCTGACGCGTCATCTTCAGCTGACGGGCGTGGTCCCACTTCTGGAACGGCACGTCGATCAGTGCGATCAGCACCGTGCCGAGGCTGACCATCAGGAACGCATGGAATGCCAGCGCGGTGGTCGCCGCGATGCCGGCCGCCAGCGGCAGGCGGCCGAGTTGCAGGATGTCCGGCGCCTGCTGCCACAAGACCAGCACGCCAAAGCCAAGCAGCAGCAGGAACTTGGCAAGCGCCTTCACGAGCTCCACCAGGCTGCGCATCGACAGCAGGCGGCCGATGCCTGCCAGCGGATCGATCCGGTTCCATTTGAAACCGAGTGCGTCGGCAGCGATGTTCCAGCCGCCGAGCGCAACGCTGCCCGCAATCGACACCACGGCCGAGACGATCAGAAACGGCGACAGGCTGCGCAGCACGTCGATCATCGTGCCACCGGCGAGCGCCAGGATGTCGGCGTCGTTCAGCCGCAGGCCCTGGCTGACATCGAAGTTGGCCCGCATCGATTCCTCGATCACCGCTACCACGCTGTCACCAGAACCCCACAGCACGCCGGCCGCGGCGAACAGCATCAGTACCGTCGTCAGTTCGCGCGAGCGGGCTACCTGGCCGCGCTCGCGCGCCTCGGTCAGCCGTTTGGCACTGGCCTCTTCAGTCTTTTCCTGCCCACCGCTCGCTTCCTGGGCCATCGCTCAGCGCCCCCGCAGCAGGTCGTAAGCGGCGCCGAAGCCGGAGGCGAACAGCATCTCGGTCTGCTCCGGCAGCATGCCGAGCGTCAACACCACTACCACGGTGCCGAACAGAATCATCACCGGGAAGCCCACGGCGAAAATATTGAGCTGCGGCGCCGCGCGGGCCATCACGCCGAACGCGAGGTTGACCACCAGCAGGGACGCCACCACCGGCAGCATCACCAGCACCCCGAAGCCCAGCAGTTCGCCGGACCACGCAATGACGCCAGCCAGCGCGGCCGGCGCAAAGCTTGCCCCACCCACCGGCAGCAGCTGAAAGCTGTCGGCGAGCAGTTCGACCAGTTTCAGATGCGCATCAAACGCAAAGAACATCAACGACGCGAGGATCACGTAGAACTGCGAGATGACCGGTACCTGCGCACCCGAACCTGGATCAACCATCGCGGCAAAGCCGAGCCCCATCTGCTGCGCGATGATCTGACCGGCGAACTCGAGCACCAGGAAAACCATGCGCAGCACAAGACCGAGGCCGCCGCCGATGAAGACCTGATGCACCGCCACGAGCAGGCCGTCCGCGCTGACGAGCGGCGCCGTCGGCAGGGACTCCGGCGGCACCAGGGGCGACAGCACGACAGTCAGGCCCATCGCGAACAGGATGCGCACGCGCGCCGGCACTGAGCGGGTGCCGATGATTGGCGCGGCGAGGACAAAGGCTGAGATGCGCAGGAACGGCCACAGCCAGGCCGCTAAATAGCCGAGGAGTTCACTTTCGCTGATCTCGATCACGCGCTGGCGCTCTCAATGTGCGAGCGCGGGAATGGATTCGAACAGACGAATGGTGTAGTCCGTGAGTATCCGCAGCAGGAACGATCCGCCGAACACCAGCGCGACCGCCGTCACGAGCAGCTTCGGAATGAAGCTCAGGGTCATTTCGTTGATTTGCGTGGCGGCCTGCAGAATGCTGACCAGCAGACCGACCGCGAGCGCCGGTAACAGCAGCACGCTCATCATGATCAGCGTCACCTCGAGCGCATGCTTGCCGAGCGTCACGATCAGTTCCGGGGTCATCATGCGGGCGTCCTTTGGCTGGCGTCAGGTATAGAAACTGGCGGCGAGGCTGCCGACGATCAGCGCCCAGCCGTCGACGAGCACGAACAGCATCAGCTTGAACGGCAGGGAGATCACCAGCGGCGACAGCATCATCATGCCCATCGACATCAGCACGCTGGCAACCACGAGATCGATGATCAGGAACGGCAGGAAGATCAGAAAGCCGATCTGAAAGCCGGTCTTCAGTTCACTGGTGATAAAGGCCGGCACGAGAATGGTAAAAGGCGTGGCGGCGGGTTCGGCAATTGGCCCGGCATCGGCGAGATCTGCGAACAGTTTGAGATCACTTTCACGGGTCTGCGCGAGCATGAATTCGCGCAGCGGCCCCTGCGCCTTACCCAGCGCATCACCGAAAGGCAGAGTCTCGTTCATGTACGGCGTGACGGCTTCGGCGTGGATGCGGTCAATCACCGGGGTCATGATGAAGGCCGACATGAACAGCGCGAGCGCGATCAGCACCTGGCTCGACGGCGTCTGTGCGGTGCCCAGCGCCTGGCGCAGGATGGCGAGCACAATGATGATGCGCGTAAATGAGGTCATGGCGAGCAGGATCGACGGCAGCACGGTCAACGCCGTCATCAGCAACAGGATCTGCAAAGTCAGCGTATAGGTCTGCGTGCCATCGGCACCGGTCGTCACCGACATCGCGGTCAGGCCCTGCTGAGCGTGCGCGGGCGCGATCAGCAGCAGGCACAGGAGCGGCAACAGGCGGCACAGAGGCTTCACGGGGTTTCCGCTCGGGGATCAAGCGCCGCATCAAGGGCGGCGGTGAAATCGGTCGACACTTGTGCCTCCAGCACGTGCAGGCGCTCGATGCGGCCACCGGCCAGCCCGAGCAGCACGCGCTCGCCAGCCACGTCGACCAGCAGCAGGCGCTCGCGCGTGCCGAGCGCCAGCGCATCCACGATCCGCAGGTGCTTGCCGCTGGCGCCGCGCCCGAGGTTCATGCGCTGGACCGCGATCGCGAGGCCGAAAATGAGCACCAGCACGAGCGCCAGCACGCCAAACACCTGGCCCAGTGTCGACAGGCCCACCGGTTCGGCGGCGGTTGGTGCGGCCACGCTGCCTGCCGGTACGAGGGCAGCGACAATGGCCAGGCCGGAACACAAGCGCAGCGACATGGAATCAGTCCTTCAGCGCAGCTTCTTCACGCGTTCCTGCGCGCTGACGACATCCGTCAGCCGGATGCCGAACTTATCGTTGATGACGACGATTTCGCCATGCGCAACAAGCGTGCCGTTGATCAGCACATCAAGCGGCTCACCGGCCATCCGGTCCAGTTCAACCACCGACCCCTGGTTCAACTGCAGCAGATTGCGGATGCTGAGCTTCGACTTGCCGATCTCCACTGACAGCGTGATCGGAATGTCCAGAATCTGCTCGAGATCCGCGGTCGGCCGCGGGGCTGCGTCGCCGGGTTGGGCGAAGGATTCGAACGCTGCTTTTTCGACCGTGTCGCCGGCTTCGACCGAGCGCTGTTCAGCCAGTGCGGCTGCCCAGTCGTCTTCCGCACCATCAGCGCCGTTTTCAAGTTCAGTCATGTCAGCCCCCCCATTTCGAGATGGCGCGGTGTCAGATCGGAATGCCGCAGCATCTCAACCACTTTCAACGCGTAGTTGCCGCGCGACACGCCGTAGCGCGCGCGAAAGACCGGCACTTCGTCGATGCAGGCCGTCAGGGCATCCGGCATGTCGAGTGCCAGCACGTCACCGGGCTTGAATTCGAGCACGTCGCGCACCGTGACCTCGGCGGTGGCCAGCGTGGTGCTGATCTCCACCGGCGCGAGCTTCACTTCCTCCTGCAGCAACCCCGCCCAGCGCACATCCTTCTCTGCGACATCGCTCTGGATGCCGGCGTCGAGCATGTCGCGGATGGGCTCGATCATCGCGTAAGGCATAGTGACGTGCAGATAGCCGGCACCGCCCTCGAGATCGATGTGGAATGTCGACACCACCACGACTTCGCTCGGGGTCACGATGTTCGCAAAGTGCGGGTTGATTTCAGCGCCCTGGTACTCGAACTGCAGCGGCATCACCGGCTCCCACGCCTCGTGCATCGACTCGAAGACCATGTCCACCAGCCGGCGCACGATGCGCATCTCGGTCCCGGTGAAGTCGCGGCCTTCAATCTTGGTGTGGAAGCGACCGTCACCACCGAAGAAGCAGTCGACGAGCGAGAACACCAGTTTCGGATTGCAGACGATCAGGGCGGATCCGCGCAACGGCTTGATCTTGATGACATTCAGATTCGACGGCATCAGCAGCGTATGCACGTACTCGCCAAACTTCAGCATCTGGATACCCTCGACCGATATCACCGGTGAACGGCGCAGCATGTTGAACAGTCGGATGCGCAGATTGCGGGCAAAACGCTCGTTGATCATTTCGAGTGTCGGCATGCGACCGCGGACGATGCGGTCCTGCGTCGCAAAGTCATACCCGCGTGCAGCGCCGGGCTCGAGGCCATCGTCCGCCGCGGTATCGACATCGCCGCTGTCCACACCGGACAGCAGTGCGTCGATCTCATCCTGGGAAAGCAGGTCGTTGTTGGCCATGGCTGAGTGTCCTGCCCGGCGCCTACTGCATCACGAGGGTGGAGAAGTACAAATCCTCCACGCCCTTGCCGACTTTCTTGCCGGCCGTCTTCTGCATGATGGCCTTCACTTCCTCAAGCGCGTCGGCCCGGAGCTTTTCCTTGCCGTCGTTCGACATCAGGTCTTCGTAGACCTGGCGGCTGAGGAGCATCACGAGACTGTTGCGCACGGCGGGCATGTGGGCCGTGATCGCCTCCTGCACCTTCGCCGTCTTGGCCACCACGCTGATCTCGGCCTTCAGAAACTTGGTGTGCTTTTTCTTGTCCTGGAAGTTCACGACGAAGGCCGGCGCAAGCTGGACGTACAGCGGCGCAGCCGCGGGTCCGCCTTTAGCACCCTCGCCTGCGTCACCTTCTTCGCCCTCGGCGACTGCTTCACCGTCTTCGCCTTCTTCGGCGTCGGCGCTCTCTTCAGCGTGCTCGCCGCCCTTCTTGGCGGTTTCAGCCTTGTCTGCCTTGCCGCCCATGAACATCATGGTGCCGCCGACGGCACCGCCAATGGCCACGACTGAGGCGATGGCGATGATGATGATCATTTTCTTTTTGCTGCCACCCGGGGCAGCTTCCTGCTTGGCTTCGGACATACCCACCTCCACACTGATTGACAGGCAGGGGAGCAATCCTTGTGCCAAGGATTTCAGAGCAGGCGATTCAGCAACTTAGCGTAAGTAAGCGCGCAGATCGCCAACGCTTTGACGAGTTGCGCGGCCGGCCCGGCCACGCGTGTCGCAGGCTTGACGGACAGGGAGGGGAACGGGCCGACGGCGCGCGGTAGACGCGTGCGCGGCGGCCGCCGTGTCAGGCGTAGGCGTCGATGAGGCCGATACGGGTCATGACAACGCGCGCCGGCAGCGCTTCTTCATCCGGGGCGGCGCCGCCATTCAGGCGCTGATGCTGATCCCACCAGTCGGCGCGCTGCTGGGCACCGCCGGGCTGTTCACGCTGTGGCAGCTGGGCGAACACGCCCGCGTCGTTCAGACGCAGCCCGGACTGCTCCATCATTTCCTTCAACCGCGGCAGTGCGTCCTGGATCGCCTCGCGCGCGGCGCCGGTGGGCGCCGCGATTTGCACGGATGCCTCGTCGTTCGCGACGGTGATCCGCACCTCCACCGGCCCGAGATCGGGTGGACTCAGAGACATTTGCGCGTGCTGGATGCCGTGCTGGGCCAGCACGACGATCTGCTGGCTGAAGCCTTCATTGAAGCGCGGCGTATGCACCGGCAGTTGGGTGTCGAGCTTCAGTGCCGGCGGCCGATCGCGACGCGCGGTTTCCGTGACACCCTCGGTGCCGGTGGTCTGTGGCACGGGTTCCTGGGCCCGCTCGGCCCTCGCCGCCGGCGTGGGCAGCCGCTCGGCGGACAGTTCGAAGGGCTTGCCTGGCGTCGCGCCCGGTCCGGGCCGGAAGCGACGCGCATCGTCTTCAACGGCGTACATCCCGCCCTCGTGACCTTCATGCGCGACCCCGGTCTCAGCCGGTGCGGCCTGCGGCATCGCCGCCTGCAGCGCGGCGCGCGACTCCGGCCGCAATGGCTGCACAGTTGCCGGATGCCGCCCCTGCACGACCGGCGCGCCACCAAAGCCGAGACTGCCACCGGCCAGCGCGGCGTCCACCTCTTCGGCGGCAATGACCGGCATCTGGGGGACAACAGTTGCCGCCGTGGGGTCAGTCATTGCCGGATCGAGCAGCAGCGGTTCGACTGCGGCCTCGAACGCAACCGCGAATTCAGTGCCGCTGGCCGCCTCATCCGTCGCGGTTTCGCGCTTTTCTGCGGGTGTTTTGTCGATATTCTGAGGACTTGGCGGCGTCGCCGGCGGACTGACTGCAAAGGCGTCGGACATGTTGGCTGGTACCGTGTTGCGTTCCTGACTGCTAAATTGCAAGGCATGTGCCACACCGAGTACCGCCGCTGATGAACAAGGCCGCGCCACAGGATTCAAATACGGTCAGCACACGCCGGCGCGTGCTCGTCACCGGCGGTGCCGGGTTTCTCGGCTCCCATCTCTGTGCGGCGCTGATCGCGGCCGGCCACGACGTGCTGTGCGTCGACAACTTCTACACCGGGTCCAAGGACAACATCGCGAGTTTGCTCGGCCAGCCGTTCTTCGAGCTCATCCGGCACGACGTGACGTTCCCGCTGTACGTCGAAGTCGACGAAATCTACAACCTCGCCTGCCCTGCGTCGCCGGTCCACTACCAGTACAATCCCGTGCAAACAGTGAAAACGAGCGTGCACGGCGCGATCAACATGCTTGGCCTCGCCAAGCGCGTGCGGGCGCGCATCCTGCAGGCCTCGACCAGTGAGGTCTATGGCGATCCGACCGTCCACCCGCAGCACGAGCAGTACTGGGGCCACACCAACCCGATTGGCCTGCGCGCGTGCTATGACGAAGGCAAACGCTGTGCCGAAACCCTGTTCTTCGACTACCACCGCCAGCACCGGGTGCCGATCAAGGTCGCGCGCATCTTCAACACCTACGGCCCCCACATGCACCCGAATGACGGCCGGGTGGTGTCGAACTTCATTATGCAGGCGCTGCGCAACGACCCCATCACGCTGTACGGCGACGGCTCGCAGACCCGCTCGTTCTGCTTCGTCGACGACCTCATCCGCGGCCTCATGGGCCTGATGAACAGCGGCCCCGACATCACGGGGCCGATCAATCTCGGCAACCCGCACGAATTCACCATCGCGGAACTGGCGCGGCTCGTCATCGAACTCACGGGTTCGACGTCATCGCTGGTGCATCGCCCGCTGCCGAGCGACGACCCCCGCCAGCGCTGCCCCGACATCACGCAGGCCGGCATCATGCTCGGCTGGGCCCCGACGGTGCAGTTGCGCGAAGGGCTCGCCAAGACCATCGACTATTTCGACACGCAACTCAAACGGGGCGCATGGGCGTCCATCGGCAATTCCGGAGTGTAAGCATGGGACAGCTCAGCCAGCAGCCCGTCGGCCACGTCGGGTCCCGCAAGATCTACGAAGATGATTCCATCATCCTCTGGGAGTTCGAGCTTGCGCCGGGCGAGAAATCGCCCTGCCACACGCACGAACATGACTACCTGTTCTATGTGCTGGCCGGCACGCGCCTGGAGGTCTACGACGCCGACGATCGGCATCTCGGCGGCTTCGACTCGCCAACTGGCGCATGCTTCGCGCTCCGGCGCGATGGTGAAGATCTGGTGTCCAGCGACGACAAGGGGCTGCGCGTGCTGGCCACGCACAGCGCGCTGAACGCCGGCACCGGCACCTACCGCGAAATGCTGATTGAAAAGAAAGCCAGGTAAGGACGCCATGCGAACGATATTCGTACTGATCAAGACTGCGCTCGGCAAGACCTATGACGTTGCCGAGGCGCTGACCGACGAAAGCTGCAGCCAGATTCCCGAGGTTTACTCGATCAGCGGACAATACGATCTGATCGCCAAGTACCACCTCGAAGGAGACGTCGACGTGGGGCGCTTCATCAACGAGGAACTGCACCGCGTGCCGAACATCATCGACACCTGCACGATGGTCGCCTTCCGAACGTTCACGAAGGACAACCTGAAGGATCTGTGACCGCGTGGCCGGCACCACCGGGACGGGCTGACGGGCGTCTTCAGCCTGCCGGTTAGCGCACCACGCCGCGCGGGCGGTCGTCAATTTCGCGCTGCAGGGCCGTTTCGGCCGCGACATCCTCGACGCCGCGCGCGCGGACGGCGACATCGTGCATCGTGTTCGCGCGGCGCCGCCGCTCCATCCACAGCGTCCGCTCCTGTTCGCACTTGCGCTCGGCCTGTACGTGACGATCGAGCAGCGTGCCCAATGCCTCCTCGATGCGTGACACGAAGGCCCGCAGCTTTTGCGCCCGGTAGCCGTCGAGGCCGCCGGGGTGATCGCTTTCGAACTGCCGCAGATATTCGTCGCGGTAACGTTCGAGTTCACGGATCTGCGTCGCATACCGCGTGACTACATCGCGCGCGCGCGAGAAAGCCTGCGCGGCAACCTGCTCGGCCGACTGTGACAGATTCGCGATGCGTTGCAGGCGCTGGGACTTCTTCATGCTGCTGACGTGATCATGTCGGGCGGAAAATCGTCGCCAGCTGCTCGACGGCTGCCTGGCTTGCGACCGGCTGCAGCGGGTCCTGCCGCATGTAGGCGGTCAGCAGGCCGCGCAGTTCGACCGCGCGGTCGAGTTCCGGATTGGTGCCGGCCTGATAGGCGCCGACGTTGAACAGATCCTGGTTCTGTTCATACAGCGAGTAGTAGTGGCGGAACTGCCGCGCGAGCGCATAGTGCTCCGGCGCGGCCACCACGCTCATCAGGCGGCTGATCGACGCCTCGATGTCGACGGCCGGATACTGACCGCGTTCGGCCAGTCGCCGCGACAGCACGATGTGGCCGTCGAGAATGGCCCGCGCACTGTCGGCAACCGGATCGTTGGTATCGTCGCCTTCCGTCAGCACCGTGTAGAACGCGGTGATTGAACCGCGTCCGCCGACGCCCATGCCGGCGCGCTCGACGAGCTGCGGCAAACGCGCGAACACGGACGGCGGATAGCCGCGCGTCGCCGGCGGCTCGCCGATGGTCAGCGCAATCTCGCGCTGGGCCTGGGCGTAGCGCGTCAGCGAATCCATCAACAGCAAGACGTGCTTGCCCTGATCGCGGAAGTATTCGGCGATGGCGGTCGCGATCGTCGCGCCGTGCATGCGCATCAGCGGCGGATTGTCGGCCGGCGTCGCCACGACGACCGCACGCGCCAGTCCTTCGGGTCCGAGGCTGTCGTCGATGAACTCCTTCACTTCACGGCCGCGCTCACCAACGAGACCGACCACGATGATGTCGGCGTTCGTGTAGCGCGTCATCATGCCGAGCAACACACTCTTGCCGACGCCGCTGCCTGCGAACAGGCCAATGCGCTGACCGCGGCCGACCGTCAACAGCGCGTTGATGGAGCGCACGCCGACATCGAGCGGCTCGCGGATAGGCGCACGGTCGAGCGGATTGACGAACTTGCCGGCCAGCGGTTGGCGCTCGTCGAGACGCAGGGGCCCGCGACCGTCGAGCGGCCTGCCAGCGCCGTCGATCACCCGCCCAAGGAGCCCGGGACCGACCGGAATCTCGCCGGAACCCCCGCACGGGATGACGCGGGCGTTGGGCGCCAGGCCCCGCGTGTGTCCGGTCGGCATCAGGAACAGGCTTTCGCCGGCGAAGCCGACGACTTCGGTATCGACACGCTCGCCGTTACGATTCAACACCACGCAGCGGTCGCCAATGGCCGCCTCACAGCCCACGGCCTCCAGCGTCAACCCCACCATGCGCGTCAGCTTGCCCTCGACGATCACGGGCGGGGGCTCGCTCAGGCGGCCCGCTTGGCCGTGCAGGCGTGACAACCAGCGCTGCGCGGCGTCACCGGGCACGGTCGCTCTCCCGCTCGCCGCCGAGCATCTTCGAGGCGATCGCCGCCAGTCGCGATTCGACCGACGCGTCGATCCGCGAGGTGTCGGTTTCCACCACGCACCCACCGCGCGTCAGCAACGGATCGGGTTCGAGCCGCCAACTGCGCGAGTCGTCACCGATGGCAAACGCCGTCTGCACCAGCTCGACATCCTCGGGGTGCAGGCGGATGCGCGCCGCACGCGGCGCAATTGGCAGATGCCGCATCGTTTCGCGCACGACGCCGATCACCTCGCCGGGGTTGGCCTTCAGTTCCCGGCGCACCAGATGCCGGGCGATTAGTATGGCGAGATCGCTGACCGCCTCGACCACGGCTTCATCCACTTTCTCGAGCGGTTCGGCGAGCTGGAGGATCAGATTCTGCAAGGCGCTCAGCGCCGTCTTCAGCTGATGCTCTCCATGGCGGTAGCCCGCGGCGCGCCCTTCGCTCAAGCCCTGCTGATAGCCTTCTTCCCGCGCCTGCTGATGCAGGGCTTCCAGCTCCCTGGCCGTCGGCATCGCCGCGTAGGCGAAGCTGTCTGCGCCCGCGATCGGGCCCTCGACGGCCGGCGGCGTGAAGCGCTGGACGGTCGAGCCGAGCTCGGCGGCAGTGAAGCGGGTACCCATGGCGGGGCGGCGAACCGCTTACACCATCGCCTCGCCGCCGGCACCGCCGAGGTTGATCTGTCCCTCTTCGGCCAAGCGGCGCGTGATGCCGATGATTTCCTTCTGTGCGGTTTCGACATCGGACAGTTTGACCGGGCCGCGCGATTCGAGATCCTCGCGCAGCATGTCGCCGGCACGCTGGGACATGTTCTTGAAGATCTTGTTCTTGATGTTGTCGTCGGTGCCCTTGAGGGCGAGCACGAGGTTGTCGGTGGACACTTCGCGCAGCAGGGTCTGGATGCCGCGATCGTCGATTTCGATGAGGTTGTCGAAGGTGAACATCAGATCCTGGATCCGGCCGGCCAGATCCGGGTCGTGTTCACCCATCTGCTCGGAGATCTTCGCCTCGACGCTGCGATCGACCAGGTTGAGGATGTTCGCGGCCACTTTCAGTCCCCCCATGCCCGCGGCCTGACCCTGCGCACCCCCGCGCAGCTGGATTTCGAGCATGTCGTTGAGTTCCTTCATCGCCGCCGGCTGCACGCCGTCCATGGTCGCGATGCGCATCATCAGGTCACTGCGGGTGTTCTCGGGCAGTCCGCACAGGACTTCCGCCGCCTGATCGCTGTCGAGATAGGACAGCACGATCGCGATGATCTGCGGATGTTCAAAGCGGATCAGCTCCACGACGCTGCGCGCATCCATCCACTTCAAGGATTCAAGGCCCTTCGTCGAGCCACCGACCAGGATGCGGTCGATCATGCTCTTTGCCTTCTCCTCGCCGAGCGCATCGTTGAGGACCTTGCGGATGTAGTCTTCCTTGCCCAGCCCAACGGAGGTCTGCGTCTGCATGGCGGCGACGAATTCGTCGACCGAGACCTTAATCATGTCGCGCGACACGTTCTGCAGGCCGGCCATCGCGGTGCCGATTTTCTGCACTTCGCGCGGGCCGAGATGCTTGATGATCTGGGCTGCCGAGGCTTCGCCGAGCGTCATCAGGAAGATCGCGGCCTTGTCCGTTCTCGTCAGCGTCGGTGTGTCGCCCGCCATCGTCTAGCCCTCCACCCATTCTTTGATCACGTTTGCCGACATCTGCGGTTCCTGCGTCACCATCATCCGGACCTGCTCAATGCCTTCATGCGGGCTGGGCGGCATCGCGATCGCAATGCCGCCCGGCGACGGCAGTGCTGCGGGCCGGCCGTCGGCGCTGCGCCCATCCGGCAAAGCCGGCATACCACCCGCACCCGGCGGCAGGGCCAGCTGCGCACTGTTGCCGCCGGCACGTGAGTCGCCGATGGCCACCGTGGGCCCGGCGGTCAACGACTTGATCGCTGGCCGCAACAGACCGAAGAACAGAATCAGCACGAACAGCCCCCCCAGCGCCTGCTTGCCGGCATCCCATACCCACGGCTGCTGCCAGATCGGCAGCGCGGGCAGCGGTTCCGGCACGCTCGGCAGCAGGAAGGTGGCCGGGGTCAGGGTGACGGTGTCGCCACGCGTCGCATCAAAACCGACAGCATCCTTGACGAGCTGGGTCATGCGCGCGATCTCCTGCGGCGTGAATTCGACCGGCATGGCCGCTGCGGCCGTCGCCGCGCCGGCGTTCGCGGCAGCTCCGTCAGCCGCCGCCCCATCGGCAGGGGCGGCCGGTACCGCGGGCGCCGGCGGCATCGGCTTGCGCAACACCACGGCCACCGACAGCTTGCGCAAGGTGCCGACCTGCTGCCGGGTGTGACTTATCTGGCGACTAAGCTCGTTATTGATGGTCTTCTGTGTGCGCTTGGTGCCCGGCTGCGGCGCGGCGGGCGCGGCAGCGCCTGGCGCGCCCGCTTCCGCCACGGCCTGCTCAGGCGCGGCGGCCTGATCCGGCGGTGCATTGCTGAGCGCACCGGGGACGCCACCGGGGCCACCGCCCGTGCGCTCCTCTTCGACCAAGCGTTCGCTGCGCACGGCCGGCAGATCCGGGTCGAAGGATTCGTTCGTCTGTTCGCTGGACGTAAAATCAATATCCGCGGTGACCTGGGCGCGCACCCCGTCGGCACCGACGAAGGGCTCGAGAATCGACTCAATGCGATCGGAGAAGGACTTCTCGTAATTACGGGTGTAGTCGAAGCGCTGCGTCGTCTCGGCCATCATCGCGTCGCGCTTTTCGCCGGTCAGCAGATTGCCGCGATTGTCGACGACGGTCACCCGCGACGACGGCAGGTTAGGCACGCTCGAAGACACCAGATGCGTGATCGCGGCGACCTGCGAGGGTTCCAGCTGCCGCCCGCCGTACAGATCGACGATCACCGACGCGCTCGGTTCGCGTTTCACGCGCGCGAACACCGATTCGACGGGCATTGCCAAGTGCACGCGCGCCGCACGGACATTGTCGATACGGGAAATCGAGCGCGACAACTCACCTTCAATGGCGTGCTGGTAGCGCGCCTTTTCCATGAACTGGCTGGTCCCGAACCCGGGCTGCTCTTCCATCAGCTCGAAGCCGCGCGCGCTGCCTTTCGGCAGCCCGGCCGCCGCAAGCTGCATCCTTGCGTCGTCGGCCTTGCCGGTCTCGACGAGCAGGGATCCGGCGTCGGCGTCGATACGATACGGGATCTGCGTGGTTTTCAGCGCATCGACGATCTGCGTCAGATCCCGGTCGGAGAGATCCGAGTACAGCATCGAGTAGTTTGGCGTGCGCGACCACATCACCACCCAGCCGCCGAGCGCGACGGCCGCCGCGATGCCAACCAGCACCCCGGCCTGGCGCAGCAGCGCCATCGGTGAGTTCTGTTCGACGAATACGGTAGCTTCGGCCATGGCAACTGATGCTCGGTCAGATCGGCATGTTCATAACGTCCTGGTAGGCCGACACAAGTTTGTTGCGAACCTGTGTGACGGCCTGGAAGGACACGTTGGCTTTCTGAATGGCGATCATCACCTCAGCCATGTCGACCTTCGGATCGCCGCTGTCGAACTTCTGGGTGAGGTTGCCCGCCTTCTGCTGGGTCTCGTTGACATTCTCGAGCGCGTTCTTCAGCACCTTGCTGAAATCGACGCGTTCGGCCGAGCCGTTGGCGGTGGCCGTCGGCAGCGCCGTCGGCGCGTCCTGGATGCCGTGCGCGCGGGACGCCAGTGCCCGCATCTGCAGCAGCAGGGACTGATGGTCGATGGTGTTCATGCTCTCCCCTTAGGCGCCAATGCGTCAGCGACCCGGTACCGCGACGCCCTGATCGCGCATGCGCGCGAGCTTGTAGCGCAGCGTGCGTGGGCTGATCCCGAGCTTGTCCGCGGCGTATTTGCGACTGCCGCGCCCCTCTTCCAGCGCTTCGATGATCAGGCGGCGCTCGTGATCGCGCAGGCCGTCACCCAGTGAATCGAGATCGTCATCCTCAGCGTCTTCGTCAGCGTCTTCGTCAGCGTCTGCAATCAGCACCGGCCGCCTGATCGAAGACGGCGCCGGACGGGAGGTCAGTGCTGCTTCGAACAGCAGATCCGCCGCCTCAATCGTGCTACCGCTGTGAATCACCAGCGCGCGCTGCATCACGTTGTCCAGTTCCCGGACATTGCCGGGCCAGTCGTAGGCCGTCAGCGTGGTTCGCGCGCACGCCGCGAGCACCGGCATGGTCGAATCGCCTTTCTGCGCGGCGCGGGCGAGCAGGAAACGCGCGAGCGGCACGATGTCTGCCGGCCGCTCGCGCAGCGGCGGAATCGCCAGCGGAAAAACGTTCAGGCGATAGTACAGATCCTCGCGGAAGCGGCCCGCGCGCACTTCGGCGGCCAGATCACGATTCGAGGTTGCCACGACGCGGACATCGAGCTTGATCAACTCCTGGCTGCCCAGGCGCTCGACTACGCGCTCCTGCAGGACGCGCAGCAACTTGGCCTGCAGCGGCAGGCTCATCTCAGAGACTTCATCGAGCAGCAGGCTGCTGCCCTGGGCTTGTTCGAACTTGCCGGGATACGGTTTATAGGCGCCGGTGAACGCCCCTTTCTCGTGACCGAACAGAATCGCCTCGAGCATGTTGTCAGGGATGGCCGCGCAGTTGATCGCGACTGACTCGTGCTTCGCGCGCGGCGAATGGCGGTGCAGGAAACGGAAGAAGACTTCCTTGCCGACACCGGATTCGCCGGTGATCAGCACTGACGCGTCGGTCGCTGCCACGCGGCGCGCGAGTTCGAGCACGCGGCGAGTCGCGGGGTCCTCGGCGATCATCTCCTCGTCCTGGGCAGGCGGCACGGCAGGCAGCCATTGATCGAGACCGGCCATCAGCACTTCGGCCTCGAAGGGCTTCACGAGGTAATCGGTGGCACCGTTGCGCATCGCGTCGATCGCACTCTGGATCGTACCGTGCGCGGTCATCAGTACCACCGGCAGCTCACGGCTGCGGCGGCGAATCTCACGCAGCAGCGTCAGGCCATCCATCGGCGCCATCTGCAGATCTGTCAGCACCAGGTCGACTTCTTCTTGCTGCAGCGTCCGCAGACACGCGATGCCGTCTTCGTGACCAAGCACGCGGTAGCCGGCGGACTCGGCCGTCTCACACAGGATCTCGCGCAGCGCGGGATCGTCTTCCACGATGGCAATGGTGGCGCGTTCGGTCATGGCATCAATCCTCGATCAGCGCGGCTGCCGCGGGTTTGGCGGTAAGGGTGGCAGCGCGCGCAGGCAGCGTGAGCTCAAAGCACGCGCCTGCGGCGTAGTCAGGGTCAATCGCGAGATCGCCGCCGTGGGCACGGGCAATGGCCTGCGCCACGGACAGGCCGAGTCCGGTACCACCGCCGCGCGTGGTGAAGAACGGCTCGAAGATGCGCTCGCGGTCGTGGGCGGCAACGCCTGGTCCGTTGTCCATGAAGCGGAACATCACGTAGTCACCGAAGCCGCGGACCACCACTTTCAGCCAGCCCCTGCCAGCGGTGATCTGCCGCGCGTTGGCCACCAGATTCAGCATGATGCTGCTCAGCGCGTCGACATTGCCGTGGACCGCGATTCGCGGATCGATCTGGCAGTCGAAGCTCAGATCGAAGCCGCTGCCATCCACCAGTGCGCGCGCTTCGCCGACCAGCCGGCGCGTCAGCACCTCGATGCCGATCGGCGCCGCGTCGACCACCGCGCCGCGCGCGAAGCTCAGCATGTTCTCGACGAGCCGCTCGAGCTGGCGTATCGCGTCCAGCGCGCGCTGGGCGCCGCGGGTCTGGGCCGGTGCAAGATTTCGCGCACGCGCCACCGGGCCCAGCGCGAGCAGGGCTGCGGCCAGCGGCGTGCGAATCTGATGCGCAAGCGCGGCCGCCATCTCGGTCTTGGCCGACAGCCGGCGATGGTGGGTCAGCTGTTCCTGCAGACGGCGCGTCTGCGTCACGTCCATCAACATCAGGATCTGGCCGGGCTCATCGGTCAGCGCCTGTGTCGAAACATTGACGCGCCGGCCATCGGTCAGCGAGATGTCGTGGCCGTCGTCCCAGCGCGGCGCGAAACAGCGCGCGATGACGTCACGCCAGGCTTCACCGCCGGCAATCGCGCCGAGCAGGTCGATAGCACCGGGATTGGCCTGCGTCACGCGGCCCTGGCCGTCAAGCACGATTACCCCGGCCGGCAGGGCTTCGAGCAGGGCCGCGAGCCGCGTCGCGAGGCGTTCTTTCGCGTTCAGTTCGATCTCGAGCTGCGCCCGTGACTCATGGAGCGCGCCGGTCAGTTCCGCAACGCGCTGTTCGAGATTCGAGTAGAAGCTCGTGAGCTGGGTCGAAGCCTGTTCGAACTGCGCGAAGGCAGCCCGAAGTTCGGCGCGGTCGACGGTCTGTTCGCGGCCCATGGGGGGCGGTGCTCCTTTGTCGGGGGCGATGCGCTCGTGCGCGACAAAGGGAGGTGAGCAAGGACTGTGCCACGGCTGCCGGGCTGGCAAGCGCCGCGTATGAAAATGATTTTACTGGGGAAAAATCCGTACCGCCGAGCGCCAGCGTGCCGTCGGCGGCGCGGTGTCAGTGAGCGGGCGTCAAGGACCCGTCATTTCGTCCTGACGGGCAAGCCCGAGTTTGCGCATTTTTTCGACGAGTGTCGTGCGCCCCATCTGCAGCCGTTTGGCGGCATGCGCGACCACCCAGCTTTCTTCGTCAAGCGCCTGCACGATCAGATTGGTTTCGATCTGCGTCAGGTGTTCTTTCAGATCGATGCCCGCGCGCGGCAGCCGCGGTGCATCGGGTTCGGCCGGGTCGAGCACCGCCCTCTCGACGCTGCGGATCGGCACGACGTTGTCGTCGCTGCGATACTTTTCCGGCAGATCGTGCACCTCGACGACGCCGTTCGGATAGAGAATCGACAGGCGCTCGACGAGGTTCGCGAGTTCGCGCACGTTGCCCGGCCACGCATAACCCGCCAGCGATTCGACGCAGCCCGGCGACAGGCGAATCGTGCCGCGCCCTTCATGTCCAAGACGCTCCACGAGGTCACTGACGAGCAGCGGCAGATCTTCCGCGCGATCGCGCAGCGGTGGCGTTTCGATTGGGAACACATTCAGGCGGTAGTAGAGATCTTCGCGGAAGCGGCCGTCGATGATGGCCTGCTCCAGATTCACGTGCGTCGCGGCGATGATGCGTACGTTGACTGAAATGCTCTTGTTGCTGCCGACGCGTTCGAAGGTCCGCTCCTGCAGCACCCGCAGCAGCTTGACCTGCATCGACAGGCTCATGTCGCCGATTTCATCGAGGAACAGCGTGCCGCCGTCAGCCATCTCGAAACGTCCCTGGCGCGAGGAGATGGCACCCGTGAACGCGCCCTTCTCGTGGCCGAACAGTTCGCTTTCGAGCAAATCCGGCGGGATGGCGCCGCAGTTCAGCGGCACGAAAGGTTTGCTTCGGCGCACTGAATGGTGATGGATATGACGCGCCACGACTTCCTTACCAGTCCCGGATTCGCCGGTGATCAGCACGTTCGCATCGCTCTTGGCGACCATCTCGATCATGGTCCGGACCCGCTGGATGCCCTTGCTGGACCCGGCGAGATTGCGAAACAGCTCGGGATTGCGCGGCGAACCGGCCTGATGGCGATTCTCCCGATAGGTATCGACTTTCTGCAGCACCTTTTCAAACTGTGAGTGGTGCAGCGGCATGCGCACATGGGCCAGCACGCCGGGTTCGATGTCCGCCAGTTGCGCCGTGTCCTGTTCGGGCAGGTCGAGCAACACCAGCGGCGCGTAGGCATCGAGTGCCTTGGCCTGCCTGAAGGTGGTGCGGCGCGCCTCAAGTGAACCGCAGTCGCCGAGCACGATCAGATGCGCTGGATGCTGCGAGTCGAGCACGCTGCTCCAGTCGGCGTCGGCGGTGACGGCCTGGCTCGGCAGTTCCAGATAGGTCAACACTGCGCAGAGTTGGCGGGCAGTTTCGGGATCGTTCTCAATGACGATGATTGGCGTGTTCGCCATCTGGGCCCCACTCTTGATATTTATACTTTTGTCGGCGTCAGAGAATCGTGCCCAGTGACTAAAAAACCGGCACGACTCAAGTCAAATTCGTGACGCACTGCTTAAGTTGCAGTCTAGTGAGACTGAATGATTTCGCAAGCGTGGCGACACAGCCTGGCACATTCGCTTGAAGCGCGATGACGGATGTCGGATTGCCGGCGGTCAGCGCCGGCAGCATGGCGGTTGGGGAACGGACCCCGCGTCGGACGTTCAGCGATCGGCGCTGAGATAAGCCTGGGCGCCGCGTTGCGCCCGCTGCAGGCCGCGCAGATTACCGGCCTGTTCATGCTGGGCATGACGGGCCTGATCACGGACGGCGTTGGTAATGATAAGCGCCTGTTCCAGCACGAATTGCACGCCCGGATCGCCGCCTTCTAAACAGCTGGCGGGCAGTCCCTCCAGCACCGCATAGCGCGCGGTATCGAGCGCCCAGACACGATCCCAGTCAGCCTCGGCAGCGGCTTGCGCCAGCTCCCCGGTGAGCGTCGATATCTGAGTCAGCGGGTGCATTCAGGCCTCAGTCCTTGACGATGCCATGCCAGCCTTCGCGCAAGTCGCTGAGCAGTTTGACGACTTCGTCGAGGGCCGCCGGATCGTTATCCAGATTGGCATCGAGCAGGCGGCGCAACATGTAGTCATACAGTGCGTCGAGGTTCTCGGCAATCGCGCCGCCGTCGGCCATGTTGAGGCTGCTGCGCAGGCCGTCGATGATGGCCATCGCCCACGATACGGTTTCGCATTTCTTCGCGATTTCATGACGTTCCATGTAGCCGCGAGCCAGTTGGACCTTTTCGATGGCACCGTCGAGCAGCATCTGGATGAGCTTGTGCGGACTGGCGGTTTCGACGCCGGACTGCACGCCAACCTTGCGGTATTCGAAGATCCCGTTCTGGATGTTACGAGGCATTGAATTCATTCAGTGACCCTTCAGTTCACGATTACGAGTGCGGGCCGCCGCCGCGCGGAAGAGCCGGCCCGAACTGCTTATCGGCAGCCTGTCGGGCAACTGTTGGCTCGCCGGCAGGAAATGTGGCCGCATGCCGCTTGCCGCTTGCCGGCCAGGATGTTGGCGATAGTCCTGCCTCGGCCTCTGGCGCGGAGCTTGCATCAAGACCCTGGCGCCGACGTGTTCCGCGCCGGTATGTAAGGAGGGTGAATGGATTACGCCAATAAGACCGTGCTCGTCACCGGTGGTACCGGATCGTTCGGCAACTTCGTCGTGCGACGTCTGCTCAATGCCGGCGTGCGCGAGGTCCGCGTGCTGTCGCGGGACGAAAAGAAGCAATACGACATGCGGGTGTTCTACCAGGGTCGCAAAGATCTGACTTTCGTCATCGGTGACATCCGCAACCGCGACGTGGTTGATGAGGCGATGTGCGGGGTGGATATCGTCTTTCATGCCGCGGCGCTGAAGCAGGTGCCGACCTGCGAACAGCATCCAGGCGAGGCCATCCGCACCAACGTGCTCGGCGCGGAGAATCTCGTCGACTGCGCGCTGCGCCATCAGGTCGCCACGCTGGTGATGATCAGCACCGACAAGGCCGTGAAGCCCGTCAACGTGATGGGCATGACCAAGGCGCTGCAGGAACGGCTCGTGCTGAAGGGCAATCTGTCACGGCAGAATCGGGGCACCAGACTGTGCTGTGTGCGCTATGGCAATGTGCTCCGTTCGCGCGGCTCAGTGGTGCCCTTCTTCCGCCGCCAGCTGGCGCTCGGCCAGACCGTGACCATCACCGATGAGCGCATGACGCGCTTCCTGCTGACCCTCAACGAAGCCATCGATCTGGTGCTCTACGCGGCCGAACACACGCAGGGCGGTGAAATCTTCGTGCGCAAGGCGCTGGCCGCACGGGTGACCGATATTGCGCGCGTGCTGGCCGAGGAAGCGGGCAAGCCCTGTGACTATCGCGTAATCGGCATCCTGCCGGGCGAAAAACTGCACGAGATCCTGGTCTCGGAAGAAGAATTGGTGCGCGTGCGCGATTTCGGCCAGTACTATGCGGTCCAGCCGTGGTGGAGCGAGGGTCGTTACCATGAAATCGACAGTGAGTTCGGCTCGGGCGAGCATCTGACCGGTGCGGCAGAAGTCAAACGCATGATCGATCGCGCCGATCGCGAATTCGAGGTAATGGAAATGGCCGACGGCGAATTCGCCAAGTTCTGACGCAACGATGACCAGCCCGCCCGCGATTCCGCTGTTCAAGGTGTACATGGCCCCGCCGTCCGCGCTGATGCCGCGGCTCGAGGCCGTGCTGTACAGCGGCCAGATCAGCGAAGGCGAGCCGGTCGCCACGTTCGAGCAGCGCTTCGGCAGCTTCGTCGGCAATCCGCATTGCCTGTCGTTCTCGTCCGGCACGGCGGCGCTGCATATCGCGTTGCTGCTGGCGGGCGTCGGGCCCGGTGACGATGTGATCTCGACGGCGATGACGGCCGAGCCCACCAACCTCGCCATCTGCCATGCCGGCGCGACGCCGCGCTGGGCGGACGTTGATCCGCGCAATGGCAACGTGACGGCGGCCAGCATCGCCGCGGCGCTGACGCCGCGCACGCGGGCCATTCTGGTCGTGCATTACGGCGGGATCCCGGTGCCGCTGGCCGACATCCGTGCGCTCGCCGCGCAGCACGGTCTGCCCGTGATTGAAGATGCCGCCCACGCGCTGGGCGCGCGCTATGCCGATGCGCCGATCGGCACGCACTCGCCGTTCGTGATGTTCTCGCTGCAGGCAATCAAGCACCTGACCACCGTCGACGGCGGCATGCTGACGCTGGGCGAGCCATCGCTGCTGCCGCGTGGCCGCCGGCTGCGCTGGTTTGGCATCGACCGCGCGGCCTCGCGCACGGAAGTCGATGTGGCTGAAGTCGGCTTCAAGTACCACATGAACAATGTCAATGCGACGCTCGGGCTCGTGCAGCTCGATCATATTGCACCGTTGCTCGCACGCCACATCGACAACGGCCGTTACTTCGATGCCGCCTTCGATGCGCTGGGCGGCGGTATCGAGCGCTGCGTGTTCGATGCAGCGGCCGCGCCGTCGTACTGGTTCTATACCCTGCTGTGTGACGATGCCGACGGCCTGGCCCGCCATCTGAGCGCGCATGACATCGGCAATTCGAAGGCGCACAAGCGCAACGACCAGCACAGCGTGTTCGCCGAGAGCCGTGTCCCGCTACCAGGGCTCGATCGCTTCTACGCGCGCATGTTGCATATTCCCTGTGGCTGGTGGGTCGACGCCCAGGCGCGCGAGCATATCGTTGAGACGGTGCGCCGTGGCTGGTGAAACGCCGATCCCGTTGTGCCGGTCGTTCGTGGCGCCTGCGGCAGGCCAGACACTGGCGCTGGCCCTCACGGCCGGCCCACTCGCGAGCGGCCCGGCAGTGGCCGCCTTCGAACAGGCGCTCGGCGCCTATGTCGGCAATCCGCACTGCGTGGCGACCGGCGACCGCGCCGGCGCGCTGACCCTCGCGCTGCGCGCCTGCGGTGTCGGTCCGGACACCGAAGTGCTGGTCTCCCCGCTCAGCTGTCTGGCGACGACGATGCCTATTGCCAACCTGCAGGCACAGCCGATCTGGTGCGATGTCGATCCCGCCACCGGCATGCTGGATCCATCCGACATCGTGCGCCGGAGAACATCCCGTACACGCGCCATCGTGCACTATCACTGGGGGGGCGACGTCGGGCCGCTCGATGCGCTACAGGCGGCGGCCGAGGCGGCCGGGCTGCCCCTGATTGAAGACGCAGCGGCGGCCTTCGGGGCCGAATATCACGGCCATCGTATCGGCCACGCCGGCAACGCTTTTACCGTGCTATCGTTCTATGCTGTCAACCCGTTGAACACCGTCGAAGGCGGCGCACTGTGCTGCCCGACGGCCGCGACGGCCGAGGCGGCCCGCAGGCAACGCCGCTTCGGCATCCAGCAACCGGGCTTCCGTCTCGCAAACGGCGACCTGAACCCTGACAGCGACATCGCCGTCACGGGCTACAGCTTCGCGATGACGAATCTGACGGCGACCCTCGGCCTGTGCCAGTTGCAGGCGGTGCAATCCGTGATCGATCGACAGCGCGAGAATGGCCGCCATTTCGAAAATGACCTCGCGACCATCAGCGGGCTCACGCTACTGCGGCGCCAGCCCGGCGAAGATTCCGCATACTGGGTCTACGCGCTGCGCGCTGCGCGACGCGAGGCCCTGATCGCCCGTCTGCACGCGCACGGCATCGGCGCGCAGCGTCTGCATCTGCGCAATGATCGCTACAGTTGCTTCAAACCCGCGCCCTGGCCGCTGCCCGGCGTCGATGCCTTTGATCGCGACAACCTCGCCCTGCCCTGTGGCTGGTGGGTCGGCGCGGCCGAACGCGAGCGGATACTGGCATGCGTAAAGCCCGGCTGGTGAGTGCGCGCCCGCGCGCCGGGGCCTGTACGGCGGCGGAACTCCCGGCGCTGATCGCGGCGCTGGATGCCGAATTCGTGCACGCGCGAGGGCGCAGCGGATCGCTGGCCATGCGCTATCCCGAACTGCTCGTCGCCGAGAATCTCGACAACCTCCATGTCCGCCGTCAGGGCGAACAGATCGTCGCCTGCTGTGTCGTGCGCCACGGCTCGTGGGCCGTCGGGCAGGAGCGCTGGCGGACGGCCCTGATCGGGCTGGTCTACACCGCGCCCGCGGCCCGCGGCAAAGGTCATGCAGCCGCCGTTCTCGAGGCGACGGTCGACGCCTGTGCCGCTGACGGCAGCGATTTCGGGGTGCTGTGGAGCGGGCTGGACGGCTTCTACGAACGACTCGGCTGGGACGCCCACGATCGTGGCGTCTTCGGCAGCGTACGCCTCACCCCGGCGGCGGCGCTGACGGAGCCCACCCTCGACGGTGAACGCTTCGAAACGCTGCGCGCCCGCAGCGGCGTCGACGGCATCGAGCGCGCGCCGTTGAGCTACCGCAGCGTGCCGCTGCCAGTGATCTCCGTCGGCACTCTCTTTGCCCGCGCCGGCAAGGCCGAAAGCGGCGCGCTGGTGGGCGCCTGCGGATCCGAGCGCTACGTGTACGAAGTCGTCGGCGACGACGATGCATTACCGGCGCTGTGGCGTGACATCGCCAGGGGCGCGAGTGCCGTGCATATCAACGAAGCCATCGGCAGCCCCTTCCATCGCTGGCTCGTGTGCCACGTGCCGATCCAATTCAGCGGCCAACAGCTCGCCTACTGGCGTATGCTGTCACCCCGTGCCCGGCGCTCCGCCTGGCGCAACTGGCATATACCGTACTTCGATCGCATCTGAGAAACGGCGCAGGCGTCCATGTCGCGTAGATTTCCGTGGGCCGAATGGTCTGACGAGGCCTTGCTGCAGCTGCCGCTGAAAGCCCTGAAGGTGGCCGTTGCCGACACCTGGCTCGAAGACTGCCTGGCCGATCTCAACGCAGAGCTTGCCCAGCGGGATCTCCGCGTCCGGCCGCATGCCTGGATCTCTGATGAATGGTTCAGTCCGGACACCACGCCCGGCATTGCCATCCCGTTCTACCTTGCTCATCCGCGCCTGATGCGACTCGAGCGCCGGATGATGCTCGAAGTCGAAGGCGGTACGGTGGCCGACTGCATGCGCATCCTGCGCCATGAGGCGGGGCATGTCGTACAGCACGCCTTCCAGCTGCATCGCAGGCGCGCATGGCGTGAGCTGTTCGGACGCTCGTCCACACCGTACCCCGCGTATTACCGGCCCAACCCGGCCAGCAAGCACTACGTGCAACACCTGCGGTTGTGGTATGCGCAAAGTCATCCGGATGAGGACTTCGCCGAAACCTTCGCCGTCTGGCTCAAGCCGCGTTCTGACTGGCGCAAGCGCTATGCCGACTGGCCGGCCCTGCGCAAGCTGCAATACGTCGATGAACTGATGACCGCAATCGCCGGCGCCAGGCCGGACCCTATGCGCCGTCTGACAGTCGACCCCATCAGCCGGCTTACTCGCCCCCTGAGCGACTATTACGCCCAGAAACAGGCCCGTTACGTGCTGACCACGCATACGCATTACGATCGCGATCTAATGAAAATATTCTCTACCGACGAGCGCCACCGCCGCGCCCCGGCCGCTTCCCAGTTCCTGCGTCGCCATCGCGCGCGCATCCGACAGATGATTGCCAAATGGACCGGTGAGTATCAATTGACCCTCGATTCCGTCCTCGACGCCATGATTACACGCGCGCGCGAACTGAAGCTGCGTGCGCCGGGCCCGGAGCGCCAGCTGGTGATGGACCTCACCGTGCTGCTGGCAACGAAAACCGTGCATTCTCTGTACAGCCCGCAGCGCCGTGAGTGGTTTGCACTATGAAGCGCTTGCGCGTACTGGTGCTGATACACCCCGATCTGATGCCGCCGGATTCCCGCGATGGCTATTCCGAAAAGGAAGCCCACGTGTGGAAGACGGAGTTCGACGTCGTGACGACCTTACGCGAATCCCGCCACGACGTGCGCGCGATCGGCGTGCAACACGAACTGAAGCCCATCCGCGACGAAGTGCGCCACTGGCAACCGGATGTCGTGTTTAATCTGCTCGAACAGTTCCACGGCGAGACCACCTACGACCAGAACGTGGCCAGCTATCTTGAACTGCTGCGCGTACCCTATACGGGCTGCAATCCGCGCGGCCTGATGCTCGCACGCGGCAAGGCATTGTCGAAGAAGCTGCTCGCCTACCACCGAATCCCGGCGCCCGCGTTCGCGGTATTCCCGCTGCGCCGCAAGGTCGTGCGGCCGAAGCGTCTGCGCT
>Ga0163144_10002194_pt1 | contig 45581 bp, 43 predicted proteins | sample OliLak19BULKMAT1_FD_123175 | JGI IMG/M metagenome (GOLD analysis project Ga0163144, IMG submission 123175) | Freshwater microbial mat bacterial communities from Lake Vanda, McMurdo Dry Valleys, Antarctica - Oligotrophic Lake LV.19.BULKMAT1 | ecosystem: Environmental > Aquatic > Freshwater >... | reverse complement strand
CGCTGACGGGGAGGTCTCGCGGGACCTCCGCGGGCACAGACCTCTTCGAGTTCAAGGAACCTCCCCGTCACGCGCTTCGCGCGTGCCACCCCTCCTATCGCGTGCCGCGACAGGAGGGGATGATTTGCAGGGTGCGCTTCGGGTTTTTAGTCTTGATCGACGCGATGCCGGCCCCCTCGTACCCACCGCAACGTGCTGTGCAATCTTGTATGCATCCCCCAGCTCGAGGAGAGGAGGGGCGACAGAGATCACGCCGGCAACGCGATCTCCTCGCGGGTGAAGGCGCGTTGGACGGCGGGGCGTCCTGCCATCCGGCGGGCATGGGCGTAGTGAACGTGGATCGTATTGGACAGCCAGGCGCACCACTCCAGGCAGGCGGCATCGAGCCGGATGTCGTCGTCGGGCCAGAGTTTCGCGTCGGGGAAGCGACGCCCGATGTAGCGCAGAATCGCAGGATTCTCGGTGACGATATGCGCGCCGTCGGCGAGTGCGGGCACGCGGCCCTTGGGGTTGACCGCAAGATAGGCCGGCGTCTTCTGCTCGCCCTGGGCCAGCGCGACCTTGACCGGCTCGAACGCCGCGCCGGTTTCCTCCAGCGCGATATGCGGCGCCAGGGAACACGCGCCAGGCGAGTAGAACAGCGTGATCGTCATCGATGCCTCTTTGGAGCTGGATGCCGCGGCCGTGACTCCGCGGCGCGGGAGGGGTAGAGATTTACCCATCCCATCCCCTTACTCCAGAGCCCTCGCCATGCCCGACGCTTCCGGTACTTCGCTGCGCTACCGCATCGGTTTCGACATCGGCGGGACGTTCACGGATTTCATCCTGCATGACGCGGTCGAGGCGCAGATCCGGCTCTACAAATGCCTGACCACACCCGATGATCCCTCGCGCGGTGCGCTCGAAGGCCTGACCGCGCTGGCCAGCGCGGCGGGAATCGCACTCGCCGATGTCAGCGAAGTCGTGCACGGCACGACGCTGGTCACGAATGCGATCATCGAACGGCGCGGCGCGACGCTGGGGCTGCTCACGACCAAGGGGTTTCGCGACTCGCTCGAGATGGGCAGCGAGCAGCGCTACGACATCTACGATCTCTTCCTCGAATTCCCCGCGCCGCTCGTACCGCGGCATCGCCGGCTCGAGATCGACGAGCGCATGCTGGCCGATGGCAGCGTGCTCACGGCGATCGATCGTGACCAGATCCGCCGCGCCCTGGGCCAGCTCCGGGCCGAAGGCGTCAAGGCCGTGGCGGTGTGCTTCCTGCACAGCTACGCCAATCCCGCGCACGAGCTGGCGGTCGCCGAGATCGCCACGGCCGAATTCCCCGACCTCGTGATCTCGATCTCGTCGGCCGTGGTCGGCGAGATCCGCGAGTACGAGCGCGCGGTCACGACCTGCGCCAATGCCTATGTGCAGCCCTTGATGGCGAACTATCTCGCGCGTCTTCAAGACGAGTTGCGCCGTATCGGCTTCACCGGCAGCCTGATGCTGATGCAATCCTCTGGCGGCCTCGCCTCGCCGGCGATGGCGCGCGAATTTCCGATCCGTCTGCTCGAATCCGGTCCTGCCGGCGGCGGCCTCGCGACCGCGCTGTTCGGCAGCCAAATCGGCCTCAAGGACATGCTGTCCTTCGACATGGGCGGCACCACCGCCAAGGCCTGCATGATCGAGGATGGCCGCGCCGATATCGCCGCGATGATGGAGGCGGCGCGGGTGCATCGCTTCAAGAAAGGCTCGGGCCTGCCGATCAAGTCTCCGGTCATCGACATGATCGAGATCGGCGCCGGTGGTGGATCGATCGCGAGCATCGACGAACTCGGCCTGCTGAAAGTCGGGCCTTACAGCGCCGGCGCCGATCCGGGTCCCGCCTGCTACGGCCGCGGCGGCGCGAAGGCGACGGTCACGGATTCCAATCTGATGCTCGGCTATCTCGACCCCGGCTATTTCCTCGGCGGGCGCATGTCGCTCGACAGCGCTGCGGCCGAAGCCGCCCTCGCGGCGCTCGGCACCAAGCTGAAGCTCTCGACGATCGAGACCGCCTGGGGCGTGCATGCGGTGGTCAGCGAGAGCATGGCTTCGGCGGCGCGTGTGCACATGATCGAGAAGGGCCGCGATCCGCGGCGCTATTCGATGGTCGGATTCGGCGGCGCCGGGCCGGCGCATGCCTGTCGCGTGGCGCGCATCCTCGGCATGCCCGAGGTGATCGTGCCCGCCGCTTGTGGCGCGGCCTCGGCGCTCGGCTTTCTCGCCGCCCCCTTGAGCGCGGAACGCATGCGCTCGCTGCCGATGGTGCTCGACGCCGCACGCTTCGACGCGGCCGGGGCGCAAGCGGCGCTCCAGGCCCTCGAGGACGATGCGCGCGCGGCGCTCATCGCCGCCGGCGTGCCCGCGGACAAGATCCGCATGCGTCGCTCCGCCGATCTGCGCCTGCTCGGCCAGATGCACGAGATCGACGTGCCGCTGCCGGCGGGCAAGCTGACACGCGAGTCTCTCGCCGAGATCGGCCAGCGCTTCAACAAGGTCTACGAGGAGCGCTACACGCATGTCTATGCGGGCGCGGTGATGGAGGCGATCACTTGGCGCGTCTCGGCTGAAGGCCCGACGCCCAAGCTCGATATCCGCGAAGCGTCGGAGAGCTCGAACCAGCGCCCGGCGAGCAAGGGCACGCGCCGCGCCTATTTCGAGGACCGCTTCGTCGTCACGCCGGTATATGACCGCTACGCGCTGCGGCCAGGCGATCGCATCGCCGGCCCGGCGATCATCGAGGAGCGCGAGGCGACCACCATCGTGCCGCCGGGCGACGCCGTTACCGTCGACGACAATCTCAATCTGCGCATCAAGATCGCGGCGGCGGCGGCGGTGCCCGCGAAGATCACGGCCGAGACGCCGATGGCCGAGGCGCTGGCGCAGCTCGAAGGCGATCCGGTCGGCCTCGAGATCATGTGGAGCCGCCTGATCACCGTGGTCGAGGAGATGTGGCTCACCGTCTGCCGCACCGCCTTCTCGCTGATCATCTCCGAGAGCCAGGATTTCGCCTGCGATCTCCTCGATCCGACCGGCGAGCCGTTGGCGCATAGCCCGCGCGCGATGCCGGTGTTCAATCTCACCCTGCCGCTCGCGGTGAAGGCGCTGCTGGCGAAATTTCCGCCGGAGATTCTCAAGCCTGGCGACGTGCTGATCACCAATGATCCCTGGCTCTGCGCCGGGCATCTCTTCGACATCGCGATCGTCACGCCCGTGTTTCGCGGCGAGCGCCTGGTCGGCCTGGTCGGCACCGTCGGCCATGTCTCGGATATCGGCGGCACGAAGGATTCGATGCGCGCGCGGGAGATCTACGAGGAGGGCATCCAGATCCCGCCGATGAAGCTGTTCAAGGCGGGCGCGCCCAACGAGGATCTGTTCACGTTGATCGCGGAGAACGTGCGCAACAACGAGCAGGTGCTGGGCGATCTTCACGCGCTCGTCTCGGCCAATGCGGTCGGCGCGCAGCGTCTGCTCGCCTTCATGGACGAATACGGCATCCATGATCTGCGCGCGCTGGCCAAGATCATCCAGGACCGCGCCGAGGCGGCGATGCGCGCGGCGATCAGCGCCATTCCCGACGGCGTCTACACCAGCACGATTTCCAACAACCCGCTGGGCGAGAAGCTCGACTATCCCGTGAAGATCACCGTCGCGGGCGACGCCCTCGAAGTCGATTTCGAAGGCGCGCCACCGCAGCTGCCGCAGGGCGGCTACAACTGCACCATGAACTACACGGCGGCGCATGCGACCTATCCGCTGAAATGCATGCTGACCCCGAACGTGCGCGGCAATGCCGGCTGCTATCGCCCGTTCACCGTCAAGGCGCCCGAAGGCAGCGTGCTCAATTGCCGCAAGCCGGCGGCCGTCAACATGCGCACGCGCGTCGGCTGGTACGTCGCGCCCAATCTGTTCAAGGCGCTGAGCACGGCGATCCCTGCGCAGGTGCAAGCCAATACCGGCCTGCCCGTCGCGGTCTTCGTCTATGGCCGTGCCCAGGACGGCCGCACCTACAACGATCACCTGTTCATGGGAGGCGGTCAGGGCGCCTCGGCAAATGCCGATGGCAAGTCCGGCCTGATGTGGCCGACCTCGGCCGCCAATACGCCGATCGAATTGTTCGAGGCGCGCACCCCGGCGATCTGCCTCGAGAAATCCTATCTGCCGGATTCCGGCGGCGCCGGCGCGCATCGCGGCGGGCTCGGTCAGATCGTGCGCTTTCGCAAGCGCGCGACCGACGGCCACGACACGCTGGCCGGCGTCTATCCCGAGGGCCGTGGCATGGTCTATGCGGGGCTCGGCGGCGGGGCTCCAGGCGGCAATGTGCGCGCGGCGGTGGTCAGCGACGACGGCACGCGCGATCTCGGCACCGGCGCGTTGGTGACGCTGAAGCGTGGCGACGAGATCGTCGAACTCGTGCTCGCCGGCGGCGCGGGCTACGGCGATCCCAGGCAGCGCAGCCTCGATGCGATCGCGCATGACCTCGCCGAGGGCTATGTCACGCCCGAGGGCGCGGTGCGCGATTACGGCGTGACGCTGCGCGATGGAAAGCCACAGCGATAGATGTCGGGCAACGATACCGCCGGCATCCGGTTCCACCCGCCATTCCTGCACGCGATCGGCTTTGCCGTGGGCTGGATCGCGGCGGCGCTCTGGGCCTGGCCGATTGCGTCGCCGGCGTTGCGCGGTGTCCGGCTTGGCATGGGCGTTGCCCTCATCGCGCTCGGCCTGAGCATCGCGCTCTGGGCCGCGCTGGAAATGCGCCGAGCGCACACCGGCATTCCCGTGCATCAGCCTGTCACGGCGCTGGTCACGAGCGGCCCCTTCGCGTGGTCCCGCAACCCGATCTACCTGGCGCTCAACTGCGCCTATCTGGGCGCAGCCGTCCTGCTCGATTCATGGTGGCCGATCCTGTTCCTGGCGCCCGTGCTGATCGCGCTGCAGCGCCTCGTGATCGCCCGCGAAGAGCGCTTTCTCGCCACCAAGTTCGGCGACGCCTATCGCAGTTACGCTGGCCACGTCCGCCGCTGGCTTTGAGACCCGCGCATCTCCGAGCTTGCCTCCACGGCGCAGCCGGTGCACAGCCACGCCGGAGCAGCATCACCCGGGAGCGCGTTCTTGAGCACGCAGGCACGACCTATCCGCATCGGCGCGGATATCGGTGGCACATTCACTGATCTTCAGATTCTCGATTCACGCAGCGGCCGGATCGTCAGCCACAAGATCGCCACCACGCCGGACGATCCCTCGATCGGCCTGATGGCGGGGATTCACGAAGCCGCCGCACGGTTCGGCTTCGCGCTCGGCGATGTCGGCTACCTGCTCCATGGCACGACGATCGCCACCAACGCCGTGCTCGAGCGCAAGTTTCCCGCCGGCGCGCTGGTGACGACGGCGGGGTTCGAGGATGTCCTCGAGATCACCCGCCACGCGCGGCGCGAGGTCTATTCGCTACGGCCGCGACCGTTTCCGGTGCTGATCCCGCGCGACCGCCGGCTGGGCGTGCCCGAGCGCGTCACGGCCTCCGGCGTGGTCGACCGTGAGCTGACCGATGTCGATCTTGCCGAACTCACGCGCCGCATCGCCGCGCTCGGCGTTGCAACGATCGCAGTGACGCTGCTCAACGCCTACGTCAACCCGGTGCATGAGCGCGCGATCAAGGCGCATCTCGCCACGGCGCTGCCGTTGCTCGCGGTCTCGATCTCGTCGGAGATCAGCCCGGAGATTCGCGAATACGAGCGCAGCTCGACCACCGTGCTCAATGCGCTGCTGATGCCGGTCGTGAAAGCCTATCTCCATCGGCTGGCGGCGCGTATGCAGACGGAGCGCTTCGAGCCGCGCCTGCTGATCGTGCAATCGAATGGCCGGGTCTGCAGCCCCGAGACAGCGGCGCGCGAACCGGTGCGGCTGCTGCTCTCCGGTCCGAGCGGCGGCGCATTGGCGGCGCTGCATCTCTCGCGCGCGCTCGCGGAGCCGGCACTGGTCGGCGTCGACATGGGCGGCACGAGCTACGACGTCTCGGTGGTGCGCGACGATCGCATCGATCTCGTCAATCAAGGCGAAATCGATCGCCTGCCCGTGCGCGTCCCGATGGTCGAGATCCGCACGATCGGCGCCGGCGGCGGGTCGATCGCCCTGGTCAGCGCCGGACGACGCCTCACCGTCGGACCGGAAAGCGCGGGCGCAAGCCCTGGTCCGGTCTGTTACGGCCATGGCGGTACGGAACCGACGGTGACCGATGCCAACCTCATCCTCGGCCGCCTCGATCCGGCCTTCTTTCTCGGCGGCAAAATGAAGCTCGATCTCGCCGCTGCGCGCGCAGCGATCGCGGCGCGCATCGCCGATCCGCTCGGGGTGTCGATCGAACAGGCAGCGTCGGGCATTCTCACCATGACCAACGCCAATCTCGCGGCCGCGATCCGCCTCAGCCTGTTCGAAAAGGGATTGGATCCGCGCGATTTCGCATTGCTGTCCTTCGGCGGAGCCGGGTCGCTGCACGCGCTCCAGGTCGCGGAGGAGCTCAACATCCGCCGCGCGATCTTCCCGCGGGATGCGAGCACGCTCTCGGCCTGGGGCATCCTGCATTCCGATATCGGCCATGATTTCGCACGTTCGCGGGTGATGCTGGCCGAGGTATCCAATCTGCCAGCAATCACCACCATGGCCGCCGAGCTCGTCGCGGAAGGAACCGCGCGCCTCGTAGCCGATGCGATCCCGCCGCAAGCGCGCCAGTTGCACTTCTCCGCGGATCTGCGCTACCGCGGCCAAGCCTTCGAATTGACGATTCCCTGGGATGTGCAGACTCCGGACAGACTTGCGCTCGATCGCCTCGTCATGGATTTCCACTCCGCCCATCGCCAAAGATTTTCCTATTCCAACCGGGATGACGCGGTCGAGTTGGTGACGTTGCGCTTGGCAGCCATCGGCGCACTCGATCGCCCTTCGCCCGGTACCGGCGCCCCCAACGCGAGGAACCAGACCGATCGGGCCACGCGTCCGGTGTGGCTGGACGGCAGCTGGCAGAAAATTCCGGTGCTCCGGCGCACGACGCTGGAAATCGGGAACTCGGTCGCCGGCCCGGCGTTGATCGAGGAGGATTATACGACAGCCCTCATCTCGACGGGCTGGTCGGTGCGCGCCGACAGCGCGGGGCATCTCATTTCGACCCGAAGTTAGAGGTATTTCTGCCTGAGACGAGGTCACGCAGAAGCTCCTGGGCCGGTTGCGGTTTTCGCTCGGCTTTGAAGCGATCCGGAGTTAGGTTCCCGCTCCCTCCAACACAGAGAGTCTCATATGGCAAGAACAAGGCTTCCCGAGTCGAAGATCCGTGAAATCCTCGCCGAGAATGCGGCGGGCACAGGCGTCACAGACGTGGTCAAGAAGCACAAGATTTCGACCGCGACCTTCTACAATTGGAAAGCGAAATACGGCGAGAAGGGCGACGCCACGGCCAAGCGCGGTCGCCCCAAGGGTTCGACGAGCGTGGTCGCACGCGTCGCCGTTCCGGCGGCTGGCGCTGGTCATTCGACCGCCGACGAAAATCGCCGCCTCAAGGTGATGATTGTCGATCTGATGCTGCAGCTCGAGCAGATCAAAGAGAACGCGAAGCGCTGATCCAAGGCGCGACCGCGATGGAAACCCGGCTCCGATGGGGCCGGGTTTCAACTCGCATGCCGCCGGGGTAGAAGCATCCAGGCTTCACGCGCATCTCCCTCCCGGCTGCAGGCAATCATGAGCAACACGACGCCGACGCACCTCGACCCGATCGAACTCGAGGTGCTGCGCAATGCGCTGACGGCCGCCGCTGCCGAAATGGATGTCACGGTCTGGCGCACCAGCCGCTCCACCATCGTGCGCGAGATGCTGGACTACTCGACGGCGATCTACGATTGCGACGGCTTCAATGTCGCCCAATCCGTGCGCATTCCGCAGCATCTCAATTCGATGGGATATTGCCTGCGCGAGATCGTCGAGCATTTCCTGCCGCTCGAGCAATGGCAGGACGGCGATGTCATCATCACCAACGATCCGTATTGCGGTGGCCAGCATCTGCCGGACATCCTCGCCTTCCGGCCGGTCTTTCACGAGGGCGCGCGCGTGGCGATCGTCGGCACGCTCTGCCATCACCTCGATGTCGGTGGCATGTCGCCCGGCAGCTATGGCGCGACGGCCACGGAGATCTATCAGGAAGGCCTGCGCATCCCGCCGATCCGGCTGTTCAAGGCCGGGATTCGGATCGACGAAGTCTGGGCGATGATCGGCCAGAACGTGCGCCAGAAGACGATCGTCCTCGGCGACCTGCAATCCCAGATCGCCTCGCTCGAAGTCGGCGTCGCCAACGTCGAGAAGCTCGCCGCCAAATACGGCGCGGCGACGCTCGCGACCGCCTGTCGCGCGCTGCTGGACGCGTCCGAGGCGGCGATGCGCGACGTCATCCGGCAGATGCCCGACGGAAGTTACGAGTTCGAGGATTTCCTCGACGATGACGGGATCAGCCCGGACGAGCCGGTGCGGCTCCATGCCAAGGTGACGATCGCGGGCGATCGGATGATCGTCGATCTTTCCGGCTCGAGCCCACAGGTCTCCGGTCCGATCAATGCGACGCTCGGCTCGACGAGCTCGGCGGTGTTCTATGCGGCGATGGCCTGTGCGGACCGGCCGATCCCGCCCAACGCCGGATGCTACCGCCCGATCGAGATCGTGGCGCCCGAGGGGCTGATCGTGAACGCGCGCCACCCCGCCCCCGTCGCGCATCGCATCGCGCCGGGCCATCGCCTGGTGAATGTGCTGTTCGGCGCCTTCGCGCAGGCCGTGCCGGACCGGATGCCCGCCGCCTATTATGGCTGCAGCTATGTCTGCAGCTTCCAGACCGAGACAGCCGACAGCGAGCGCAAAGTGCTGGTCGAGATCGAGATCGGCGGCTGCGGCGCGCTTCCCGACGAGGACGGCGCCAGCGCTTTCAGCTTCGGGATGCACAACAACGCCAACATCCCGCTGGAGATGATCGAGGCGGGCATGCCGCTCTCCTTCATGGGCTACGGGCTCATCCCGGGCTCGGGCGGTCGCGGCGCGCAGCGCGGCGGTCTCGGCCTCTACCGGGAATGGCGCGTGGACGCCGAGCGCGCAACGTTCACGGCACAGATGGACCGCTTCCGCTTTCAGCCTTATGGCCTCGAAGGCGGTCACCCCGGCGCGGCCGGGCATCTCTATCTGATCCGCGACGGCGCCCGCACCGCGCTGCACTCGAAAGTGAGCAACCTGCCTCTGCGGCGCGGCGACCGGATCCGGCTCGAGACCTCCGGCGGCGGCGGCTTCGGCGCGCCGCAAGCGCGCCTGCACGCCGCGACGGCGCGCGACCGCGCCCTGGGCTACGTGGCCAGCGAGTGAGCGGCACGCCGACCTTCGCGCTCGGTGCGACCTTCCTCGGCCTGGGTCCGCGCAGCGGCGCGCGCGTGGCGGTCGCCGGCATCCCGCTCGACCTGGGGACCACCAATCGTGCCGGCGCCCGCTTCGGTCCGACCGCGATCCGCCAAGCCAGCCGCATGCTCGTGGACGGCGCGCATCCGCGTTCCCTGCAAGATCCCGCAGCGATCGCCGCGGATTGCGGCGACTTCGAGATCGCGCTCGGCGATCTCGCCGGCAGCCTCGCGCTGATCGAGCGCCAAGCGGCGCGGCACGCGCATCTCCTGGCGCTGGGCGGCGATCACGCCATCACGCTGCCGCTGCTGCGCGCCGCCGCCCGTCGCCATGGCAAGCTCGCCCTCGTTCACTTCGACGCGCATGTCGACACTTGGCCCGACAGCTTTGGGCAGCCCTTCGGGCACGGCTCCGTCTTCTTTCACGCCATCAACGAGGGGCTGGTGGCGCCACAGCGGATGATCCAGCTCGGCATTCGCAGCCCCGTCGCGCGCGACGTCTGGGACTGGACGCTCGAAAAAGGCGTGACGGTGCTGAGCGCCGAGCGCATCCACGCCGAAGGGATCGAGGCTGCGGTGGCAGCGGTGAAAGCCTGCATCGGCGACGTGCCGGCCTATCTGAGCTTCGACATCGACGCGCTCGATCCCGCCTTTGCGCCAGGCACCGGCACGCCGGAGATCGGCGGCCTCGCGAGCTGGCAAGCGCAGGCGATCATCCGGCGACTCGGCGGCTTGCGCTGGATCGGCGCCGATTTCGTCGAGGTCGCGCCCGCCTACGACGTGGCGGAGATCACCGCGCTCGCCGCAGCGACGCTCGCTTGGGAATATCTCGCGCTGCTCCGCGGTGATTCACCAAGCTGACGGACGCCGCCGCGATAAATCTTTGGCGTAGTCTCGATTTCCGCTTGCGCTCGCGTACAGTTCGATTATTTCTGCGCATCAGACGCAAATCGCACGTGCCCTCGGCTCTCTCGCGACGAGAGGAGTTCAAGCAACGACGTAGAGCGTCCTGTTCGGCAGAGCCGGTCATACGAGTGGACCGGCCCCTTATGGGAGGTGGCTATGGTTGCGGCACGTCGAGAGGCGACGCACACCCGACGAGGCAAAGGATAGACGACCAGATGGCATCTGCCTGGATGCCATTGCCATGCGGCCCGACGGCTTGCGTGGTTCGCCTTTCCCGACTCGGGCATTTTCGACGACCGTGGATCGCGAGATCCGACATCGCCGCGCATGCAGCCGAGCCGCCTCCTGATTTGAGGGGCCTTCGTCGATGACCAATTCCCGCCTTCGTTCCGCCGTCACCCCGGTTCGCCGCCGTGTCGAACCCGCGCCGCAATCTCTGCCGCGTGTGGACGATGTCGTGCGCGCCGAGCGGCCGGAGGACCCGATCCACTGCCTGCGCCCGGCTGTCCTGGCCGCGGCGGCGCGCCGCTTCGTCGCCGCCTTCCCTGGTGATGTGCTCTACGCCGTGAAGTGCAACCCCGAACCACGCGTGCTGCGCGCGCTCTGGGCCGGAGGCGTGCGCCATTTCGATTGCGCCTCGCCTGCCGAGATCTCCCTGGTGCGGCAGATGTTCCCCGCGGCCGCGATCCACTACATGCACCCGGTCAAGGCGCGCTCGGCGATCCGTGAGGCGTTCAGCCGTTACGGTGTGCGCGATTTCGTGCTCGATTCGGACGCCGAACTCCAGAAGCTCCTCACCGAGACCGGCGGCTCCGACGAACTCGGTGTGTTCGTGCGGCTGGCGCTGCCCAAGAGCGGCGCCGCTTACGAGCTCGCGGGCAAGTTCGGCGCGACGCCCGAGGCGGCGGCGGCGCTGCTCCGCGCCGCCCGCCCGCGCGCCCGCGCACTCGGCATCTGCTTCCATGTCGGCTCGCAATGCGAGGATCCCGGCGCGTGGACCCGTGCCTTCGAACTGGCCGGCGCGGTGATCCGCGATGCCGGCGTCGAGATCGACATCATCGATGTCGGCGGCGGCTTCCCCGTCAGCTATCCCGACCGCACGCCGCCTGCACTGGACGCCTTCATGACAGCGATCCGCCAAGGCGCGGCTGCGCTTGGACTCGCCCGCCCGCCGCGTCTGTGGGCCGAGCCGGGCCGCGCGCTCGTGGCGGCTGGGACGTCGATCGTCGTCCAGGTCCAGCATGTCCGAGGCCAGACCCTGTTCGTGAATGACGGCGTCTACGGCAGCCTCTCCGACGCCGGCGTGCCAGGGTTCCGCTTCCCCGTGCGCCTGATCGCGAGCGATGGCCGGGTACCGTTCAGCGCGACGATCGACGCCGATCTGTTCGGCCCGACCTGCGACAGCGCCGACCACATGCGCGGACCGTTTCCCGTGCCGGCCTGCGTGCGTGAAGGCGATTGGCTGGAGATCGGTCAGCTCGGCGCTTATGGCGCGGCGCTGCGCACGGCGTTCAACGGCTTCGATCGCGCCCGTCTCGTCGATGTGAGCGATGGCCCGATGCTCGCGACCCCCGGCTACGACGCCACCTGAGACGACGCGCGAAAGGGGATCCATAAGTGAAGCGCGTCACATTCCCGGGTCGTCTCGTCATGGTCGGATTCGGCAGTATCGGCCAGGGAGTGTTGCCGCTGATTCTGCGCCACATCGACATGCCCAAGGAGCGCATCACGATCGTGACCGCCGACCCGCGCGGGCGTGAGGTCGCCCGCGAATACGGCGTGACGTTCATCCAGACGGCGCTGACCGTCGCGAATTACCGCACCGTTCTGGCGCCGCTGCTCGCAGCGGGCGACTTCCTCCTGAACCTGTCGGTCGACGTCTCGTCGGTGGCGCTGATCATCGCCGCGCAGAGTCACGGCGCCTGCTACATGGACACCTGCATGGAGCCCTGGGCTGGCGGCTACACCGATCCGACGCTGACACCCTCGCAGCGCTCCAACTACGCGCTGCGTGAATCGGCGCTGGCCCTGGCGCCACGTTTCGCCGGTGGTCCGACCTCGGTCCTGACGCATGGCGCCAATCCAGGCCTGGTTTCACACTTCGTGAAGGAAGCGCTGCTTCATATTGCGCGCGATACCGGGTCGACGGACACCATGCCCGCCGACCGCAAGGGTTGGGCGGCGCTGGCGCAGAAACTGGACGTAAAGGTGATTCACATCGCCGAACGCGACACGCAGACGGCGGCCCGACCGAAGCAGCGCGGCGAATTCGTCACCACCTGGTCGGTCGACGGTTTCGTGGGCGAAGGGATGCAGCCGGCGGAGCTTGGCTGGGGCAGCCATGAGAAGCGACTGCCCGCGGACGGGAAGCGTCACGAATTCGGCTGCGATGCGGCGATCTATCTGTTGCGCCCTGGCGCCGGCACCCGCGTGCGCACCTGGACCCCGACCGAGGGGCCGTTCCATGGCTTCCTGATCACCCATAGCGAGGCGATCTCGATCGCGGACTACTACACGCTGTCCGTCGCCGGCGCCGTGGTCTACAGGCCGACCGTCCACTACGCCTATCACCCCTGCGACGATGCCGTGCTGAGCCTGCACGAATTCGCGGGCAAGAATTGGACAATCCAGGCCAACAAGCGGCTGATGGTCCGCGAGATCGTCGCCGGCACAGATGAGCTGGGTGTGCTGCTGATGGGTCACAAGAAGGGCGCCTATTGGTACGGCTCACGCCTCTCGATCGATGAGGCGCGTCGCCTCGCACCCCACAACAATGCGACAAGCCTGCAGGTCACCGCCTCGGTGCTCGCCGGCATGATCTGGGCGCTGGAAAATCCGCGTGCGGGCGTGGTCGAGGCCGACCAGATGGATCACCAGCGGATCCTGGAGATCGCGCGCCCGTATCTCGGCGATGTCGTCGGCGTCTACAGCGACTGGACGCCGCTCGCGAATCGCGGCGTCCTGTTTCCCGAGCAGATCGACCGCAGCTGCCCCTGGCAGTTCGAGAATTTTCGTGTCGCCTGAAGCGTTCTGACAGCCGAGAGGAACCCAAGAGTGAACAAGAAGATCCAACGCTTTCTTGCCGAGCAGCGCCCGGCGACGCCGTGCCTGGTCCTCGACCTCGACATGGTGGCGGACAACTACAAGAAGCTGCGCGCGGCCGTGCCTCAGGCGGGGATCTACTACGCGATCAAGGCCAACCCTGCGCCGGAGATCCTGAAGCTCCTCAAAGGGCTCGGCTCGTTCTTTGACACGGCCAGCGTGAACGAAATCGACATGGTCCTTGCGGCCGGCGCCTCGGCGGATCGCATCAGCTACGGCAACACGATCAAGAAGAAGACCGACATCGCTGCAGCCCATGCGCGCGGCGTGACCCTGTTCGCCTTCGACAGCGCGGGTGAACTGGACAAGCTGGCGCAGGCGGCGCCAGGGGCGCGCGTCTTCTGCCGCATCCTCACCTCCGGCGTCGGGGCCGATTGGCCGCTGAGTCGCAAGTTCGGCTGCGAAGTCGAGATGGCGCGCGACCTGCTGATCGAGGCCGCCAAGCGCGGCGTCACCCCGCACGGCGTCTCGTTCCATGTCGGTTCTCAGATGAAGGATCCCGACGCCTGGGATGCCGCGATCTCGCAGGCGGCATGGATCTTCCGGGAATGCGAACAGGCCGGCGTGCCGTTGACGATGCTCAATCTCGGCGGCGGCTTCCCGACGCGCTACCGCCGCGACATTCCGGGCATGATGAACTACGGCCAGGCGATCGATGCCTCGCTGCAGAAGCATTTCGGCAACCGCGTGCCCGAACTGATCGTCGAGCCGGGCCGCCAGATGGTCGGCGACGCCGGCGTGATCCAGACCGAGATCGTGCTGATCGCCCGCAAGGGGCGCAACGATGCGCGACGTTGGATCTATCTCGACATCGGCAAGTTCGGCGGCCTCGCCGAGACGATGGACGAGGCGATCCAGTACCCGATCTCCAGTCCGCGCAAGGGCAAGGTCGAGCGCGTCATCCTCGCGGGGCCGACCTGCGATTCCGCCGACGTTCTCTACGAGGATGCCGATTACCGGCTGCCGCTCGACCTCGAGATCGGCGACAAGCTGGAGATCCGCGCGACCGGCGCCTACACGACGACCTACTCGTCCGTCGCCTTCAACGGCTTCGAGCCGTTGAAGTGCTACTGCATCTGACGCCGAGAGACGGCGTCAGTACCGCATCGCCCGCAAACCGACGAAGCGGTCGACGAGCAGCACCGCCCCGAGAGTCATGACAATCGACACGGTCGAGGCGGCGGCCGTGGTCGGATCGAAATCCCAGCGCAGATAGTCGAACACCTGCATCGGCAGCGTCGTAGTGCCGATGCCCTTCAGCAGCAGCGAGATCGACACGTTGTCGAAGGAGATGATGAAGGCGAAGAGAGCGCCATTGATCACGCCCGGCTTGATCAACGGCAGCGTGACGCGCCGGAAGCTGATCAGCGGCGACGCGCCGAGCGAGCGCGCGGCCTCCTCGAGCGACGGCGAAAGATTGTAGAGCGCCGACGAAACCTGCAGGAACACGAACGGCACACAGATCACGATGTGGCCAAGATAGAGCCCGACCGAGGATCTCGTGCCGATGCCGATCTGATAGTAGAAGAACAGCAGCGCGATCGCCGTCAGGATCTCCGGCAGCAGCAGCGGCGCCAATGTGACCATCCGGAACACCTCGCGCCAGCGCTTCGCGTGGCGCACGTAGTAGATCGCGGCCGGCGTGCCGATCAGCGTCGCCGCCGCTGCCGAGACCGCGGCCAGAACGAGCGACAGCTGCATCGCGTCCATGAAAGGCTGCGAACCGAAGAAATTCGCATACCAGCGCAGCGAGAATCCGTCGGGGGGAAACTTCAGATACTTCCCGGAATTGAACGACGCGATCACCACGATCGCGATCGGCAGCATCAGGAACACGTAGACCGACGCCACCGCCGCGCCGAGCAGGAAGCGGCCGCCCTTCACGCCAAGCCCCGCATGATGCGACCCGACAGCCGCGCGTAGACGGCCACGACGATCAGGCCGACGATCGAGAGGATCAGCGCCAGCGCCGCGCCGAAGGGCCACAGGAACTGATCGAGGAGCGTGATCACCTCGGTCGTCATCGTATGCACACGCCCGGCGCCGAGCAGAGCCGGCGTCACATAGGCGCCGCAGGAAAGGATGAAGACGAGGATGCACCCGGATTGGACGCCGGGCATCGAGAGCGGAAACAGCACACGCCAGAACACCTTGCCGCGGCTCGCGCCCAACGACCGCGCGGCCTCTTCGAGCCGCGGGTCGATGCCCTGGATCGCGCCCATCAGCGGCAGGATCATGAACGGCAGGAAGACGTGCACCAGCGCCAGCACGACGCCGAACTCGTTGTACATCAGCGCCAGCGCAGGCATGCCCCAGCTCTTGAGCGTCTGATTGATCAGACCGTTGTTGGCGAGCAGGATGATCCAACCGAAGGAGCGGATCACCACGCCGACGAGAAGCGGCGACAGCACCAGCGCGTAGAGCACGCCGCGCCACCGGGACGGGGTGCGCGCGAGATGGAACGCGACGGGATAGGCGATGACAAGACAGAGGATCGTGATGGTGAGCGCCAGACGCAGCGTGTCGGACAGCAGCTCGAAATAGAAATAGTCCGGATCGGTGAGCGCCTTGGCATAGTTGCCGAGCGTGAACCCCGGCAGATAGGGCTTGGAGGTCGACGGAATCCGGAAGCTCATCACCACGATGTTGACGTAGGGCACGACGATCAAGGCCGCGATGGTGAGGATCGCCGGCAGCGCGAGCAGCCAGTGCGGTCGGCGCGACGCGGCGCCCCTCGCGCTCACGCGACGCTCTCGCGCACGAGCCAGGCGCGCTCGGCCGGGAGCGTCACATGGACGGTCTCGCCGGGAGCGAAGCTCGATGTCGCCGGCTGCTGCACCTGCAACACCGTGCCGTCGACCATGGTGATTCGATAATCCACGAGATTGCCGAGGAAGAAGCGTTCGTTGACCGTGCCCAGGAACGCGCCCGCGGCCGGCGCGCTCGAGAGTGCGATCGCCTCCGGCCGCACCATCGCGGTTGTGCGCGATCCGATCGCCGGCGCGAAGCCCGAACCACAGGCGATCGAGCCGAAGCTGGTCTCCAGGCGCCATTGCGCGCCATCTCGCCCGACCGCTTTGCCCTGGACGAAATTCGACAAGCCGATGAAGCTGGCGACCTGGCGGGTCGACGGGTGATCATAGACATCGCGCGCATTGCCGACCTGATGGATCTCGCCGCCGAACATCACTACGATGCGATCGGACATCACCATCGCCTCGGCCTGGTCATGGGTCACGTAGAGCGTCGTGATGCCGACGCGCTGCTGCAGGCCTCGGATGAAGAATCGCATCTCGTCGCGCAGCTTGGCGTCGAGATTGGCGAGCGGCTCATCGAGCAGCAGCAGCTTGGGTTCGATCACCAGCGCCCGGGCCAGCGCGACGCGCTGCTGCTGGCCGCCGGAGAGCTGGCGTGAATACCGCTCTTCCATGCCCGTGAGCTGCACCATGCCGAGCACGTTCGCCACCCGGCGATCCATCTCGGCGCTCGCGATCTTGCGCATTTCCAGGCCGAAACTGAGATTCTCACGCACGGTCATGTGCGGAAACAGCGCGTAGTTCTGGAACACCATGCCGATGTCGCGCTTCTCCGGCGGCAGCATCGTCACGTCGGTGCCGTCGAAGCGGATCGCACCGCCGGTCGGCAATTCGAACCCGGCGACGCAGCGCAGAGTCGTGGTCTTGCCACAGCCCGAAGGGCCGAGCAGCGAGACGAGCTCGCCCTCGGCGACTTCGAGGTCGATGCCCTTCACCGCGGCCACCTTGTCGAAATACTTCTCGAGCGCCGCGATCGTGAGACGGGTCATGGTGTTCTCTGGAAAGATATCGCCCCTCGCCCCGATGCGCGTACGTGCGCCAGGGCGAGAGGCTGGACGAAAGCTCAGCGCATAACGCGGTTCCAGCGCTCCGTCACCTGATCGCGCACGGCATTGGCGGCAGCCCAATCCCATTGCAGGATCTTGCTGATGTCGTTCGGACCGATCGGCATCTTGTCCTTCAGGGCGTCCGGGATCGCGACCTTGGTATTGACCGGCGTGACGAAGAACTCCTCCACGCTCAGCTTTTGGATCGGCGCGCTCAGCATGTAGTCGAAATACTTGCAGGCGCCGTCCTTGTCCGAACCGTTCTTGAGCAGGTTGAAGCTCTGTTCGAACATGAACATGCCTTCGCTCGGCGCGACGAAATCGATCGGCGCACCGGCATTGCGGAGCCGGATGACCTCCGGCAGATCGAGGATGCCGATCGAGACTTCACCGCGCGTGATCAGCTGGCCCATCGTCCCGGAGAAATCGACCTGCGGGAACGGCTTCAGCTTCTGGATCTCACGAAAACCCGCATCGAAATCCAACGCTCCCGACCCGAAGATCTGCGATGCCATCATCAGGAACATGTACCCTGCGGAATTCTGGATCTGGTACATGCCGATCTTCCCCTTGAGCTCCGGGTTGTTCCAGAGGTCCTTCCAGGAAGTCGGCTTGGTCTTGACCATGTCCGTGCGATAGCCCAGGCCGATCGGCGAGATCATCCCGAAGACGCCGTTGTTGTCCTTGAGCTTGGCGTCGGGATGCACGTCCCTCAGGTTCGGGACTTTCGCCTCGGGCCAGGATTCGAAGAACCCCTCGCCGCGCAGCAGCGCCGCGAAGATCTCGTTGATCATGATGAAGGAGTAGGGCGGCTTGTCCGGGCCCGAGGCGCGCAGATTGGCCGTCCAGGTGCGCGCCAGGCCGCTGTCGTATTTCGTCTTCAATCCGCTCGCCTTCTCGAAGCCCGGCAGCAGGCTCTCGCGCCAGAACTTCTCCCACGATCCGCCATAGCCGTTGACGATCAGATCCTGCTGCTGCGCCATCGCCACCGGCAGCGACGAAATCGCCAAGCCGCCGGCCGCGCCGGCCAATAATCCACGACGTCCCAGATCGAGCTGCATCCCCGTCTCCTTGCTTTTGAGTTTCTGGCGCCGACCAAACGACGGCGCGATTGAACAGCGACGCTACCAGCCCCGGTCGACGCTTGCCAATCGCGTTCGTCGCCGCGCCGCGCTTGGCAATCTCCGCGCGAAGGTGCGAAACAGCTGCGCAGGAGGAAATGCGATGGATTTCGTTCTGCTCGGTACGGGATGTCCGCAATGCGACCCCGATCGACTCGGCCCGTCCAATCTGGTGCGCCATGCGGGCCGGTCTTTCCTCATCGATTGCGGATCGGGCGTGACGCAGCGCCTGGTCGCGGCCGGCACGCCGGGCGCCGATCTCGATGCGCTGCTGCTCACGCATCTGCACACCGATCACCTCGTGGATTTCTACCAGCTCGTGATCTCCAGCTGGCACCAGGGCCGCGCGCGGCCGCAGCGTGTCTTCGGCCCACCCGGCGCCAAACGTTTCGTCGAGATGACGATGGAGCTCTGGTCGGTCGAGCGCGCGCTGCGCATCGCGCATGAGAAACGTGCATCGATTGCCGCTTTCGAGATCGACGTGACGGAAATCGAGGCCGGTCGGATCTGGGACGATGGCGAGATCCGGATCACGGCGGTCGCGGTCGCCCACCAGCCCGTCGCGAACGCCTTCGGCTTCGTTTTCGAGGCAGGCGGCGCGAAGCTGGCCTTCTCCGGCGACACGGCCTATTGCCCCGCGCTCATCGCCGCGGCGCGCGGCGCCGATGCGCTGATCCATGAATGCTTCATCCATCGCGAGATGAAGCCGGCGCCGGGCCGGTCCCCCGAGGGAATGCGCAATGTCGCGAGCTACCACACGCTCTCCGACCAGGTGGGCCAGGTCGCGCGCGAGGCTGACGCCAAACTCCTCGTCCTCAATCATTTCGTGCCGACGCGTTTCGATCGCGCAGCGCTGGTCGCCGAGATCCGCGCGACATGGCGCGGACCGCTGGTGATCGGCGAAGATCTGATGAGTTTCGACTGCGCGACACGCCTGCTGCGGCATCGCGATGCCGCCTTGTCCTTCGCGCTGAGCTGATCGGCCGTACGGCGGTTCAGGCGTCGGGCCGACGCATCACCGATTTGCGCCAGAGTTCCAGGCTGGTGGCGCCGATGATGCGTCCATAGCCCTGCTTGGCGATGCCCTCGAGCGCACCGAGGAAGGCGCGTGCGCGCTCCTGCTCGCCCATCAGCATCAGGCATTTGAGGATGCGCGTGACGCGCAGGAAATTGTGATTTCCCGTCGACAGCCAGTTGGTCGCCTGCTGCGGAAAATTTGAACCGAGTTGCAGGCGCTGGCGTTCCGAATCCCATTGGAATCCATAGAAGCCGAGCATGCGGTCGAGCGATCGACGAATATTCGCGCGGATCACCGCTTCGCGGCCGATCACCAGGAAATCCTCCGCGGTGAGGACAGGCGAGTGCGGCGCGGCGCCGCTGAATTCGTCGAGCGGGAACATCCATGGGATGAAATCGTGATGACGCTCGAGTTCCGCGTCGTTCATGGCCCAGACATCCGCCAGGCGGCGCCTCGCCCCATCGCGCCCCGTGCCACGCAGGAACTCGATCAGCGCGCTCATGCTTCCTCTGAACCGGTGCGGCGAGATTGCTTGACGGTGCTGCGCAAGCGCTTGCCTTCGAGCCGGCGGAGTCGTTGACCGCGCGAGACCCGCGTCGGCACGCGCTTGCGCGGCGCGATCGCCGCTTCGCGCAGCAATTCCACGACGCGCGCGATGGCATCCTCGCGATTGCCCGATTGCGTGCGCAGGCTCTGCGCCTTGATGACCAGGACGCCGTCCTCGGTCAGGCGCCGGCCGGCGAGCCGGGCAAGACGCGCGCGCATGCCCGCATCGATGCCGGCGACCTGCGCCAAATCGAGCCGCAGGCTGATTGCGCTCGAAACCTTGTTGACGTTCTGCCCGCCGGGGCCCGACGCACGCACCCCCTCGACGACGAGATCGTCGTCGTCGAGGGTGACGGTAGCCGAGATGCGATGACGCGCCATGACGCCCACGAGTCTATTCGTGGGCCGGGTTTTTGGAAACAGATCCGGGTCGGCTACTCGACCGCAAGAACGCCGCGGCGATTTTGCGCCCAGCTCTGATCGTTCGAGCCGATGACGACCGGCTTCTCCTTGCCGTAGCTGATCGACTGGATGTTCGTCGTGTTGACGCCGAGCCCGGAGAGGTAGTTTCGGATCACGACGGCCCGGCGCTCACCGAGCGCCAGATTGTATTCGCGCGTGCCGCGCTCGTCGCAATGCCCCTCGATCATGATCTTGGTGCCGCCATTCTGCGTGAGAACGCGCGCCCATTTCTCGACGATCGTCCGCGCCTCGGGCGTCAGCTCAGTGGAGTCATAGGAGAAGAGCACGCGATCGGAGACGCCTTCGCGCTGCAGTGCCTCGCGCAACTGATCGCCCGTCAGGGCGCGGCCCGACACGCCACGATCGGCCACACCACCGCGACCGGCGCCGCTGGACGAGGCATCGCTGCTCGTGCCGCTGCCGGAACCGTCGGTCGTGCTGCATGCCGCCAAGCCCAGTGTCGCGACGAGCGCCAGGGCGAGGATCGACGGGAGGCCGCGGCGCGGCGCGCTCTGAGGCGGAGCGCTCTGGAGCACGAAGGACCGGGCGGTGGGAGAGTCGGGCGTCGGGAGGGAGACGATCGGAAGGCGCATGAGAGCGTAAGCCCCTTTCTTATTGGCGCGAAAAGCAATGATGCCAGGGGTATAAACCAGATGCGGCCGAAATGCGGCGGAAATTCACCAATCCAGCGGGGCGCATCGCTCACTGCATCGCGCCAGGACTGCGAAGACGACTCATCTGGACGATGCGGTCCTCCGCATCGCGGCCTCCGATGCGATGAGTCCGCGGCGCATGCCCGGGCACGATCTCGAACCCCCAGCGACGATAGATCTCGACATTGCGGAGGCGAGCATAAAGGAACACCCGATCGAACGAATCCGGCCAATGCCCCAGCGCATGCTCGACCAGCGCGCGGCCGATTCCGTTGGATCGCCATGCTGGCAGCACATAGATGCCGCGCAGCCGCAGGGCCTCGTCGGAGATGTTGTAGATCGACGTCCAGGCGATGCGGACGCCGTCGAGTTCCGCCGCCAGAGGCATCATGCGCACACGCGTCACCAACTCGGCGCCGGTGTATTGCAATTGGCCGTAGCCGTTGACCAGCGGCGAGATGAACCGCGCCGAGCCTTCCATGTGCCAGAGCGGCGCAATCTCCTGACGCCATTGCGCGAAGCGGAGCATGACGAAACGCAACCGGGCATGGGCGGCGACCGTGGCTGAAGGGGCCTTGCGGGCCACCCCACGCGACATCACGACAAGCCTCCTGCCGCGGCAACAGGCGTCTCGGCGACTCGTCCATAGACCGCCGCGCCCTCGCCGAGGGGAACGCCGAGATCGAGCGCGAAGCGCGAGGCCAAACGATGCAGCGGAATGACATGCTGCATGCCGCAGCCCGGGCTGAGCCGACGCATGCGACGCGACAGCTCGGTCATGCGGCGGCGCAGATTGGCGTCGGCCCACGCCGCGCGCGTGTCGACCAGGAGGTCGAGCGCCGGGAAGCTGCGTCGCCAAAGCGCACGACGGGCCGCACGGTTGGTCCAGCTGCGTGCCGCCGCATCGTTCTCCGACGCCGCGGCCATCCATTGCCGCATCGGCGGCGAGTCGAGCTGCGCTGCCATGAGTTCGGGCGACCAGCGCAGGAGCTGCGGCAACCCGGCGCGACCCTCGGCGATCAGCCAGCGGTCGAGCGCCGTGAACGCCTCGTTGTCGATCAGGCAGAGATTCGGCGGCGCAACGACGGCGACGAGGCGCTCATCGATCCCATTGTCGAGCAGACGGAATTCGCCATGATCTGCGATCTGCGGCGCGGTGGCATGGGCCGCATGGAACGCCGCCAGCGCGACCCACGCATCGCCGCAGCCCGCGCGCGCCGCGAAGGACTGGGCGAACTCGGCGAAGCTGTCGAATCGGTAGGCATGCGTCTCGACGGCGAGGCGGCCGCTCGGGGCCGGCGCGCCCACCCCGTCGAGCTCGATGCGCGTGATGGCCGCGTCGAGCCCCATGCGCTCCGCAAGGAACGCAACGGCGCGGCTGATCGGCCCGCCGCTGCCGGCGATGCTGAGTCGGCGATGCCGCGCGCCGATCTCGCCCAGCGCCGACTCCAGCTCCAACGCGAAATCGTGATGCCGGCGCGACGGGCGGCCGTATTCCGTCCAGTAGCGCGCGGCGCCGCTCTGTCGCGCCGAGAATTCCTGCGTGTCGTAGCCGAAGCGGAAATGATTTGACGCCGTGTGCTCCGCTGCCAGAGGCGGTAGCGGCGCGCGATCGAGATCAACGGAGATCATGGTGCGAGATCCTGCAACAGCTGAACGTAGTGCGTGCGCGCGATCGCATTGTGCGCACCGAAGGCGCGCTGCAAAGCGGGGCGCAATTCGTCGTCGAGCCACATCACGTTCTCGAAGCCGTGGAATTTGGGTCGCGGCTCGAGCAGGAAGTGCTGGCGATAGATCACCGGCTTGATGGCGCTCGAATCCTTGGCGCCTGCGATGCGATCGTTGCACAGCGCGACCACCAGCCTGTCGCGCAGGAACGCCAGCATGTTGCCGGGGTCGAATTGGAAGAACCCCGCGCAGCCTGGCCGCTCCCGCGCCAGGAGATGTCGATACCAGCTGGCGATGCGCTCCTTCTCCAGCATCTCCCAGATCCCGGCGCCCGAACCGGGCCGCCCCGGCGCGATCGACTCGTCGACGCGACGCTCGAGATAGCATTCGCCCGATCCGAGGATCGGATAGCCATCGACCTGATCCATCGCCCACATCGTGTGCAGCAACTGCGGCTGCACGCACTGGGTCCGCGCGGCGTAATCCATGGCTTCGCCCGAAGCGACGAACCGCTCGATGTCGAGATCGAGCAGCCGGTAGCCGATCTGGTGCGTCTCGCAGAACTTGATCGCGTAGCCGATGTCGTGGCGATTGAGATCGCCCGCGAAGCGCGTGATCGCCGCGCGAACGGGAATACCGGCGAACAGGAATGCCTGCAGCACCACCTCGCTATCGAGCCCGCCGGAAAACAGTACCCAGAGATCGAGCTCGGTCGCGGCGCGGACCAGCCGCGCGGTATCGAGACAGGCGGCCCGCCAATCAACGGGCACATGAGCCGCGCGGCCATAGCCGACGTCCCAGCTGGCGAACGGCGACGGCCGTTCCCCGAACCAGCGACCGTCATAGCCGAAGCGGAAATGGTTGCGATGCGAGAGCTCGAGGCCCGGGCCGGAATCGCGGCGGCGCAGCTCCGCTGCTGTGCGCGCGCTCATGACCGGTGGCGCTCCCCCGAATGCCACGCGGCCGGTCGGCCGAATTCGTGCCTTTTCTCTCGCATCGCCCCCTCCCCTTCGTTTCGACGCGAAGAGGAAACGCGATATCACCCCAGGTTGTAAATTCTCCCAGCCGGCGTAACGCCCGTGCCGCTCGGCTTAAGCCTCAGCGCGGCGCCGAGAAGAGTTGGATGGCGATCGCCGACGCGGCGGCGACGTTGAGCGACTGCACGCGTCCGCTACCCGGAATCGTCGCCACGATGTCGCACAGCGCGAGCGTCGTGCGATCAAGGCCGCGCTCCTCGTTGCCCAGCACGAGCGCGATCGGCCTGTCGCGCGGCACCGTGGCGATCGCGCGCGCGCCGGACACGAGCCCCGTTCCCACGATCCGGAACGACTCGCTCAGGCGGCGCAGCGCCGGCACGATCCCGCGCACCTGCACGAGATCGAGATAGTCGAGTCCGCCTTCCGCCACGCGATAGGCCGCATCCGACGGCATCGCCTGCGCGGGATGGTCGGACACCAGCATGTGCGTTACGCCGAAGAACGCCGCGGTGCGCGCGATCGCACCGAGATTGTGCGGATTGGACACGCCGTCGAGGACAACGATCAGCCGCTCCTTCGCCGCCCAACCCGCCGCCTCGGCCGCATCGAACCGCAGTGCGGCCTTGGGCTGCGCGATGGCGACGATGCCACCATGCATCGTACTACCGGCGACCTTGGCGAGTTCCTCGGCAGGCAGGATCCGGAACGGCTTGCGCAAGCGCGCCAGCACAGTCGTCATCGGTGAAGCACCGGCCTGCAACTCTGACAAGAAAAACAATCTCTCGACGCGATCCGGGTCGCGCGCAAAAAGCGCCTGCACAGCAGGCAGACCGGCGACGCGCACGAACTCCCGTGTATGCGGCCCACGCGCAGCGGAAAAGTCCTTGGCCGGCGTTGGCGTGTTCTGATTCGCGCGCGGCGGCGGAGTTGAAGATTCCCTGACCGGCCCGGTCCGGGCATGGTGGGGACGAGACGGACGGGACGGGCGGGACTGACGCATGCGCGGTTGTATCGCGTCGGCACGTCCAACGGGGAGGAAGAGCATGGCCAAGACGGTTTTGATCACGGGCGGCGCCAGCGGCATCGGAGCGGCGACGGCGAGATTGCTCGCAGGGCGCGGATGGTTCGTGGCCATCAACTACCGTACCCGCGCGGATCAGGCGGCGGCGCTCGCTGACGAGCTGAGCGCCCAAGGCGTCAAGGCGATCGCGCTGCCCGGAGACATGCAGGATCCCGCATCGATCGAACGCCTGTTCGGCGGCGTCGACCGCGAATTCGGCCGCCTGGATGCGCTGGTCAACAGCGCGGGCATCGGGATTCCCAACAAGCGCGTGGCCGAGTTCGATGCATCGCCGCTGACCCGCTTGATGGCGACCAATGTGATCGGCCCCATGCTCTGCTGCCGCGAAGCCGCGCGCCGCATGTCGACCGCCGCCGGCGGCCAGGGCGGCACGATCGTCAATGTCTCGTCGATGGCGGCGACGATTGGCGGCAGGCCCGGCAATTCGCACTACGCCGCGAGCAAGGCCGCGATCGATTGCTTCACGATCGGCTTCGCAAAGGAAGTCGCACGTGAGGGCATCCGCGTGATCGCCGTCCGGCCGGGCGTGATCCGCACCGACATGACCCAGGCTTCGCTCGCCGATCCGAGCTTCGTCGCGACCGTTGCCGCGTCGATCCCGCTGGGCCGCGCCGGCCAGGCCAATGAAGTGGCGGCCCCGATCGCCTGGCTTCTCAGCGCGGAGGCGTCGTTCATCACCGGCTGCTGTCTCGACGTCTCGGGCGGCGGATTCCACATCGCCAGCGCCCCGCGCTGAGCGCGCGCAGGCACGCGAATGTCATGACGAACCGATCGATCGCCGCAGTGGCGCTGCTGGTCCGCGACTATGACGAGGCGATTGCGTTCTTCACCTATGCGCTGCGCTTCACTCTCGTCGAAGACCAGCCGATGGGCGGCGACAATCGCTGGGTCGTGGTCGCACCGGCGAACGGCAATGGCGCCGCGCTGGTCCTGGCGAAGGCGGCGAGCGCGGAGCAGCTGGCCCTTGTCGGCAACCAGACCGGTGGCCGCGTCTTCCTGTTCCTACACTGCGATGATTTCGAACGCGACTACCGCTACATGAAATCGCGCGGCGTCAGATTCGTCGAGGCGCCGCGCGACGAGCCCTATGGCCGCGTCGTCGTCTTCCAGGACCTCTACGGCAACAAATGGGACCTGATCCAGCGATGCTAGCGCGGACCAGTCACCCGATCCACCAGTCACCCGATCCACCAGTCACCCGATCCACCAGTCACCCGATCCAGACAACCCACCCCGCGAGGCCGCGGCGTGGTCATCTGGAGAGGTGGACGATCAGGTCGAGAGCTTCGCGCCGCAGGCCGACGCGACGTCGCGGTTCGGCTCGGTGGTGCCGGGCATCGTCGCCCAACCGCTCTTCATGACGAGATCCGCGCGGCTCCAGGACGAAGCTGCCTTCAACTCGACGATCTTCTGCGCCGACATCGGGTCGCGCTTCGACATCTCCATACAGACCGAAGTGGTCAGCGCGTCGACGACATCCGTGCGCGAGCGATCCGTCGCCATCTGGCGTGCGGTGCTGCCTGTCACCCAGCCGCCCCACGTGAAACCGACGATCGCAGCGGCGATGGCGCCAGCAGCGGCGCCCTTGAGGGCTGGATTCAGCCAATCCGGTAGCTTCATATGACTCTCCTGTTTCTGATTTTATCGTTGATTGCCGTCTTATCCCGCGATCGGCGCATGCGCGCCGATGCGGCGCAGGCTCAGTGCCGGCCTTGTCGCCATCCCAGTTTCGTCTTGCAGCGCAGGCAGATACGCTCTCCGCTCCACTCGCTTTGAAACGTGCCTTGGCACGTCAAGCACAGCCGCATCTTCGGGCGCTCCACGGACACGGGCTCGGGCTCGGGCGCCGAGCCGGAATCCGAGTCGGCTTCGTCACGGACGCGCAGTCGTTTAACCGACATGGAGACACGGCACGACATTTGGGAGCGGCCACGAATTCATGCTCTGAATACCTCCGGGGCCGCACGAAATCAGGCCAGCGACGGCCCCAACATGCGCGCATTGCGGTGACAAAAGGAGAAAATCGCCGTCACCGCGCCGCTTCGACCGATCGTTACGGATTGACGATCATTCCCAGTGCTTTCACTTCCGGCATCAGACCGCCGCGTCTCGCGGGCGGCGCTCGATCAGGAGCAGGCAGGCGACGATGATGACTGCGCTGCCGATCAACGTCGTGATCGCCGGTGCGACGGCGAAGAGGAAATAATCCATCGCCACAACCCAGACGATCGAGCTGTATTCGAACGGCGCGAGCTGCGCAATCGGCGCGCGTTGGAGCGCGGTGGCGAAGAGCCAATGGGCCAGCGGCCAGAGCAGGCCAATCACCACGAAGATCGTGAGATCCCACCACCCCGGCACGGTCCAGCCGAACGGCGCGACCGGCGCGGTCATCAGCGTCATCACGAGGCTGGCGTAGAAAAGCAGGGCGAGCGGCGTTTCCCGCGCGGCGAGCTTGCGCGTGATCACGCCGACCAGCGCATAGCTGAGGGTGCCGACTACGCAAGCGGCGTAGGACAGGATCTCGCCGCCGCCGAGCTGCGGGCCGACAACCACGCCGACACCGATCAGCCCGAGCACGATCGCCGCCAGCGCGCGCTTCGGCGCCTGCTCGCCGAGGACGAGCGACGCCAGCACGGTCATCGCCAGAGGCACCATGTAGAAAATCGTGTAGGCGTCGGCGAGCGGCAGCCGCCGGAAGGCGAAGAAAAACGTGCCGCCTGAAACCAACAGCAGCACGCCGCGCAGGGCATGCATGCCCAACTGATCGGTCCTCAACGCGTACGGCTTGGCGAAGGCGGCGCAGGCGACGACCGCGACCAGCGTGACGACGCATCGCAGCAGCACGATCTGCGCGACGCTGAACCCGCCGGTGAGAAACTTCACCGCGGCGTCCTGGGCCACGAACACGATCACCGTCAGCACCATCAGCGACGCGCCGCTCATGATCGGCCGTGAAGTCCGGTCCGCAATCTCCCGTGGCCCCTACCCGCGCCGGCGCGCATTGCGCCGCGGGCCGCTGCCGTCGTCCTTCGCCGGCGGCGACACCAGGGGTCCGAGGCGCGCGATCAACAGATCGAGATCGGGCCGCGCGCGCTTCACATGACCATCGCGCGCCGCGCGCATCGCGGCGAGATGGGCGGGCGAGGTGCCGCAGCAGCCGCCGACGATGCGTGCCCCGGCATCGATCGCGAGGCGCGTGTATTCGGCCATCAGGTCCGGCGTGCCGGAATAGATCGTGCCCTCTCCGGTGACTCTCGGGATGCCGCAATTGGCCTTGGCGATCACGACCGCATCTGGCGCGGCCGTGCTGAGCGCGAGCACCGACGCGACGAGATCTGTCGCACCGACGCCGCAATTGGCGCCGACGCCCAGCGGCGGCGGATCGAGCGCGGTCGCGAATTCGATGAGCCGGCCCGGCAGGATGCCCATCATCGTGCGGCCCGCGGTGTCGAAGCTGGCGGTCACAGCGTACGGCATGGCGCAGATGGCGGCGGCGCGCGCGGCGGCGCGGATCTCCTCGATCGCCGACATCGTCTCGATCCAAACCACGTCCGCGCCGCCCTGCTTCAGCCCCTCGATCTGCTCGACGAAGACGGTCACCGCTTCATCCTCGGTGAGCGGACCGAGCGGCGCCAGCAGATCGCCTGTCGGCCCGACCGAGCCCGCGATGATCACTGGACGGCCGGCGCCCAACGTCGCGGCGCGCGCATTGCGCACGGCGAGGCGGTTGAGTTCGCGCGTGCGCGCTTCGAGTTGATGCAGCATCAGACGCCGGCGATTGGCGCCGAAGGAATTGGTCAGGATGATGTCGGCGCCCGCCTCGACGAATTCGCGATGCAACTGGGTGATGCGATCCGGGTGGATGTCGTTCCACAGCTCGGGCGAATCACCCGATGTGAGGCCACGCTCGAACAGACTGGTCCCGGTCGCGCCGTCGGCGAGCAGCACGCGGCCGGTGGCGAGCATGGAGGCGAGCATCGCGGCGACCTTCCTTTTCCTGTGCGGCGCAATCCGCCGCTTTGTCCAGCATCGCGCCGATCAGCGCAACCTCGCTGGTGACGGCGGTCCCGACAAATCAGGAGATTGCGGATGCACGCCGCGGAGAGAGCCGTCGACGCCCCTCGAAATCGATCTGCGCCTTGCAGCGGCGCAGGTGATCGAGCGCGCGCAGACGCGGTGAACTTCAAGAAGCAGCCACCGCCCGGCGCGCAAAACTGCGCGAGAGAAAGGCGAGCGCCGCGCCGAGCACGGCCATGAAGCCGGTGAACAGCGCTAGGCTGGCGACGCCGAAATGCTCGATGAGCAGGCCGCCGATCGCCGCGGCGGCGATCCAGCCGAGGCTGGCGCAGGTGATGTTGAGACCGAGCAGCGCGCCGCGACGCTCACTCGGCACGCCGCTCAGCACCGCCACGACGGCGGGCCGGCCCAGCGCGTTGACGAAGGCGTAGACGAAGCCGAGCGCGACGCAGGCGACGAGCCCGAAATCCCAAGCGAACAAGGCGCCGGCCACCAAGCCTGTCGCGAGAGATGCGACCGCGAAGCCGAGTTCGCGCTCGCGAACGCTGTCGGCGAGCCGCCCGCCGATGGCATTGCCGGCGAGGTTGCCCGCCGCCATCAGGGCCAGCGGCACGGTGAGCTGCGCGAGGTCGAGGCGATAGCGCAGCTGCAGCAGCGTCGCGAAATATACAGCGACGACGCCGAAGCAGACTCGCTCGGTGATGCCCGCGGCAAGCAGCGCGAGGAGACGTTTCTCCGGCAGGGCGATGCGCAGCTTGGGTGGCTGCGCGGAACCGCCCGCTTTGCCCCGTGGCGGCAGCGTCACCCACAACCCGGCGACCGCCAGGAGATCGGCACCGACGACGCAGAGCATCACGCCGCGCCAATCCGAGAAGATCCCGATCCAGGTCGCCAGCGGCACGCCGACCACCAGGGCGAGCGACTGGCCGGTCATGATCCAGCCCAACGCGCGGCCGCGACGATTCTCGGCCACGCGGTCCGACACGGCGGCGAAGATCACCCCCATGTGGCTGCCGCCGCCCGCACCGGCGACCAGGGTCCAGAAGGCGACCGGCGCGTAGCTGCGCGACAGGGCGACCCCGGTCGTGCCGACGATCAGCGCGAGATGCGCGCCCATCAACAACGGCCGGCGCCCCCAGCGATCCGACGCGGTGCCGGCCAGCAGCGAGGCGATGCCCCAGGCCAGCGCCGTCAATGAGAAGAGATTGGCGACCGCCGAGAGCGAACTCGTCAGATCGCGTGCCATCTCCAGCAGGAACGGCGCACGGATCATGCCGCTGCCCGTGACCACGAAAGTTCCCCAACAGGCGGCGCCGAGGAGCAGCCACGGCAGTTCCGCCGGCGCGCCGGATGAGTTCGGTTGCGACATCCCTGGAAATCTCGCACGGGCCGCGACGCGTGAGTCCGGCTTTGCACGCAAGCCTCGAATCGCATTTGCGCTTTGACGCTCGGCGGGCCGGGCATCGCCATCGCGGCCTGTCTGCCACGGCGGATGTTGGGGACGTGACGCCGCCACGCCGGTCAGCCATGTTGATGGGATCGGCATCGAACCGAGTGCCCATCAGCGGAGGAGAGCGCCATGAAGATCCTGTTGCCCATCGACGGGAGCGAGTACACCAAACGCATGCTCGGCTATCTCGGCGCGCATGACGAGTTCTTCAGCGGTGCGGACGAGTACACGCTGCTCTACGTCGCTACGCCGATCTCGCCGCGGGTCCGCGCCGCTGTCGGCCGGGAGATGATCGACAAGCTCCATGCCGACGAGACAGCGGCCGCGAGCAAGGGCGTGCTCGCCTATTTCAAGCAGAAGGGATGGAACGCGAAGCTGGTCACGAAATCCGGCGTGCCCGGCGACGAGATCGCCAAGCTGGCCAAGTCCGGCAAGCTCGATCTGATCGTGATGGGCTCGCACGGCCATGGCATGCTGGCGTCGCTCGTCATGGGCTCGACATCGCAGCGCGTGCTCGCCACCTGCGACGTGCCGGTCCTGCTGATCCGCTGAGAGTCAGGCCGGCGCGATTTCGTATTTCGGCGAGCGCAAAGTCTCGGCGCGTGCCTCGCGCACCCATTGCACGACGAGCGGATGGGCCCAGACGGCGTCCGCATAGGCGCGCGCCTCGGGCGTCAATGCGGGCTGCCATGTTTCGAATCGACACACGATCGGCGCATAGGCCGCATCGGCGAGAGTGAAGTCGCGACCGAACAGGAACTTGCCGCCCGCGCCATGTTGAGCGCGCGCCTCCGTCCAGAGCTTCGTGATCCGCGCGATGTCGGCGATCGCGCCCGGCGTGCGGCCTTTGCCCGGCCAGTGCTGACCGAGATTGAAGAACATCGCTTTGCGCAGCTCGACGAAGCCCGAATGCATCTCGGCCGCGATGACGCGCGCGCGCGTGCGCGCGATCGTGTCGGCCGGCCACAACCCCGATTTCAGCTCGGCGCAGTATTCGCCGATCGCCAGGGAGTCCCAGATCACACGGCCCTGATGATGCAGGCAGGGCACGCGACCTGACGGCGAGACCGCGAGGATGCGCGCCGCCGTCTCGGGCGTGTCGAGTCCGATGATGACTTCCTCGAATGGCAGCTCGGCGAGCTTGCACGCGAGCCAGCCGCGCATCGACCAGGACGAGTAGCGCTTGTTGCCGAGGAACAGAGTGGTTTCGCTCATGTCCGCGATTTAGCGCATGCGTCCGACGCTTTGCAACGGCCCCGCACTCGGGCAAGGTCGCGAGCATTCGCTCTCAGACCGAGGAAAACCATGGCACTCGCCGTCGTTGCTTCCGCGCCGCGCGCGCGTCCGCTCATGCTCCTCACCGCCGCGCAGGCACGCGCCTGGCTCAAGAAGCAGACAGCCGCGACGCGCAACTGGCTCGATGCAGCGGGCTTCGCGATCAAGCCCGGTGAGCTTGCGCTGCTCCCGTCGGCGAGCGGCCGCGGCGCGGTCGGCGCCGTGTTCATCTTCGCCGGGGATGGATCGAGCGAGGATTTCTGGCGGCTCGCCGGCCTCGCCAGCCGCCTGCCGGCCGCTGCGTGGAAGCTCGAAACCGCGCTGGCCGCCGACGTGGCCGAGCGCATCGCGATCGCCTGGGGCATCGGCGCCTATCAATTCGCGCGCTACCGCAAGGCCGGTCGCGCGCCAGCGAAGCTCGTGCTGCCGGCCAACGCCGACCGCCAGAGCGTGCTGCGCGTGGTGGAGGCCAACGGCTTCGTGCGCGATCTCGTCAACACGCCGTCGCAGGACATGGGGCCGGAAGAACTCGCCACCGCCGCCGTGGAGATGGCCAAGACGCTGGGCATGGAGTCGCGCGTGCTCGTCGGCGATGCGCTGCTCGCCGATGGCTATCGCCTCGTCCATGCCGTTGGCCGGGCGTCGGTGCGCGCGCCGCGGTTGATCGATCTGGGCTGGGGCGATAAGGCCCATCCGCGCGTCACCCTGGTCGGCAAAGGCGTGTGCTTCGACACCGGCGGCCTGGATCTCAAGGGCGCCGACGGCATGAAGTTCATGAAGAAGGACATGGGCGGCGCGGCGCACGTACTCGGCCTGGCCCAGATGATCGTGCACGCCAAGTTGCCGGTGCGGCTGCGGGTGCTTGTGCCGGCCGTCGAGAATTCGGTTTCCGGCAATGCGTTTCGACCGATGGACGTGGTGACGTCGCGCAAGGGGCTGACGGTCGAGATCGGCAATACGGATGCCGAGGGGCGCTTGATCCTGGCCGATGCGCTGCACGAGGCGAGCCTGGAAAAACCCGCGCTGATCGTCGACATGGCGACGCTCACCGGCGCGGCGCGCGTCGCACTGGGGCCTGAGTTGCCCGCGACGTTCTGCAACGACGACGCCCTGGCGGCCGATCTCGCGCGCCACGCCGCGGCCAGCGCCGATCCGCTGTGGCGGATGCCACTGTGGAAACCCTACCGCTCACTGCTCGAAAGCAAGGTCGCCGATCTCAACAACATCAGCGGCGGTCCGATGGGCGGGGCGGTGACCGCGGCGCTGTTCCTGCAGGATTTCGTCGCGCCCGGCATCGCCTGGGTCCATTTCGATCTGTTCGCCTGGAATGCCACCAGCCGACCCGGCCGACCCGAGGGCGCCGAAGCCCAGACGCTGCGCGCCGTGTTCGCGACGATCCGGGAGCGCTTCGCCTTAGCAGGGTCTTAACCGGCGCGTGCAAATCTCCGAACAACGGGGCCCGCCCTTCGGCGGTCGCCCTGGTCTTTCGTGAGCGCGTCGCACGATGGCTGAACTGGCTACCACCGCACCCGAAACCGCCGAGCCCGCCGCAGAAGCGCCGGCCAAGCCGGTAAGTCGCAGCACGCATTTTCACTTCACCCACAAGCTGCTGGCGCTGAAGGGCGGGCATTTCAGCATCTCCTCGACGACGGAGGAGCCGGTTTTCAACGTGGCGCTCGGGGAACTCAAGGCGGCGCTGACGATCCCGACCCTGGCGGACGAGTTCAAAATCACGCCCGAGACCGATGACGGCACGCTGCTGGCCATCATCGCCAAAAGCCTCAAATTCGTGAAAGAGATCCGGCACGACGATTCGATTCCGCGCGAACTCCTCGACGGCACGAGTTCCTGGACGGTCGAGCCGCAGCATCGCGCCACCGCACGCGCGCGCATCACCGTCAATCTCATCGCCTGGGTCAATGGCGACAGCGTCGCATCGAGCGATCCGCGCGTGATGCACAAGATCGCCGAGGATCCGGAGACGCAGGCCCGCCTCAACGACGCGCTCGGCAACGTCGCCGAGAAGCTTGGCTACGGCCGGGACAACAAGGAAAAAGTGCTCGAGCAGATCGACGTCGTCGCGCGCGAGATGTCCTATATCGAGGCGCTGCGCGATCGCCACGGCAAGATCAAGATGATCGACCGCAAGATCACCGACGCCGGCAAGCTATATCGCCGCGAGCGCTCGATCGTCGAGGACGTGCAGCGCATCCAGGTGCTGATAAAGAATCCGATCGCCGAATTCGGCGGCATCTTCCAGGCCGTCGACGCGCAGACCGGCGAGTTGCTCTCGGTCCTGCGCAATCTCAAGCACCAGATCGATTTCGTGCGCACCATGCGCGACGAGTTGCATACCCGTTTCATGCGCTGGGAAGAGATGATCCAGGTCTGGGATCCCGTGCCGTCGGAACGCGGCGACCCGATCGAAGCCGCCTTGCGCGCGACCTATCGCTTCCTCGCGCGCTACTTCCCGCAGCGCAAGGACTGGACGCTCAACGGCAGCAAGTTCTGACCGACGCCTCCGCCGCTCATCAGCTGCGCACGGCGCCGCCTTCCACGGTCTCGAGCGCGAAGGCCGCCGCCATCAACGCCTTGGTGTAGGGCTCGCGCGGCGCTTCGAACACCGCATCCGCCGGCCCACGCTCGACGATCTTGCCATCCCTGAGGACCATCACCTCGTCCGCCAGCGCGCGCACGACCTTGAGGTCGTGGCTGATGAACATGTAGGCGAGGCGGTATTTCGTCTGCAGTTCGCGCAGCAGATCGACGATCTGGGCCTGCACGGACATGTCGAGCGCGGAGGTCGGTTCGTCGAGGACGATGAAGCGCGGCTTGAGCACGAGCGCGCGGGCGATTGCGATGCGCTGCCGCTGCCCGCCGGAGAATTCATGGGGATAGCGATGGCGGGTCTCCGGATCCAGCCGGACTTCCTGCAACGCCTCGACCACCATGCGATCGCGCTCGGCCGCATTCGCGCCGAGGTGATGGATCTTCAGCCCCTCGGCGATGATCTCGCCGACCGAGAGCCGCGGGCTGAGACTGCCGAACGGATCCTGGAACACGATCTGCATTTCCCGGCGCAACGGCCGCAGCGCCGCACCTCGCAGGGCCTGGATGTCGGCGCCACGAAACTGGATCGCGCCTTCCGAGCTCTCCAGCTTCAGGAGCGCGAGGCCAAGCGTCGTTTTCCCCGATCCCGACTCGCCGACGACGCCGAGCGTGTGACCTTCCTTGAGCGCGAGATCGATGCCGTCGACCGCCTTCACATGCGAGATCGTGCGCCGGAACACGCCGGCCTTGATCGGAAACCAGACGCGCAGATTCTGCGCCGCGACCACCAGCGGCGCGGCTTCATCCCGGATGGCTGGCCGGCCCTTGGGCTCGGCGGAGAGCAGATGGCGCGTGTAGTCGTGCTGCGGCGCGCCGAACACATCGCTGACCGCGCCCGCCTCGACAATGCGCCCACGCTGCATCACCGCGACACGCGTGGCGATCTTGCGCACCACGCCGAGGTCGTGGGTGATGAAGAGCATCGCCATACCGAGCTTGGCCTGCAGCTCCTTCAGCAGCTTGAGCAGCTGCGCCTGGATCGTCACATCGACCGCGGTCGTCGGCTCGTCCGCGATCAGCAGATCGGGCTCATTGGCCAGCGCCATCGCAATCATCACGCGCTGACGCTGACCACCAGAGAGCTGATGCGGGTACGCATCGAGACGCTTCTCGGCCTGGGCGCCCATGCCGACGAGCTTCAGCAACTCGACGATGCGCGCGCGTGCGGCCGCGCCCGAGAGCCCCTTGTGGATCACCAGCGCCTCGCCGATCTGCCGCTCGATCGTGTGCAGCGGATTGAGCGACGTCATCGGCTCCTGGAAGATCATCGCGATGCGATTGCCGCGCACGCCGCGCAGCACGGGCTCGCTCGCGCCGACGAGCTCGCTGCCGTCGAACTTGATCGAACTGCCCGCGGGATGCTTGGCGAGGGGATAGGGCAGCAGTTGCAGGATGGACAGCGCGGTCACGGACTTGCCCGATCCGGACTCGCCGACGAGAGCCAGCGTCTCGCCGCGCGCGAGGCTGAACGAAACATGGTCGACAGCGGTGAAGCTCTTCCCGCGTCCGATTTCGAACGTGACCGAGAGATCCGTGATGTCCAGGAGAGGCGTAGTCATCGGCGGCAATCCCCCCACCCCAACCCTCCCCCACATGGGGGAAGGGAGTTGACCAGTGTAGTTGCATCCGTCGTCTCAAGCCCGATCGGCCGCCTCCCCCCTCGTGGGGGAGGGTTGGGGCGGGAGGATCCACGCACACCGCGTCGCTTCATCGTGACCAACTCCTACCGGAACGTCTTGCGTGGGTCGAAGGCGTCGCGCACGGCCTCGCCGATGAACACGAGCAACGAGAGCTGGAGGGCGATGACACAGAAGCCCGTGATGCCGAGCCACGGCGCCTGGAGATTCGATTTGCCCTGATTGAGCAGCTCGCCGAGCGAAGGCGAGCCGGCGGGCAGGCCGAAGCCGAGGAAGTCGAGCGACGTCAGCGCCGTGACCGAGCCGGAGAGGATGAACGGCATGAAGGTGAGCGTCGCCACCATCGCGTTGGGCAGCACGTGCTTGAACATGATGGCGATGTCGGATGCGCCGAGTGCGCGCGCCGCGCGGACATAGTCGAAATTGCGCGCGCGCAGGAATTCCGCGCGCACCACGTTGACCAGCCCCATCCAGGAGAACAGCAGCAGCAGCCCGAGCAGCCACCAGAAATTCGGCGCGACGAAGGCCGAGAGGATGATCAGCAGGAACAGCGTCGGCATGCCCGACCAGATCTCGATGAAGCGCTGCATGAGCAGATCGACCCAGCCGCCGAAATATCCCTGCACCGCGCCCGCGACGACGCCGATCACCGAACTGAGCAGCGTCAGCACCAGGCCGAAGAGCACGGAGATGCGAAATCCGTAGATCAACCGCGCCAACACATCGCGCCCCTGATCGTCGGTCCCCAGCCAATTCTCGGCCGAGGGCGGCGCAGGCGCGGGCACCCGCAGATTCTTGTTCACCGTACGGTTGCCGAACGGGACCAGCGGCTCGATCATCCAGCCCTTCTCGGCGATCAGGCGGCGCACTTCCTTGTCGCGGTAGTCGGCCTCGGTCTCGAAATCCCCGCCGAAACTCGTCTCCGGATAGGCGACCACGATCGGCACGTAGAGCCGGCCGTCATAGCGCACGAGGATCGGGCGATCATTCGCGATCAGCTCGGCGCAGAGCGTCGTCAGGAACAGCGCCAGGAAGATCCAGAACGACCAATAGCCGCGGCGATTGGCCTTGAAATTGGCGAGCCGCCGCTGGCTGAGCGGCGAGAGGCGGTCTTGCCAGCTCACCGGCGCGCCTCGAAATCGATGCGCGGATCGACGAGCATGTAGGTGAGGTCGCTGACGATCTTCAGCACCAGCCCGATCAGCGTGAACACGAAGAGCGTGCCGAACATGACCGGATAGTCGCGGTTGAGCGTGGCTTCCCAGCCGAGCAGCCCGATGCCGTCGAGCGAGAAGATGATCTCGATCAGCAGCGAACCGGTGAACAGGATCGACACCAGCGCGCTGGGAAAGCCGGCGATCACGATCAGCATCGCGTTGCGGAAGACGTGACCGTAGAGAACCTGGCTCTGGGTCAGTCCCTTCGCGCGCGCCGTGACGACGTATTGCTTGTTGATCTCGTCGAGGAACGAATTCTTGGTCAGCAGGGTCAGGCTCGCGAACCCGCCGATCACCATCGCCGTCACCGGCAGCGTCATGTGCCAAGCGTAGTCGACGATCTTGCCCCACAGCGACATGTGCGCGAACCCGTCGGAGTAGAGGCCGCGCAGCGGGAACCACTGTACGAAACTGCCGCCCGCGAACAGGACGACCAATAGCACGGCGAAGAGGAAGCCCGGGATGGCGTCGCCGATGATCACCGCGGCCGAGGTCCAGACGTCGAATTTCGAGCCATCCTGGATCGCCTTGCGCACGCCCATGGGAATCGAGATGAAGTAGACGAGCAGCGTGGTCCAGAGCCCGAGCGAGATCGACACCGGGAGCTTGTCGAGCACGAGGTCGAGGACGGGGCGATCGCGGAAATAGGAGCGGCCGAAATCCAGCGTCGCGTACCGCTTGAGCATCAGCCAGAAACGCTCGCCGATCGGCTTGTCGAAACCGAAAGTCTTCTCGATCTCCTTGATGATCGCGGGATCGACGCCACGCGCGCCGCGATAGCGCGACGTGTCCCCCGACGTCTGCGACTCGCTGCCGCTGCGCCCCTGCTGGCCCACCGTGTCGTTCGAGCCCCCCGTGAACCGCGCCGTCGGGTCGATCGCGGTGCCGCGCAGCTGCGCGATCACCACGTCGACCGGCCCCCCGGGCGCGAGCTGCACGATGAAGAAGTTCACCGTCACGATCCCGAGCAAGGTCGGGATGATCAGCAGCAGACGACGAAGGACGTAGGAGAACACGCGGCCGCTTTACTGCGCGCGCTTTTCGCGCAAGGCCTGATCCTTCACCGGATCCACCCACCAGACATTCGGATCGAACCCGGTCCGCGGCAGCACGGCCGGCCGCCCGAAGCGGTCCCAGGAGGCGATGCGCGCCACCCGGCTGTGCCAGTTCGGCACGACGAGGAACGACCATTGCAGCACACGGTCCAAGGCCTGCGTGCGGGTCACGAGCGTCGCACGGTCCGGGGCGGAAATCACGAGATCGACGAGCTTGTCGACCGCCGGATTCTTGAGCCCCGTCGAATTCTGCGAGCCCTGCGTGTCCGCGGCGTGCGAGGTCCAGTAGTCACGCTGCTCGTTGCCGGGCGACTCGCCCTGCCCGAAGGCATCAACGGTGATGTCGAAATCGAACTCCTCGCTGCGCCGCTGATACTGCGCCGTGTCCACGGAGCGGGTCGACGCATCGATGCCGAGCCGCCGGAGATTTTCGACATAGGGCAGCACGATGCGCTCGAAGGCGCTGCCGGAGTTGAGCAGGAACTCGAACTTCATCTGCCGGCCCTGCGCATCGACCAGCTTGTTGTCCTTCACCTGCCAGCCCGCTTCGCGAAACAGCCGCGTCGCGACACGCAGATTCTCGCGCATGCCCCCGCTGCCGTCGGTCTTGGGTGGGTTGTACTCCTCCGTGAAGACGCGGTCGGGGATCTGGCCGCGCAGCGGTTCGAGCAGCGCCAGCTCTCCAGGGCTCGGCAACCCGCGCGCCGAGAGTTCGGAATTGTCGAAATAGCTCCGGGTGCGGGTATACGCGCCATGGAACAGCGTGCGATTCGACCACTCGAAATCGAAGGCATGGGCGAGCGCCTCGCGCACCCGCGCGTCCTTGAACACGTCGCGCCGCGTGTTCATCGCGAAACCCTGCATGCCGTTGACCGTGCGCGTCGGCAGTTCCTCGAGCTTGTACAGACCGCGCTCCTTGCCCGGGCCTTCGTAGCGCGTCGCCCAGGCCAGCGCCTGATTCTCCGCCCGGATGTGATACTCGCCGGACTTGAACGCTTCCTGCATCACCGTGATGTCGCGATACCAATCGTAGCGCATCGTCTCGAAGTTGTTCTGGCCGCGGCGCACCGGCAGGTCCTTGCCCCAGTAATCCGCGACGCGGCGCACGATGATGAAGCGCCCCTGCTCGAAACCATCGAGCTTGTAGGGGCCGGAGCCGAGCGGCGCATCGAGTGTCGATTTCTCGAAATCGCGCATCGACCACCACGCCTTCGAGAATACGGGCAATTGGCCGACGATCAGCGGCAGCTCGCGGTTCGTGGCATCGACGAAGCTGAATTTGACGCTGCGCTCACCCGTTTTCTCGGCCTTCGTCACGCTCGCGTAATAGGCGCGGTAGCGCGGATGGCCCTTGGACTTCAGGATGTCGAAAGTCCAGACGACATCCTCGGGCGTGATCGGGCTGCCATCCTGGAAGCGCGCCTGCGGGCGGAGATTGAAGATGATCCAGGAGCGGTCGGCGGGGACTTCGATCGTCTCGCAGATCAGGCAGTACTCCGAGAACGGCTCGTCCCCGGAAGCGACCATCAGCGTTTCCGCACTGCCGGGAATGCCGATCGGCACGCCGCGCAGAATGTATGCATTGAAGCTGTCGAACGTGCCCGCCGCCGCGAAACGCACATCGCCGCCTTTGGGGGCGTCAGGGTTGACGTAGTCGAAATGCTTGAAGTCGGCGCCGTATTTGAGATCGCCGTGCATCGCAATGCCGTGCGAAATCGTCACCTGCGCCTGCGCCAGGCCGCCGCAGAGACTGGCGAGAGCCGCGAACAGAATCGAGAACCGCATGCACGCTCCGGAGGTTGAGGCAGGGTTGAGTGTGGAGAGGTCATCCCGCTGCGACAAGGGGCAGGCGGTCAGCCGTTCAGGATCTCCAGCGCGGCGCGATGCATGCGGCGGTCTCCCGCCAGCACGACGCGCCCGTCATTGTGCAGGCCGAGCGGCTGGCCCGCCCAATCCGTGATCACACCGCCGGCGCCCTCGGCGACGGGCACCAGCGCGGCATAGTCGTAGACCTGGAGCCTGGCCTCGACGACGAGATCGGCCCAGCCGCTCGCGACCAGCCCATAGCCATGGCAATCATTGCCGAAGATCGGAAACTTCACGCTTGCGTGCAGCCGGTCGAAGCCATTCCAATCCGCGCCTTCGAACATGTAGGGCGAGGTGGCGTAGAGGATCGCGTCGGCGAGCTTGTCGCAGCTGCGCGTGCGGCAGGGCTTGCCGTTATGCGTGCTCGGCTCTCCCGCCACGCCGACCCAGCGATCATTGGCGGCGGGGCAATCGATGACTCCGACGATCGGCTTGCCGTCGCGACAGAGCGCGATCAGCGCGCCGAAGAGCGGACGGCCGGAGACGAAGGATTTCGTGCCGTCGATCGGATCGAGCACCCATACATGGCTGGCGTCCGGCCGGTCGGCGCCGAACTCCTCGCCGATGATGCCGTGATCGGGAAAATGCGCATGGATCAGCTCGCGCATCACGCGCTCCGATTCGCGATCGGCGATCGTCACCGGCGACGCGTCGGATTTGGTTTCGGTCTCGGGATCGTTGCGGAAGTAGCGTAGCGCGATCGGAGCGGCGGCATCGGCCAAGCGCAGCGCGAGGCGATGGAAGGAAGCGAGATCTGCGCTCATCGGGAGCGGACTATGGCGTCACGCCCGACCGACCTCAAGCACGCGCCCTCAGGCGTAGGCGAAGCGCCGAAAGCTGAAGGCGCCGAGCAGATGGCTCGTGTGACGCTGGTCGTCCGACAGCGGCATCAGGAGGCAGCGATAGAGGATGTCTTCGCCGGGAAACGACCAGCGTCCGGCCTCGTCGATCGGGACCAGCAATTCGCTTGCCGATTGGTGGAGGAAGCAGGCCCGCTCGAACGCTTCCTGCGGCCAGATCTCGGCCAATGTGCGACCGACCGCGTCATGTCCGAGCGCGCTGCGCAGGACCTGCCCGGAATACACGAATTGACCGAGCCCGGGGCTTTCGGCGCATTCGAGCATGAAGAGGTTTGGCCAGAGATCGCCAGCACTCTGTTCGGTCACCGCCGAAAAGCCCGGAATTCCATGCGGCGGCGCCAGTTCACGCCACCACTGCAGAGCACGTGAGCACGCGCGGCGCTCGACTCCGTCGACGCGCGTGAGCGCGGACACCAGAACCGGCAGGGACTCCGGGGCAACGAGCTCAGTGGCGGTCATGGGCGGCTTTCGCGGAAAACAGCGCGTCGCAGGATGGCGCCCGCATTCATGCCTGATCGCCGTTAAGTCTTCGTTGCGCCGCAAACAAAACGGGCGGCCCCGAAGGAACCGCCCGCTGTCACGCCCAGTTCGGGCTGTCCTCCAAGTCGATCAGGGCAGCGGTACCGGGCTGTCCGATTGGCTGCGCAGGAAGGCGATCACGTTGGCGCGATCCTGCGCGGCGCGCAGCCCGGCAAATCCCATCGTCGTGCCGTTCACATAGCCCCGGGGATTGGCGAGGAAGCTGTTCAGATTCTCATACGTCCATTTGCCATCGTCGCCGGCCTGCTTGGCCGCCGCCGTCAATGCGCCAGAGTACTTGAAGTTTTTCAGATGGGCCTTTGGTCCCGCGACAACGCTCCAAAGATTGGGGCCGACCGCATTCTTCCCGCCCTTGTCGAAATTGTGGCAGGCGCCGCATTGCCGCGTTGCGATCGCCTTGCCGGCATCTGCGGCTGCCGCAGCGAGGAGCGGCGCGACGGGGTCGAGCTTGACGACCGCGGCCGGTGCGCCACCCGCCGAAGCCGCGGCCACAGCCGTCGTGTCGACGACGAAAGCGTTCTTCTCCAGCTTTTGGGGGTGCACGAGCGCATTGCCGGCATAGCCGATCACGGTCGTGGTCAGCAGCGCGAACAAGAATGCACCGGCAATCTTGTTGAACTCGAATGAATCCATCTTTGCCTCAGAAATCCGCGCCTGCGGGGTTTCGAACATCGGCGCCGGGACGGTAAACCGCGCGCAATATGCCCAAGCCCCGCCAAGGCTTCAACGGATACAACGCATCCCCACAGGCCCGACTTGCCTTGAGGGGAGAACGGGTTAAGGTCCGCGCGCGTTTTCGTAACTTCCCGCCGCGGCCGCGACATTCCGCCGCATACCGGGCCACCCGAGCCGCCGCCGATGTCGAGTCGCCCAAAGAACCCTGTCGTCCTCATCCCTGCCCGCCTCGCTTCAATGCGGCTGCCGCACAAGCCGCTCGCGGATATCCACGGCGTGGCGATGATCGTTCATGTCTGGCGCCGTGCCATGGAGGCCGATCTCGGCCCCGTCGTGGTGGCGGCCGGCGAGGCCGAGATCGTCGCCGCGGTCGAGGCCGCCGGTGGCCGGGCCGTGCTCACGCGCCCCGACCACGCTTCAGGCTCGGATCGCATCTTCGAGGCGCTGACCCGGATCGACCCTCAGGGTCGCCATGATGCGATCGTCAACGTACAGGGCGATCTGCCGACCATCGCCCCGGCGACGATCCGCGCCTCGCTGATGCCCCTGGACATCGCGGCGGTCGACATCGCGACGCTCGCGGCCGAGATCATCCGCGACGAGGAGAAGACGAACCCCAACGTGGTCAAGGCGGTCATCTCGATGCGCGATCCCGTCCGCCGCATCGGACGCGCGCTTTACTTCACGCGCGCCGTCGCGCCGACCGGCGAAGGGCCGCTCTATCACCACATCGGCCTCTACACCTATCGGCGCGCCGCGCTGATGCGCTTCGTGCAATTGCCACCGGCGCCGCTCGAGAAGCGCGAGCGCCTCGAACAGCTGCGGGCGCTGGAGGCGGATATGCGCATCGATGTCGCCGTGGTAGACGCCGTGCCGCTCGGCGTCGATACGCCCGCCGATCTCGACCGCGCCCGCGACTTGCTCAAACCAGGACGGTAGACCATGGCTCCGACACCGCCGCCCGTGATCGCATTCCAAGGCCAGCCGGGCGCCTATTCCGACCTCGCCTGCCGCAGCGCCTATCCGAAGCTCGAGACTCTGCCCTGTCCGAGTTTCGAGGATGCGTTTGCCGCCGTGCAGAAGGGCCGCGCGCGCCTCGCGATGATCCCGATCGAGAATTCCACCGCGGGTCGCGTCGCCGATGCGCATCACCTCATGCCCAATGCCGGGCTGCACATCATCGGCGAGTGGTTCCAGCCGGTGCATCATCAGCTGCTCGCGATCCGCAGCGCCACGCTCAAGACTATCAAGACCGTGGAGAGTCATGTGCAGGCTCTCGACCAATGCCGGGCCGCGTCGCGCAAATTCGGGTTGAAGCGCATCGTCGCCGCCGACACGGCCGGTTCAGCAGCGGCGATCGCCAGGGCGGGAGATCCGACCCGCGCCGCCTTCGCGTCATCGCTCGCGGGCAAGATCTACGGGCTCGAGACTCTCGCTAGGGATGTCGAGGACAATCATCACAACACGACCCGCATGCTCGTGCTGTCGCGCACGCCGACCATGCCGCGACGCGGCACGGGCAAGATCATCACGACCTTCGTGTTCGAAGTCCGCAACGTGCCGGCCGCGCTCTACAAGGTGATGGGCGGATTCGCGACCAATGGCGTGAACATGACGAAGCTCGAGAGCTACATGCTCGGCGGGGCGTTCACGGCCACCCAGTTCTATGCGGACGTCGAGGGTCATCCGGCGGACCCCGCCTTGGCGCGCGCGCTGGAGGAGCTCCAGTTCTTTGCTAAGAATATGAAAATACTCGGTGTTTACCCGTCCGGCCGGTTGCGCCCCTAGACCCCTCGGCGGGACGGCGCCCTGCGGGCGATGGGCCGGCCCCCGCGAATTCCGCATGCGGGAAGCCGGGTGCTTGTGCTTAAATTCTTAGATGCTCAAGCACGGCGACATCTGGCAGGCAATCGATCAACTCGCAAGGACACACGGCCTCTCGCCGTCGGGCCTCGCGCGGCGCGCCGGGCTCGACCCGACCACGTTCAACAAATCGAAGCGGGTCGCGCGCGATGGGCGGCCGCGTTGGCCGTCGACCGAATCGATCGCGAAGATCCTCGAGGCGACGGGCGCATCGGTCGCTGAGTTCGTCGCCTTCCTCGGCACGGTGGCCGGCAGCGGTGGCGCGCTGCGACGCATTCCCGTGATCGGCTACGCTCAAGCCGGCGCGAAGGGCTTCTTCGACGATGCCGGATTCCCGACCGGTACAGGCTGGGACGAGTTGCTCTTTCCCGAACTCGGCGACTCACACGCCTATGCGCTCGAGATCAGCGGCGACTCGATGACCCCGGTCTATCGCGACGGCGACACCGTCGTCGTCAGCCCGGAAGCCAATCTACGGCGCGGCGATCGCGTGGTGCTGCGCACCAACGCGGGAGAAGTGTTGGCCAAGCAGCTTGCGCGCAAAGGCAACAAGAAGATCGAATTGCTGTCGCTCAACGCGTCGCATCCCGACCACGTCTTCGCGGTCGAGGATGTCGCGTTCGTGCATCGCATCGTCTGGGTCAGCCAGTAGACTGACGGCTTCGAACTGCGCAGGAAGGACCGCGTCATGGGTGCCGAGGGCCGCACGACGACCTATCTCGACGGCGCTTGGCACGAGGGCAACACGCCGTTGATGGGCGCCAACACGCATGGCGCATGGCTCGGCTCGACGGTGTTCGATGGCGGGCGCGTGTTCCGTCGGCTTGGCCCCGATCTCGATCGTCACGCGGCGCGCGCGGTCGCCTCGGCGCGCACGATCGGCCTCGCGCCGCAATTCGATGGCCCAGCGATCGAACGCCTGATGTGGCAAGGCGTCGATCGCTTCCCTGATGATGCCGAACTCTATCTGCGGCCGATGTTCTGGGCGGAAGATGGCCCATTGGGACCCGATGCGGCGAGTACACGCTTTGCGCTCGTCATCGAGGAAGCAAAGCTCAACGCCGGGCAAGGGTTCACGGCTTGCCTCGCGCGGCGGCGCCGTCCGAGCCCCGAGACCATGCCGACCGAGGCGAAGGCCTCGGGCCTCTACGCGCAGGTCGGCCTGATCGCGCTCGAAGCCAAGCAGCGCGGCTTCGATGCGTCCGCGGTGCTGGATCTCAACGGCAACGTGGCCGAGTTCACCGCGGCCAATCTCTTCATCGTCAGCGCCGGCGTGGTGTCGACGCCGGTCCCCAATCGCACGTTTCTGAACGGCATCACACGCCAGCGCGTCATCCAATTGCTGCGCGGCGCCGGCCATGAATTGCGCGAGCGCACGATCACCTTCGACGAGGTGCTGGCGGCCGACGAGGTCTTCGCGACCGGCAATTATTCGAAGATCCGTCCTTGCCTGAAGATCGAGGATCGCGCACTCCCCCACGGCCCCGTCACTCAGCAGGCATGGGCGCTCTATCAAGCCTACGCCCAGACCTGTCACCGCGCGCGCGGGTGAGTCGCGCGCTCAGTCGGCCTGCGCCAACTCGCCGGCCTCTGCCTTTCGCACCAGCGCGATGGTCTCTGGGATTCCGTAAAGCGCGATGAAGCTGCCCATGCGCGGGCCCTGCTCGGTGCCGAACAGAAGTT
>Ga0163144_10002193_pt1 | contig 45582 bp, 44 predicted proteins | sample OliLak19BULKMAT1_FD_123175 | JGI IMG/M metagenome (GOLD analysis project Ga0163144, IMG submission 123175) | Freshwater microbial mat bacterial communities from Lake Vanda, McMurdo Dry Valleys, Antarctica - Oligotrophic Lake LV.19.BULKMAT1 | ecosystem: Environmental > Aquatic > Freshwater >... | reverse complement strand
AGCAATATTTTTTAGTAACGAATCAGAATTGAGAGATTGGTTACAAAAGCATCACAAAAAGGAAACAGAATTATTGGTTGGATTCTATAAGGTAGGTAGTAGCAAACCTTCAATAACTTGGCCGCAATCCGTAGGTCAGGCACTTTGCTACGGTTGGATTGATGGAGTGAGAAGATCCATTGACGAAGAAAGTTACTCTATTTGTTTTACTCCACGAAAGCGTACAAGTATTTGGAGTGCTATCAATATTAAGAAAGTTGAAGAATTGACTAAACTCGGACTCATGTTGCCAGAAGGACAAAAAGCTTGAGTGTATAAAACTGAACATAGAACAAGAATTTATTCGTATGAAAAAGAGCCTGTAACACTTGATTCAAATTATGAAAAACAATTTAAAACTAATAACCTAGCTTGGATTTTTTTTAATGAACAAGCCCCTTCATACAAAAAGGTAATCGTACATTGGATAATGAGTGCCAAACAAGAAAAGACCAGACAATTACGACTTGAAAAAACAATACATATAAGTGAACAACAAAAGATAATGCTATAGAAGTTTTTAATTCAGCGTCTTTTCTATTAAGTTGGCCTTAATATCTCATGAAGCTTACCTACACATTTCTTTTTACTTGATAACTTCAAAAATCTTATAACTGAACTTCAAAAGGAATATTTATTATTGTACCATGATTTCCTACGAGCCGAAGCATTGGTTTCTTTTCATATTCCGTATTCATAAGGCTGAAACATTCAGACAATTATATCCTCTTCTGATTTTGTTGGCAATATATTCGGAAGTGATTGCGTATGTATGCATTAATTTTTGGCATATTGATTCAAAAAGCAAAATGTCTAACTTGTCTGCTATGTATTCGATATTGGGTTTGGTAATTTCATTGCTTTTAGTTTTTAGAACAAACACAGCTTATGATCGTTGGTGGGAGGGAAGGAGGCATTGGGGGTCACTTGTGAATTGTTCGAGAAATTTGGCTATCAAGCTAAAATGCATTCTTAATGTGAATGAGTATTTTATCTTCAAAGAATTGATTCCAGCATATTCATTGTCTCTTAAACATCATTTACAAGGTGTGGTTGTTCATCCCCATCCTAATCAGCAGGCCGAATTGATTTTGAATTCTATTCATTTAAAGTATAAGAAAGGACTTATTTCCGAATCACAGCTTTTAATCTTAAATTTAGAATGGCAACAGTTTACAGAAATATGTGGGTCTTGCGAGCGCATAAAGAATACACCTATTCCTTTTTCATACAGTGCCTTCGTAAAAAAGTTTCTTTTTTTTTACACCATGCTTATGCCTTTTGCTTATGTAGGAAACCTCCATTATTTTGTAGTTCCATTAATGGTATTTATTTTTTATGTTTTGGCAAGCATTGAAATTATTGCTGAAGAAATTGAAAATCCCTTTGGGATAGATGAAAATGATTTACCCTTAAATCAACTCTGTAAGGAGATTAAGGTTTCAATAGAAGATATTTTTGAAAATGATATTGATAAAAGTAGAATTGAAGAAGAAGGGAAATATGATATACTTGAGCATTAATACTCTATTTAGTAATGAATTTTCAATTAACAATTAACAATTTTCAATTAATCTTTAAATGAAATGACTGATAAAATTTCCGTTTTTGTTGTAGATGATGAGCAACGTGCTATTGAAGCCTTGAAAAAAACTTTTGCCGATTTCCTGCCTAATGTCACCTTGGTTGGAACTGCCAATACAATTCAAGATGCCTTTGAAGGTATTAAGGCTAATGCCCCCCAATTGGTGTTTCTGGATATTGAAATGGGAAGCCAAAGTGGATTTGAATTGCTCGAATTGTTTGATGAAATAAAGTTTCAGGTGGCTTTTGTTACGGCACATGAAGAATTTGCTTTAAAAGCCATCAAGTTTTCAGCTATCGACTATATCATCAAACCTGCCAGTATTTCTGATTTAAAAATCTTGTTGGAAAAGGTTGAACAACAACCCAAGCAAAACCTGGAAAACCTGAAAGTAAAGCAGATGTTTGGCAACTTTATAACACCTGATAAAAATGAACATAAAATAACGATTGCCATTGCTGAAGGATATGAATTTATAAAAGTAAGTGATATTTATTACCTAAAGGCAGATGGCAGCTACACTGATTTTTGTTTAAAAGATGGTAAGAAGCTTACGACTTCTAAAAGTCTCAAATTTTTTGAAAGTATTTTGGAAGGCTATGGTTTTTTTAGAATTCATAATTCCACCCTCATCAATATAAAGTATATCAAACGCATCAGTAGAGCGTCAGGCGGCTCGGTAATTATGGAAGACAAAGAAGAATTTAGTATTTCTAAAAGCCGAAAGGATGAGTTTATGGAAATGCTCGCTTTGAAATAATTGGCTAAACCAGTCAAATACAAATTGAAAGCGCGTAAACACAAAACTCGGCTGAAAATTTCTAGATAAACCTTTGTTTTGCAAAAAGAAAGCATATTCTTTCTAAAAATAAGTGTTTAAACAGTGTTAAAATTAAATCCAAATCCCCATGAAGTCGATTAAAATATTTGTAACAATTCTGCTCTTGATTTCTGGTATGCTAAAGATTGAAAATGCTCAGGCAAATGCGTTGGACAGTCTGTTACGGGTATCAGAAATGGAAAAAAATCCAGAGATAAAATCTGATAAGTACCTTTACTACATCTCAAAAATGGGGAAATTTGGTAATGATTCAGTTATTAAACTTTTGGATGCCGTCATATTGAAGTATCAAAAAACAAACTTAAAATATGGTTTGGGAAGGGCGTTGTCATTGAAAGCATGGTATTTGGTGTTTTATTCTAAATATGAGGAAAGTTTTAAAATAGGACATCAAGCATTGGCAATTCAAAAGTCTATTTCAGACTCTTTCGGAATTGCAGACACCTATAACCGCTTAGGCGTTTCACACATGCAATTTAAGCGATTTAAGGATGCTGAGAAATATTTTATTCTATCCAATTCTTTATTCAATCAACTTCGCGATACTACAAAAATTGATATGACCCTAAATAATTTAGGTGTCTTGGCGTTTGAAGAAGGTAAAAATTTTAAAGCCATCGGCTTTTATAAACAATCACTGGCAATTCGAAAGGCTCAAAAAAAATACTTTTGGGTTGGTTATTCATTATATAATATCGGTGCAACCTTTCTTAAAGCGGATATGCCCGATAGCTCTGAGTATTATTTGATGGCGGCGCGCAAAACCATTATTGAACAAGCAAAAAAGAAAGTTCCTACAATGATTACCATGGGAATAGCAGAATTGTATAGGCATCAAGAAAAGTATGATGATGCTTTATCATTCGCTCAAGAGGCTTTGGCTGCTGCTGAAAAGGCAAATCATAAGGAATTGATTCTTCAAGGAAAACACTTGTTGAGTGAAATTTATTCCAATCTAAATCGCTTTAAAGAAGCTTTTAATATGCAAACAGAGTATGTGGAGTTAAAAAATAGCATTGATAGCTCAAACAATGCCGCCAATGTAGCAGAGATTGAAGAACGCTATCAAAACGCTGAAAAGGAGGTTGAAATAACGAAACTTAAAGCCCAAAAACTCACTGCTGAAAACAAAGCACAATCCTTGCGCATTTATACAGTTTCTGCCATAGCTATTGCTGTTTTGATTATGGCTCTAACCTTTATTCTTTGGCAATATCGCAATCAGAAAGAGAAAATTAAAGTTTCTAATCTTAATACCAAAATTGCTGAAGCCAAAATGTTTGCCTTGCGCGCGCAAATGAATCCGCATTTTATTTTTAATTGTATAAATACCGCTCAAAGTTTTGTAATGCAAAACCAACGTGAACAAGCCAATGAATACCTAGCTAATTTTGCGAAACTGCTTCGCTTAGTGCTTGATAATTCTTCAAAAACCTTTGTTCAGCTTGAAGACGAAATAAACCAACTCAAGCTCTATCTGGATTTGGAAGCCATAAGATTTGAACAGAAATTTAATTATGAAATAGAAATTGAGGAAGAACTTGAGCAAGGGATTTATGAGATTCCAGGTATGTGTATTCAACCTTTAATAGAGAATGCCATTGGACATGGTTTGATTAACCGAAATGATGATAAGGGCAAATTAAAGGTGACATTGAAACTTGATAAGGATTGTATAGTATGTGAAATAACCGATAACGGTGTCGGTAGAGAAAAGGCTGCTGGAATAAAGGCAGCTAAAACCATTCACTATCAATCGGCGGCCCTCCCAAACATAAAGGAAAGATTGGAAATGCTAAATGCTGAAACAGCCCAAGAAGTGAAGTTGCAAACCATCGATTTAATGGAAGATGGTCATTCGGCCGGAACAAAGGTTATATTGACCTTGCCTTGGAAATAATTCAGATTTTTTGTCGAATCTATAGAATTCCATTTGTCCAATTACAAACCAAAACGTGATAACTAACAACCGAGCACAGAGAATTACCAATTGATAAAATAAGCCATCTTCCATGCATTTACTTTTGAAGTACAAAATCTGTAAATATGAAAACAAAAGCTATTTTACTCGCAAGTTTGCTAATATTATTTAGCACATTAAATGCTCAAACCGGTTCATTTTCGGTAAATCTTAAATTTAATGGGTTAGATCGAACGCTAGCCTGTTATGTTCCCAAAGGTTATGACTCTACGAAGCAATATCAACTTATGGTTTGCCTGCATGGTTTGGGCGATAACAGCACAAACTATCGCAATTCATTGATTAATTCTTTAAAGTGGCCTGAACTATTTACGAACACGATTTTTATTTGTCCTGATGGTGGCACCGATAAAAATAAAGACTTTTACCAACCTACAGGTGACGAGAGCTTTATAACCGATGTACTCAATTATGGCTTAAAAAAGTTTTCAATTGCCAACAACAAGGTTATTTTGCAAGGATTTTCCTTAGGTGGCCGAAGTGCGTTAAAATATGGTTTGGATAATCCGACTAAAATTAATGGGTTGTTACTTAATACGCCTGCTCTTCAAGGACTTTCTGATCTTGATAACAAACCTAAATCCAGTTTACAATTCAACTATAATAATGCCAAACTGATCCCAATTTTTGTCACAGCTGGATCGTCAGATTACACTTATGTTTTTACCATCCAAGAACTTGTTAAAAAGTTGAAACGATTTAATGCGCCAATTATGAACCTTCAAGTTCAAGGATTAGGCCACTCAATTCCTTCAAATTTGGTCTTAAAATATTGCCAAAGCTTTTTAAATAATTCGAATCTAAATGAGTTTGATGCCGATATCTTTGAATCACTTATGCCAAATTATTTCTGTGATAAAAATTTAAAGTTGGATATTTTGGTGAGAAATAATGGATACAGTGAGATGAACTCAGTATCGTTTACAATGAATGCAGGTCAGGATACCAAAACTGAAACGTGGAAAGGTAAGCTATTGCCAAACGAGCATACAACAGTTACTCTGCATTTTCCATTAAGTGCAAGTGGTGTTCAAAATCTAAGTATTGGGGTTGACAAAATCAATGGATCAACAATTGATATTCATACCACCAATAATACATTAGAGCAAAGAATTGAAATACTAGGAACCAAAAATGAATTGGCCATAGAGGAAGGTTTTGAAGACGAAGTTCCAAACTATACCATTATTGAAAGAGGCAGTATGTTTGGATGGGCTGTAGATACAGAAGTTAAAAAAACAGGAAAAGCATCCATTAACACCTTTAATACTATTTTGCTTTTTAATACCCTTGGTTATATCGAAAGCTTTACCTCACCCATCATTGATATTTCGGCTCTTGGATACAAACAATTAAATTTTGATGTAGCTTTTAATTATCATAAATACACACCCCCATATTTTACTGCTGAAACAATATTTACTGATACTCTTGAAGTTCAAATTTCGACAGATTGTGGACAGACTTTTAAAACGCTTTACAAAAAATGGGGTAAAGATCTTGCTACAACGCCCAATCCCTTTGAAAATCCTTTAAATATTCAAGCGGCATTGTTTGCACCTAAATCAAATCAATGGAGAAAAGAAGCCATTGACTTGTCTAAATACAGTCAGGTAAAAAACGCTATCGTTAAATTCAATTGTATCTCAGGACTCGGGGGCTGTTTAAATATTGATAATATAAGTGCCGGAACAAATAGTGCCGGGATAGCGATGAAGAAGAGTCAACTAAAATTTACAATGTTTCCAAATCCTGCGGTAAACGAATTGAACATTCAAGTGCCTCAATTAGATGACGCATTCATTAACATACTTGATGAGACAGGCAAGCTAATGCTTTCTGTTAATTTAGAAAAAGGAATCCAAAACTATACAATCAAAGTGAGTGATTTACAGAGCGGTTTTTATTTTGTTGAGGTAAAATCAGCAACTTATCATGAGATTAAAAAGTTGGTAATAAATAAATAGAACTTCACATATCATTATCTCAATTAAAATCATGGTAAAAAAAATGTTTACAGACGATTGCTATAAGCTTTTGAAATTATTAGCAGGAGGATTTTTCATAGCTATATTAAGTATTCAGAACATTTTCAGACAGCACACGTCCTCTTTTAATTCTGATACCAATCATTGGTTTGGAATTTTGCCAAACTTTTTTGCGGGTCTGGGATTTTGTATCACACTTTATACCGTGCATCTAGCAAAAATTAAATGGATTAAGTTAAACGAGAAGCAAGCATTTATCGCTTCAATGCTCATCCCACTCATTGTCTTAATTATCTGGGAGTTGTTGGATACTTTGGTTAAGCACCCCTTCGATTTTGAAGATATTTATATGTCAATCGCTGGTACAATAATTGGCGGCATTTTGATACTGCTTTTTAAGAATGAGAAAAGTATATATGGTGAACAATGCTAAAAGAAAACCTCTTTTAATGAATTAGAGAAGCAACAAATCACTTCTAACAAAAAACCCTTCGAGAATTTCGAAGGGTTTTTTTATTATCCTAAGTAAGATTTAAGAATCTTGCTTTTTGAAGATTTACGCAATCTGCGCAAAGCTTTTTCTTTAATTTGACGCACACGTTCGCGGGTTAGGCCAACTTTTTCACTGATATCTTCCAATGTATGAGCTGGGCCACCATCAAGACCGTAGTAATATTTAAGAACATCGCGTTCTTTATCACTCAACGTACTGATAACGCGGCTGATTTCTTTTTGCAAAGACTCACTGATAAGAGATGAATCGGGACGAGGCTCATCATTGCTGTCTAAAACACCTAATAACGTATTGTCTTCACCTTCTGTGAGCGGTGCATCAATAGATAAATGTCGGCCAGCAGAACGCAATGCGTTTTCTACCTCAATCAATGGCACATCAAGGGCAACAGCAATTTCTTCTGCTGTAGGTTCACGTTCATGTTCTTGCTCTAACTTGGCAGCCATAGCCGAAATACGACCAATTGAACCAACCTTATTTAAGGGCAAACGAACAATACGCGATTGATCTGCCAACGCCTGTAAGATGGATTGACGAATCCACCAAACGGCATAAGAAATAAATTTAAAACCACGCGTTTCATCAAAACGTTTGGCTGCTTTTATTAAACCTAAATTTCCTTCGTTGATTAAATCTCCAAGCGTTAAGCCTTGGTTTTGGTATTGTTTAGAAACAGAAACAACAAACCTAAGGTTGGCGTTTACCAGTTTTTCTAAGGCAGCTTGATCTCCTTCACGAATTCGGCGAGCTAATTCCACCTCTTCCTGTGCATCGATCATTGGTACTTTTGAAATTTCGTTAAGATACTTGTCAAGCGACTTGTTTTCGCGATTGGTAAACTGTTTACTGATTTTTAATTGCCTCATTTTTTCCTTGGGATCTCGTTATAATAGACGTTAAAAAATAACCTTTTGGGTCTTATGTTTAAGAACTTGCAAAAATATAACAATATTTTCATACTTATGAATGTTTTTTGTCAATTCTGAAATTGTCTTGAGTTATTAGAAAGAAGGTCTTAATTCTATGTAATCATTTTGAAATGAAGTGTTTGAGAAGAATCAATTTCTATCTTTATTGACGTTGGCTTAAGCCGAAGGCAATAAAGATAAAAATTGTGAATTCGGTACTTCTGATTATATTCGCAAGGTTTACAATAATTGATTGGTTTAAATATGATTTTTTCAAATGAATCTCCGTTGTTTAAAACCATGTATTCCAGTGACTCAGTATTGAAATAACCCAAACATGAAAACATTACTCTCCATAATGCTCTTGCTAAGCTTTCAAGTAGCCATTGCACAAAGCAAATACGCTGAAACCATTTCTAAAAAAGCAGATAACATTGAGCAAAAGGTTATTGCTTGGCGACACGACTTTCATCAAAATCCAGAGCTAGCGAACCGAGAAACCAGAACGGCAGATATTATTGCCAAACACTTGCTATCCTTAGGCATTGAAGTAAAAACGGGTATAGCTGTTACAGGCGTTGTTGGTATTTTGAAAGGCGATAAACCTGGGCCTGTGGTTGCCTTAAGAGCCGATATGGATGCCTTGCCAGTGACTGAAAAAAACAATTTGCCCTACTGTTCTAAAGTGATCACAACCTATAACGGTAAGGAAACAGGTGTGATGCATGCCTGTGGACATGATGGCCATGTTGCAATTTTGATGGGTGTCGCAGAAATTTTGGCAAGCATGAAAAAAGATTTGCGGGGTACCGTAAAATTCATTTTTCAACCGGCTGAGGAAGGCGCACCAAAGGGTGAAGAATATGGTGCACAACTGATGGTAAAAGAAGGGGTGATGGAAAATCCAAAGGTGGATGTTATTTTTGGTTTGCACTTGGATGCCCAATCAGAGGTAGGTAAAATATCATACCGCCCAGGTGGTACAATGGCCGGAACTGGTGATTTTAAAATTACTGTATTCGGCAAACCATCACATGGTGCATCTCCTTGGCAATCCATTGATCCTATTGTTGTTGCAGCGCAAATTGTAAATAGCTTACAAACCATTGTTAGCAGAAATGTTAATCTAACGGAAAATCCTGTTGTTGTTACTGTCGGAGCTATCAATGGTGGCAACCGATTTAATATTATTCCTGAAACGGTAGAAATGCTTGGGACCGTAAGAACCTTTAGCGATGCAGATGAAACACTCGTTTTTAGCAAGGTGAAACAAATTGCTGAGAAATCCGCAGAAGCTTTCGGTGCAACCGCTTTGGTTGAATTACCCTTCAGTGTACACTATCCTGTTACATTTAATAATATTGCCCTTACCAACACTATGCTTCCGACCTTACAACGGGTGGCAGGTACCGCCAATGTGTATCTCATTCCTGCTGATACAGGTGCTGAAGATTTCTCCTTTTTTGCCCAAAAAGCACCAGGACTCTACTTCTTTATTGGTGGCATGCCAAAAGGAACCGACCCTCAAAATGCAGGCCCTCATCACACGCCGCAATTTATTATTGATGACAGTGCCTTCAAAACAGGAATGAACGCTTTTTGCAATCTGGTATTTGATTATATGAATAGGACGAAATAGGCAATGCAATAACGGCCTTAAAAATGAGCTACTTCAAAATATACTTGTTCCAAAATGATAATAGGTTGCCTCATATAAGATTGTTGATTTTATAACTTTAAATAAATATTTTCCAAGAAAATGAATCTTCCAATATTTGAAGACATGCATGCATACAACTTATTTGAACTATTGCAACTGTAAAATGATAATCAAGCTCATAAATAAAATTTCAAAAATAAGTATTTCATTAGCTCTTACAACTGCATCTCTAAACGCCTATTCTCAGACTTTTAGCGGTGGTGAGTTAATAAATGAACAAGGTTTTGGTTAGAACAAAATTGTCTCTCTCGATGCTGACAATGATGGGGATTTAGATATTTTCTCGTTCCCGATTTTATACTTCTATGACGGTGCTGGCAAAAAACTAAAAACGATAATACTTGCTGATCCCAAACTGGAAATTAGAGAATTTGTAATTGCAGACCTCGATAATGATAATGACATTGATATAGTTGCGTTCTATGATAAAGGAGATGTCGCATTCTTTTTCAATAATAAAGGCGTATTCATAAACGAGATTCAAGAAAAGAACATAAACTATTCAGATTCCTCTGCCATTTGCACCTATTGGATGTGAATTCTGATGGACTTTGTGATTTAGTGGTTGAAGGCATAGTAGGGCCTTCTATGACTGCCTATGTAGGAAACAGCAAAAGACAGTTTAGTAATTTCAACCTTTCAATTTGTTTTTCAGTAATAGGGATAATTTTGTTGGAATGGACTTGAACCAAGATGGAGTACAAGAAATACTGGTAACTAATTCAGGAAATGAAAAAAAGAACAAAAACATTCGTTATACCTACATCTATTTCAAGGAGAAATATATTTTTAAAGACTCGTTTTTAGTGGCAACTCCATTTATTTATAATTACAAAATGGTGGATATGGATAAAGATGGGGATGAAGATTTTGTCCATTCTTCAGAATCACACAATGCTGGAATCTACTGGAACGAGCGCGAAAAGAACGGTAAGTTGGGTAAAATTCATACCCTCATTACAAACCTTGATTTGAATGAGTTCAATCTTGGTGATTTCGATAATGATGGGGATTTAGATTTTTCATATATGACCAGCAAGCATCAGGATAATTTTTTTGACTGGGCCAAAAATAAAGGAGCTAACTTCTTTGTCACCAAATCAAAGAACCTATTGTCGAATATCAAAAACCCTACTCGTTATATTTTTGAGGATTTTAATGGAGATAAGATAAAAGATGTAGCATTTTATGAAGACTTATATGAGCAAAAAAGAACAAGATTTAAGATTGTTGTTCAAGATAAAAATGGCAAGTTAATAAATTCCAATACTTGGTTTGTTGAAGGCAAGTGTGCGGGATTCACTATGCTGGATTTAAACAATAATGGAATTAAAGACATTGTTGGGTACTATAATTATGAGTTGTTCTATAGCTTGATTGATAGCACTGGAAATTATTCTGAAGTAAAAGAATTAGTACTCAATGCATTTAAAATAGGCGGCCTAAAGGTTTGCGATTTGGATAATGATGGAAAGGAAGACATCGTAGTAAGCACTGATGAAGATGGCGGAAAAATAGGATGGCTACGAAACAAAGGGAATTTACAATTTAGTCCATGTTGTCCGATTCACGAAGGAAATGGCAGGCTCATGAGTTTCGAAATATTAGAATCTAAGGCAGATAAAAATTTAGCTATTGTTGTAAATTATTGGGAAAACGAAGTGTGAGATATTTATGTGTACAAAAATTTGGGGAAAGGCATTTTTAGCAAAGTCAGGGAGAATGCGAAAATTACAAAGAAATTTATCAAACTGTTCATAACCGATGTTGATCAGAATGTAAAGAATGATATTATTGATTTTGGATCTAAAACCTAGTCTAAGAGAACTTCCACTGGCACTTGGGCAGAAAAAAATCTTCCTTTACGTGGAGCTAAGTCAAAGGAATTTTTGTCGCAAAACTTGACAGTGACAACTGTTTAGATTACTTAGTTCATTCCTCAGATGGACTGAGATGGTATGAATTTCAAAATAATAAGTGGCACGATACCCTTATTTTTAAGAATGGCGGCACTGTTGAGATAATGAATGCTGGCGATATGGATGGAGATGGATTCACTGATATTGTTTGTTTTTTTTCTAAGCGTGTTTTTGCCCATGGAAATTTTAGTGGAGATATTGGATTCACAGACGAGTATTCTCTCATTATAATGCATAACGATGGTTCAGGAAATTTCAAGAAAAGCACCATTGCTCCCTCCGAAACAATTTCAGATCTAAAACTGATAGATATTGATAGCAACAGCGATTTGGATATTATTATTTCTGCCTTTCATTGGCCATTTGGTGGCATTTCAATCAGAAAAAATGTTAGTAAACTTTGAGAAAGATTAGTTTGAAAATTAGTAAATAGTCAGTTTTAACAAAATTGTCGCCTAAAGTTATTGGTGTTTTACTTGAATCATTACCAGCCGAACCTATAGAAATATCATAATAGTCTTGATTTGTTTCATGCTGTGGATATTTGCTTTTTGTATAATTTGCCCTTTCTGCTAAATTTGTCGCGGTAATAAAACATTTGGAGTTTTCTCAGTTTGAAACCTTTCCAATTTTGATTTACAAAAACTTCTTTATCCCAAGATTAATATAAATGAAAACCATATCCTCCATCTCTACAATTCTATTATTTATTTTCTCCTCAGTCTTTTTGCTTTCTTCTTGTTCCAAAAATAGAGAAAAACAAAGTGACGAACAAATTTCAGCCAGTTCAGAAGAGTCTTCTCAAAATACCAATGATAGTTTGTGGAACTCCGTTACCGATAATGTAACCATGAAACAAATTGCAAGCTTTCCAAGTCAGGTCATTTTAACAGGACTTGCTGAACATAGGCTCGTAAGTATTTATAAATCAAAGAGAATTAAAGGTGCTGCTGAAAATTTTAGCTCCTCCAGGTATGACAGTGACGAAGGCGGTGATGAATTTACGGAACATTTCATGCCCGGAATTGATATTCTATTTGGGTATAACCTGCTTAACATTGCACATTATGATCTCCTTTCAGAGAAAGCAAATTATCTATTCAATCATCCAGTTCTTATAAAAACCTTCTATTATCCTTCATTTCTGGATGATTCATTATATAAGAAACCGATCAAACGAAACTATTATTTGGTATCGGCTTATGATGAAGATACCAACAAAGACACGCTAATAAATAAAAAAGACTTGCGGAGATTTTATCTTTTCGATGCAGGCAGTAACGTGAGAACTCAACTTCTTCCTCCAGATTATTCAACCCTTCGCTCTCAGTATGATCCTAAAAATGATGTGATGTACATTTTCGCAAGGCGTGATGAAAACAAAAATGGCACCCAAGACAAAACGGAACCTATTCATGTATTTTGGATAAGTCTAGCAAATCCAGGAAAAGCCAAGTTGATGTATTAAAGAATTATTCACTGAGTTAGTAGTCACACTGCCTCTGATTTAGCGATTATACAAAAACCAAAAAAACGATAACTTCGTCATTATATCAAAAGTTGGCATCTGAGAATGTGAGCGGCTGCTCATCAAAGGAAGAGCAAACTGCAAATTAATCATGATAATCTTTTAATCCTTAATAATCGTGTTAACATTTTGAAGGCTTGTCTCGGCGCAGACGAGATTAGTTCCTTTGTTGCCTTTTTGCTTGTTTTTTCGCAAAAAAAAAGTAAAAGAAGCCGTCTGCAAGACATGACACTGAATAATAACAAATGTTGAAGTTGCCGAAATAATTTTGTAATCTATCTTTATTCAGGGAAGTTATTTTAAAAACTTTCCTTACGACTGCTTCCTCCTAAACATTTTATGTTCACCCAAAAGCCACCAAGCCTTTTGTTCAAACTTTAAACCGAAAGGTATAATGGATAAATTATTAATATGTTCAACAATAACTTCCTCATTGTCTGAAACCAAATATAGTTGTCTATCTTCAGCTGAGATGGTTCCGTTTTTAAAAAGCACCTCAATATATTCCAATAAGCTTTGGTGAAACCCCTTGCTATAAATGGCAATTGGGAATTTTTGAATTTTATTGGTTTGAATAAGGGTAAGAGATTCAAAAAGTTCATCCAGTGTACCAAAACCACCGGGGAATACCACAAACCCGTAGGAGTATTTAAGTAGCAGAACCTTTCTGACAAAGAAGTAACGGATGTCGAGACTTAAATCAACATAAGGATTTGGAGCTTGTTCGTATGGCAATTCAATATTACAACCTATTGATCGCCCACCAACTTCACGGGCACCTCGGTTGGCAGCCTCCATAATTCCAGGACCTCCACCTGTCATTATTGTGAAGCCAAGCTTGGCTATTTTTCCGGCAATAGATTGCGCGGCTTCATAGTATTCGTGTCCATCATGAAATCTGGCCGAACCGAACACAGTAATACAAGGACCCACAAAATGCAAGGTTCTGAAGCCTTTTATAAATTGAGAGATAATTTTTATGATGAACCAAAAGTCTTTCAATCTGGATTGCGGACCATCTAAAAATTTTATTTCTTCCTTTTGATTTGTCATGGAACAAAAGTAAACAGAAAAACCATGTCAGTTCATGGGTAATTTATCAAATATATAATCTTTTAATTATTGATTTGATTAAGATTAAAGAAGCCAAATCGGAGAGTAATAATTTTATTTAAAACATTTTAAAAATAACTTGATTAATAAGTTTAATAATATTTACTTTGCAGCCCATTAAAAAAACAAGATGATAATAATTAACGTTAAAGAAAACGAATCATTAGACAAAGCGATTAAAAAATTCAAAAAGAAATTTGAAAAAACCGGTGTAGTCAGAGAATTACGTGAGCGTCAAGCATTTACCAAGCCAAGCATTAAACGCAGAATGCAAGTAATAAAAGCTACTTACAAACAAACCATGCAACAAGCAGAAAATTAAAATTTAGTTTTCAAAAAAATATATAACTTGCCCATGCTAAAAAGCATGGGCATTTTTTTTATTGAACAATTTATTGAATTTCTGAAATATCAGCGGAAATACAGTGTACATACTTGCATTGCTTATCATAACGACCTAAATACGTTTGTTGATTTTTTAACTGCGAATTATGAAATTAAGCAGTGTTCCGAAATAAAAAGTGATATGATCCGATCTTGGGTCAGTGAATTAATAGAGAGTAATATCGAGCCTGTTTCCGTCAGAAGAAAAGTTTCATCGCTTCGTTCCTACTTCAAATTTTTGCAGAAAGAAAAAATTTTGGAGAAGAATCCAATTACGAATTTACCGTTTTTAAAGATTTCGAGCAAGTTACCAGTTGTTGTAAGCAATGAAAGTATGGATGCTTTTTTTGACTCACCTCTAGCCGATGAAGATTACATAACACACCTTGAATTTATTATAATTGCCATATTATATGGAACAGGTTTCAGACGAGCAGAGTTAATTCAATTAAGAGAAAGCAACATTGATTTGACACAACGTCAAATAAAAGTATTAGGGAAACGCAATAAAGAACGAATCGTTCCCATAAATGAAGAACTAACCGAACAAATAGCTGATTTTATAGATTGTAAGAAGAAAGAAGCCCTTCCTTCTGACTATTTACTCGTTACAAAAAAAGGTGAAAATTTATACCCCGGTTTTGTCTATAAAGTAGTTAAAAAGTATTTAACTTTGCAAAAGGTAAATGGTAAACGCAGCCCGCATATATTAAGGCACACTTATGCAACACGTTTATTACAAAACGGTGCAGAATTACTTAGTGTGAAAGAGTTATTAGGGCATTCTAGTTTGGCATCTACTCAGGTTTATACGCACGTTAACATAGAAGATTTGAAAAAAATCTACAAAAAAAATCATCCAAAACAGTAAAATCATGAACATAAAAATCCAATCCATTCATTTCGACGCAGACAGTAAACTTCTTGATTACATCACAGAAAAAGTTACCAAGTTAGAACAATTTTCAGATAAAATTATAGACACTAATATTTACTTAAAGTTAAATAATCACCGCACCAAGGACAATAAGCACGTTGAAGTGAAAATAAATATTCTTCATACAACTCTTTTTAAAGAAGCGGAAGCCAGCTCGTTCGAAGCTGCATTAGAAGTAGTTATAGATGCTTTAAAAATCCAAATTAAGAAGCACAAAGAACTACTTTTAGAAAAATATTAAAAAATATTAATCTTCGCTTGAACTTTTAATTATTTAGTCATACTTTTGCAGTCCTCAAAAATAGTGGATAGAAATGTCTGTTCTTATTTTTGTGGAAAAAGCCACTTTAGCTCAGCTGGTAGAGCAACTGATTTGTAATCAGTAGGTCATTGGTTCGATCCCGATAAGTGGCTCTAAATAAAGAATCGAGAGGGCTTTAGGTGAAGTTGGTAGCGTTTTTTGAAATATTGGAACATTTAAGGGGAGTTACCAGAGCGGTCAAATGGGGCAGACTGTAAATCTGCTGCGAAAGCTACGATGGTTCGAATCCATCACTCCCCACGGTTAATTTGAAATTGCGGGAGTAGCTCAGTTGGTAGAGCGACAGCCTTCCAAGCTGTAGGTCGCGGGTTCGAGCCTCGTCTCCCGCTCTATTTTTAACGCCGTTGTAGCTCAGGGGTAGAGCACTTCCTTGGTAAGGAAGAGGTCGAGAGTTCAATTCTCTTCAACGGCTCAACCAATTTAGTTAACAAGAAAGAATGTTTCAATAGCAGGAAAAACGAGTAAAATTAAAATATTAAACAAAAAACAATACTTAAAAACACAATAAAATGGCAAAAGAAAAATTCGACCGCTCAAAACCTCACGTAAACATAGGTACAATCGGCCACGTTGACCACGGTAAAACAACCTTGACCGCTGCTATTACGAAAGTTCTTGCAGAAAAGGGTTTATCAGAAATGAGATCTTTCGAGTCAATTGACTCTGCTCCTGAAGAAAAAGAACGCGGTATTACTATTAATACAGCACACGTTGAATATTCAACGGCGAATCGTCACTATGCACACGTTGACTGTCCAGGTCACGCTGACTATGTTAAGAACATGGTTACAGGTGCCGCTCAGATGGATGGTGCAATTATAGTCGTTGCTGCAACAGACGGTCCAATGCCTCAAACAAAAGAACACATCCTACTTGCACGTCAGGTTGGTGTGCCTCGTTTGGTTGTTTTTATGAACAAAGTTGACATGGTTGACGATGAAGAATTACTTGAAATCGTTGAGATGGAAATCCGTGATTTGTTAAAATTCTATGAATTCGATGCTGATAACACGCCAATTATTCAAGGTTCTGCCCTAGGTGGATTGAATGGTGATCCAAAATGGGTTGATAAAATTATGGATTTGATGGATGCAGTTGATAGCTGGATTCCAATTCCTCCACGCAAAACTGATTTGCCATTTTTAATGCCGGTTGAGGATGTATTTTCTATCACCGGACGTGGAACTGTTGCAACAGGTCGTATCGAAAGAGGTGTTATTAACGTAGGTGATCCAGTAGAAATTATCGGTATGGGTGCTGAGAATTTAACCTCAACTTGTACAGGTGTTGAAATGTTCCGTAAACTTCTTGATAGAGGTGAAGCTGGTGACAACGCAGGATTATTATTGCGTGGTATTGATAAAACAATGATTCGCAGAGGTATGGTAATTTGTGCACCTAAATCTGTAACCCCACATAAAAAATGTAAGGCCGAAGTTTACGTCCTTTCTAAAGAAGAAGGTGGTCGTCACACGCCATTTTTTAACAAGTATCGCCCACAGTTTTACTTCCGTACAACGGATGTAACAGGTGAAATCTCTTTACCTGAAGGTACTGAAATGGTTATGCCAGGCGATAACTTAACAATTACCGTAGATCTTTTAAGTCCTATTGCGATGGAAAAAGGTTTAAAGTTCGCTATCCGTGAAGGTGGTAGAACTGTAGGTGCTGGACAAGTAACTGAAATATTAGATTAAATATAACTGATATTACGAAACGGGCATAGTTCAATGGTAGAATAGAGGTCTCCAAAACCTTTGATCAGGGTTCGAATCCTTGTGCCCGTGCTAATAAATATAATGGAAAAGATAAAACTACTTTGGCAAAATACCATAGATGAGCTTTTAAATAAAGTCTCTTGGCCATCATGGGATGAGTTAAGGACAAGCACGATTATCGTTCTGATAGCAGCCCTTATCTTTGGTATTATTATATACGTCATTGATACCACTTTTGGGTTTGTTTCCAGTATGTTTTATAAATTTATGGAATAATATCGTGATGGAACGCTCGCAGGATGAATATAAATGGTATGTAGTTAGAGCTATCAGTGGTCAGGAACGCAAAGTGAAGGCAATGATAGAGTCTGAACTTGCAAGGGAAAAAATTGCCCATAATGTTCCGTCGATTATGATTCCAATGGAGAGGGTTTATGAAATAAAAAACGGTAAGAAAGTTTCTAAAGAGAAAAGTTTCTACCCAGGATACATACTTATAAACGCCAATCTTGTTGGTGAAGTTGTTCCAACTATTAAAGCAATAAACGGAGTGGTGGGTTTTTTAGGAACGGCGGGAGTGCCAATTCCTCTAAGACAATCTGAGGTAAATAGAATATTAGGTGCGGTTGATGAGAATAATGAAAAAGGTGAATCAAATGTTGAACCTTTCATATTAAATGAATTTGTTAAAGTAATTGATGGACCCTTCAATGGATTTAGTGGGGTTATCGAGGAGATTAATGATGAGAAGAAGAAATTAAAAGTAATGGTGAAAATTTTTGGTAGAAAAACTCCATTAGAATTGAATTATCTACAAGTAGAAAAAGAACAATAAAGAAATGGCAAAACAAATATCAGGCTTTGTAAAATTACAAGTAAAGGGTGGAGCAGCAAATCCAGCACCTCCAATTGGTCCTGCTTTAGGATCAAAGGGTGTCAACATCATGGAATTCTGCAAGCAGTTCAATGCCCGTACCCAAGAGAAAAGTGGTAAAGTTTTACCTGTTATCATTACTGTATATGCTGACAAAACATTCGATTTTATAATAAAAACACCACCAGTAGCAAATCAGTTGCTGGAAGTAAGTAATATTCAAAAGGGTTCAGATCAGTCTAATCGCAAGCGTGTTGCTTCTGTAACTTGGGAACAAGTTAAAAAAATTGCAGAAGACAAAATGCCTGATTTAAATTGTTTTACTGTTGATTCGGCCATCAAAATGGTTGCCGGAACGGCAAGAAGCATGGGTATAGCAATTACAGGAGATTTACCAAAAGCTAATTAATATCATGACCAAATTAACAAAAAACAAAAAGGCAGTCTTAGCCAAATACGACAAAACGAAAGTTTACTCGCTAAAAGAAGCTACTGAAGTAGTAAAGACAATAACTTTTACCAAATTTGATTCTTCAGTTGACATTGATGTAAAATTAGGAGTTGACCCAAGACAAGCAAACCAAATGGTGAGAGGAAGTGTTTCATTACCGCACGGTACTGGTAAGCAGGTAAAAGTACTTGTACTTTGCACACCTGATAAAGAAGAAGAAGCTAAAAATGCTGGTGCTGATTTTGTAGGTTTAGATGAATACATAGATAAGATTTCTAATGGTTGGGTAGATGTGGATGTTATTATCACAATGCCAAGCATCATGGGTAAATTAGGAAGACTAGGTAAAATTCTTGGACCACGTAACCTAATGCCAAATCCTAAAACGGGAACCGTAACCATGGATATAGCAAAAGCAGTTGAAGCAGTAAAAGCTGGTAAAATTGACTTTAAAGTAGATAAAACTGGTATTATTCATACAGCTATTGGAAAGGTTAGTTTTAACCCAGATAAAATATATGAAAATGCTAAGGAGGTAATAGATACCATTAGTAAATTAAAACCTTCGTCTTCAAAAGGAACTTACTTTAGAAGCATTACCATGTCGAGTTCTATGAGTCCCGGCATTAAAATAGATATTAAGTCAATTGTCTGATAATAATTAAAGAACTATAAAATGACCAGGGAAGAAAAAGATAAGGTAGTTAATGAACTTTCGGAATATTTTACGAACTATAAGTTTGTATATGTTACGGATGCTTCATCAATGAGCGCAAAAGATACCAATACCATGAGAAGGGTGTTTTTTAACAAGAACGTAAAAATGCGTGTTGCTAAAAATACTTTGATCATCAAAGCACTGGAAAAATCTAATGTAGATTTTAAAGAATTAACAGATACATTAAAAGGATCAACAGCACTTTTGTTTTCTGAGAATGCTAAAGATCCTGCAAAAGCAATTTCTGAGTTTCGCAAAAGAGGTACAAAACCTCAGCTAAAGGGTGCATATATTGACTCAGATGTTTATATAGGAGATGATAAGTTAGAGGCACTAAATAACTTAAAGAGCAAAGAAGATTTGGTTGGCGAAATCATTGGTATTTTACAATCACCAGCCAAAAATGTTATATCAGCACTTCAATCAGGTGGTGGAAAAATAGCAGGAATACTAAAAACATTATCAGAGAAATAATAATTAATCAATAAATAATCAATTTTTTAAATAAATAAAATGGCAGACTTAAAAGCATTTGCAGAACAACTTGTAAATTTAACCGTAAAGGAAGTAAACGAATTAGCTTCAATTTTGAAGGATGAGTATGGTATTGAGCCAGCAGCAGCACCGGCAGCGGTAGCGGCATCAGGCCCAGCCGGTGGTGGCGAAGTAGCAGCAGTAGAACAAACAGAATTCACCGTAATCCTTAAAAGTGCCGGTCAATCTAAATTGAATGTGGTTAAGACGGTTAAAGACATTACAGGTCTTGGTCTTAAAGAAGCAAAAGATTTAGTTGACGCCGCTCCTAAAGAAATCAAAGCCAACATCTCGAAAGAGGAAGCTGAGTTAATCAAAGCTAAGTTGGTTGAAGCAGGAGCAGAGGTTGAAGTTAAGTAAATTCAACTCTGCTTTTTAATCGAAAGACCCAGGATTTTCCGAGGGTCTCTCGTTGTTTATACCAATTTTTATATAATTTTTTAAACTTTTTAATTTCTTAAAGTCTTGTCAAAAAATATCACACCAAACGAAAGGATTAATTTTGCAAGTATCGAAAAGGTAATTGATTACCCAGATTTTCTCGATATTCAAATCCAATCATTCGGAGAGTTCTTTCAATTAGAAACGTCTTCCGAAAACAGAAAAAATGAAGGCTTATTTAAAGTATTTGCTGAGAATTTTCCAATAACAGATACACGAAATATCTTCGTGTTAGAATTTTTAGATTATTTTGTTGACCCACCCCGCTACAATACAGATGAGTGTATTGAGCGAGGTCTCACGTATGCGGTTCCTCTCAAAGCAAAACTTAAACTGTCGTGCAACGATATAGAGCACGAAGATTTTGAAACCATTGTACAGGATGTTTATTTAGGTCCAATACCTTATATGACACCAAGAGGTACCTTTATCATTAATGGTGCTGAACGTGTTATTGTTTCTCAATTGCACCGCTCACCTGGGGTGTTTTTCGGTCAAACGTATCACTCAAACGGAACCAAACTTTATTCTGCCCGTATTATTCCTTTTAAAGGAAGTTGGATAGAGTTCGCAACAGACGTTAATAACGTAATGTATGCATATATCGACCGTAAAAAGAAGTTTCCAGTTACTACACTATTGCGTGCTATTGGTTACGAAACTGATAAAGACATTTTAGATATTTTTGGACTTGCTGAAGAAATTAAAGTAAGTAAATCTGGACTTAAGAAAGTTTTAGGTCGCAGATTGGCAGCGAGGGTTCTTCGCAGCTGGATTGAAGATTTTGTGGATGAGGATACTGGAGAGGTTGTATCTATCGAACGTAATGAGATCATCATTGAACGTGATACAATTCTTGAAGACCGTCAAATAGATGATATAATTGATGCCGGGGTTAAAACTATTATTTTAACCAAGGAAGATGATAATAAGAATGATTTCGCCATTATTCAAAATACACTTCAAAAAGATACTTCAAACTCAGGTAAAGAAGCGGTTGAACATATTTACCGCCAGTTGCGTAATACGGATCCACCGGATGAGGAAACTGCACGTGGTATTATTGAAAGATTGTTCTTTTCTGATAAAAGATATGATCTTGGAGATGTAGGAAGATATAGGATCAATAAAAAATTGAACCTAGATATTCCAATGGAAACCAAAGTATTAACCAAGCCTGACATTATTTCCATCATCAAGTTTTTGATAGATTTAAGTAATTCACGAACCGATGTGGATGATATTGACCATTTAAGCAATCGCCGTGTTCGTACTGTTGGTGAGCAATTATATTCCCAATTTGGAGTTGGTTTGGCTCGTATGGCCAGAACAATTCGTGAGAGAATGAACATTCGTGATAATGAAGTATTTACACCAACTGATCTTATCAATGCTAGAACACTAGCATCGGTTATAAATTCATTTTTTGGAACCAACCAACTATCACAGTTTATGGATCAAACCAATCCATTGGCTGAGATTACTCACAAACGCCGTCTTTCGGCTCTAGGACCCGGTGGTCTTTCAAGAGATAGAGCAGGTTTTGAGGTGCGTGACGTTCACTATACTCACTACGGACGTTTATGTACCATTGAAACACCTGAAGGTCCAAACATTGGTTTGATTTCTTCACTGTGTGTACATGCCAAAATTAATACCCTCGGATTTATCGAAACTCCTTACCGAAGGGTTGAAAAAGGAAAAGTTGACAATAAAGGAGGTGTCATTTACTTAAGTGCTGAGGAGGAAGATGGTAAAATTATTGCACAAGCCAATGCACAATTAGATAAAGATGGTAATTTTCAAACCAACGAGGTAAAGGCAAGATTCGAAGGAGATTTCCCTATGGTAGATCCTTCAAAATTGCAGTTTATGGATGTTGCACCGAATCAAATTGTTTCGATTGCAGCGTCACTCATTCCTTTCCTTGAACACGATGATGCAAACCGTGCCTTGATGGGATCGAATATGCAACGTCAGGCAGTTCCTTTATTTAGACCAGAAGCACCAATTGTTGGTACTGGATTAGAAAAGAAAGTTGCAACAGATTCAAGAACACTCTTGATTGCAGATGGCGATGGTGTTGTAGAATACGTTGATGCTAATCAGTTAAGAATACGCTATATTCATACCGAAGAAATGGAATTGGCTTCTTTTGTTGGCGAGGTAAAATCTTATAACTTAACTAAATTTAGAAGAACCAACCAGAACACTACTGTTAACTTGCGTCCAATTGTTAGAAAAGGACAAAAAGTAAAAGGTGGTGATGTTCTTGTTGAAGGCTATGCAACGCAATTAGGTGAATTGGCTCTTGGCCGTAACTTAATGGTGGCATTTATGCCTTGGCAGGGTTATAACTTTGAGGATGCGATTGTAATTTCCGAAAAAGTAGTTAAAGAAGATTATTTTACTTCTCTCCACATTACGGAATATGAACTAGAAGTTCGCGATACTAAACGTGGTGAAGAAGAATTAACCAACGATATTCCTAATGTAAGCGAAGAAGCTACAAAAAATTTGGACGAAAACGGTTTAATCAGAATTGGTGCAAGAGTAAAAGAAGGAGATATTTTGATTGGTAAAATTACACCGAAGGGTGAAACAGAACCATCTCCTGAAGAAAAACTACTTCGCGCTATTTTTGGTGACAAGGCTGGTGACGTAAAGGATGCTTCTTACAAGGCACCTCCAAGTACTGAAGGAATCATCGTTGACAAAAAATTATTTTCACGTACAAAGAAAGATAAAAATTCTAAGGCTGAAGAAAAAGGTCAGTTGGTGAAAATCGATATCGAATTTGAGAAAAATATCGCCAAATTAAAATCTATCCTTATTGATAAATTATTCAGAGTTGTTAATGGTAAAACTTCTCAAGGTGTTTACAATATATATGGTGAAGAAGTTGTTGCTAAAGGAACTAAATTTACCTTGAAAAACATTGGTGATGCTGATTTTAGTATTGTTTCATACAATAATTGGACGACTGATAAAGAGAAAAATGATTTGATTGTTCAAATCTTTAATAATTTTAAATTAAAGAGCAACGAAATTACCACCGAATACAAACGCAGATATTATGCTATCAGCGTAGGTGACGAATTGCCTGCTGGTATTTTGAAAATGGCAAAAGTTTATATTGCTCACAAAAGAAAACTGAAAGTAGGTGATAAAATGGCTGGTCGTCACGGAAATAAAGGGATTGTTGCTAAAATAGTTCCCGAAGAGGATATGCCATTTCTTGAAGACGGTACCCCAGTTGATATTGTTCTAAATCCATTAGGTGTGCCATCGCGTATGAATCTAGGACAGATTTATGAAACCGTTTTAGGCTGGGCCGGTAAAGAATTAGGATTAAAATTCGCTACACCTATTTTTGATGGTGCCTCAGAAAAGGAAATCATTGATTATGTAGAGAAAGCAAAACTTCCAAAATGGGGTTATACCCATCTTTACAACGGTTTAACTGGCGAAAGATTTGACCAAAAAACGACTGTTGGTGTAATTTATATGCTAAAATTGGGTCACCTTGTTGATGATAAAATGCACGCAAGAAGTATCGGACCTTATTCCCTTATTACACAGCAACCTCTGGGTGGTAAAGCTCAGTTCGGTGGCCAAAGATTTGGAGAGATGGAGGTTTGGGCACTCGAAGCATTCGGGGCAGCCAATATCCTTCGTGAGATTTTGACAATTAAATCAGATGATATTATGGGACGTGCAAAAGCTTATGAAGCCATTGTAAAAGGTGATAACCTTGGCGAACCTGGTATTCCAGAATCTTTCAATGTACTTGTACATGAGTTAAGAGGTTTAGGTTTAGATATAACATTTGAATAATTATTAATTATTTTTTTAGATAGAACACATGTCATTCAATAAAAAAGATTTAAGATTAAAAAGTAATTTTACCCAAATTCGCATAAGTTTAGCTTCTCCCGAAACTATACTACAGCGTTCATTTGGTGAGGTAATTAAACCGGAAACGATTAATTACCGTTCATATAAGCCAGAAATGGGCGGATTATTCTGTGAAAGAATTTTTGGTCCAGTAAAGGATTATGAGTGCCATTGCGGAAAATACAAACGCATTCGTTACAAAGGAATTGTTTGTGACCGATGTGGTGTTGAGGTAACAGAAAAGAAAGTGCGTCGTGAAAGAATGGGACATATTGAATTGGTTGTGCCAGTGGCGCACATCTGGTATTTCCGTTCCTTGCCAAATAAAATTGGCTATTTATTAGGCCTTCCAACCAAAAAGTTGGATATGCTTATTTATTACGAGCGTTATGTTGTAATTCAGGCTGGTGTTAAAGCTGAAGATGGTGTTAACTACCTTGATTTTTTAACAGAAGAGGAATATCTTGACATTCTTGATACGTTACCTAAAGACAATTTCTACTTAGATGACAAAGATCCTAATAAATTTATCGCCAAAATGGGTGGTGAAGCCATGTGGGATATATTATCACGCATTAAGTTAGATGAATTGTCATACAGTTTACGTCACCAAGCTGCAAACGAAACTTCACAGCAACGTAAGCAAGAAGCATTAAAGCGTTTAAAAGTAATTAGCAGCTTCCGTGATTCAAATTCGCGTTTTGAAAACCGTCCTGAATGGATGATTATCAAAATGTTGCCAGTTATTCCACCTGAATTGCGCCCATTGGTTCCATTAGAAGGTGGTCGTTTTGCAACGTCCGATTTGAATGATCTTTATCGCCGTGTAATTATTCGCAACAACCGCTTAAAAAGACTTATTGAAATAAAAGCACCTGAGGTAATTTTACGCAATGAAAAACGTATGCTTCAGGAATCCGTTGATTCACTATTAGATAATACACGCCGGGCTAATGCCGTAAAATCGGAAGGTAACAGACCATTAAAATCTTTAAGTGATATGCTTAAAGGTAAACAAGGACGATTCCGTCAAAATCTTTTAGGAAAAAGGGTAGATTATTCTGGTCGTTCGGTAATTGTTGTTGGACCATGGTTAAAATTGCATGAGTGTGGCTTGCCAAAAGGTATGGCAGCAGAATTATTTAAACCATTTATTATTCGCCGCCTTATTGAGCGTGGGGTAGTAAAAACGGTTAAATCTGCTAAGAAAATTGTTGATAGAAAAGACCCAGTAATTTGGGAAATTCTTGAAAATATATTGAAAGGACACCCTATCATGTTAAACAGGGCTCCAACACTTCACAGATTGGGTATTCAATCGTTCCAACCTAAATTGGTAGAAGGAAAAGCAATCCAATTGCACCCTTTAACATGTACAGGTTTTAACGCGGATTTTGACGGTGACCAAATGGCTGTGCACGTACCTCTGGGTAATGCGGCTATTTTGGAAGCACAATTATTGATGCTTGCACCGCACAATATTCTTAACCCTGCTAACGGAGCGCCTATCGCGGTGCCTTCTCAGGACATGGTTTTAGGATTGTACTACATGACCAAAATTAGAAAAAGCACACCTGGACATCCTGTAAAAGGAGAAGGAATGACTTTCTATTCTGATGAGGAAGTTACTATTGCATTCAATGAGGGAATAATTGATTTACATGCACCAATTAAAATTAAGACCGTTGTTCGTGAAAACAAAGAATTGGTTACAAAAATAATTGAAACTGCCGTTGGACGTGTTCTTTTCAATCAGTTTGTGCCTAAGGAAGTTGGATTTATAAACACCCTTTTAACAAAAAAATCTTTGCGTGATATTATTGGTGATCTTGTTAAAACAACAGGTATTGCTGTTACTGCAGAGTTCTTGGATAATATTAAAGACCTTGGATTTAAATTTTCATTTAAGGGAGGATTGTCGTTTAACATTGCTGATATTCCTGTACCAGATGAAAAGGAAAGTTTGGTGGCAAGTGCTAAAAAAGAAGTTGAAGAGGTTTGGAATAACTATAACAATGGTTTTATTACCAACAACGAACGCTATAATCAGGTAATTGACATTTGGACGCGTGTGAATTCAAAGGTTTCTGATGCACTTATTAAAAAATTAACCGGAGATAACCAGGGCTTTAATCCAATCTTTATGATGTTGGATTCAGGAGCAAGGGGTTCAAAAGAACAAATTCGTCAGTTGGGTGGAATGAGAGGCTTGATGGCTAAACCACAAAAGAAAGTTGGTGGAGGAGGAGGCGAGATTATCGAAAATCCGATTTTATCAAACTTCAAAGACGGACTTTCGGTATTAGAATACTTTATCTCAACCCACGGTGCTCGTAAAGGTTTGGCTGATACAGCTCTAAAAACGGCGGATGCGGGATACTTAACACGTCGTTTGCATGATGTTGCTCAGGACGTAGTAATCTCAATAGAAGATTGTAATACCTTGCGTGGTATTGAAATGACAGCTTTAAAAGATAATGAAGAAGTTGTTGAATCATTATATGAAAGAATTCTTGGTCGCTCATGTCTATATGATATCGTGAATCCAAGAACGGGTGAATTGATTTGTGAAGCAGGATCTGAACTTTCAGAAGATATATGCGAACAAATTGAAAATTCTCCGATAGAAACCGTTGAAATTCGTTCAGTACTTACCTGCGAATCAAAAGCTGGTGTTTGTGTTAAGTGTTATGGAAGAAATCTTTCTTCAGGCCGTGTTGTTCAAAATGGTGAAGCGGTTGGGGTTATTGCAGCCCAATCAATTGGTGAACCAGGAACACAGCTTACACTTCGTACATTCCACACGGGTGGTGCGGCATCAGGTATTGCATCTGAATCAACTTTGTTTGCAAAGTTTGGTGGCAGAGCAGAATTTGATGGCGTAAAAACTGTAAAAACTACCGATGATGACGGTGGAGAAATTACGGTTGTAATTGGTCGTTCAGGTGAAGTTAAGATTATGGATGAGAAAGAAGCTGATCCAATTATCACCATGAACATTCCTTATGGAGCCCACTTGTTAATCAAAGATGGTCAAAAAATTGTTAAAGGGGATTCCATTTGTAAATGGGACCCATTCAACGCGGTTATCGTAAGTGACGTTCCTGGAAAGGTATTGTATAAGGATATTGTTGACGGTTTAACATACCGTGAAGAAATAGACGAACAAACTGGTCACGTGGAAAAAGTAATGATTGAAAGCAAGGATAAAAAACTTGTTCCTGTACTTGAACTAACAGGTAAAGGTGAAGAAATTCTTAAAGAATTCAACTTACCGGTAGGTGCGCACATTGTTGTTGAGAACGGCGAGAAGATTAAAATAGGTACTATCCTTGTTAAGATTCCTAGAACACTTGGTAAAACAGGTGATATCACGGGAGGATTACCACGTGTTACGGAATTATTCGAAGCACGTAATCCATCAAATCCTGCCATCGTTTCTGAAATTGAAGGAATTGTAGTTTATGGTGGTATCAAACGCGGAAACAGGGAAATAACTGTTGAATCGAAAGAAGGTTTGAAGAAAAAGTACTTGGTACCTTTATCTAAACACATTTTGGTTCAGGACGGTGATTTTATCAAAGCTGGTTTCCCATTGTCTGACGGTGCAATTACACCTCAGGATATCCTAAGTATTCAGGGACCCGGTGCTGTTCAACGTTATATATTAAATGGAATTCAGGAAGTTTACCGCTTGCAAGGTGTAAAAATCAATGATAAACACATTGAGGTAATCGTTCGTCAGATGATGCAAAAAGTTCAGATTGTTGAGCCGGGTGATACGAAATTCCTTGAAGGAGAATATGTTGAAAAACTAGATTTCAAAGAAGAAAACGACTGGATTTATGATCAAAAAGTTGTTGTTGAGTCAGGCGATAGCGAAACCTTGAAACCTGGACAAATCGTAAGTCTTCGTCGTTTGCGTGATGAAAACTCAATGTTGAGAAGAAAAGACATGGTGGTAGTGCAAGTGCGCGATGCTGTACCTGCTACTTCATCTCCCTTGTTGATGGGTATTACAAGATCATCTCTTGGTACTTACAGTTGGTTGAGTGCTGCATCATTCCAAGAAACAACCAAAGTATTAAACGAAGCTGCCATTGCAGGTAAGGTGGATCAAATGCTTGGATTGAAGGAGAATGTTATCACAGGACATTTAATTCCAGCAGGAACAGGTATGAGAAGTTACCAAAACCTCATTGTTGGTTCACGTGAAGAATACGACTTGTTAATGGCCTCTAAGGAAGCCGAAAAAGAAGAACCAGTTGAATCTTTCAACTAATTAATAAATTTTAACCATACAAAAGGGAGATTTATAGTCTCCCTTTTGTTTAACCAATAAAATCATGTCAAACAAAGAAACAAAAGAAAATCAAATTGATATTGAACTTTCTGAGGAAGTAGCAGAAGGTATTTATTCTAATCTTGCCATTATTTCACACTCAAATGCTGAATTTGTTGTAGATTTTGTAAGAATGTTACCAGGCGTACCAAAGGCAAAAGTGAAATCGCGTATTGTTTTAACCCCCCAACACGCCAAGCGTTTATTGTTGGCATTGGGTGAAAATATCAATAAATACGAAGATATTTACGGAACCATCGAAATGCACGAAGGACAACAGGGTTTTCCGATGAACTTTAGCGGCCCGATGGGGGAGGCGTAGGGTTTCTTGTTAAAAAACTCTAATTTTATTAGGTAAGATTGAATATTTTGAAGTGATAAATCCTTACTAGAAATATGCCAATTTGTTTTTATTCCGCCCCGGCTTCCTTCAATATTCTTATCATTTCTGTTATACCCTTTTTCTGAGCCAGACCAAATGGGGTAAGACCATCCTTGTTCTTTTCATTGAGCAGTGCTTTTTTCTCAATAAGTATTGGGGTAATTTTGGAACTTCCAGTTGATTTATCATCAAAAACAGATTGACATGAATGCAAAGGTGTTAATTCTTTCTTGTCTTTGATATTAAGCATCGCCGGATTTGCTTTCAAGAGTTTCTTTACTGAGTCTAAATTTCCATCTGTTGCCACATTGTGAATGGCTTCCTGACTATAACATAAGCTAAAATAAAAACAAGTGACATATACAATAAGCAGTTTTTGAATCATGGTTATTTTATTGAGGATTTACAAAAGTTGCTTTGAGGCAATTCCAAAGATTGGCTTTTAAAGCTTGGTCTTTTTTTATGACCGCAAGACTATCACTTAAAATAACCTTAGATTGTTTCATTGGAATGGTTTTGTATTTCTCAATACTTGGAATCTCTATCCCCCAAATTACAACATGGTAAGTGTTTGAAATAATAATTGCTCTGATTTCATCAATCGAAGCAGTAAAAATCCATTCAATTTCTTCAGGAGCAATTTGAATGGCAGTAAGAATTTTATTCAACAATTCCTCCTCATCGAGTTCGGGCTTGGAGGCAATTATCATGGTGAGCCGTTTTACTTCATTTACTTCTTTGACATCCTTGACTTCTTTGACTTCTTTTGCTTCTGAAATTATTGGTTCTACCTCAACTAATTCAATAGGTACGATTAGCGTTTCGAACAAACTATAGAGGGCTTCGGGTTCAATTTGCATAAAAAATTTGATTAGTTACAAATTAAGTTGAAATTCGCCTCAAATTTACCATCAAAAAAATGATAGATATTAAAATAAATAAAAAACCTCAATCTCGTTTTGGCGAAGTTGATTTGTCAAACCTTGTATTTGGAAAAGAATTTTCAGATCACATGTTTATAGCGGAGTTTGATGGTAAGGAATGGAAAAATTTCAGAATACAACCTTACGGTCCCATTCCATTAAGTCCATCTTTATCTTGCATGCATTATGGTCAGGCTATTTTCGAAGGCTTAAAAGCATATAGAAGTGTAGATGGTACTGCTCAAATATTCAGACCGTATGATAATTTGATTCGGATGAATGAGAGTGCTTTAAGAATGCGTATGGCAACAGTTCCAGAGGATGTATTTATAGAAGGTTTGAAAGCGCTTTGCACAATAGATGAGCAATGGATACCAAATGATATGGAACATTCGCTTTATTTGCGTCCATTTCTAATTGCAACTGATGATTCACTTGGAGTTAAGCCTTCAGCAAGTTATATGTTCATGATTTTTGGTTGTACGGTTGGCGCCTACTATACAAAGCCGTTGCGTGTTAAAATTGAAACGAATTATGTAAGAGCTTGTGCCGGTGGAGTGGGAGAGGCTAAAACGGCAGGTAATTATGCCGCAGCTATGTATGCTACAGATTTAGCCCAAAAGGAAGGGTTTAATCAAGTACTTTGGACTGATGCTATCGAACATAAATATTTAGAAGAATTGGGAACTTCAAATGTGTTTATTTTAACTGGAAATACTTTAATTACCCCAGATACTCAGGGTACTGTGCTCAAAGGTGTAACACGTGATTCCATTATTAAATTAACAAATCATTTAGGATTTCAGGTTGAAGAACGGCCTGTTTCCGTGGAAGAACTTTTTCATCTGCACAGAGAAGGCAAACTGGACGAGGTATTTGCAACAGGTACTGCAGCCACTATAACGCCAATTAAAGAACTTAATTATAAAGGTACTGCAATGACCATCCAATTGAAAGATAATTCCCTAACCGAACGCTTGGGCATCAAACTTGAAAATATCAAACGCTCAAAGGAGGAGGATATTTTTGATTGGAATTTAAGGGTAAGTGAAGGAGTGCCGGAAATTATGAGTTGAGAGTTGATGTAAATAGTTTAAAGTAATAGCGTTATCCTCCTGATATCGCAAACATTTAAAATGACTTCGACAATTCTGATACCCATAAACCAAAAATTTAAATTGTAAATTTTCAATAGAGTATTTTGTAAGAGTAAGTATTTTTTATGAAAATTGATAGACAGTATTCATTGATTTATTCCCTACAATGAGGCTAAAATAACGATAGGTTCGTCATTATATGAAAAGTTGGGGGTCGAAGCACTGGTACGGCTGGCATCCAAGAAAAGAGCGAACTGCAAAATTTTCATCCAATTTATGTCCGTTCACTGAAGTCAGTAAAAATTTTGAAGTTGGTCTCGTCGCAGACGAGATTGTTTCTTTTTTTTGCAGAAAAAAAATTAAAAGCAGCCGTCCGCAGGACAAAACTCTGAATGAGTACAAATGTTAAATTCATTTCTGATAAACCGAAGTTAGTTTGAAAACCTTCCAAAGCAATTCTATTCCTTATTAAGGACAATAGAATTATAACTTTTTTCGTATTACTACTTACAAATTGCTAATATTTGTAAATTGATTGATTTTAAAATTAAATTGTTTGCAAGGCTAGTTTTAAAACTTAACTCTTTGTTTGTTGGTTTTGTATTCTTTACGGTAGGTTTTATACCGCAACCTTCCTTTGCGCAAATTCCTAATAAAACCCGCATTTTATTTCTTTTTGATGCCAGTTTCAGTATGCAAGGTAAAATGGGGAAAGAAATAAAAATGGATTTGGCTAAATCTTTATTATCCAAAATGATTGATAGCCTGAGAAGTAAACCAGATTTAGAAATTGCACTCAGAGTATTTGGGCATACCACCCACAAGGATAGAAAGAATTGCAAAGACACAAAATTAGAAGTGCCTTTTCGTAATAATAATTACGATGCAATTCAAGCTAACTTAAAAGGGCTTAAACCTTTGGGAACTACTATGATAGCATATTCGTTACAGGAAGCTACTTATGATTTCCCCAAGGACAAACTTAGTCGCAATGTAATAATATTAATTACCGATGGCATAGAGGAATGCCATGGTGACCCCTGTGCAGTTTCAGACGCTTTACAACGCAATGGCGTCATCCTAAAACCTTTTATAATTGGTATTGGCATGGACATTAAGTCCGCTAAACTTTATGAATGTGTTGGTCGCTTTTTTGATGCCAACAGCAAGGATGGCTTTGATAATGTTCTTCGGATAGTTATTTCGCAGGCACTACAGAATACTACCTTGCAAATGAATCTTTTGGATGAAAGTTCAAAAGCAACTGAAACGGATGTTGATATGACTTTTTATGATAACCATACAGGTAGGATGGAAAATAATTATGTGCAAACTATTAATGTACAAGGAGTTCCTGATACTATTATTATGGATCCTGTAAACCACTATAATGTGGTTGTTCATACTTTACCCCCCGTAAAAAAAGACAATATTGAAATTGTTGCTGGTCGCCATAATATTGTTCCGATAGATGCACCACAAGGTAGTCTAAAATTGGTAGCAGGCGGCATGGTAACCTATACACGATTACAATGTATCATAAAAAAGGCTGGAACATATGAAACTGTTAATGTTCAAGATTTTAATACAACTGAAAAGTATATAACAGGTTTATATGATCTTGAAATTTTAAGTACACCCCGATATTCCCAAATAAATATAGCAATTAGCCAAAGTAAAGTCTCTGAAATTGCTATTCCGCCGCCAGGTAAACTAAACTTTTACAGTCGTTATGCGGTTATTGGAGCCATTTATCGAATGAATAACAATCAATTAGAATGGGTCATTAATCTTAACAGTAACATTATCGGACTGCAATCAATCATACTTCAACCTGGGAATTATAAAATAATTTCGAGGATAAACTCTGAAAAGAGAGTAGTTGCAACTAAAAAAAGTGATTTTGAAATTCGGTCAGGACAGACGTTGCCGCTTAGTTTGTAGGATATATTCAATGGTATTAAGTTAAAAGAATATGAGTTTGCTGTCGCCCACCAAAAGCGAGTTACAGCAAACTCAGGTCGCCGTTGCTTATCGTTTTGCGAGTGACATGTCCTCTGTCCTCTAGCCAAAATAAAATGTACGAACCTTTAATATTTCGGCTATGGCATTCTTGAATTTTCTGACAATGCTTGTGTCGAAAGTCTCCAAATAACTATTGGGATTGAGATTATTCTATTTCAGTAAAATACCAATAAAAATTATAGTTGCTGCTTGCACAGATATGTCACTCGCTACAGGCAGAGCAACGGCGAGGTTGGGGTTTATCTCAAATTATTGCCCTTGAAATCCTACTTCACAATCTTTATTTCATCAGAATTTGAAACCTCTACACCATTTACTGAGGTTGTTTTAGTTACATCAAATTCATTGCAGCAATCAGGATTTTTTTCTCTACCAAAAGTGAAAACAATCTTTTCGGTTTCGGTAACATTGAGTTTAATAAAATAAGTGGTAGCCGTAACATTGAAAGTAAAATCTAAGGAACCATTCGTCTTATTTGGAAAAAATTCAACATTTTCAGAAAATTCATTGGTTATTTGAATATTGTTTGGATTGTAAACAGCATTACCTCCAAAAATCAGATTTTGGTTTGCTGTATTTACAATGGTCACCTGTTTGGGAGCTGGCGAAATTTGACAATCGTCGCAAGGTTGACAACCAACGAAATTAAAGACTACAAGACCAACAATTAAAATTAGATGTTTTGTTTTCATTCAGAAATATTAAATTTATTTTGGTTATAAAAAGTGTGAAAATATATTGTGGATCAAAGAAACGATAATCTTTTCAGAATAGATACCCAATTAATCTAAGAATACAATCATTTTTTGATCAGGCTCAATCGCAAACCAAATATGTTCCTGAAGCGTAGTTGCTAAGGAGATTCCAACGATATCACCCTTAACCGGAAAAGCTTTATGATTGCGGTTGGCAAGGATTGCCGTTTGTATTTTATCAGGTTTCTGAGCAATAACCGGCAACATAGCTGCCATCATGGTTTTGCCTGAGTTCAACACATCATCAACTAGGATAACTATTTGGTTCTTTAGATTGGTATCACAAGTCAAAATCACGTTAGAATCAAATCCTTTCGATTTGTCCAAATCTATTCTGCCTGCTTTAATGGTTATCTCAGAAATTTCGGAAAGGGTTTTGGCGATTTGTTCGGCAATGTGGATACCATTGTCAGCAATCCCAATAAGGACGAGTTGCTTAGCATGGTGATTGTTCTCGTATATTTCCCAAGCCATGCGCACCATCTTTCTTTCTATTTCATCATTGGTTAAGATAACGGTTCTTTTAGCTGACATATCTTTAAATTAATAGGTTTACAAATGGATTAAGAGTTCCTTTTTACCATGTTCAAAAATTCATTGTGAAGATTTAAAACTTGATTAATGAGTGAAGCTTTACCGTCATTATTTAGAATATAATCTGCTCTGGCAATTCTTTCGCGATCACTCATCTGGTTTTCCATTCTTTTTAGAACATCTTCATTTTTAACATTATCTCGTTGTACAACCCTCTCTATTCTAATATTGATTGGGGCTGTAACAACAATAATTTTATCAAGTTCTTTATAGCTTTCTGTTTCGAGCAATAACGCTGCTTCCTTTATAGAATAAGGGCTATCATTTTGATCAGCGACCCAAAGGCGATAATCTTCAAAAACTCTTGGATGTACCAAAGAATTCAAAAGATTAAGTTTTGATGAATTATTAAAAACAATTTTTGCAAGATAGGCTCTGCTTAATCGCTCCTTTTCATCATACGCGTCCCAACCAAATGCTTTTCGAACTTCCTTTTTTAATTCAGGATCCTCTTGCATAATCGTTTTTGCCCTCACATCTGCATAGTAGATTGGAATTTTTAATTGTTCAAATATCTGGCATACTGTAGATTTACCACTCCCGATACCTCCTGTTACGCCAATTTTTAGATGAATTTTGATAATACTAAATGTTAAAATAACCTTAATTTAAGCAGCGGCCTTAAAGGCAGCTTGCGTAAGTTCAAGAGATATTGCAGATTTTTCAATCTTCAATTTTCCTCCTCCTTCTGTCTCTATAACTACTGCCGAGTCTTTCATTTCAGTAATTTTTCCATGAATACCACCTGAAGTTATGATGTTATCTCCTTTTTTAAGTTCACTCCAGAATTTCTTTTGGGCTTTTCCCTTTTTCATCTGTGGAAGAATCATGAAAAAATACATCACAGCGAACATGAGCAATATCATAATCATGTTCATTGATCCTGCGCCTGACTTTGGATTGGATAGTAATAGAATTTCGTGCATTGGTATATATATGTTTATTTAATTTTATTTACTTTTCAGCCTTCTTTATTACGTAGGCCGTAAATGATAATTTCTTTTTGATAGGATTAGCGTTTGAATAAATTGTAATATCTTTCATAATATTATCAGCTTTACGGGCAGTATTAAAAACAATTTTAATCTGATTCTTTTGCCCAGCTAAAATCGGTTCTCTTGGCCATTCTGGAACAGTGCAGCCGCAAGAAGCCTGAACATCAGAAATCATAAGCGGTTTATTACCAGTATTGGTAAAATAATAAAAATGTTCTACAACATCGCCCTCATTCAATGTGCCGAAGTCATGGGTTTCTTTCTCAAAAGTCATGATTGGCTCTTTCGACTTTGAGTTTGGGTCACTTGCTGTTGAGGAATTGTCAATTAGGCCAGCATCGGTTTTTTTAGTATTTGTACCACAAGATGATAAACCCAAAAACACGACGATAGAAAGAATAAATAAATTGTTTCGCATTGTAATAATTCTAATTTTTTGCAAAGATAATTATACTATTTAATAAACATGAATGGTATTATGAGATTTGAGAATAAGTAATGCTTTTAACTTTAAATATCCAATATTTATCTTCAATACTTACTTTTTCTCTGATTTCTACGGATCTCTTTTTTTATTTTATTTCTGGAATATGCTTGTTATGTCATATTGAATATCACCTCTTCTGGTTGAAAATTAAACCAATCCCTATTCTACAAGTCCTCTTCCCGATTTTTGCACCTTTCCTTCCAGCTTAAGCTCAGTTAAAAGTTTATCAAGTATTCCGTTTATGAACTTAGAACTTTGAGGGGTGCTATATATTTTTGCTAATTCGAGGTATTCGTTGATGGTTACTTTTACAGGAATACTTGGAAACTCTAAAAATTCTGCAATGGCGAGCACCATAATATATAAATCCATACGCGCAATTCGCTCCGAATCCCATTCAGGTGTTCTTTGACTAATTAATTCCTCATATTTTTCATGCTTACTTGCTGCCAAATCAAGAAGTTTTTCGGCATACTCTAAATCATCTTGAATATCTTTGGAAATGAGAGGTACTTCCATATCTTCACCATCCACTTTGCATGTTTTTAATAGCTTTTCGATACTTTTGATAACCGGGATTTTTTCATCTTGCCAATGGATGTTTATCTCCTCCATTTTAATGCTGAAATCTTCAGAAATTTCAACCAGATATTTATAAAGGTGTGCTAGAAATTGTTTGTTCTTCTCAAAATCTTCAGAATAGCCATCTGCCATTTCACGAAACCAATCTGCGTCAGAAATTTGCTTGTAAATCAGTACCATAAAATCTTCGTCACGCGTCCAGTTATATGAAGGCTGTGAAAATATATCCCTCGTTAAGGGGTGGGTTTCCATAAGATCAAGACACGAATTTTTAGAGAGCAAGTTGTAATTGAGAATTTCCTCATCTTTTGCTTTTAGGTGTTTATCAATAGGATTGTGTTTCATTTTAACAAAAAGAAACAGTTCACTTGCAAATTGCATAACATTGATAAAGGTATCCTCAATTCCCAAGATGGATTTCTTTAAAAATGATTTTGCTGATCTCTTATCTTTTACCTCAGACTGATGATAGGCATACAAAGCCTGCAACACCTTCACACGAATTAACCTCCTATTCAGCATCAATTTTTTGTTTAAAAACGGCTGCAAAGGTAAGAATATTGGCCTTAGTTTTTTACAGAGTTTTTAACCTTTTTAAATACGTGAATTTCAAAGGGATAGCCACCAAGAGTTGTAAAAGGTTTCTTGGGTATAAAAGATTTGAGGAGAATAAAATCGGGGTTATTCATCAAATAGTTTGGTTTGTCAGCAACCTTATACAAAGGAATCTGACATTCATTCGGGCCAAAATGTCCATCCCAAATCACAAGACTACCAACTGGAGAATACTCAAAATCAAAACTCCATAAAAATTCAAAGTGCTTTTTATCGTAAGGATCAATATCTGCTAAAATATTGAGATATGGATAAAGAAAATAAACCATATTATCTTTATGATTATAAGTTTCAAGCCAATATGCAACCTTAACAAATTCTTTTTGCTCATCACTGATTTCAAAAGGAAGGTTTCGTTTTACAAATTGGTGCGCATGTGAGGTAGATATAATTAATAAACCAGACACAATAACAAGAATAGTTGTTTTGAAAGTTGAAAATTTGGATATAAGAATATTGACTGCATAAACTCCAAGCAAGGCCATAAGGGGTGTTATCACAATCATCACTCTTGAATATCCACAGCTTCCCATCAATCCTTTCCACCATATAAAGGAGTGAACTCCAAAATAAAGCCAGAAAATTCCGGCTACAAGCCAGAACATATAGCGGTGCAAAAAAATCTTTTCTTTGTTGGATTTAAAAAACAGAATAAACGCTGATATGGAACCCAAAACTAACAGAACACTGCCAGCCAATGAGAAGATAAAGCGGCAAAGCTTAGCATAAGCAAACAAACTTCCACTGCCACATAGATTGAGTGCTTTAACCTGAGCCTTGATGTACGGATTGTTGGTAATGATCCAAAATGGATCCCCTTCCACAGCCCAACCAATCAAATTAAAAATAAATGGCCCGGCTATAAACCAAATTAAACTTTTGTATTGTTTTTCTATAAATAATAAATAAAAACCTGTCGCGGCCATAATAACAAAGCCTTCACTTCTGGCAAATGGCAATAATCCACATAAAGCTGCGGCAAGATTCCAACGTTTTGAAGCAGCGAAATACAAAAAAAGAATAAGTAAGAACTCATTTAAAAATTCGGTAAGGCCTGAAATGGTGTTTTCTATAGAAACCTGAGGCAGTATTACCAGTATAAAACCTATCCAGGCAAGGTGCAAACCAAGCTTCTTTAGTGTTGCCCATGTAAACCAAGCTGAACCGATATAGAGTGTGATATTAAAAATTTTAACCCATAAGAATCCGATATTTGCAAAGGGTGATGCAAGAATATTATAAAGAGGTTTGCCCCATTGGTCTAAAAAAAGACGTGGATATTTCCAGCTATATCTTGATATTAAATAATGATTATAACTGTCCATACCCCCTTCGCAGCCAGGAGATATAATGGCATAATAAACAAGTACTATAAAGGTAAAGATTGAAAGCAGAATCAGGTAAGGTATCTGATTGTGAAATATTTTAGATTTTAAAATCATTTAATAATACTACTTTGTTTTGCTTTTGCCAATTTCTCCTTTAAATATAAGTAATATTTCTAATCTAATAATCCTTGAAATGAACAAAAGTTATTAAATCTTTATCTCAATATCGACTCTTAAAATTAAGAAGCTGTTTAAATGGATTTTAAACAGCTTCTTAGAATAATTGTCCTATTGAATTTATTTTCTAAATCTTAAATCGTAGCTCTTACATTTTTCATTTGTAAGATTCTTTGCTCAGCAAGCATTATAGCAGCTTTCTGGGTATGGATATTTTCATTATAGGCTTTTTTCAAAATTAGAAGCGTTGTGTCATATATTTTCTCAGCATCACCCATAGCGATTTCTCTATTATATCCAGTATGTTCGGAATAAACATTGATCAATCCTCCTGCGTTAATTAAAAAATCAGGGACATAAGTAATTCCTTTGTCTTTTATCAACGGTCCATGAATCTCTTCATGTTCTAATTGATTGTTTGCTGCCCCAGCAACAATGGCACACTTAAGTCTGCCTATGGTGTCTGTATTTAGGATAGCTCCCATGGCGCAGGGTGCAAGTATATCAATGTTTAAATCAAAGAGATCTGCCCCACTCACAGCAATGGCATCAAATTCTGAGGCTGCCTGCTTTAAGCGATCTTCATGAATGTCGGATACATAAATTTTTGCACCTTCTTTGTTTAAATATTCAACTAAATGCCATCCAACCTTTCCTATGCCTTGAACTGCGACGGTTTTCCCTTTTAAAGAGTCGCTGCCATAAACAAATTTTGCAGACGCCTTCATTCCCATAAACACGCCATAAGCGGTAACAGGCGAAGGATCTCCACCACCGCCCTTAATCTCAGGCAATCCAACAACATGTTTAGTTTCCATGCTGATGTATTCCATGTCACGGGTCGTTGTTCCAACATCTTCAGCAGTAATATATTTACCATTTAGGTTTTCTATAAAACGTCCAAATCTCCTAAACAAACCTTCTGATTTTAATTTGTGAGGATCGCCAATAATTACAGCTTTAGCGCCTCCAAGATTAAGTCCAGAAATGGCCGCTTTGTATGTCATTCCTCTAGATAGTCTTAGCACATCGTTCAAGGCATCATTCTCAGATTTGTAGTTATAAAATCTGGTTCCACCTAAGCCAGGTCCCAAAATGGTATTGTGAATAGCTATGATAGCCTTCAATCCAGTTGATTTATCATTACAAAGCATTACTTGCTCATGATCAAACTCACTCATAGGGCCAAAAATTCTGGCATCCTCTAATCCGACTTGTTCTTTTACTTCATTCATTTAGATATTTTATAACCTGACAAAAATACTACTTTTTATATATTATCTTTTACAAGCTTAATTTCTCATAAATTATTTTTGAAATCATAATGTTATTTAAAAAAGTATTCTGTCTTTAAGAACACAATTGCAAATAAAGAGGCTGAATTACAATGATTTAAATAATATTAGCAATAATTTTTTGCGATAATCAAATTTTACCTGTTTTTTGCAGAAGTTTAAAAGCAGTAAAAACAGCGTATGTACGATTCTACAAGAGATGGAAATGAGGTTTTTTCAAAAAAAGTAAAGGCAGGAAAACGAACTTACTTTTTTGATGTAAAGGCAACAAGAGGAAATGATTACTACATTACAATTACCGAAAGTAAGAAACGACCTGAGGATGGAATGTACATTAAGCACAAAATTTTCTTATACAAGGAAGACTTCAACAAATTTATGGAAGCCTTTCAGGAAACTGTAAATTATGTAAAAACCGACTTGATGCCAGAATATAATTTTGATGAATTTCGTCGCGACCGTGATGAAAATCAAATTGAACCAGAATAATTAATTCGACTATTTTTTAGTTACTTTTGCGGCCTTATTTTTATAAGGTTATGAACAAGGTATATGTTATAATTGGTGTTGTAAGTGGAATCATTACTTCTTTTTTTCTTTACTACTATCTAAACAATGATCTCTATAAATCAAGAGAACATAATCTAGTATTTAGATTGTCGACTGTTTCTGTATTAATTATAAGTGTTCTATTTGCGATTATTGCGGTAAAAAAACTTAACAATAATAGCATAAGCTTCATGCGCTGCATGTTTACAGGTTTTATTATCTCCATCATTGGTGGTTTGGTTAACTTTGCTTTTTTTACATCGTTCTACTTCGTAAGCCCAGATATTATTACTAGGGCAGAAAATGTCTCAAAAACACAGTACCTGTCAAGCAAAGAGGCAAAAAAAGAGACTCCCGAAAGACAAAGCCAAATATTAAAAGGAATACATACACAGTTTACACCAGGTGGTTCTTTTTTATCAACCATTTTTTCTTCATTAATTACATGTATGATCGCTTCTATTTTTATTGCTGCTTTTGTTTACACAAGAAATAATGACTTACAATGACCAAAATAGAAAGTGAATTTATACCAGTATCAGCAAGCACTGAAAAAGTGTTTGATTTTTTGATGAACTTCAATAACCATGAAACACTCATGCCTAACCAAGTTTCTGAATGGTGGAGTACAAATTATGAGGCAAAGCTTAAAATACAGGGATTGGGATTGCTTAATTTGAAAATGGGTGAATTTAAAAAAGATTCCTACATTAAAATTATACCTAATGGCACCGTACCAGTTGATTTATTTTTAGAGTGGATGGTTGAACCTGCAGACGAAGGCTCTAAAGTAAAAGCAACTATCAATGCAGATTTGAATATGATGATGCGCATGATGGCTGTAAAACCACTGCAAGGTCTGGTAGATTTTATGGCTAAGCGTGTAAACGATGCCATAAAAGTATAAGTTTGAAAAATAATGTTTAAAATATTAAGACTAGCCTGGGCCATTTGGTTCCTTCTGTTTTTTGTTTTTTTTTTCATCCTTTTGTATATTCCGTTTCGTATTGTTTTATCAAATCCTAAATGGTACCCTGTAGCTCATAAGCTAAGAAAAATTTGGGCATATTGCATCACCTATCCTTCTGGCTTATGGCCATCGGTTAAGTTTGAATCTAAACCTGATCCCAGCAAAACTTATGTATTCTGTTCTAATCATTTTTCCTATTTGGATATTATTATTACAAATATGCTCATACCGGGGTATTTTAATTTTATTGCAAAAGACGAATTGCGAAAAATTCCACTATTTGGTATCTTTTTTAGAACGATTGATATTTCAGTGGATCGTAAGAGTATTCGGCACTCCCATAATGCTCTTCAGGAGGCAAACAAAAGAGTTAAAAAAGGAACGAGTATACTGATATTTCCGGAAGGTGGAATTCATGAAAATGTTCCGCCCTTAGCACCATTTAAGTCTGGTGCTTTTAAACTCGCTATTGAAAATCAAATTCCTATTATTCCGATTACGATACTTGACAATTGGAAAAGAATGCCAGGAGGAGGTATTGACAATGGGTTAACCCCAGGTAGAATGAGAATGATTGTTCATCGTGAGGTAAACACGGTTGGTCTAAATGTTGAACAAAAAGATGAACTGAAAGAAAAAGTTTTTAGTATCATTGACGAGGAATTTAAAAAGTGGAATAAATAGGAAACTATTACCAAAACTGAGACAAAGATAAATTTAAAAAATAAAATGCAAATAACGACTCAAAAAATAGATGAACTTGCTCACCTTGCCAGACTTGAATTTAATGAGGAGCAAAAAATAAAAATTAAAACTGACCTCGAAAGGATAGTTGTTTTTTTTGATAAATTATCTGAAGTAAATACTGAAGGTGTTGAGCCTTTAATCTACATGAGCGATCGTGAAAATAATTTGCGACTGGATGTTATTGAAGAAAAAATTAGCAAGACAGAGGCATTAAAAAATGCTCCATATAAAGATTCAGATTATTTTAAGGTCCCAAAATTTATCAACAAGTAAATTTGTTCTTCAGAAGTAGCTTTAAAATTATTTTTTTAGATACAAATACCAAAAACCAGTTTAGCCATTCAGTATATATCAACCAATGGATCAGGTAATTCAATTAAGAGACATAGAGAAAGTTTATGTGATGGGAAATCAAAAAGTCTTTGCCCTTCAAAAACTAAACTGCATTATAAATCGGGGCGAATATGTGGCATTAATGGGTCCATCAGGGAGTGGTAAATCTACATTAATGAATGTTATTGGATGTCTGGATTCTCCAAGCAGTGGTGACTATAATTTGAATGGAACTGAGGTATTTAAGATGAGCGACAACGAATTAGCTGAAATTCGAAACAAAGAAATTGGATTTGTGTTTCAAACCTTTAATCTTTTACCTCGAATGACTGCTATCGAAAATGTTGCTTTACCGCTTATTTACGCAAGTGTTTCTAAAAAAGATAGAATTGAGCGGGCCAAAAAAGCATTAGAATCTGTAGGTTTACTCGATAGAATGCATCATCGTCCTAATGAACTTTCGGGGGGGCAAAGACAAAGGGTGGCTATTGCACGCGCCCTTGTTAACAATCCTTCCATTCTACTTGCAGATGAGCCTACTGGCAATCTTGACTCAAAGAGTTCAAATGAAATCTTAGATATTTTTGATGTAATTCACAAAAACGGAAATACAATTGTAATGGTTACTCATGAGGAGGATGTGGCTCGAAGAGCTAAACGAATTATTAGAATGAAAGATGGAATGATTGACCTTGAGGAAAATGATTCTGTCTTAGAAAAGGCTAGGTAACATCGAGAATCAATTTGTATTCCCTGAAAACGCTTCACCATCTGAAATTTTAATGATGATCTAATTTGTGTTTATTAGTTTGTTTAGGATTTTTTAAAATAATTTCTTTTCCATTGTTAATTTGATTTAGCACCCAAATTATGCCTGCTACTATTAATAAAATATGGATAAGTCCACCAATTGAAAGTGCGAAGACACCAATAATCCATGCCGTTATGCACGAGATACAGGAAATATTTAAAAGATTGTTCATTTTTGAATGTAGATTTAGCTTTTTATAAAGTTAATACTATTTTTAAACAAGAGAAAATATGTGTTATATATGACTTTTAAAGTTTGACTGTTACCAAAACTCTTTTTGGTTTCTGAGGTTTTAACTGAATGCCCTAATTTAAGGAACAATAATTGGACTAATTTCAGGTTTAAATAATTGATAATAAAAAACTTATATTTAATTATTAGATAATATAGTTTTTTATTTTTTCTGATATTTGTCGAATCAAAAGACATACTAAGTAATTTTAATGCAAGGATAAGGTAATTATTTGATATTTTTTTGTTCTGAATGTTAATATTTTGTTATTTTTAATCATTATATTTTAGCTGTTTGAACTTTTTAGATTGAAATCTTCGATGTAATTAAAAGTTTAAGCAATGAAATAATAAAATTTATTTGTTTTGATTAAACAGAGAATTGAAGTTCCATGCACATCCTTTGAAATCATCTATGTAAAACTCATTAACAGGCATTTGGGGATTTTTTTCAAAAAGCATTCAAGTTCCTTGATATATGGCATACCTAAAAAAATTTACTTCACGTAAGTCATTGTCTTAAAAATTGAAAATCACCAATTAATTCATTTAATTGAGCTCTTATATTTTAAGTTTAAATTGCTACCCTAGATGGAGTAAAATTGTTCTATTTGCAATTAAACTCCATGCTATTAAAGGTTTTATAATCCTGAAAGAATTCAATGTTTTTAGCATAATTTCGTAATGTTTAGTTCGACCCTGATGGGGTCGCAAAAGGGGTTTGTTTCATTGATTACTAGAAACATTTGAACCTTTCGGGTTCGGTAATTCAATCTATTAAAATGAATATTTATCAGTATATTTATATTGAAATTTCATTATGAGTTCATGTCATTCCTCTCGGACTAAGCACTTCTTCTATATTATTCAATTACTCTAGTCAAATCTTACTCTTTGCATAATCTTTTTTTTAAAAATAGCCGCTTCCCTTGCTAATATAGCAGAAATATTTGGCTAGAATTATTAAATTTGCACTAATTTAAAAAATTTTTAAACTGGAAACTTTAATAAAGTATTCTGGACAAAGGGAAAAAATTATCAATTTAATTAAACCAAGAATTTGTGTTTTACTTTTTTAATAACTTTTAAATGAAGAGAATAGCCATACTTTTATTTCTATTGCTATTTCAAGTGCGTGTTTGGGGACAAACAATTAAACTAGATTCGCTATCTGCCTCAAGTCTTTGTCCCGGAAGTTCAATATCTGTTTTTTTTACTACAATTGGTTCATTTGGTTCAGGTAACATTTTTATTGTTCAGCTTTCTGATTCATCTGGGTCCTGGTCAAGCGCTGATAGTATTGGATCAAGCTCAGGAAGTACTCCTATTAATTGCAATATTTCAATTAATCAGCAGGCTGGTACGAATTATAGAATCAGGCTCAAATCAACAAATCCTAATACCTTTTCAGATACAAGCTCAGCTGTTACAATTTTCTCCCTTCCGACAGCAATATTATCAGGGAATATAAATTTATGCTTAAATGCAACCCAACCATATATTACCTTCAAAGGATTTGGTGGAATTGCACCTTATACATTCATATATAAGATTAACGGAGGTGCAGATTCAACGATTTCTACAACTGCTGGGGATAGTGTACAGGTTCAGGTACCTACAAATTCGGCGGGAACATTTATTTATAAGTTGGTAAGTGTCAGTGATTCTTTGTCCTGCGGTCAAACACAATCTGACAGTGTAATTATTATAGTTAATGCCTTGCCAACAGCAACAATTTCAGGAACAACTACAGTTTGTGAGAATGCAAGTCAGCCAGATATTACATTTACCGGATCAAATGGAACTGCTCCATATACTTTTACATACAAAATCAATTCAGGATCGAATAAGACAGTTACAACCACAAGTGGGAACAGTGTGACAGTTTCTTGTTCAACAAGTGTTGCCGGCGTTTTTGTATATAAATTACTT
>Ga0163144_10002192_pt1 | contig 45587 bp, 39 predicted proteins | sample OliLak19BULKMAT1_FD_123175 | JGI IMG/M metagenome (GOLD analysis project Ga0163144, IMG submission 123175) | Freshwater microbial mat bacterial communities from Lake Vanda, McMurdo Dry Valleys, Antarctica - Oligotrophic Lake LV.19.BULKMAT1 | ecosystem: Environmental > Aquatic > Freshwater >... | reverse complement strand
TGCCCTGCTGCGCCTCGAGCTGCAGGCGCTGGGCAACGAACATCAGGAACAGCGTCGAGGGCAATCCGTTGGCGAAGCTGTTGACGAAATAGGCCAGGAGCAACCGCAGGAACGGACGATTGCAGCGCAGCAGCACCAGCCCGTCCCGCAGATTGAGCGGCGCCGACCGCCGTGGCGGCGGCTCGGGAACGATCGCCACCATCACGGCGCCCGTCATCGGCAGCAGGATCGCGGTGATCACCGCGATGGCGCCGAGCGCCGCCGCCGCCCCCGCGCCACTGGGCGCCCAGCCCAGGACCGGCAACAGCGCGGGCAAGGATGCGGCGACGATCACCCCGACGAGCCCGAAGCCTTCGCGCGTCGCCGTGATGCGCGCGCGCTCGGCATACTCGTCGCTGAGTTCGGCGCCCCAGGCCTGATGCGGGATCTGCATCATCGTCCAGCCGAGATAGACGACGAAGATCCACACCAGCAGATAAGTGCCGCCGACACCGGGTGGTGGGCGAAACAGGAACCACACGCCCACCAACACCAGCGGCAAGGCGGCGATCAGCCAAGGTCGACGGCGGCCAAGTTTGCTGCGCGTGCGGTCGCTCAGCCACCCGACCAGCGGATCCGTCACGACATCCCAGAGACGCGCGAGCAGCAGGATCGCACCGACCGCCGTCAGGCCAAGGCCGACCGTCTGGGCGTAGAAACTCGGCAGGTAGACGAGCAGTGGCAACCCCAGCATGGCGGCGGGCAAAGCTGGCGCGCTGTAAGCCAAGAGGACGCGACGCGACAGAGTTTGTGGAGCCATCGGCTGTGTTCGTTGCTCGCGCAGCTTTGGATCACGCGCCGCAGGCGACGCCGGCTTGTAGTTGTCATCTTCGCTTGCGAAGCTACCGGGGTCGAACTGAAAACATGACAAAGGGGAAATGCCATGCTTCGCCGTTCTTTGCTCGCAGCCGCAGCCATGATTCTGGCTGGACCTGCACTCGCGCAGCAGCCGATCAAGATCAACTGGTGGCACGCCATGAGCGGCCAGCTCGGCGAGGCGCTCGACGCCGTCGTCGCCGATTTCAACAAGAGCCAGGCGAAATACCAGGTCATCGCCGTCAGCAAGGGCAACTATCCGGCGACGCTCAATGCGGCGATCGCGGCCTATCGCGCAGGCGAGCAGCCGCATCTGCTCCAGAACAACGAAGCCGGTGTTCTGACGATGATGCTCTCCGGCGCCATCGTGCCGGCCCATGACATCGCGGATCAGAACGGCTTGAAGCTCGATCTCAACGCCTATCTGCGGCCGGTCATCGATACCTACACCGATCGCAACGGCCGCCTGCTCGCGATGCCGTTCAACAGCTCGACGCCGATCATGTTCTACAACGTCGACATGCTCGCCAAGGCCGGCATCGCCGCGCCGCCCAAGACCTGGCAGGAGATGGAGACCCAGATCCGCGAGATCAAAGCGAAGGGCGCGGGCGAATGCGGCTACTCCTTCGCCGCCGGGCCATGGCAGGAGCTGGAGAATTACAGCGTCTGGCACGACATCCCCTTCGCGTCGAAGGGCAACGGGTTTGGCGGGCTCGATGCCGAGCTGATGATCAACAAGACGCGCGTCGTGCAGCACATCGATCGCCTGGCGCGGTGGAGCAAGGAAGGACTCGCAGGGTTCGGCGCGGCGGCGAAGGCGACCTGGGCCAGCGGCGCGCGCACGAACTTCATCGAAGGGAAATGCGCATTCTGGATCGACTCGACCGCCTGGCACAGCACCGTCGCGGCCGGCGCCAAGATGAAATGGAGCGCTTCCGTGCTGCCGCATGAGCAGGACATCCCACCCAACCGCTCGATGATCGGCGGCGCGGCGATCTACGTCTTCAAGGGCTTCAAGCCCGAGGAATACGCGGGCATCGTCGAGTTCTTCCGGTTCATCTCCGACACCGATGTGCAGATCGGCTATCACAAGGCGACCGGCTATGTGCCGATCACGGTCGCCGCCTACGAGAAGGCGAAGGCGTCGGGCTACTACAAGGAAAACCCGAGCCGGGAATTCGCCGTGACCCAGCTGCTGCAGGGCAAGGCCACACCGAATTCCGCGACCGTGCGCCTGGGCAATTTCGAGAATGTCCGTGCGGCGATCGAGGAAGAACTCGACAAGGTCTGGGCCGGGCGCTCCACCGCCCAGGAGGCGCTCGACGAGGGCGTGCGCAAGGGCAACGAGATCCTGCGGCGCTTCGAAGCCCAGAATCGCGGCAAGCTCTGAGAACTCGGCGCCGCCCTGCCGCTCGCGAGAGACGGCAGGGCGGCGCCGATAGCGCCTCGCACCCCAAGTGCCCACGCGCAGCGTCGTCTTCGAAGGGCGGATCCTGCCGCTCCTGCTGCTCGCGCCGCAGCTGCTGATCCTGCTCGTCTTCTTTTTCTGGCCTGCGGGACAGGCGCTCGTGCAGGCGGTGTTCCTCGTCGATGCGTTCGGCGGCAACGCCCAATTCGTCGGGCTCGCCAATTTCCGCGAACTCTTCGCGTCGCGCGAATATCTCTACGCGCTGCAGGTCACCGCGATCTTCACGGTCGCGACCACCGCGCTCGCCGTCGGCCTCGGGCTCGTCCTCGCGCTGGCGGTGGAACGGCTGCGCTGGTCGGCGTCGATCTATCGCACGCTGCTGATCTGGCCCTATGCGGTCGCGCCGGCGGTTGCCGGCGTGTTGTTCATGTTCCTGCTGAACCCTTCCATCGGCGTGCTCGCCTTCGCCCTCAACCGGGGCCTCGGCTTCAACTGGGACCCCACGCTGAACCGGCTCGACGGCATGATCCTCGTGGTCGTGGCGTCGGCATGGAAGCAGGTCAGCTACAATTTCGTCTTCTTCCTGACGGGCCTGATGGCGATACCCCGCCCCGTGATCGAGGCCGCCGCACTCGACGGCGCGGGACCGATCGCGCGGATCCGTCACGTCATCCTGCCCTTGCTGTCGCCGACCACTTTCTTCCTCGTCGTTGTCAACATCGTCTATGCCTTCTTCGAAACCTTCGGCGTGGTCCACACGACCACGGGCGGCGGCCCCGCCGGCTCGACGACGATCCTGGTCTACAAGATCTATCGCGACGGCTTCGTCGGCCTCGACCTCGGCCTGTCCTCGGCGCAATCGGTGATCATGATGATCATCGTCACCGGATTGACCGTGCTGCAGTTCCGCTTCGTCGAGCGGCGCGTCCACTACGGCAGCTGACATGGTCGAACGCGCGCCGATCCTCGATCTCCTGACGCATGCGCTGCTCCTGGCCTGCCTCGCGCTGATCGGCTTGCCGGTCTATGTCGCCTTCGTCGCGGCGACCCAGAGCGCGGCCGACGTCAACGCGGTACCGATGTCGCTGCTGCCTGGCCGCGAGCTCCTCGCGAATGTCGCATCCGCTTGGACCAAGGCCGATCTCGGCCGGCAACTCCTCAACTCGATGGTGATGGCCAGCGGGATCGCGCTGGGCAAGGTGGCGATCTCGATCCTCTCCGCCTTCGCGATCGTGTTTTTCCGCTTCCCGATGCGCATGATCGCGTTCTGGCTGGTCTTTGCATCGCTGATGCTGCCCGTCGAGATCCGCATCGTGCCGACCTACCAGGTCGCGGCGAATGTGTTCGAGCCGATCCTCTGGCTGCTCGACGTGACCGGCATGCGGCCGGTGCTTGAAACCGCGCTCGGCATCCGGCTGCGTGTGAAATGGAGCCTTCTGAACAGCTATGAGGGGCTGATCCTGCCGCTGATCGCCTCGGCGACCGCGACGTTCCTGTTTCGGCAGTTCTTCATGACCGTGCCGGCGGAGCTGATCGAAGCGGCGAAGATCGACGGCGCCGGACCCATCCGGTTCCTGCGCTCGATTCTGCTGCCGCTGTCCAAGACCAACATCGCGGCGCTGCTGGTCATCCTGTTCGTGTTCGGTTGGAACCAGTATCTCTGGCCGCTTCTCGTCACGACCAAGCCGGAAATGAACACCGTCGTGATGGGATTGACGAAGCTGATGCCGAGCATGGATTCACGGCCGGAATGGAACCTCGTGATGGCCGCCGCTGTGCTGGCTCTGCTGCCACCCGTGGCGGTCGTGCTCGTCCTTCAGCGCTGGTTCGTGAAGGGCCTCATCGAAACCGACAAGTAGACGCTCAGCGCCGGACGATCGCCGCCTGCACGACGTCGAGCGAGCCGGCTCGGAAGCCCGCCTCGCAATAGGCGAGATAGAATTCCCACATTCGCTTGAAACGACGATCGAAGCCCATCGGCTCGAGATCGTGCCACGCCGCCTGGAACCGCTGGTTCCACTCGGCCAATGTCCGCGCGTAATGCGTGCCGTAGAACTCGGTGCGATCGAGCGCCAACCCGGACCGTTCGATCTGCTGCTTCAACGCGGTCATCGACGGCAGCATCCCGCCGGGAAAAATGAACCGTTGGATGAAATCGACCCCGCGCCGGTAGCTGTCGAACCACTTGTCGCCGATCGTGATGATCTGCAGCGCCGCGCGCCCACCGGGCTCCAGGCATTCCCGGATCTTCGCGAAATAGGTCGGCCAATGACGCTCGCCGACGGCCTCGAACATCTCGATCGAAGCGACCTTGTCGAAACGCTCCTCGACGTCGCGATAATCAACCAACCGCGCCTCGACGCGCTCCCCGAGTCCGGCCTTCTGGATGCGCGCACCGACGAATGCGAGCTGCTCGCGCGACACCGTGATGGCGGTCACGCGGGCGCCGAATTCCTTGGCGGCGATTTCGGCGAATCCGCCCCAGCCGCAGCCGATCTCGAGCACGCGTTGGTCCGGGCCGAGCGCCAGCTTCTCCGCGAGTTTGCGGTACTTCATCTCCTGCGCCGATTTGAGATCGTGGATCCCCGCCTCGAACACCGCCGACGAATAGGTCATCGATCCGTCGAGCCAGCGCTCGTAGAACGCATTCCCGAGATCGTAGTGCTGCGCGATGTTGCGTCGCGAGCCGCGGCGTGTGTTGTCGTTGAAGCGATGCCAGAACCGTCGGACCAGAGTCAGCAACGGCCCTGCCGTGTGGGCATCGCCGAGTTGCTCCCCGTTATAGGCCGCCAGGCACAACAACGCCGCGAGATCGGACGTGTCCCAATCCCCGTCCATATAGGATTCGCCTAAACCGACCGAGCCACCGAGCAGCACACGCCGCGCCATGCGCCCATTCCGGATCGTGATGTCGGCGACGGGGCCGGTGTTTCGTCCGGATACGCGATAGACGCGTCCATCGGGAACGGCGATCGTCAAAGTCCCGACGTCGATCCGACCGGCAAGTTTCAGGAACAGGTGGAGTGGCTGCGGCAACCCGTCGGTCGCACCCTCGGCACGCGGATCCAACGATGTCATACGGTCACGCCCTCCCCCGGCGGCGGCGGACGACGATGAAACTTCGCGCCCTTGAGCCAGAGTTTCAAGGCCTGCCAATGAATGCCACCGACGATGGTCACGGCCAGGAGCGGATAGAGAAGGAACGCGCGCAGCAACTCGCGGTCGCTCAGCGCACGGCGTCCGCCGAGATGCGTGGCCACCAGAATGCCGCCGCCAGGGCCGGATTCATGAATCGCCAGCGACAGCTTCTGTTCGGGCTCGCGGACCTTGAAGGCGTAGCTTGCCTGCATGTCGATGAAGGGTGACACGTGGAACAGCTTGTCGCGCGTGTGGCGCAACGCCGCACCGGGAAGCGGCGGGTCCGCGATCGGCACGAGATAGCCGTGCTGATCACCGAATGTGTTCTTCACCTCGTAGAGGATCGCCCGCAGGACGCCGTCCGCGCCATAGCACCAGTAGATCGAGATCGGGTTGAACCCGAACCCGAGCACGCGCGGAAAGCAATGCAGGAAGATCCGCCCGCCCTCGCATGCGATGCCGGTGCGCGCGAGCTGGGCCTCGACCCAGGGCCGCAGCGCCGTACCGTCGCGCGCGCCATGATCGCTGTCACGGAACGAAAACAAGCCACGCCGATTATGCGCGAACAGGCGCAAGCCGCGGTCGAGCGATGGCAACTCGTCGAGATCGACGAGCATGGAGAACACGCGATAGACGAAGCGATGCGTGAACGGCTGCAGTCGCTTGTGCATGACCTCGCCGAAATACAGGCAGGACCGTGGCATCAGCTCATCCTCATCGCGCACCGGCGGCCGCGCGCTCAGGCATGAATTCCGCCGCACCTACGACGAGGCGTTCGCGAGCCCAGGGTCGCTGGACGCCGAAGCGTTCGGCGACCGAGAGCCCGGCGGCCAGGCCATCCTCGTGGAAACCGTACCCGCAATAGCTGCCGCAGAACCAGACTTGTCTGGCACCTTGGATCATCGGCAATTCAAGCTGTGCGGCAAGAGCCCCCGCATCATAGGCGGGATGGTCATAGTCGAACGTCGCGATCGTCAGCGCATCATCCGGTTCGCGGATCGGATTCAGCGTGACGAAAAGCGGATGGCGCGGATCCAGATTTTGCAGCTGGTTCATCCAATAGGTCACGGACAGCGAGAGATCGTAGCCGTCGCCGGCGCGTCGTTCCGCGATGTAGTTCCACGCGGCCCAGGCCCGGCGTCGTCGCGGCATCAAGGCGGGATCGCGATGCAGCACAGCGCGGTTGCGCTGATAGCGAAAAGCGCCGAGTACCCGACGCTCGACCGGCGTGGCGTCTGCCAGCATCCCCAGCGCTTCGTCGGCATGCGCGGCGATGATCACGTGATCGAAGCGGCGCGTCGCACCGGTGCGATCGGTCACCAGGACATTCGCGCCGCTGCTGCGCACATCCGTCACCGCGGCGGCAAGCCGTGTGGTGGCCGGCGCATCGCCCATCAACCGGCGCACATATTCTCGGCTTCCCCCGGAGACCGTGCGCCAGCGCGGCCGATCGCGCAGCTCGAGCAGGCCGTGATTGTGGAAGAACTGCACGAAGCTTTTCGCCGGAAACTCCAGCATCTCCCGCGGTGGAACGGACCAGATCGCGGCCCCCATCGGCAGGAGATGATCCTCGACGAAGCCGCGCCCGTAGCCTTCGCGCGCCAGCCAAGCGCCGAGGCTCACGCCAGCGCCGGGTTCGTCGAGCAGGTCCGGCGCGCGGCGGAAGAAGCGCATGACGTCGGACAGCATGCGCCAATAGCGCGGGCGCAGGAGATTCGTCGGCTGGGCCGCCATGCCGAGCCAATCACCGGCATTGTATTCGAGCCGCCCGCGATCGAGCGACACGCCGAACGACATGTCCGTCGCCTCGGTGCCGACGTCGAGATGGCGGAAGAGCTGCGTCAGATTGGGATAATTGCGTTCGTTGTACACGATGAAGCCCGTATCGACGGGCACCAGGCGGTCGCCGCAGAGCACATCGATCGTGTTCGAATGCCCACCGAGCCGCCCTTCGCGTTCGTACAGCGTCACGCGATGGCGCTGGCCGAGGAGCCAGGCGCAGGACATGCCCGAGATGCCGGCGCCGATGACGGCGATGTCGAGCGTGTCGCGCATCGGCGCCGGCACGGAGAAGGCGCCATCAGCACTCACGAAAGCCTCGCATCGTTCAGGCCACCTGTTTCAGGGCGGCGAATGCCGCGAGCGCGCGCGCCCGCGCCGCATGATGATCGACGATCGGCCTCGGATAGGTCCGGCCAAACTCGACGCCGGCTTCGCGCAGCGTTGTCGCATCGGCTTCCCAGGGCCGATGGATGCTGGCAGTCGGCAGCCTGGCGAGCTCCGGCACGTAGCGCCGGACATAACTGCCATCCCGATCGAATTTCTCGCCCTGCAGCATCGGGTTGAAGACGCGGAAATACGGCGCGGCATCGGCGCCGCAGCCCGCGACCCATTGCCAACTCGCCGAATTGTTGGCGAGGTCGGCATCGACCAGCGTGTCCCAGAACCAGGCAGCCCCAGCCTGCCAGGGCAGCAGCAGATCCTTGACCAGGAAGGAACCGACGATCATGCGCACGCGGTTGTGCATCCAGCCGGTCTGCCAGAGTTCGCGCATGCCCGCGTCCACGATCGGAAAGCCCGTCCGGCCGCGCTGCCAGGCCGCGAGGCCGGTCGCGTCGTCGGCCCATGGGAAGCCGTCGAACTGGGTGCGCCAATTGCGTGCGGGCAGATCGGGCCAGTGGAACAGAAGGTGATGGGCGAATTCGCGCCACAGGATCTCGCTGATGAAGTGGTCGGGCCCGGCGCCGTGGCCGGCGCGCGCGCGCGTCGCATGCCAGAGCTGGCGCGGTCCGATCTCGCCGAAATGCAGATGCGCGCCGAGCCGCGACGTCGCTTCGAGGTCGGGACGATTGCGATCGTCGCGATACGTTTCGACGGCCACATCGAGGAACCGATCGAGTCGCGCAGTCGCGCCTGCCTCGCCGGGCGTCCAGCTCGCCCGCAGCCCGACCGCCCAATCCGGATGCGTCGGAAGCAGCTGCCATGACGCCAGCGCGTCGCTCCGCGGCGGCGGCGCCAGGCCCGGCAAGCGCACGGGCGCCGGCAAGGGCTGCGCCGGCGCCGGCGCCGCACGGCAGGCTTTCGCAAAGGGCGTGTAGACCTTGAACGGCTGAGCGCTCTGGGTCGCGATGGTCCAGGGCTCGAAGAGCAGGCTCGCATTGAAGCTCTTCGCCTCGATGCCACGCGCGTCCAGCGCCGCCTTGATGATCTTGTCGCGCGCAATGGCCGCTGGCTCGTAGCAACGATTCCAAAACACGGCGCCAGCGCCCGTCTCGGCGATCAGCCGGTCGAGTTCGATGCCCGCATCGCCGCGCCGCAGCACGAGTCGCCCACCGCGCTCGGCCAGCGCGGCGGACAGGGCGGTGAGCGAATGATGCAGCCACCACCGCGAGGCCCCACCGAGCGGCCACGCGCCCGCGCCGGTGTCGTCGAGCACATAGACAGCGACGATCGGACGGCCGGCCTCGACCGCCGCATGCAAGGCGGGGTTGTCGACGAGGCGCAGGTCTTGCCTGAACCAGACGATGACGGGGGCTGCGTGACGCATGCGGGGGTCGCGGTGGCTTCCGAGAAAGACGCACCCGCGGCGCAGGTGTTGATGCAAGTGGAACCTTTACGCAGCCTCAATGACGTTAGATCACTCGGGTGCGCCGATCATGCCGCTGGGCGCGCCAACTGCGCTTTGGTCACCATATGCAGCCGTTCCCGGCCCAGCAGCAAGGCGCGAAACCCGGCGCGCCCGAACAGTCCGGCAACCGCCGGATCGAGACAATCCAGGCCGCCCGCATAGGCGCCGAAGGCCGGCATCACCAGGCGCGTCCCATCGGTGACGAAACAGGCGGCCGAAATGCGGCGGCCGCGCACGCTGACGCTGGCCTTGGGGTGGAGATGACCGCAAATCTCGCCCGCGGCCGGCGGACCGAGCGGTTCGTGGCGCAACCGCAGCGCCAGCAGCTCGACCTCGGCCACCGAGGCACCGCCCAGCGAGTCCGGGATCACCCGATCATGATTGCCGACGATCCAGGTCCAGGCTTGAGCATCGACCAGGCGCCGCAGCGTGTCGCGGTCGACAACATCGAGCCGCGCAGCGGCGTCCGCGTCGTGGAACGTGTCGCCCAGGCAGATCACGCGCCGCGGCCGGAACCGCCGGATCAGGCGGCCGACCCGCTCGAGGGTCGTGCGCGTGTCGTAGGGCGGCAGGAATTGTCCGCGCCTGGCGAAATGCGACCCCTTCTCGAGGTGCAGATCGGCGACGATCAACGCGCCTTCATCAGGCTGGAACACGGCGCCCGACGGATCCGCCAGCAAGGCGCAGCCATTCACGGTGATGCGCGCGCTCATAAGGTCAGGCGCTTGCGGAAGAACACGCGATCGAAGCCGTCCTGCATCCGGCGATCCGTCGCCTCCCATCCCCAGCGCGGATAGAGCGTCGAATTCTCGATCATCTTGGCGTTGGTGTAGAGGCGCATCTCGCGAAGACCCTGCGCGCGCACCCGCGCCTCGACCCAAGCCAGGAGCGCCTTGCCGACGCCGCGGCCGAGCTGAGCGGGGTCGACCGCGATATTGTCGACGGAGCCGTGATCCGCCTCGAGCCGCCAGATCACGAAGCCGAGGATCGCGCCGTCGCGCGCCAGCACATCGACTTCGCCAGCGACGATATGCGTCGCGAAATCCGGATCCATCGGCGCCGGCCGACGACCGATGCGCTCGACATATTTCGCATAGGCCTGCTCCGCCACCGATATCAGTCGCGGGATGTCGTCGGCTTCGGCAGGGCGGATCACGTGATTCATGTCGGGCTCGTTTCACAGCAACCGGGGTTGCGTCGTCGATAGCGATTCGCCCGTCGCTTCCTCGATCAATTCGCGCGAGGCCTCGTCGAGCAGCTCGTCGATCGCATCGCCGTAGACCGATTCCTTGCCGATTTCCAGGAGCACCGGCATGGCGAGGGGCGACACGCGGTCGAGGCGCTGCACCTGGATGCGCCCCTTCACGCGTGCCAGCAGGTCGGAGAGCCGATGGACATCCGTCAGCCCCGACGCCGCCTCGGCGCGCGTCGCGCGCAGCAGGACGTGATCAGGCTCATGCTGGCGCAAGACGTCGTAGATCAGATCGGAGCTGAACATCACCTGACGACCGGACTTCTGCTGGCCCGGATGGCGCCGCTCGATCAGCCCCGCGACGATCGCGACGTTGCGGAAAATCCGCTTGAGCATCGACGACTCGGACATCCATTCCTCGAGATCATCGCCGAGCATGTCCTGGTCGAACAGCGCAGCGACATCCCTGGCCGGCCGCAGGCTCCACACCGCGATCACGTAGTCCGTCGCCACGAATCCCAGGGGTTTCAGCCCCGCGCGTTCCATGCGCCGGGTCAGCAGCATGCCCAAGGTCTGGTGCGCGTTCCGGCCCTCGAAGCAATAGGCGACCATGAAATGTTTGCCGCCACGCGGAAAGATCTCGACCAGAAGCCCGTCGCGGCGTGGCATCACGGAGAATACGCGCTGCAGTCGCAACCACTCGCGCACTTCGGCCGGCAGGTCGGGCCAGCGCATCGGATCGGCGAGAATGCCCCGCACGCGCGCTGCGAGTTCCGTCGTCAGAGGCAGCCGCCCGCCGGCATAGACCGGGACCTTCGGCTCGTCGCCGGAGGCCAGCGTCACATCGACCGATGTCTCCCGCACGCCCTCGAAGCGCAACAACCGACCTGCGAACATGAACGTATCGCCGAGCGACAGGCCCTGGACGAAATACTCCTCGACGTCGCCGAGCTTGCGGCGTCGCTCGAGCATCACCTGCAGCATCGGCTCCTCGACGATCGTGCCGACATTCAAACGGTATTGCCGCGCCACCAGCGGGCCGACGACGTGCCAGGTATCATCGGCGGCGCGGAACAAGCGTCGGAAGCGCTCGTAGCCCTTGAGCGCATAGCCGCCGGTCGCGACGAAGGCGAGCACGTCGTCGAAGCTGCGGCGGTCGAGCGCGGCATAGGGTGCGGCGCGACGGATCTCGGCGAACAAGGCGTCGCCGGTGAACGGCGCATGGCAGGCGCAGCCCAGCACGTGCTGCGCCAGGACATCGAGGCCACCGGTGCGCGACGGCGGCGCATCGAGCTCGCCCGCGTCGATGGCGTCGAGCGCGGCGCTGCACTCCAGCACTTCGAAACGATTGGCCGGCACGAGCAACGCCCGGCTCGGCACGTCCAGGCGATGATTGGCGCGGCCGATGCGCTGCAGCAGCCGCGACGCCCCCTTGGGCGCGCCGACCTGCACGACCAGATCGACGTCGCCCCAATCGATACCGAGATCGAGCGACGAGGTCGCGACGACGGCGCGCAGCCGGCCGGCCGCCATCGCCGCCTCGACCTTGCGGCGCTGCTCGACGGCAAGGCTGCCATGATGCAAGGCGATTGCCAGCTTCTGCTCGTTGAGCCGCCACAGCGCATGGAAGCACAGCTCCGCCTGCGCGCGCGTGTTGACGAACACGATCGCGCTCCGGGCCTGGCACAGCGCGTTGTAGACATCGGGCATGGCGGCGAGCGCCATGTGTCCCGCCCACGGCATCCGCGCCTCGGGCATGAGGATGCGCACGTCCGGATGCACACCGCCGCGACCGCGCACGATCAGGGGCAGTTCATCCAGCCCAGCGCCAAGCCAGCGCGCGAGCCGTGGTGGGTCGGCGATCGTCGCCGACAACCCGACGCGACGCGCGCTCGGCGCCAGGCTGGCAAGTCGCGCCAGCCCGAGCGCCAGCAGATCGCCGCGCTTGCTCGCCTCGAGCGCATGCAGCTCGTCGAGCACGATGACGCGCAGTGTCGCGAACTGCGTGCGCGCCTGCGGATCGGCGAGCATCAGCGCCAGAGATTCGGGCGTGGTGAGCAGCAGCTGCGGCGGCTTCACGCGCTGACGCGCGCGTTTCGACGGCGGCGTATCGCCGGTGCGCGTCTCCGCCCGCAGGCCGAGCGCGAGCTCGGTGATGGGTTGCTCCAGATTGCGATGCACATCGACTGCGAGCGCCTTGAGCGGCGAAACGTAGAGCGTGTGCAGTCCGTCGCTCGGGCTTTCGGCCAACTCGATCAGGCTCGGCAGAAACCCGGCCAGCGTCTTGCCGCCGCCGGTCGGCGCCACCAGCAGCGCCGAGCGCCCGGCGCGCGCCGCCTCGATCAACGCCAGCTGATGCGCATGCGGGGTCCAGCCGCGCTGCGCGAACCAGCGCGCGAACAGATCGGGCAGCATCCGACGATCAATCATGTCAGGGAATTCTAAGCGGAGACTCGTCGATCGCGACACAACTGGCCGCGGCCATTACTCGTCACCCCTCCTCGAGTCGAGGAGGGACGACTACCTGGCGCGGCAGACACGCTATGATCACCTCCATGCGCCCCGAGACCTGGATCCGGCCGACGCCCCAGGGCCTCTATGTCGAGCCGGGCGATTTCTTCATCGATCCGACGCGCCCCAGCAGCCGCGCCGTGATCACGCACGGGCATGGCGATCATGCGCGGCCAGGCCATACGCATGTGCTCGCGACATCCGGCACGCTCGCCATCATGCGGGCTCGCTACGGCGATGCGGCTGGCGCGCAGACGCAGACTGCGGCCTACGGCGCGCCGATTCACGTCAATGGCGTGGAGATCCGTTTCGCGCCGGCGGGTCACGTGCTGGGCTCGGCGCAGATCGCGCTGCAATGGCGCGGCAGCCGTGTGGTCGTGTCCGGCGACTACAAACGTCGGCGCGACCCGACCTGCGCGCCGTTCGAACCGCAGAGCTGCGACGTGTTCATCACCGAGGCGACGTTCGGCCTGCCGGTGTTCACTCATCCCGATGATACCGGCGAGATCAGACGCCTGCTCGATTCCGTGCGCCGCAATCCCGAACGCGTGCATGTCGTCGGCGTCTACGCGCTCGGCAAATGCCAGCGCGTCATCCGGCTGTTGCGCGAGGCGGGTTGGGACGCGCCGATCCATCTCCACGGCGCGTTGCGCGACCTCTGCAACGTCTACGAGGCGGCGGGTATCGCACTCGGTCCCTTGCCCGCCGCGGCCGGCGCCGACAAGGCGTCGCTCGGCGGCAGCATCGTGCTGGCGCCGCCGTCAGCCCTGGACGATCGCTGGTCGCGCGGCCTGCCCGATCCACTCGTCGTCGCGGCCTCGGGCTGGATGCGCATCAAGCAGCGCGCCAAGCAACGCGGTGTCGAACTGCCTCTGATCATCTCCGATCACGCCGACTGGCCGGAGCTGCTCGCGACGTTCGACGATGTCGGGGCGCCGGAGATCTGGGTCACGCATGGCCAGGAGGACGCGCTCGTCCACGCGGCCGCCGCCAAGGGAATCCGCGCACGCGCGCTGCGGCTGGTCGGCTTCGACGACGAAGGGACATGAACCGCTTCGCGCGGCTGCTCGACGATCTGATCCTGTCGCCGCAGCGCCAGGGCAAGCTGCGACTCCTGGTCGACTACTTCGCGACGACGCCCGATCCCGATCGCGGCTGGGCGCTGGCGGCATTGACCGGTGCGTTGAGTTTTCGCCACGCCAAGCCTGCGGCGATCCGCACGCTGGCGCAGTCGCGGGTCGACCCCGTCCTGTTTGCGCTGTCCTACGATTTTGTCGGCGATCTCGCGGAGACGACCGCGCTGATCTGGCCGCCATCGCCGGGCGCCGCCGATGCGGCCGTGCCGCTGATGGAAATCATCGATGCGCTGGCCAATGCCGCGCGCCAGGATGTGCCGGTCCTGCTCGCGGGCTGGCTCGATCGCCTCGATGCGGAGGGGCGCTGGGCATTGCTCAAGCTCGTCACCGGCGGCCTGCGTGTCGGCGTCTCCGCGCGGCTGGCGAAGACGGCGCTCGCGGCATTCGGAAAGATCGAGATCGAGCGCATCGAAGAGATCTGGCATGGCCTCGCGCCGCCCTACGCCACGCTGTTCGCCTGGCTCGAAGGTCGTGGCGAACCACCGCGCACGACGGGCGGCCTGGGCTTCCGGCCGATGATGCTGGCGCATGCGCTGGAGCCAAGCGATCTCGACACGCTCGACCCCGCCGCCTTTAATGCGGAGTGGAAATGGGATGGTGTGCGCGTGCAGCTGGTCGGCGACGCATCCGGCACGTCTCGCCTCTATTCGCGCAGTGGCGACGACATCGGCGCCGCATTTCCGGAATTGCGTGACGCCTTCGAGCTCCACGCCGTGCTCGACGGCGAACTGCTCATCGTCCGCGACGGGATCGTAGCTTCGTTCAGCGATCTGCAGCAGCGGCTCAATCGCAAGGCGCCGACGAAGTCGCTGCTCGCGACCCATCCCGCCTTCGTCCGGCTCTACGACCTGCTGTTCCTGCGCGACGAAGATCTGCGCGCGCTGCCATTCGAAGCCCGTCGAGCGCGGCTCGAGGACTGGTTTCGTCTGCATGTCGTCGATGGCCCGCGCGCGGCACGCTTCGATCTGTCGCCGCGGCTCGACGTCGACAGCTGGAAACAACTTGCCGCGCTGCGCGCCGAGTCCGAGCTGCGCGGCGCCGAAGGCTTGATGCTCAAGCGCAGGGACTCCCCCTACATCGCCGGCCGTGCCCGCGGCGCGTGGTTCAAGTGGAAGCGCGATCCACGATCGATCGACGCGGTGCTGATGTACGCGCAGCGCGGCCACGGCAAGCGCTCGTCCTTCCATTCGGACTTCACCTTCGGGTGCTGGCGCGAGGACGGCGAACTCGTGCCCGTGGGCAAGGCGTATTTCGGTTTCACCGACGAGGAACTCGTGCAGCTCGACCGCTGGGTGCGCGCGCACACCAGCGACCGCTTCGGCCCGGTGCGCGAGGTCGAGAAGCGCCTGGTCTGCGAACTCGCCTTCGACGGCGTACAGCGATCGACGCGGCACAAATCCGGCATCGCCTTGCGCTTCCCACGCATCGCCCGGATCCGCTGGGACAAGCCAGCCGCCGAAGCCGACCGCGTCGAGACGCTGGAACGGATGATCGGGGGCGGGGGCTAAGACGGAGTGACCAGTCAAGGACCACGACCACCGGCATCGACCGTCATTCACCGATCGCTGACACCTCCGCCGCGCGCATCCGCGCCGCGGCGCCGCGTTTACGGGCGCGGGATTGCGCGACGAGGATCGCGCCGACCAGACGTTCCGGGTCGCAGGGTTTGGTCAGCCACGGGCGCCCGGCAAGCTGCAATCGCCGATGCGCGGCGACCTGGCCACTGCCGGTGACGATGACGGCATCGACCGGTTGCGCGAGGCGGGCCTCGATCTGCTCCAACAGGACCAGCCCATCGGCCGCGGCCGCGTGATCCGCGCCGGCCAGTTCCAGGTCGAGCACTGCCACGCTCGCGCCGGCCTTCAAGCCGCGCTCGAGGGCATGCGCATCGGCACACACGGTGACCGCGAAGCCGGAATCGCGCAGCGCCAGCGCGGTCGCATTCTGGGCGTCGAAATCATCGTCGAGCACGAGGACGCGACCGGCGCCGCTCGATGCGCCCAACGCCGGCGCGGCTTCCGGCGCCGAACCGGCGGTGTGATCGAGAAGCGGAACGGTGATCGAAAAACAGCTGCCGCGCCCTTCCCAGGACCTGAGCCCGATCGTGTGCCCGAGAGTGCGACCGAGATCGCGGATCACGGAGAGCCCGAGGCCGAGACCATTGCGATCCTCATTCGTCCCGAGCCGCACATACTCCTTGAACACGCGTTCCTGGTCGGTCGCCGCGATGCCCTTGCCCGTGTCCCAGACCTGGATCTCGATCGCGCTCGCCCGCCGACGACCGCCCATCAGGATCCGGCCCGCGCGGGTGTAGCGCGACGCGTTGGTGAGCAGGTTGCGCAGCATGGTTTCGAGCAGGGCAGGATCGCTCCGGATGATCGCCCGGGACGCCACGACGCGCAGCTCGATCGGTCGCCCGTCGAGCTCGGCGGCGAACTCGGCATGCAGCTGCTCGAGGAGTGGACCAAGCGCGACGCGCGCTGGCATGGGCTGCACGATTCCGGACTCGAGCTTCGCGACGTCCAACAGCGAATCGAACATGCGGTTCATCGAGCGGCTGGCGCGCTCGATGTTGCGGGCGATGCTCGCCTGCTCGGCGTCGGTCACGCGCTTCACCAGCGCGGATGCGAAGAGGCTGATCGCATGCAGCGGTTGACGCAGGTCATGGCTTGCCGACCTGAGCAGCCGCGACTTCTCGAGGCTGGTCGCCTGCGCGAGTTCCATCTGGCGTTCGGCCTCCGCAGCGCGCAGCAAGGCGCGCGTCGCGGCATCCCGACGGTCGAGCTCGCGCGACAGCCACCACATCGTCGCGAACAGCATCAGCGCCAACACGCCCGCCCCGCCGCCAACGGCGGTCGCTTCAAGCCGCCATGGCGCCAGAACCTCGGTGAGGGTGACCGACGTCGTGGACAGCAGGGGCTGCGCCGGAACGCGCCGGAGATCAGCGAGTCGCTCTTGCCCATCGATCATCGAGACTGCACGCGTGTCGGCATGCTCGACGCGTGTCTCCAGCACTTCGCGAATCAGCGGATTGCGCGCGAAGACCTGTCCCACGGCATTGGGCACCTCGGGATGCACGGAGACGAGCAGGCCATCGTCGCGAAAGAGGCGGCCGCTGAAATCGGGCATCCGGCCGCCGGTTTCGTAGATCCGCGCCAGAAAGGATGGCCGAACGCTGACGGCGATGATGCCGAGATAGGCGCCGTCGGGTGACGTCACGCGGCGCGCCACGTGAATGAGGCTCTCGCCATTGTCGAACGCGGCGATCGGTTCGGAGATCCAGCGCGCCGGTCCATCGCCCTGCTTCAGGCCGCGCACATAGGACCTCTCGCTGATCGTCCGGCGCATCGGACTTTCGCGGATTGTCGACGCGACGATGACGTCGTCGGCATCGACCAGGTAGAGCCCGCGCACTTGGGGCAGGCCACCAGAAACGCCGCGGAGCAGCTCGTGAAGCCGCGGAGAGTCGGATCGCTCCGCCTCGCTCATCGGCGAGATGATGTCGGCAGCCGTGCGCAGGGCAAGATCGATCGCCTCGAACACCCGTGCAATCTGGCCGGTCGCGAGTTCGTTGACGATGCGCAGCTCATCGCGCGCCTCGGCGATCGTGGCGTCGTAGCGCTTCCAGAGCAGCGTCGCGGTCCCCAGCAGAATGACGATCGCCAGGAACGCGGCGATGCCACGCACGATTCTCCCGGAGGAGGCGAGGGCCCCGGCTGTGGCTTTCGGGATCGGCGGCGGCCCGTCGCCGTGCGTGGGTGCGAGCATTCTCTACCTACCTGCCGGCGGCAGCCGGACGAACCCGGGCACCCTGCCAAGCTGAGGCGTTCATTTGCCCCCACACTCTGCAATAATCGGATGGCGAGGAACACCGGCCGTTTCCGATCCAACGGGATGACCATTGTCAGGGACACCGCCCATGAGCGACGTGAAGAGCCCAGCACCGCCCGAGCCGATGCCGTCCAAGCCGGCGATCATCGTCGCCGACGATCATGCCCTGTTTCGCGCCGGCCTCCGCGTCATGCTGCAGGACGACTTTCCCGCCTATGACGTCGTCGAGGCGTCGGATCTGGAGCAGGCGCTCGAACGGGCCGGTGTCACGCCGGCCATCGCACTGTTCGTGATCGATCTGGCGATGCCCGGCATGAATGGCGCCGCGAGCATTGCCGCGCTCTGCGACGTCTTCCCGGATACCGCCGTCGCCGTCATGACCGGGTCGGATTCCCGCGCCGACGTCGTCGCCGCACTGGATGCAGGCGTTCTCGGCTTCATCCCCAAGACGCTTTCCCCTGAAGCGACGAAATCCGCGATTGCCGCCGTTCTGCGCGGCGAAACCTATGTTCCCGCTCGCCTGCTGCGGGCGACCGAGCCGAGCGCTCCGGCGACTCCGATGATGGCGGGCCTCACGCCACGCCAGCAGGATGTGGCGCGTCTCCTCGCCAAGGATCTCTCGACCGAGGAGATCGCGCGCGAATTGGCGCTCGGCGAACAGACGGTGAAGGTCTATCTCGCCGGCCTCTACCGCGCGCTCGGCGTGAGCAACCGCCTGGAAGCGCTGGTCAAAGCGCGTCAGATCGTCGGCGCGCTGATGGCCACGATCCTGCTCGGCAGCTGAGCGGCCCGTGCGGCGCGGCCGCAGGGCGGCGCAAATCGGCTGGCTAAACCCGCCATTAAGGAAGCCGGGCCTAGCCTGAAGGTCTCCGCAACTTTGCGCCGACACAGGTGATGGCCGAGAGTCGTCCAACTTCGTCACGCTCCGAGACTGGCCTCCAGGGCGCTGCCGCCATTCTAGCCGTCGTCATCGGCGCGGTGCTCGGCGGTGCGGCTTTGGCGGTTGCAGTCACGGGCGATGCGCTCGATGGCGAGGTGAAGCACCACGTGCTCACCGCTCTCCTGCTCGCCGCGTGCTCGGCCGCCGCCGCCGCCATCGCCGCTTTCGCCAGCCGTCGACGCGACGACCGGCAGGCCCGCAACGTGACGCAGGAACGCGCCCGTCTCGACGACCTGTTGGCGATCTCCGGCGATTGGTTCTGGGAGACCGATGCCGAGGGCCGCCTGACCCATGTCTCCGAGGGTATCGCGAAGATCGGTCTCGTAGCGGCCGAGCAGATCGGCAAACACCCCGCGGGACTCCTTCCTCCCGGCGACGACGCGGAGCGCGCCGCCTATCTCACGCTCATGGACTCCAAGACCGAATTCCGCAATGTCGGCTGGGCCTGCAATACGCCGATCGGCCGCCGCATCTTGCAGATTTCGGGGCATCCGATCGTCGATGCCGACGGCACCTTCCGTGGCTATCGCGGCTCGACGAGCGACATCACGCTGGAAACCGAGGCGCGCGACGCGCGCGACGCCAAGCACCAGTTGCTGGAGGTGACGCTGGCGAATCTGGTGCAGGGCGTCCTGGTCGTCGCCCGCAATCTGCGCATCGTGGCCAGCAACCAGCGCCTCGGCGAGCTGCTCGACCTGCCCGCGGAACTGACCGAGCCTGGCACGACCTTCGAGCGCTTCGTGCGCCACTGCGCGACACGCGGCGATTATGGCGCGGGCGACATCGACGAGCTGATCCGAGAGAAGCTCGACCTGCTCGGTGGCTTCACGCATCATCGTTTCGAGCGCAAAGGCGCCGGCGACCGCGTTCTCGAAGTTGAAGGCGTGCCACTGCCCGATCGCGGAATCGTCCTGACCTATACCGATGTCACGGAACGCCGGCGGGCGGACGAAGCGGTGCGCAGCAGCCAGTCGGCGCTCGCCCAGCAGGTCACTGCGTTGACCGAGGTGAAGGCGCGTCTCGAGCAGCAGGGCGGCGCCCTCGAGGAGGCGCGTGCGCTGGCCGTCGCGGCGAACGAGGCGAAGACGGAGTTCCTCGCCAATATCAGCCACGAGATCCGCACGCCGATGAACGGCATTCTCGGCATGAACGCTCTTCTGCTGGAGACGAATCTCACCACGGACCAGCGCCAGTTCGCCGAGGCCGTGCGCGACAGCGCGGAAACCCTGCTGGCGCTGGTCAACGACATCCTCGACATCTCGAAGCTCGAGGCCGGACGCATCGATCTCGAATCGATCGACTTCAATCTTGTCGGGTTGGTGGAGAGCAGCGTCGAGCTGCTCGCGCCGCGCGCCCATCGCAAGGGGCTCGAACTCGGCGTCTACGTGCACCCCGCGGCGCGGGTCGATCTGCGCGGCGATCCGACGCGCCTGCGCCAGATCATCCAGAATCTCGTCGGCAACGCGATCAAGTTCACCGATCACGGCACGATCGAGATCGACGTCCGCATCCACCGGCACGATGATCGGAACGTCAAGCTGCGCGTCGCCGTCACCGACACCGGAATCGGCATCGCGCCCGAGGCACGCGTCAATCTCTTCCAGAAATTCACGCAGGCCGACAGCTCGATCACGCGCCGCTATGGCGGCACCGGCCTCGGCCTCGCGATCTGTCGCCAGCTGGTGGAGTTGATCGGCGGCGAAATCGGCGTCGAGAGCGAACCCGCGCGCGGTTCGACCTTTTGGTTCACGCTGCCGTTGACGCTCGCCATGCAGCCGGTCCTCGACGAACGCACCGCGGTGCGCGCGCTGGTGGGCTTGCGTGTCCTCGTGGTGGACGACACCGAGATGAACCGGCGGATCCTGCGCCGCCAGCTCGAAGGACTGCGGCTGCACGTCGTCGAAGCGATCGATGGGATCGAGGCGCTGGCGGCGCTCGAATCCGCCTACGAACGCGGCGCGCCGTTCGATCTGATCGTGCTCGACCACATGATGCCCGGCATGTCCGGTCCCGCGGTCGTCGAGCGCGTACGCGCGCATTCCTCGCTCGGCGAACCCAAGATCATCCTCGCTTCCTCGATGGGCTCGTCGGGATCGAGTGCCACCGATCGCGAGAATTGCGACATCGTCCTGACCAAACCGGTCCGGCTCCACACCATGCTGGAATGCCTGATCCGCCTGTTCGGCGAGCGCAGCGCGAATATCACGGAGTCACCGCCTGTCGAGCCGCCACCGCCATTGCCGCCACTGGAGATCGCGGCGTCGCGCGAGCAGGCGCCCGGGCGCCGCGCACAGGGCCCGCGAATCCTGGTCGCCGAGGACAATCAGATCAATCTGCGCCTGATCCAGGCCATCCTGCTGCGCGAGGGATTCACCGTCGACTGCGTCGAGAACGGCATCGATGCGGTCGCGGCCGTCAAGCTCAACTCCTACGACGTCGTCCTGATGGACGTGCAGATGCCGACCCTGAACGGCGTCGAGGCGGCGGTGCAGATCCGCGCGCTCGACAGCGACAAGGCGCGCGTGCCGATCGTGGCTTTGACGGCGAATGCGATGCAGGGTGCGCGAGAGTATTATCTTTCGGCCGGTCTCGACGAATACGTCTCCAAGCCGATCAATCGCGCCGAGCTGGTCGCCGTTCTGCACCGCTTGATCAAGCACGATGCTTCGGCCGTGGCGGCGCTGGACGATCACGAGGACGCCCCGGCGCGCGATCAGGAGCAGCCCGGCGATGCCCCGGATCTCGATGATGTGCAGCTCGCCGCCGTTCAGGCGGTGCTGCGCACCAGCGAGTTCGCAAAGTTGATCACGAGCTATGTCGAGACGTCGCAGGCGCGCGCCGAGCGCTTGTGCAAGCTGGCGCAGACCCTCGACCTCGCCGCCGTCGCGCGCGAGGCGCATGACCTCAAGGGCGTGGCCGGAAATTTCGGGGCGCGTCGCGTATTCAATCTCGCGGGCGAACTCGAGCGCGCCTGCCGCATCCGCCATGCCGAAGATGTCGAGCGGCTCGTCGGCGAAATCAGCGTCGCCACATCGCGCGTGAACGACGCGATGCGAAGCCGCTTCCTGCGTCAGGCGAGCTGATCACCCAAAACGAAGCCCCGCGCGCAGGTTACCGCACGCGGGTCTCTTCTGGCGCAGAGTGCGCCGAACATCAGTTCACTTGGGCGCCTTGTACCAAGGGCAGTTCTCTTTCTTTGCGGTCGACTCGTCGAAGGTCCCGTCGGCCTTCTTGTATTCCCAGAGCACGACCCCGCCGCCGGGCATGCACAGCGGATCGAGGAACGTCCCACCCGGCTCTGAACGATCGGCACATGCAGCGAGACCCAGGACAACCACGGCCAAAGCGGCGAATTTCATGACCACACCTCTTTTTTTGACGCCCCTATACGAAGGGCTTGGACAAGGTTGAACGTACCACGCGTTCAAATTGCGTCCACTCGAGAATCGTTATTTTTCAGCCCCACAGAGCGGGTTCAGGCGGACTCACGATGCTGCCTGCATAAAGGAGTCCCGGCTCGCGATCGCGTGCCAGAAGCAACGGACCATCGACGTCGACCCACTCCGCGCCCTGCCCGACCAGTATGGCCGGCGCCATGGCCAGCGATGTTCCGACCATGCAGCCGACCATGATGCGCCGACCCGCGGCGCGAGCCGCCGCGCGCAAGCGCAACGCCTCGGTGAGCCCGCCGGTCTTGTCGAGCTTGATGTTGATCGCCTCATAGCGCGTCCCCAATCCTGAGAGCGTCGACGTATCGTGGCAGGATTCGTCAGCGCACACGGGCACTGGATGCAGCACGCTCGCCAGCCCGAGATCGTCGCCGGCCGGCAATGGCTGCTCGATCAACTCGACACCGAGTGGTGCGAGCTCGCGCGCGAAGGACGCATAATGCGTCGCCGTCCACGCCTCGTTGGCGTCGACGATCAGCCGCGCCGCCGGCGCGCCACGCCGTACCGCGGTGACGCGCTCCAGATCGCCATCACCCGTGAGCTTGATCTTGAGCAGCGGTCGCGACGCGGCTTCGCGTGCCGCGACCTCCATGTTGGCCGGCGTGTCGACGGAAAGCGTGAACGCCGTGGTCAGCGGCCCGGGCTTCTCGAGACCGGCAAGCTGCCACACGCGTTTGCCGCTCTGCTTGGCCTCGAGATCCCAGAGCGCGCAATCGAGCGCGTTGCGCGCCGCGCCGGCTGGCAGCACCGATTGCAATGCCGTGCGATCGAGGCCGGCTTCGATGGCACCGCGCTGGCTCTCGATCTGCGCCAGCACCGACTCGACGCTCTCGCCATAACGCGGATAGGGCACGCATTCGCCGCGACCGATCGCGCCGTCGCTCGTGATCGTCGCCGTGACGACCACGCTTTCCGTGCGCGCGCCACGCGAGATCCGGAACACGCCGCGGATCGGGAAGACCTCGCGCGCAGCACTCAGTCGCCGCGCCATCACTTGATCTTTACAAGGCGATCGACGATGCGCCCCACGCCGGTGCGCGAAGGATCGACGCAGACAAGGCCGACGCGATCCGCCGTGCGCTTGATCGCCGTGTCGGCGGCCTTCGCCGACATGCGCGACGTGTTGAGCGACACGCCGATGCATTTCGCCTTGGCGTTGGTCAATCGTGCATGGGCGACCGTCACGTCGATGCATTTACGCAAATCGGGCAGCCGATATTCGGGCAAGCCACGCATATGCGGGCGACCCGGCTCATGGCACATGACCAACGCGTCGGGCTGCGCCCCGTGGATCAGCGACATCGTCACGCCGGCATAGGACGCGTGGAAGAGCGAGGCCTGCCCCTCGATCAGGTCCCAATGATCCTTGTCGTTCTCCGGCGTCATCGTCTCGACGCAGCCGGCGACGAAATCGGAGACCACGGCATCGACCGATGTCCCCGAGCCGCCGATCAGGATTCCGGTCTGACCGGTCGCGCGGAATGTCGACTTCAAGCCACGCTTCTCCATCTCGCGGTGGAGCGCGAGCGTCGTGTACATCTTGCCGATCGAGCAATCCGTGCCCACGGTCAGCAAGCGCTTGCCCTGGCGCTTCTTGCCATTGGCGATCGGGAAGTTCTCGGTCGGATGACGCACGTCGAAGAGTTGCCGCCCCAGCGTCTTCGCCTTGGCGGCGATCTCGGGAATATCGACCAGGCGCTGGTGCAGGCCGCTCGCGAGATCGAGTCCGGCGTCGAGCGCCTCGCGCATCACGTGCATCCACGCCGGCGAGAAGACGCCGCCGCGATTGACCGTGCCGATGATCATCGTCTTGGCGCCCTTCGACGCCGCTTCCTTGGGCATCATGTCCGGCATCTTCGCATCCGCCTTGCAGTCGGGAAGGCGCACCTGACCGATGCACCATTCGGGTCGCCACTGCGCGACGCCGATCGACGTCTTGGCCGCCAACGCGTCCCGAGCCTCGCCCAGGAACAGCAGGTATGGTCGCTTGATCTCCACGGAATTCGTCCCCTCTGCCGGAAAGACCGCAATTCTGGCGGAAGCTCGGCGGCGACGACAAGCCCAACCGACGGCAGCCGGCGTTTTACCTCAGAGGCTGCGGCGACTCTTGAGCGCCGCGACGAGCGTGCCATCGTCGAGATGATCGAGCTCGCCCCCGACCGGCACGCCGTGCGCCAGACGCGTCACGCTGCAGCCGAGATTGGCGAGACGGTCAGCAACGTAATGCGCCGTAGTCTGGCCCTCGACGGTCGCATTCATCGCCAGGATGACTTCGCGGATCTGTGCGTCCTGCACGCGCCGAACCAGCGCCGCGACGGTGAGATCCTCCGGTCCGACGCCGTCGAGCGCCGACAACACGCCACCGAGGACATGATAGTGGCCGCGCGATGCGCCCGCGCGTTCCAGCGCCCAGAGATCGCCGACATCCTCGACGACGACCAGCGTCGTCGCGTCGCGCTTCTCGTCGCGACAGATCGCACAGGGATCGATCGTGTCGAGATTTCCGCATTGCGAACAGATGACGACTTTATCGGCCGCTTCGCGCAGGGCTTCGACCAGCGGCATCAGCAGCTGGTCGCGCTTCTTCATCAACTCGAGCACGCTGCGGCGCGCGGAACGTGGCCCGAGTCCGGGCAGTCTGGCCAGCAGTTGGATGAGACGATCGAGCTCGGAACCGGACACGGCGCCCCGGATCAGAACGGCAGCTTGAAGCCGGGCGGCAGGTTGAGGCCGCCCATCAACTTCTGGGTCTCGGCGGCGCTCGCGGCGTCGGCTTTCGCGCGCGCATCGCTGCAGGCGGCGACGATGAGATCTTCGAGCATGCCGATGTCGGCGGGATCGACGACGCTCGGCTCGAGCTTCACACGCTTGAGTTCGCCCTTGCCGTTGACGGTCGCCTTGACCATGCCGCCGCCGGATTGCCCGTGGATCTCGAGAAGCGCGAGGGCCTCCTGCATCTCGGTCATCTTCTGCTGCATGGCCTGAGCCTGCTTCATCATGTTTCCGAGGTTTTTCATGTGTCGTCGCTCTCCAGATCTGCGGTGTCGGGAATCAAGTCGAGATCGTGCGGCGCCTCCTCGTCCGATATCTCGGAGGCTGTCGCCAGCGGTGTGACGGGCTCAGCCGAGCCGCGAACCGCCTCGAGCGTCGCACCGGGAAACATCTCCAACGCCGCGCGCACGAGCGGATGCTCGGCGGCGCGCGCCTTGCGTGCGGCGGTCACCGTCGCAGCTTGCTGCGCCAGGGTCGGCTCGCCCTGCGCCTTGTCGCCGAGCGTGATGACCCAGCGCCGCCCGGTCCATTTGCCGAGCAGCTCCATCAACTTCGGTGCGAAGTCGCGCGGACAATCCGGCGCGCGCAGCTCGATCAATCCGACATCGAAGCGCACGAGATGCGCCGAGTTCCACAGCAAGCCTTGCAGCACGCCCTCGCGCTTGGTCGCGAAGAGCTCGACGACGTCGCGGAAGCTGCGCGGATCCGCGAGGTCGGCGCGCACCGCAGGCGCCGCCACGGCCTCTGCCGGCTGGGCCGGCGCGGGCGCGATCGCCGCACTCGATGTCACGACCAGGCTCGCCCGCGGACCGCCGCCGCCGCCGCGCGGGGCGGATGCGCCGCCACCGCCGGCCGGCGCGCCGTCCTTCAGCGACGTCACGAGATCCGCCGGGCTCGGCAGGTCGGCGGCATAGGACAGCCGGATCAACAGCATCTCCAGCGCCGCCAGCGGTTGCGGCGCGGTCTGCACCTCGCCCAGCCCCTTCAGCAGCATCGTCCAGGCGCGCGCAAGGGACGGCACCGCGAGTGCGCTGGACAGCGCCTTGCCACGATCGCGTTCCGCTTGAGGCAGCACGGCGTCGTCGGCCAGCGCCGGCGCCGCCTGCAGCCGCGTGAGGTGATGCACGATCTCGAGCAGATCCTGCACGATGACGGACGGATCGGCGCCGACGCTGTACATCATCTGCACCTGCGCCAACGCGTCCGCCGGCCGGCCGCGCATCGCCGCCTCGAACACATCGAAGACCTGGGTGCGATCGGCTAGGCCCAGAAGGTCACGCGTCGCCGTCTCGGAAACCTCGCCGTCGTCGTGCGCAAGCGCACGGTCGAGCAGCGACAGGCCGTCGCGCGCCGAGCCATCGGCCGCCCGCGCCAGCAGCTGCGCCGCGCCATCGGCGATCTTACGCCCCTCCTTCGCCGCGACATCGATCAGCATCTTGGCCAGCATCGCCTGATCGAAACGTCGAAGATCGAAGCGCTGGCATCGAGACAGGACCGTGACGGGCACCTTGCGGATCTCCGTCGTCGCGAAGATGAACTTCACATGCTCGGGCGGTTCTTCGAGCGTCTTGAGCAGCGCGTTGAAGGCGTGGTTCGACAGCATGTGCACTTCGTCGACGATGTAGATCTTGTAGCGCGCCGACACCGGCCGGTAGCGCACACCGTCGATCAGCTCGCGCATATTGGCGACGCCGGTATTGGAGGCGGCGTCCATCTCGACGACGTCCATGTCGCGGTCGTCGGCAATGGCGACGCAATGCTCGCACACGCCGCACGGATCGGGTGTCGGCCCACCCTTGCCGTCCTTGCCCACGCAATTGAGCGCGCGCGCGATGATCCGCGCCGTCGTCGTCTTGCCGACGCCGCGCACCCCGGTGAGCACGAAGGCATGGGCGATCCGCCCGGACTCGAACGCATTGGTCAATGTGCGGACCAGCGCGTCCTGACCCAGCAGATCGGAAAGCCGAGTCGGCCGATATTTGCGCGCCAGGACGCGATAGGCTGAGGACGAGTCGCTCATCTCGCGATGATAGCCGTCGGCGCGGGTGACAAGGGTGAAAGCTGGGCGTGAAAGCTGGGCGTGAAAGCTGGGAGGTGGGAGGTTGGAACAGCGACCCGGATCGAAGCTCGTTACGGCTGCTTCCTTTCGGACCTGACCGGGTTGGCGAGGGACCCGTCCACCGCCAACCTCCCGAGGCGAGTTTATGAGCCGCCTTGCGCTGGCGCGCAAGCCGAGTCCGCTCGCAGGATGGTTGCACCAATGCTGGGCGCCGGGCACTCTGACTAAGCTCATGCCACGCCCCAATTTCTACGCCGGTCTCGAGCTCGCGCGCTTCTCGGAGCGCCGACGCGACACCGCCTTCATCGACGCCCAGATCGCCGGCACTGCCGCCCGGATCATTCCGGTTTGGCGCGCACGCAACCTGGTCACCCCTGGCGATACGCCGCGCGCGGCTTTCCTCGACCCGCAGTCCATCGACGCCTGTGCGAGCGATCCCCGGCTGGTGGTTTTTCTTGGCGTGCGCGACGGGGCGAGCTACTTCGCGCTCGACGTATCGGGGCATGAGGAGCATGCGCTGCCCAGGATATTCGGCGCCGCGGCGAGCTTCGTCGATCTGCGCTCGGTCGGCCCGCTGCTCGACGGCCAAGAGGCGTCGCTGCTCGCCTATGCTCGGGGCCTGATGCACTGGCATTCGCGCCATCGACATTGCGGCATCTGCGGCGCGCCGACTCGTTCGGAAGCCGCGGGACACGTGCGCCGCTGCACCGATGCCGGCTGCACTACCGAGCATTTTCCGCGTACCGATCCTGCCGTGATCATGCTCGTGACGCATGAGGATCACGTGCTGCTCGGCCGCCAGCACGTGTGGCCTGCGGGCATGTACTCGACGCTTGCGGGATTCGTCGAGCCCGGTGAGAGCTTGGAGGAAGCCGTGGCGCGCGAGGTCTTCGAGGAGGCTGGCGCGCGGGTGGATCAGGTGCGCTACCACTCGTCTCAACCCTGGCCGTTTCCGTCATCGATCATGCTCGGCTTTTATGCGGCGGCCGCATCGCGCGACCTGGCGGTCGATGAAGAGGAACTGGAGACGGCTTCCTGGTTCAGTCGCGATTTCCTTCGTCAGATGCATGATCCGGAGCGTTTTCGCCTCCCGCGCGCCGACTCGATCGCGCGCCGGCTGATCGAGGACTGGCTGATCGAGGACTGGCTGCGCGAGCCGGCTACGCTTATCGGTTGAAGACGACGACAATCGCGGCCGCGCGGATTAATTTCTGTCCCCGCCCGTTGGACCTGGATGCTACCGCCGCAAAGACCGATGGCTTCATCGCCGATACACACGTCGCCAGTGATCTGCCGCCCACTTTCACCGACCGTCAAGTTGGCGATCGTGGTTGGTGTCTTCGGATTCGTTGCGCTCCTCAATCACAACGCCGTGGTCAATCAGTTCGTCGTGGTCGGCGCGGATTCGGACACGCTGTGGCACACTGGATTGCTGTGGCGCGGAGATGCGCAACTCACGAACCCACCGGGCATCGACAACCGCAGCTATTTCAACACGCATTTCGCGCCGTTCTTCATCCTGCCCGCGCTCGCGAGCCACTTTCTGCCCTTCGATGCGATGGGCTGGTACGCGCTGTTCATGGGAGTGTGCCATGGTGCGTCCGCCGCGATCTTCGCATTCTGTGCACTGACCTTCGCCGAGCGCCGCGGCGCCGTCCCCATTCTGACGGCGATGCTCGGCGCCCTCGCGGGCGTGGCCTTCGCGTTCACGCCCGTCGCCGCGCAGATGGCGCGCTACCCGCATTACGAAGTCGCGATTCCAGGATTGATCCTTGCGACGGCCGCGGCCCTGGCTCTCGGGCGCACCGGCATGGCGGCTGTTCCTTTCGTTCTCGCGCTCAGCTTCAAGCAGGATACGGGTCTGCACGCCGCCTTGCTCTTCGCAACGATCGCGGGCGCGACCTGGATCCGCACGCGCCGCTTCGCCTGGCCCGAGCTTTCCTTCGCCGCGATCGGTACCGCCTACGCGATCTTTGGCTTCCTCTTCGCGCCGCTCTTCATGCCTTCCTACCAGGGGCACATGGTCGGGTACTTTGTCGGGGATCCACCGTTCGGCCATTGGCGACTGGACGAAATTGCCCGCAAGGTCGATTTCTTCGCATGGCAATCCGCGCATGTCTGGGCGCCGCTGCTCTTGATGGCTGCCGTGGCGACGCTGCGACGCGACCTCGCGCTTGCCGTCGGCACGCTCGCCGTCACGCCGTGGTTCGTTCTCGTCGTATGTTTCGCGAATTTCATCACGGTGTGGGCGCTCGGCTTCCACTATCCGTTTCCTGCGTTGATCGCCTATGGCTGGCCGACGATCCTGGCGCTCTATCGTCTCGGCCCGCGTCATTTCGCGGGCGACACACGCTTCCTGGCCCTATTGCAGATCGCGGTCCTCGTCCTGGCTTTCGTTCCGAAACTGGGCACGCAGTTTCCTCCCGGTTATTCTCGGCCGCGCTTTGCAAACATCCACTACCATGTGACGCCGGAGGCGCAGGCGATCGCTCGGCATCGTGATTTTGTCCAGGCCCTCCATGACGGCTATCCGCAACTCGGCCGCGTGCGCGCGGCCATCGCGGTGACGGCAATGGCGCCCCGCGTCATCGATCGCAACGAATGGATCGAGGAAATCAAGCGCCCCGATGATCCCGCCATCGGCCTGATCGACACGATCCTGTTTCTCGATGCCGCCATGGCGTGTCCCGAGGTCGAGCGCGTGATCCGAACCGCGCGCTTGCCGTTCGAGTACCGGGTTCCCGGCACGCGGATCGTCGTGCTGTCACGCCGCACGCTCGCGCAGATGCCGATCCTTGCGCCCCATCTGGTGGCCGCAATACGAACGCGGCCCGAGCATTGCGGATTGCGCGAACTGAAGATGCAATGAGCCCCGCCCAGCGATTCAGTGCCGCCATGCGCGCACGCTTCGATGAACTCGCCGCGACACGGGAGTCGTGGACGGCCAGGAACGCGTATTTCCACGAGACCGATCAGGCCTATCTGCGATTTCTCGTCCCCGAGGGCTCACGCGTGCTCGTCGTCGGCTGCGGTACCGGTGACATCGTCGCCGCGTTCGAGCCGGCGACGGTGGTCGGGCTCGATTTCAGCTCGGCCATGATCGGGATCGCGCGCCGTCGTCACCCGCAGCACAGCTTCCATGTCGGCGACATCGAAACCCCCGACAGCATCGCCATCGACGGCCATTTCGATGCGATCATCCTGCCCGGCACGATCGGATTCCTGAGCGACTGCCAGGCCGCGCTCCAGCACCTTCACCGCTGGTGCACGCCCACGACGCGATTGATCGTCGCCTATCACTCGCGGATCTGGGAACCGTTCCTCCAACTGGCGGAGCATGTCGGTCTCAAGATGCCCGAGGGCGAGCAGAACTGGCTGTCGACGCGCGACATCATGAATCTCTTCGAACTGTCGGATTTCGAGCCGATCCGTCGGGAGTGGCGCCAGTTGCTTCCGCGCAGGCTCGGCGGACTCGGGCCACTGGTCAACCGCTTCGTCGCGCCGCTGCCGGGCATCCGGCGCCTGTGTCTGCGCAACTACATCGTCGGCCGGCCCCGCCCCAATCGCCTGCCTGGCGCCAGTGAACCCTCGGTCACCGTCGTCATCCCATGCCGCAACGAGCGCGGCAATATCGAGAACGCCGTATGCCGCCTGCCGCGTATTGCGCCGGAGATGGAGATCATCTTCGTCGAGGGTCACAGCGGCGACGGCACCTACGAGGAATGCGTGCGCGTGCGCGACGCCTACCCGGCGCTCGACATTCAGGTTCTCCGACAACCCGGCGTCGGAAAAGGAGACGCGGTCCGAGCCGGGTTCGCCGCAGCGCGCGGCGATGTCCTTCTGATCCTCGACGCCGATCTGACGACGCCGCCGGAGACGATGGTCCAATTCTACGACGTCCTCGCGAGCGGTCGTGCCGACTTCGCCAACGGCACGCGTTTCGTCTATCCGATGGCGACCGGCGCCATGCGCTTTCTCAACAACCTCGCCAATCGCGGCTTCGCGCGCGTCTTCTCCTATCTGCTCAACCAGCGGTTCACCGACACGCTGTGCGGCACCAAGGCGATTCGGCGCGCCGATTATCTGCGGCTCGCAGCCAATCGCAGCTACTTCGGTGAGTTCGATCCGTTCGGCGATTTCGACCTGATCTTCGGCGCCGCGAAGATGAACTTGCGAATGGTGGAGATCCCGATCCGCTACGCCGACCGCGACTATGGAACGACGAATATCTCGCGGTTCAGCCATGGCTGGCTGTTGTTGCGGATGGTGGTCTTCGCCTGGCGCAAGCTGAAGGCGTTCGGCTGAAGGCGCTCGACGCTTTCAGCCCAGTCCGGCGCGTGCGCTCGCATAGACATCGGCGTAGAGCGCGACCGAAGCGGCCCATGTCCGCTCATGTTCCACGAAGCGCCGCGCGTTTGCCCGCATCAGCGTCCATTCGGCTTTGGCGTCGACGACCCGCTCGATCGCGGCCGCAAGAGCGTCGGGATCGTCGGGACGGAATAGATAGCCGGTCCGACCATCGTGGATGAGCTCGCGATGCCCGCCGACATCCGAAGCCATCACGATCCGGCCTTGCGCCATCGCTTCGAGCGGCTTCAGCGGGGTGACGAGTTCCGTGAGCCGCAGCGAGCGGCGCGGGTAGACCATGACGTCCATCGCCGCGTAGTAGCGCTCGACTTCGCGGTTGGGCACGCGCCCGACCATCTGGACGCTGGCGCCGAGCCCGTTGGCGCGCAGCTTCTCCCTGAGAGCGGTTTCTTCCATGCCACCGCCGACGATCACGAAGCGCAGATCCGAGCGGCGGTCGCGCAAGCGCGCGGCAGCCTCCATCAGCAGGTCGATGCCTTCGTATTGGTACAGCGAACCGATGAAGCCGATGACCGGCACATCGGGCAGCCCGATTGCGCCGCGATCGGCGGCGCTCGCCGGTGGCAGCACGCCAAAACGTGACGCATCAACGGCATTGGGGATCACCGTCACCTTCGCCGTCGGGATACCCCGCGCGACGATGTTGCCGCGCAGCCCCTCGCAGATCGTCGTGATCGCTTGCGCGCGTCGAAAGACCCAGCTCTCGACAGCATGGATCGCGCGCCACCGTGCCGACCCTTCGGCGCCCTTGCCCTGGTCGGCGCCGGCATCCTCCCAGAACGCGCGCACTTCGTACACGACGGGGATGCCGAGACGTCGCCCGACGCGCAACGCCGGGAGCGCGTTGAGCACAGGCGAATGGGCCTGGATGATCGTCGGTCGCTCCTGCTCGGCCACCGCCAGGAGACGATTGGTCGTCTCGGTCATCTCCGACCACTCGCGCAAGCCCGGGAGATCGAACGAAGGCGCGCGCGGCGGCGTGCGGTGGAAGCGCCAGCCATCGAGTTCCTGGAGCAGCCCATCGACGGCGCCCTGCCGAGGGCTCGTGAGGTGCTCCGTCGTCCAGCCCCGCGCGCGCTGCGCCGCCAGGATCCCGAGGGTACGGAACACATAGCCGTCATGGATCGGCAGGGAGTGGTCGAGCACGTGCAGAATGCGCCACGCCTCGGCATCCACCATCGATGCAAGCTCCGGTCGGCGCAACGTTACGGCGGGCGATGTCATCGTCGATGGCTCCTCACGCGGTCTTGCCGATCATGCCCAGACGCCGATAGAGCCGGCGCCGACCGAAGACATAGCCGTGTTTGCGAAACAGATACCCGAGACCTTTGGCGTGGCTCAGCGTGAACTTGGGCCGCTTGAGGCCGCGCGAGATTTCGCGCGCGTCGTGGATGATGCTGACGCTCGGCTCGTAGACGACTTCGTACCCCGCCTGCCAGACGCGCAGGCAATAGTCGACATCCTCAGGCGAGTAGAAGATCCGCTCGTCAAGCAACCCGACCCGCTCCATCACCGGGCGCGGAATCAGCCAGAAGGCCGAAATCGCATAGTCGACGGGGCGGCGACGCTCCTCGGACGGTGTGAGGCCGCGTTCCATCCGCTTCAAACTTACGAACCGATACAGCTTGTGCGGCAGCGTCGGAAAGACATCGGCCGAGAGCTGCGCGCGTCCATCGGGATAGACCAATCGCGGCGCCAGCAAGCCCGTGCGCGGAGAGTCGGCGAGCAGCGGCAGCAGCGCCTGCAGCGCGCCGGCGGGGATCTCGATATCCGAATCCATGATCGCGATCACGCGACCTTGGGCTCGGCGCATGGCCATGTTTCGCGATACCGTCGTCCCGGTGTTGACCGGCGAATAGATGACGCGCAGCAGATCCGGATAGGTCGCCTCGAGCTCCTTCAGGAGCGCGACAGAGCCATCCTGCGACCCGTTGTCCACCACCAGGATCTCGCAGGGCTCGCCGAGGCGCCGACACTCCGCGGCGAGCGTCGTCACCGCTGTTGCGATGTGCCGTTCGGAGTTGAAGCAGAGAATGACGGCGGAAACGAACATCAAACGCCTAGGTGAACCCCGATCGGCAGCGGATCCTGCCTCGCTCTTCATGCCTTTTTGCCGGATTTCGTTCCAATAATTTGTTAACGCTGCCGCAGAGAGAGTGCCCAGCTGAAGATCGAGGCTGCAGCTGCGAAGCATTGGGCGCGTGGGCAGGCAGTTCGGGGATCCGGTTCAGACTTGACGATGATGCGCATCCTGGTTTTCACCACGCTCTACCCCAATGCGGTCAGACCCGATCTCGGCATCTTCGTCGAGACGCGTCTGCGCCACCTCGTCGCGGCAGGACATGTCGAGGCGAAGGTCCTGGCGCCGGTGCCATGGTTTCCCTCCACCGATCGCCGTTGGGGCGAATGGGCGGATTGGGCACGGGTCCCGAGGCAGGAGACGCTGCACGGCATCGAGGTGCGCCACCCCCGCTACCTCAACCTCCCACGGATCGGCATGGCGGTGCATCCATTCGCGCTCGCGGCCGGGGCATTGCGCGCGGCTCAGGCGTGGCGGCGCGAGGGCTTCGAGTTCGATGCCATCGATTCGCATTTTTTCTATCCCGATGGCGTCGCAGCGGCCTTGATCGCGCGTCGCCTCGGCGTGCCATTCGCGATAACGGGCCGCGGCACCGATCTCAACCTCTATCCGCAATGGGCCTGGCCGCGGCATTGGATCCGCCGCGCGGCAGCGCAGGCCGATGCATTGATCACCGTGTGCGAGGCGTTGAAAGCGCCCCTGGTCGAACTGGGCCAGCCGCCGGAACGCGTGCATGTCCTGCGCAATGGCGTCGATCTCCATCGCTTTCGGCCCCTGGACCGGGCAGCGGCGCGTGCGCGTTTTGGAATCCGCGGGCCGGCCCTGGCTTCGGTCGGACATCTGATCGCGCGCAAGGGCCATGATTTCGTCATTCGCGCGCTCGCCGCATTGCCGGGCTGGCAATTGCTGATCGCCGGCGACGGGCCCGAGCGCGCGTCTCTCGAGGCGTTGGCGGCCACCTCCGGCACGGCCGACCGCGTCACGTTCCTCGGCCGACGCAGCCAGGAGGAACTCGCGGAGCTCTATTCCGCGATCGACATCCTGGTCTTGGCATCCGATCGCGAGGGCTGGGCCAACGTCCTGCTCGAGGCGATGGCATGCGGAACGCCCGTCGTCGCCACGCGGATCTGGGGCACGCCCGAAGTCGTGGCCTGCCCCGAGGCAGGCGAACTGGTCGAGCGCGACGATGCCGACATCGCACGTGGCGTTCAGGCCCTCCACGCGCGCCTCCCCGACCGCGCCGCGACACGGCGTTACGCCGAAGGCTTCTCCTGGGATGCGACCATACGTGGGCTCGAGACGTTGTTTCGCTCGATCGTGACGGCATATCCGCGCACGCCCTGATCCGCATTGCCGGCCTCTTGATTCACCAAGCTTGATCCGCAGCGCGCGCCGCGACACTTTCCGCCCGTCATGTCTCCCTCCATCCTCCGCACCGCTTTCGTCACCGGTGGCGCCCGCCGCATCGGCCGCGCTATCGCGGAATCGCTTGCAGCAGATGGATTTGCGGTCGCGATCCATTGTCATGGCTCGCGTGCGCAGGCCGACGGCGTCGCGTCCGAGATCCGAAACCGCGGCGGCCGGGCAGCGGTCGTCGTGGCGGATCTTTCTGTGGAAGCGGACGTCGAGTCGCTGCTGCTCCGTGCTTCAGAGGCAATTGGAGCGATCGGGCTGCTGGTCAACAACGCGTCGGTTTTCGAGCGCGACGATCTCGCCTCCGCGACGCGGACCAGCTGGGATCGTCACATGGAGCCGAATCTGCGCGCACCCTTCGTCCTCTCGCAGAGCTTCGCGCGGCAGCTGCCGCCGGACGCCGAGGGGTTGATCGTCAATCTGATCGACGAGCGCGTTTGGAACCTGACGCCGCATTTCGTGTCCTACACGATCAGCAAGGCGGCGCTCTGGACTCTGACCAAGACGCTTGCCCTCGCTCTGGCGCCGCGCATCCGCGTGTGCGCTATCGGCCCCGGGCCGACCTTGCCCAGCGCACGCCAGACCGCCGCCCAATTCGCCCGCCAAGCCGCGAGCGTGCCGCTGCAACGACCCGCAGAACTCGCGGAGTTCGCGGCAGCCATGCGTTTTCTGATTGCTGCACGTTCCTTCACCGGACAGATGCTGGCGCTCGATGGCGGGCAGCACCTCAATTGGGGCGCCGTCGCACCCGATACCGCTCCGGAGGAGTGAGCCGCGCGATGACGTCCTCGCCATTCTCGATCCCGCATCCAATCGTTGCGGCCGGCATCCGCCATGTCTTCGTGCGCGACCTCGTCGTGTCGGCCTCCGTCGGGGTCTGGGCCCACGAGAAGGGCGGCCAGCAGCGGATCAGGGTCAATGTCGATCTGGGTGTCGAGGAGCCACCCGAGCCCACACCGGATCGTCTGGATGCCGTGGTGTGCTACGATCGTTTGACTCGTGCGGTACGCGCCTTGGCAGCGGGGGAGCATGTTCATTTGCTCGAGACGCTTGCCGAAAAGATCGCGGCGGTTGCACTCGATGATTCCCGCGTTCTCAACGTGCGCGTGCGCGTAGAGAAGCTCGACGTCTACCCAGACGCAGCGGCCGTCGGAATTGAGATCGAACGTCGGCGTTGACATACGCCCAGCATTGCGAATTGCCCACATCCGGACCGCCGGCGCTCAGCAAACGCAGTTGGCAGCAATGAATCCATGTTTCTTGACAGAGGGTTTACAAGTTCCAGTATTGGTTCTCTTGAAAATCAATGACTTAGAGAGTCGCCTATTTTTTGCGCAAAATGACTGGAAGCCCTGAAAAACCGCTGGTCACTGCTCATCCACCGACACTTGCCAACAGACTTATCCCCAGAATCCGTGGACAGGCTTACTCCGAATGGCGTGGACGCGGTTTCTCTGTCGCAGAAAGCTAGCTCTACTAATCGAATCGGCGGGATGGAAGACACAGACAGCCCAGAGTCGCAGAGCGCCAATGTCGGTCCGCCAAGCTTCATAGCGGGTGCCGACGTGTTGCGGGCCGCTCTGGAGACCGCCCCAAGCGGTCCGGGTGTGTATCGGATGCTGGGCGCCACGGGCGACGCATTGTATGTGGGCAAAGCCAGAATCCTGAATCGACGCATCGCGCAGTACCTGCAATGGGCGCGTTTGCCGGCGCGTTTGCAGCGCATGGTGGCCGAGACCCGCAAGGTCGAGATCATTGTCACGCACACCGAAGTCGAGGCCTTGCTGCTCGAAAGCAACCTCATCAAGCGCTTGATGCCGCGCTTCAACGTGTTGCTGCGCGATGACAAATCCTTCCCCTACATCGCGATCCTCGACGACCATCCCCACCCGCAGATCGCAAAGCATCGCGGCGCGCGGCAGCGCAAGGGCGATTATTTCGGCCCGTTCGCATCGGGCGGGGCCGTCAATCAAACGCTGACCGCCATGCAGCGCGCGTTCTTGCTGCGCTCCTGCTCCGATGCGGTGTTCGCCAATCGTACGCGGCCGTGCTTGCTGTTCCAGATCAAGCGTTGTTCTGCTCCCTGCGTAGGGCGCATCAGCGACGCGGACTACGCGCGTGCGGTCGAGGATGCGCGCGCCTTTCTATCCGGTCGCTCGCGGGAGGCCCAAGACGCTCTCGTGGCACGGATGCAGACGGCTGCGGAGGCGCTCGATTTCGAATCTGCGGCGCTATATCGCGATCGCATCCGGGCTTTGACCCAGATCCAAAGCCGCCAGGACATCAATATCGCGGCCATCGGCGATGCCGATGTGATTGCCATCCACCAAGCGGGCGGCGCCTCGGGGCTTCAGGTTTTCTTTTTCCGGGGCGGGATGAATTGCGGCAATCGCCCCTATTATCCGCGTCATGATCGTGGCATGAGCGCCGCCGAGGTGCTCGGCGCATTCGTCGGCCAGTTTTACGACGACAAACCTCCGCCCGAACTCGTGTTGCTGTCCGAAGACGTGCCGGATCGGGCGTTGCTCGCCGAAGCACTGAGTACGAAGTCCGGCCATCGCGTGACAATCCTGGCACCCGAGCGGGGTGAGAAGCGCAAGGCCGTCGAACACGCTCTCGCCAACGCAAAGGATGCGCTGGCGCGGCGGCGCGTCGATGACGCCCGACAAGCCGAACTGCTCGACGGCGTTGCGCGCGTCTTCGCCCTTCCCGCGCGGCCTCTGCGCATCGAGGCCTACGACAACAGCCACATCATGGGCCGCGAAGCGGTCGGCGCGATGATCGTCGCGGGACCAGAGGGATTTCTGCGCGGAGCGTATCGGAAGTTCAACATCCGCGGCATCAAGTCGGCGGAGTTGCCGGATGGCATCGAGCCCGGTGACGATTTCGGCATGATGCGCGAGGTGATCGGTCGCCGCTTCACAAGGGCGCTCAAAGAGGATCCGAGTCGAGATGGCGACACCTGGCCGGACCTGATCCTGATCGATGGTGGTGAGGGCCAGCTCAACGCCGCTCTAACCGCCCTCACCGAGCTCGAGATCGATGACATGACCGTCGTGGGGGTCGCCAAAGGTCCCGATCGAGACGCCGGCCGAGAGCGATTCTTCCTGCCCGGGCGCGCACCGTTTCAGCTGCCGCCGGACGATCCCGTGCTCTTCTTTCTGCAGAGGCTGCGCGACGAAGCGCATCGGTTCGCGATCGGCACCCATCGTGCACGACGCTCGGCGCTGATTCAGGGTTCCGCGCTCGACGAGATCCCGGGCATCGGGCCGAAGCGAAAGAAAGCGCTGCTGCTGCATTTCGGCTCGGCGCGCGCCGCAGCGCGCGCCGGTCTCAGCGATCTCGAATCCGTCGCAGGCATCGACAAGGCGACGGCTCGAAAGATTTATGACCACTTTCACGGGCCCGGGTAACATGTCAGTTGTCTCACCACACGGACTCAGGAACTCGACCAGGTCGTAATGTTCGGCACGCTGCCCATGGCCCTGACCTTCGCCCGCATTGCCGCGATCCCGCTGCTCGTGTTCATGTTCTATTTCGTCGGCGATGGATGGCGATACGCAGCCTGCTTCGTCTACACGGCAGCAGCCGTCACCGACTATCTCGACGGATATTTCGCGCGCGCATGGAAACAGCAATCGAAGCTCGGTCGGATCTTCGATCCGATCGCCGACAAGTTGCTCGTCGCCTCGACGATCCTGCTGCTCGTCGCGTTCAAACGCATCGCCGGGCTCGACGTCCTCGCGGCGCTGGTTATTCTCTGCCGCGAGGTCCTCGTCTCGGGTCTGCGCGAATTCCTCGCCGAACTGCGCGCGATCCTGCCGGTCAGCCGCCTAGCTAAATGGAAGACCGCTCTGCAGATGACCGCGCTCGGCTTCCTGATCGTCGGCGACGCGCAGCCCACGGCAGCATTGCCGGTGGTCCTCATCGGCGAAGTGCTGCTATGGATCGCGGCGGCACTGACCCTGATCACCGGCTACGACTATCTTGCCGAGGGGTTGAAGCACATCGACGACAAGCCGGTGACGCATGGAACGCGCCCAGCCCCCGCCAGCGACAGCAAACTCTCGGCGACGACCCATCCGGCGAGCCGAATTTCGTCGACATGAAAATCCTTGGCCTCGCTGGATGGAGCGGCAGCGGCAAGACGACACTGATTCGCAACCTCATCCCGGCCCTGGTAGCGCGGGGGTTGCGCGTATCGACGCTGAAGCACGCCCACCACGCATTCGACATCGATACACCGGGCAAGGACTCTTACGAGCATCGACAGGCGGGCGCCACCGAGGTGCTGGTGTCATCGGCCAATCGCTTTGCGCTGATGCACGAGCTCCGCGGCGCACCCGAACCGAGCGTCGAAGACCTCGTGCGCCGAATGGCGCCCGTCGATCTGCTGATCATCGAGGGCTTCAAGCGTCACGCCCATGAAAAGCTGGAGATCCACCGCCGCGCCCTCGGCAAGACGCTGCTCGCTCCCGATGATCCGCACGTCGTGGCGGTTGCCAGCGATGGGTTCATATCAGGGCTACGCGTGCCGATCCTCAGCCTCGACGACACCAAAGCGATTGCCGAGTTCGTGATCGCGCATTGCCAGTTGCCTGCGTCGTGCGCAGCCTAGCGCCGAGCATCCCAATGGCACAGCTCTCGGACGACTGCTTCGCTTTCGGCGGCGAACTCATGCGCGCGGAGGAGGCGCTACGCATTCTCGCAGATCGGATCGTCTGTGTGGTCGACACCGAGCGCGTCCCACTCGCAAGGTGCGGGCGACGTATCCTGGCTGCCGACGTCGTGGCGACGCGCGACGTCCCGCCGCACGACAACGCCGCGGTCGACGGCTATGCGGTCGCATTCGACGACCTCGATCCGCAGGGCACGACGCAACTTTCCGTGACAGGCCGCCTCGCGGCGGGAGGACGCCTCGATGCGCCCGTGCGACGCGGCGAGGCGATCCGGATCTTCACCGGTGCGCCGATGCCCGCGGGAACCGACACGGTATTCATGCAGGAGGATGCGCGCGCGGCGGACGGCGGCGTCACGCTGCCGGCCGGCATTCGCCGTGGCGCGAATCGGCGCATGCGCGGAGAGGACATCACCGCGGGCAAGACCATCCTGCATGCCGGTGCGCGCCTGCGGCCGCAGGATCTGGGCCTCGCTGCGTCGATCGGCATCACCGCACTCGACATCCGTCGGCCGCTCGTCGTCGCCGTGTTCTCCACCGGCGATGAACTCCTCGAGCCGGGCGGACCGATTTCGGCCGGCAAGATCTATGACGCGAATCGCGTGACGCTCATCGCGCTGATCGAGCAGTTCGGCTGCACGGTACTCGATCTCGGCATTATTCCGGACCGCCTCGACGCCGTGCGCGACGCGTTGCGCATGGCGAGCAGCGTTGCCGACGCGATCGTCACGTCCGGTGGCATGTCGACCGGCGAGGAGGACCATCTACGCAGCGCCGTCGGCACGCTCGGCGCATTGCATTTCTGGCGTTTGGCGATCCGCCCCGGCAGGCCCGTCGCGTTGGGCCAGGTCGCAGGCAAGCCGTTCGTCGGCCTGCCTGGGAATCCCGTCGCCATGATGGTGACTTGCCTGCGCTTCGCGCGACCGCTCCTGCTCGGGCTGGCGGGCGCCACCGCGCGCGAGCCGATCCTCTACAAGGTCCGCACGCAAGCCGCACTCGAGAAGAAATCGGGACGTCGCGAATGGCTTCGCGTCCGTATCGCGCGCGATGCCGATGGCGCACCGATCGCCCTGCGTTTTCCGCGCGACGGCGCGGGAATCCTGTCATCCCTCGTGGAGTCGGATGGTCTGCTGGAGTTGCCTGAGGAATTGACCACCCTGTCGGCGGGCGCGATGGTGGATTTCCTGCCCTTCAGCGAAGTCGATGTCTGATATGAAAATCCTCTGGTTCGCATGGTTTCGCGCGCGCGTCGGCACATCGGAGGAGATGGTCGAACTGCCGGCAGACGTTCGGGACGTGCAGGACCTGATCGCATGGCTGCGTAAGCGCTCACCGGGTCATGCGGCTGCCCTCAAGGAGATCAGCGTCGTTCGCGTCGCGGTGAATCAGGAATACGTAAAGCTCGACCACCCGCTGAAGGCGACCGACGAGGTTGCGCTGTTTCCACCTGTTACCGGTGGCTGAGCCATGTGCGCGGACCAGCCCGCTGCCTCGCCAATCACGATCGTTCGCGTCCAACGCGAAGACTTCGACACTGGCGCGTGCATGGAAGAGTTGACGCGCGCGCGCCATGACATCGGCGGAGTGGCGAGCTTCGTCGGCCTTGTGCGCGACATCCACGGCGATCGCCATGTCGACGCGCTGACACTGGAACATTTTCCGGGCATGACGGAAAGGGAACTGACACGGATCGCACACGACGCGCATGCACGGTGGCCGCTCGCCGCGACGATGATCGTCCATCGCTACGGCCGCATGGAACCGGGTGAACGGATCGTGCTCTGCGCCGCCGCATCCGCGCATCGCCAAGCGGCGTTCGATGCTTGCGCTTATCTTATCGACTTCCTAAAGACCAAGGCGCCGTTCTGGAAACTCGAAGAGACCGACGCCGGTGAGCGATGGGTCGAAGGCCGGACGAGCGACGAGGCGGCCGCGGCACGCTGGACGAAGCCCTGAGCCGAATGGGAGCCTGCGCGCGAACGCTGCGCGCAGGCCTCGGCATCCGCATTGGAGGCCGGTCAGGCCGGGGCGCGGACGAGCGTCTCGAAATCGGCGATCAGTGCCTTGGTCACGGGGCCAGGCGTGAAGCGGTGCTGATCGATTTCGCCCACCGGCGTGATCTCTGCGGCCGTTCCGGTCAGGAAGACTTCCTGCGCCTTGGCAAGGTCCTCGGGCCAGATCGCGCGCTCGATGACCTTGAACTGCCGATGCCGCGCCAGATCGATGACCGTGCGCCGCGTGATCCCATCGAGAAAGCAGTCAGGGGTCGGCGTGTGAACTTCGCCATTCACGACCATGAAGAAATTCGCGCCGGTCGCTTCGGCGACGTGCCCGCGATAGTCGAGCATGAGGGCGTCCTGATATCCCGCCTCCTCGGCCGCATGCTTGGACATGGTGCAGATCATGTAGAGCCCGGCCGCCTTGCTCGCCGTCGGCGCCGTGTCGGGGGCGGGCCGCCGCCATTTCGACATCGTCAGCCGGATCCCTTTGGCGCGAATCTCGGGCGGGAAGTAGCTCGGCCACACCCATGTCGCAATCGCCACGTTGATTCGAGTGGACGGCGCGGAAACCCCCATCTGCTCGGATCCGCGCCAGGCGATGGGACGCAGATACCCATCGACGATGCCGTTCGCCTCGACGGTCTCGACCTTGGCGCGTTCGAGTTCATCGACACCGACCGGCAACTGGAATCCGAGCAACTCGGCCGAACGGGCCAAACGTTCGGAATGCGCACGGCTCTTGAAGATCCGCCCCGAATAGACCCGCTCTCCCTCGAACACCGCGGAGGCGTAGTGCAAGGCATGGGACAGAACGTGGAGCTTGGCGTCGCGCCAGGCCACCATCTTGCCGTTCATCCAGATGAAGCCGTCACGGTCGTCGAAGGGGATGAGTGGGGGGGCCATGTTTCCTCGCTTGCTCTGGCTTGGCGGGTTTCCGTCGCGGATAGGGGGAGAAAACCCAGGACCGACGTGAACATGGTCGCACGACATATGTCAACAATACTGACGTATATCGACCGACCGAATCCGCGCAATCTCGCCCGCCATGGCTGCAGACTCTTCCCCTGCTCTCAAGCATCTCTTCCTGCGCGACGAGGATCTCCGGCTCGGGATCGAACTCCTTTTCTACGCCTACCGGGATTTCACGGCAGAGCCGGACCAGATGCTGGAGAAGCTCGGTTTCGGACGCGCCCATCATCGCGTCATCTACTTTGTTGGCCGCTATCCGGAGATCACAGTGGGTGAGTTGCTGAGCATCCTGCGCATCACCAAGCAATCGCTTTCGCGCGTACTGCGCGAACTCCTGCGCAAAGGCTATGTCGTGGCCCAGCAAGGCATGGAGGACCGGCGGCAAAGGCGCCTGTCGCTGACTGCAACGGGAATTGGCCTCGAGCGCCAGTTGACGGAGAACCAACGCGGCCGGGTTGCCGCCGCGTATCGCGCGGCCGGCGCGAATGCGGTCGACGGCTTCAAGCGCGTGATGCTCGGCCTCATCAACGAGACCGATCGCGCGAACGTTCTTGGCTCCGCCGCTGCCCAACTCCGCACCCGCGTGCGCGGTTCGTGACGGCGCCTACGATGTCCGACGAAGCGCATATCCTGGTCGTTGATGACGATGCCCGCCTACGCGAGTTGCTCAAGCAGTTCCTGACACGGCATGGCTTTCACGTGACGACCGCTGGCGATGCTGCCGAGGCGCAAGCCCAGCTTGGCGCCTTCACTTTCGACCTTGCGGTGCTCGACGTCATGATGCCCGGGGAGTCGGGACTCGATCTCACGAAGAAGCTGCGTGCGACCAGCACGCTGCCGATCCTGATGCTCACGGCGCGTGCCGAGGCGCCTGACCGCATCGCCGGCCTCAGTTCGGGCGCCGACGACTATCTAGCCAAGCCCTTCGACCCCGATGAATTGCTGCTGCGCATCCGCGCGATCCTGCGCCGGGCGCCGCCGCCGGCGACCCCCGGTCCGGACGTGATCGGATTTGGACCGTTCCGGTTCGCGATTGGCCGCGAGGAACTTACGCGCCACGGCGTCGTCATCAAGCTCACGACCACGGAGGCGGGATTGCTCAAGGCGCTCGCGGAGCGGGCCGACCGTTCCGTCTCGCGCGAGGAACTGGTGGCCAAGGCGCGTGTCGATGGCGGCGAGCGGACCATCGATGTTCAGGTAACACGCCTTCGGCGCAAGCTCGAGGACGACCCGAAGAATCCGCGCTGGCTGCAAACCGTCCGCGGCGCGGGCTACATCCTGCGGAGCGATTGAGCGATGACGCGCATGATCAAGAATCTCGTGCCGCGATCGCTGTTTGGGCGAGCGGTCTTCATCATCGTTCTGCCGATCATCCTGGTGCAGGCGGTCGCCATCTTCGTGTTCTACGATCGCGTCTGGGAAACCGTGACTCGTCGCCTGTCTCAGGCGGTCGCGGGCGAGATCGCCATGACGATCCAGCAATGGAATAGCGCCCCGACCGAGGCAGCCAAGGCGGACGCCCTGGCGATTGCTGCCAGCACCCTCGGCCTGTTCATCGACATCCGCAACGGCGCACGCATCGCCAATCCGATGACCGATGAAGGCTCGGGAATCCTCGAACGGCGCCTCGCTCAGGCGCTGCGTGAACGGGTAGCACGGAGCTTCACACTCGACGTCTGGCAGCAGCCGCGTCACGTGCTGATCGACATCCAGCTGGACCAGGCCGTGATGGCCGTAAGTGTCGCGCGCGAGCGTGTCTTTACGACGACGGCCTATGTGATGATTCTCTGGATGGTTGGCGCGTCGATCATCCTGTTTGCGATCGCCTCATTGTTCATGCGCAATCAGGTCCGTCCGATCCGGCGCCTCGCCGATGCGGCCGAGGAGTTCGGCAAGGGCAGCGACACCGAGGGCTACCGACCAGCCGGCGCGAGTGAGGTCCGGCAGGCGGGCGCGGCGTTCGTCACCATGCGCGAGCGCATCCGCCGGTTCCTGCAACAGCGCACGGAAATGCTGGCCGGGATCAGCCACGACCTGCGCACGCCGCTCACACGGATGAAGTTGGAGCTCGCGCTGCTCGGCGACGTGCCGTCGGTCGCCGGGCTGCGCGCCGACGTCGCCGACATGGAGCGGATGGTCGAGAGCTATCTCGCCTTCGTGCGCGGCGAGGGCGAAGAACAGCGCGAGCCGGTCGATCTCAAGGCCATGCTCGAGGAACTCGTGACCGCGGCGCAGCGCGATGGCCATCCGGTGAAGCTGGTGACCGAGGGCGATCTGACCCTGTCGCTGCGCCCGCAGGCCATGAAGCGTTCGATGCGCAACCTGCTCGCCAATGCGACCCGGCATGGCGCACGCATCGAACTTCGCGTCAAGCGACGGGAGCGTTCCGTCAAGATCCTGATCGACGACGATGGTCCCGGCGTGCCGAAGGAATCGCGCGAAGACGTCTTCAAGCCATTCTTCCGGCTCGACCCGTCGCGCAACACCGCGACCGGCGGCGTCGGCCTGGGCCTGACGATTGCGCGTGATGTCGTGCGCGCACATGGCGGCGAAATCTGGCTTGAGGATTCGCCCCTCGGCGGTCTGCGCGCACGCATCAAACTCCCGGTTTGAGGTGAGAGCGCTACAAAACCCATATGTACCAGCGAACTTCTTAGGAGAGTCTCAGCCAACTACCAAATTGGCGGGACTATGGCGGGACAGCTTAGGTCAGTTCAGCCCCGGGCCGGCCGACGCATGATCACGACCAGTCCCGCGACGGCGGTGATCATGAGGATCGCCGCATTAGGGGCGGGCGGCGTCGGCTCGAAACACGGGATCCTCGATGGCGAGCAGCAGAACTCGCGCGATCTCATTCGATCACCTCGTCGGCGGCGGCGAGGATCGTTTGCGGCAGCGTCAGCTCCATGCGCCGCGCGGTGACGAGGTTTACTGTGAGCGCGATGCGTGCCGGATCCTGGAACGGCAGCTCGACGATTTTTGCGCCGCGCAGCAGGCGGTCGACATAGCGCGCGGCGGCACGCCAGTTCTCGATCGGATCGACGGCATAGGTCAGCAATCCGCCGTGATGCGCAAACGTCGCGTAGCCGTAGATCGCCGGCATGCGCAACGCGGTGCTGCGCTCGACGATGAAGTCGATGTTGCTGCCGACGACCGGGTC
>Ga0163144_10002190_pt1 | contig 45605 bp, 46 predicted proteins | sample OliLak19BULKMAT1_FD_123175 | JGI IMG/M metagenome (GOLD analysis project Ga0163144, IMG submission 123175) | Freshwater microbial mat bacterial communities from Lake Vanda, McMurdo Dry Valleys, Antarctica - Oligotrophic Lake LV.19.BULKMAT1 | ecosystem: Environmental > Aquatic > Freshwater >... | reverse complement strand
GCCCAGCAAAGGTGGAATTTCGCGTATCAAGCGATTCCAAGTCGCAGTGGTGGGTCCGGGGTAATCTTGATTGTGCGGGAGGCTGCGAGACGCCATGGCCAGGCCTAGAATATTTGCTGTCGTGAACCAGAAGGGCGGTGTCGGTAAAACGACCACGTCGATCAATCTCGGCACCGCGTTGGCGGCTGTCGGGCGGCGCGTCCTCATCGTGGATTTCGACGCGCAGGGGAACGCCTCCACCGGGCTCGGCATCTCGCGCGCTGATCGCCGCCAGACGTCTTACGACCTTGTGGTCGACCGGATACCGCTGGAGGAAGCCGTCCTTTCCACCATCGTTCCGCGCCTCGATATAATTCCGGGTGACGAGAACCTGTCCGGTGTCGAGACTGAGCTGGCCGGCGATGCCCACCGGTCCTACCGGCTGAAGGAGGCGCTGCAGACTTATATCGCGCGCGCTGAAACCGGCGACCTCGTGAAGTATGATTATGTCCTCATCGATTGCCCGCCGTCGCTTTCGGCCCTGACCATGAATGCGATGACGGCGGCCGACGCACTTCTGGTGCCGCTGCAATGCGAGTTTCTGGCGCTCGAAGGCCTCTCGCAACTCCTGCGTACGGTGGAGGTTGTCCGCTCAGGCCTCAACCCGACACTCGAGATTCAGGGTGTCGTCCTCACGATGTATGACCGCCGCAATTCGCTGTCTGACCAGGTTGCCAATGAAGTACGCTCGTTCTTCGGTTCCAAGGTCTACAACACCGTGATCCCGCGCAACGTGCGTCTGTCGGAGGCGCCCTCCTTCGGCAAGCCGGCACTCCTTTATGACTATCGCTGCCCGGGCAGCGAGGCCTATATCCGCCTCGCTTCGGAGGTCCTGCAGCGCGAGAAGGCGAGGGTGGCATGAGCGGTGAACCGCAGGATGACGGCCGCCGCGCCTCGCGGCTCGGACGCGGCCTTTCGGCCCTGATCGGCGAAGTCGAAGCCATGGGCGTGCGTTCACCCAGCGCAACCACCCCGGCTCCGGATGTCCCGCCTGCGGAACGGCCGTACGAAATCGCGCTGGATCTGATCCGCCGCAATCCGGCCCAGCCGCGCCGCAGCTTTGATGATGCGGAGCTCCGCGAGCTTTCTGAATCACTCAAAACCAAGGGCGTGCTTCAGGCCATCCTTGTGCGGTCTGATCCGAAGGAGCCAGGCAAGTTCCAGATTATCGCAGGTGAGCGCCGTTGGCGCGCCGCGCGTATGGCCGGCCTTACCCACATTCCGGCAGTCGTGAAGGAGGTCGATGAACTCGCCCTCCTCGAGATCGGCATCATCGAGAACGTCCAGCGGGCCGATCTTAATCCCGTCGACGAGGCAGAGGCCTATGACGCACTGATCAAACGCTTCGGTCGGACGCAGGACAGCCTGGCCACAAGCGTCGGCAAAAGCCGGGCGCACATCACCAACACACTTCGCCTGCTCCAGCTGCCGGATGGCGCGCGGCGGCATATCCGCGAGGGCCGCATCAGCGCCGGTCATGCCCGCGCCGCGCTTGGCAGCGCAAACCCTGAAGCCCTGATCGAGCTCGCAATCGAACGCGGCTTCAGCGTACGTGAAGTCGAAGCCAAGGCCCGCGAGTCGCGTGACGCGCAGCTCGAAACCAAATCGATGCCGCCGAGGACGCCGCCCGAGAAAGACGTGGATACCGAAGCGCTCGAAGCGGATATCAGCCGCGAACTGGGCCTCGTTGTCGACATCCGCCATGGCCGGGAAGGGGGCGAGATCCGGATCAGGTACCGCGACCTCGAACAGCTCGATGATGTCTGCAAACGCCTGACGGCCAAGCGCAAGCTTTAGGCGGCGATCCGGAAATTGGCTTCCGGTTTCCGGGGAATCACCGCGCCTATCAAAGGCGCTACCGCGCGCCTTCGGCAACCCTTGCCAGATCGTTAATCAGTAGACGGACGATTGGCTCGGCCGTCGGCCCAGCCGATTTCGCCTGCCGTTCGGCATCGTGGATCCGCTCGATGATCCGCATCAGGCGTCTGGGAGTCCAGAAGTTCATCCGTTTGCGGAAGGCCGGCCACTCGTTGGGCCAGACGGGCGGGCGCAGGCCGCGGCCCGCATTGGCGTCTCCCGCCGCAACCCTTTCATGCGCGCTCAGCATCCGGAGGGTTTCCATCTGGAGCGAGCGAAGGATCGAAATCGGACTGGTGCCGGCTTCGTTCAGCCGGTCGAGGGCGTTGTGTGCATCGGCTGGCCGGCCATCCAGGGCACAGATCAGAACAACGCCGATGTCCTGGTGCAGGCTTGTCGCAGTCAGGGCGCGGACATCTTCGACCGAGACACTCCGGCCCAGCCCCCTTGCATAAAGGGCGAGCTTTTCGATCTCGGAGTTTGCAATCGCCCGGTGACCGGGAAGGTCGGCGCAGAATACTTCAAGCGCCGCGTCGTCCATGACAGCGCCTTCCGCCAACAGCGCTGCGCGCACCCGGTCGCCGATGTCGCCGGCTTCCTCGGCGAAGAGCTGGAGACAGGCGGTGCGCTTTGCCTTTTCCGCCGCGCCGCGCAGTTTCGATTTTGACGCTAGGCTGCCGGTCTCGATCACAAGCTTCGCGGCATAGCGCCCCGGCGATGTATCGCCCGCTTCGATGGCCTCGATCAGCAGCGCCGCAATCTTGTCGCCGCTCGTCCGCACCCGCACACCCCGTTTCTCACCGAGCAGCGAGACCGCCTCGAGCGCATCGAACAGGAGGGAAGGATCCTTTCGGATCGCGTCGTCGTCTAGAACGGTGACTTCGAGTCCGGCCTTGCCGCCCCAGGCAGCGAGCACGGCCTGAGCGGCATCGGAGGCGAGACCCTCATCCCCGGAAAAGGCGAGCACCGCCCAGATCTCGTCTCCGGGGCGCCGGGCGAAAGTCTCCGCCTGCTTGCCCTTGAGCAACATTACCGGAACGCGAACTTGAGGCGGATGTCGTCTGCGATCCGCTTGGCGAGCATGCGCATCGCCCTGTCGGACGCGCTGGTTTGCGCTGCAATATCCCCGAAGGGAGAGTCGGGAACCAGGAAGCCGGTTTCGACCTCGGCACTGCCGGTTACGGAAACCGTCTCGCCGGTCAGTGCATAGATCCCGGTCGCCAGTACGCTGGAACGGGATGCCGCCCCGTCCGGCTGGAAGGCAAGGCGCGATAACTGGTCATCAAGGTCAACCTTCAGGGTCACCTGTTCCGTCAACCCGGGCACGCCGAGCGCGAGTTCCTGCAGCAAGGCCTGGCGCAGCATGTGTCCCGGACGGCCGCGAATGTCCGCGACATCGATCAATCCCGCAGCGGAATACTTGCCGTCCACAGGCGCATAGACCGGCTGGAACCCGCAGGCGCTGAGGCAGGCGCCGGAGGCAGCGACGAGCAAGGCGGCAATGATGAGTTTCATGCCACGACGATATTCACGATGCGTCCCGGCACGACAATCGTTTTCTTCACGTCCTTGCCGGCAATGAAGCCTTTGACTTCAGGCAGCGCCCTTGCGGCCGCTTCCACAGCGTCCCCCGGGAGGTCCTTCGGTACCGTGATTTCACCCCGCCGCTTGCCATTCACCTGCACGCCGAGCGTGACCGTGTCTTCGGTGAGCAGCGCGGCGTCGGCTTCGGGCCAGGCCGCCGCAGACACGAGGCCGCCGCCGCCAATCCGCTCCCAGATGCTTTCGGCAAGGTGCGGCATGAACGGCGTGAGGCAGCGCGCCAGCATTGAGATGGCTTCGGCGCGCGCGCCGGCCAGTTCGCCCGTTTGCTCGGCCTTCTTCAGCGCGTTTACCCATTCATAGATGGTTGCGATGGCGGAGTTGAAGCGGAATTCCTCGATGGCCTTGTCGATCGCCTTCGCCGCGCGGTGGCTCACCCGGCGAAGGTCGACGGACGCCGCGTCTTCGCCGGGAGCAGGGTAGGGTTCGTCCGGCAGGCTGTCCGCCAGAACGTCAGCAAGGCTCCAGATGCGTTGCGCAAACCGGCCGGCGCCTTCAACGCCGGACTGGGTCCACTCCACGTCGCGCTCCGGGGGCGAGTCCGACAGCATGAACCAGCGCGCGACATCGGCGCCGTAGGTCGCGACGATGCCGTCAGGATCGACCGTGTTCTTCTTGGACTTCGACATCTTCTCGATCGCGCCGGCTGCGACGGGTTCACCCGTCGCCGCTTCGACCCAGAGATTGTCCCGTTTCTCGACAGCGCCCGGCTCCAGCCAACGCCCGTCCGGGGCGCGGTAGGTTTCGTGCGTCACCATGCCTTGCGTAAACAGGCCCGCAAATGGCTCACCCGCCGGCAGGTCCAGTTCGCCGACATCGCGCATCGCGCGCGCGAAGGCGCGGGAATAGAGAAGGTGCAGAACGGCATGCTCCACGCCGCCAATGTACTGATCCACGGGCAGCCAGTAGGCGCGCTCCGCCGGATCGCGGATCGAGGCAAAGCGCGCATAATACCAGGAGCTGTCCACGAAGGTGTCCAGCGTGTCCGTCTCGCGGCGCGCGGGTTTTCCGCAGGTAGGGCAGTTCACATGTTTCCAGGTGGGGTGATGGTCCAGCGGATTGCCCGGCTTGTCGAAGCTAACATCGTCCGGCAGGCGCACGGGCAGCATCTTCGCGGGTACCGGCACCACGCCGCAAACCTCGCAATAGATTACCGGGATCGGGCAGCCCCAATAGCGCTGGCGCGAGAAGCCCCAGTCGCGCAGGCGGTAATTGACCGTACCCTGACCACGGCCGGCGGCCTCGAGTTTCCAGATCGCAAGGCGATTGGCTTCGTCCACGGCGAGACCGTCAAGGAAGCCGGAATTGAAGATACGCCCCGGCCCGGTATAGGCCTTGTCGTCAATACGGAAATCTTCCGCAGCCGTTTCCGAAGGCAGGACAACCGGCGTGACCGGCAGGGCAAACTTCCGCGCAAAATCCAGATCGCGCTGATCGTGCGCCGGGCAGCCGAAGATCGCGCCGCTGCCATAGCTCGACAGCACGAAGTTGGCTGACCAGACCGGCAGCGTGCAGGCGGGATCGAATGGATGGCGCACCCGAACGCCCAAGTCGATGCCCAGCTTGGGCGCCTTTTCGATGGCTTCTTCCGACGTGCCGATCCGCGAGGCTTCGGCGATGAAGGCCGCCACGTCCGGCCGGTTGGCCGCAATCGTCCGGGTCAGCGGATGGTCCGGCGCGAGTGCGATGAAGCTTGCGCCGAACAGGGTGTCCGGGCGCGTGGTATAGACCTCGATCGGATCTGTGGCATGGTTCGGCCCGCTCTCGCCCGGCGCCTCAGCCTGAAATGCCGGTACCCCGGCGATGTCCCACCAGACCAGCGCGCCTTCGGACTTGCCGATCCAGTTCGCCTGCATGGTGCGGACCTTCTCGGGCCAGCGATCCAGCTTCTGCACTTCGGTCAGCAGATCATCCGCATACGCCGTAATCTTGAAGAACCACTGGGTCAGTTCGCGTTGCTCGACGAGGGCGCCCGACCGCCAGCCGCGCCCGTCGACCACCTGCTCGTTGGCGAGCACCGTATTGTCGACCGGATCCCAGTTCACTTTCGAGGCCTTGCGGTAGACAAGGCCCTTCTCGAGGAATTTTAGGAACAGTGCCTGCTGCGCGCCGTAGTATTCTGGATCGCAGGTTGCGAACTCGCGGCTCCAGTCCAGCGACAAGCCGAGCTTCCTGAACTGCGCGCGCATCGCGTCGATGTTCGCATAGGTCCACTTGCCGGGATCGATCCCGCGCTCCATCGCAGCGTTCTCCGCCGGCAGGCCAAACGCGTCCCAGCCCATCGGGTGGAGAACGTTGTATCCCTTGGCGCGCCGGTGGCGGGCCACGACATCGCCCATCGCATAGTTGCGGACATGGCCCATGTGCAGGCGGCCGGAAGGGTAGGGGAACATCTCGAGGACGTAGGCCTTCGGCGCCCCCGGCGTTTCGGCGGGAGATTTAGCGCGGAACAGGTCGGCTGCAGCCCAGGCGTCACGCCATCTGGGCTCCGCAGCCTGCGGATCATAGCGGGTTGCCATCGGGGGCTCCCTTCAGGGCATTACGATAATCGTGGAGGCAAGGCGCCGGGTCCGGACGCTCTAGCCGATCTCGGACGCCTTAAGAAGGCGGGCCCGCTCAAGAATCTTGTTCTCGAGCTGCTGGCCGGTTTCCGAATCGACGGCCGCGTCCGCCCAGGTGCCGTCAGTATTGACCTGGCGATACACGCTGACCTTGACGCCGTCGGCACGCAGCCGCGAGTCGAGGATGAAGACCGTTGCCTTGATTCGTTCGGCCGGCGCGCCCTCGAAGGACTTCCAGTCATAGATGATGAGCCCACCGAGCGGGTCGGCGCTGACGAGGGGCAGAGGGGCCATCGTGTCGAGCGTGGCGCGCCAGAGGTAGGGGTTTGCGGCGCCGACCGATTCGGCCGCTGCGGCGGCAGCAGAGTTGGATCCGCCACCGGACAGGCATCCGCCCAAGGCGATCATTGCTGCAAAAGCGGCGGCAGTCATCGGCTTCATCATCGTTCTGTTCCCGCGTGCAAGACCTTGTTCACGAGGCGTGTATAACAACGCAGGTATGGCCTCGCCAGTGTTGTTCTGCGCATGGCCCGAACCGGACACATCGCAGGAGGAGTTTCTCGATGCGGCATCATCTGACAGGTTTGGCGATTGCGTTGGCCGCGGGCGCGGCGCCGGCGTCTGCGCAGGATGTCTGGGACGAACCAGGCGGTGTCGAGACCGAGGCGGCCTATGAGGCGGCGGTTGTGGCGGCCACCGGCGCGGACGAGTCCTTCCTCTACACGGTGCGCGGCGCGTTTGCGGCGAACCTCGTGCTCGGGAACGGCGCCGAAATCGGCTTTCGCGCGTCCGGCGGCCTTGACCGGGACAATCCCGCCCGCGCCGGGTTCAGCGGCGTGCCGGGTCCGGCCAGGCCCTTGCCCAGCCCGGCCGGTGCGCTCAGCGGCCTCGCCCGCGGCCCCGCGGCCGAGGATGCCGGCCCCCGCGGGCGGATCGAAACGGGATATGTTTACATAGAGGGCGGTTATGGCGAACTGCGCGCTGGTCTCGATGAGGGTGTTGCCGCACGTTTTTTCGAGGGCGCGCCGACGCTTTTCCGCCATGCCGCGCTGGTCAATCCGGCGCTAGATCCCTCAGGTCAGGTGATCGCGCGGACCGACCATGATCTTACCGGTCCGTCCTTCAAGGTGAGTTACGCCACCCCCCGGATCCTCGGCGCGCGAGCAGGGGTCTCGTTGACCCCTGACGCCAATGCCGGGGGCCTTGACCGGGACCCGGTGCGCAACCTTGGCGGCGCGGCGGGCCCGGACATCGAGAATGCCGTGGAGGCCGGGCTGAATGTCTCCCGGCGCCTGCCACGCAGCGGCGTCCGCCTGAGGGCCGCAGCCGGCTGGAGCCGGGCCAACGCGGCGCAGGCAGCGCTCCCCGGCGTGTATGATACAGTCGAAACCTGGTCCGCCGGCGGGTCTGCGGAATTCTCCTCGTTCGCATTCGGGGCGAGCTATCTGGCCAGCGATAACGGCTTTGCGCTCGGGAATGGCGACTACAGCGCCCTGTCGGCGGCCATCCGCCTGACCTTGGGCAAGATGGATGCCGGGCTCGAACAGGCGAACGCCGAAGACGAGGGAACCGGGGCCGAATCGAAATCACTCGGTCTCTCGCTCGGCCGCAATTTCGGCGAGCAAATCAGGGTGGTGGGCGGCTGGCAGCGCCGGGACACCCGTTATACGGGAAATCTGCTTCCTCTCGCGCCCCAAAGACGGGAGGAGACGGATGGCGTTGTGATCGAAATCACACTGTCAGGGTAAAAGCCCACAGTTTCAGAATGTTAATCTTTCATTAGCAACCTGCGCGGACTATCTAGTCTGCTCAGGATGTCTGACATGCACGCTCGTTTTGCCCTTTCCTTTGTTCTCGCTGCGGCGGCTTTCTCGGCCCCTGCGTTCGCACAGGTGAGCGCGGAAAACGGCGCAATGCGGATAGAGGCGCCCACATCCTCGGAAACGCCTTCCGCCCGCGCCGAGTGGTACCGCCAGTTTTCCGAAGTCAAGCCTGCCGAGAACCGTCCCCAATGGCAGGCTGAGCCATCTCAGGATTTCTCCATGCGCCTTGGCGGGAACTCCCGTTGGGAACTCAGCGTCGACAAGATCACGCGCCTCGGCGCCTCGCCCTTGCCGCGCGAGGAAGTCCAGGCTGGCGCCACTTTCAAGATCACGCCCAGGTTCTCGGTCGGCGGCGAAGTCAGTATCCGTGCGGATGAGCTGAACGAGCTCAACGATTCCGCGCGCTGGGAAAATCAGGACGTCGAAGCCGGTATCCGGCTGAAATCAGCCTTCAAGTTCTGATTTCCTGCCCGAAAACGGCCATTCCCTCCACCGCTGCAAGCCCCGCCACATCTGCCACCCTGCCTGCGTTTTCAGGGTTGATACCTCCGAGCGCGTAGACCGGCACGCTTGCCTCTGCCGCAAGCGTGCGGAATCTGAGGGCGCCCAAGGCGCTCCCTGCCGTAGCGCTTCGCGAGGCGAACGCAGTCGACAGCAGGATTGCATCAACCGGTAATCCCCTTGCCGAGCGCAATTCCTGCGCCGAATGCGCGCTCAGGGTCTGCAACGGGAACCGGGTGCGCCAGCGGCGCGCTTCAGTCCTTAGCCAGAAGGGCCAATGTACGCCATCTGCTCCGGCCTTGGCGGCCAGCTCCGGATCTGCCGCAATCAGAAAGGCCAGCTGCCTGCGGGCGCAGATCCCTGCCAGTGCCTGCGCCACGCTCTCCCGGTCCGGCGCCCCAAAATGCCGGAAGATCACACCAAAACTCGGCGGCAGCCTGCGCGCAATCGCGGCAGGGTCCTTTGTCCGGGCCGGATCGGTGACGAACCAGGCCGGGGGGAGGGCTGGCGGAAGGTGCGCTGCGCTGACGCGCGCAGCGGCGATCAGCTTGCGCTGCGCCCGGCTTTGGGGTTCTAGGCTCATCAGTATGACCGATACGCCGGAAGCCGGAATTTCCAAACGCCGGGATATGATCCTCGCGCAGCTCGCCGCCGCCGCCGCGCCGCCGCCGCGACTGGTGGCCGTCTCCAAGACTCAGCCGGAGAGCGCGCTCGAAGATATGCTGGCGACCGGACAGCGCCTGTTCGGCGAAAACAGGGTCCAGGAGGCGAAATCGCACTGGGAAGCGCGCCGCGAGCGCTTTCCGGACCTTGAGCTCCACCTGATCGGACCGCTGCAGTCCAACAAGGCCGAAGAGGCTGTCCGTCTTTGCGATGTGATCCAGACCCTCGACCGGCCCAAACTTGCCGACGCTCTGGCCGCCGCCATGGCGAAAACCGGCCGTCGGCCGCGCCTGATGATCCAGGTGAATACCGGCGAGGAACCGCAGAAGGCCGGCGTTTCGCCTGCCGATCTGCCCGCATTGCTGGACCATGCCCGAACAAGGGGTCTCGAAATCGAAGGTCTGATGTGCATCCCGCCCGTTGGGGAACCGGCAGGGCCGCATTTTGCCTTGCTCGCCAAACTCGCCCGCGCCCATGGGCTGGCCTCGCTTTCGATGGGCATGAGCGGCGATTGCGAGCTCGCCGCCCGCTACGGCGCTACGCATGTCCGTGTCGGGACGGCGCTGTTCGGGGAGCGCGCCTAGGCCCGGATTGTGATCCGTGATCCTCCGCCGAGGCGCCTCAGCACCGCGCGCAAATCCTCCCCGGCGAGCGCGATGCAGCCCTCGGTGGGCCTGAAATCCGGCCGCGCAATGTGCAGGAAGATCGCGCTGCCCATTCCGGCCAAGACCGGATCGTCATTGTAGCCCATTTCCACGATCAGGTCGTAGACCCTGTCTTCCCGCCAGAGACGCTCATGGCTCCCGCGGCAGGGGAGGGACAAACGGCGGTTGTAGGCCGGCTCCGCGGGGTCATCGCTCCACCCGTCTTCCCGCCTCAGGGCGATCACCGGAATGCCCGTTTCCGGCGCCGGTCCCCTGTCCGGGCGGTAGTAGACCCGCTGCGCGGGCCAAGCGCCGGCAGGCGAGCTGCCGTCGCCCTCCCGCTTGCCGGCGGCCGGTATCACGCCGCCTTTTCCGTGCACGCAGCGGAACAGCAGCCCCCCGCCTTCAAAACGCCCGTCTGCAAAGGCAGTGAAGTGGCTTGCCAGTTTCGGCTCCCGGGATTGTTATTGGCATCCGATGACGCCCCGAACTATGCAGCCGGGCAGGCTTCCCGCCTAGCGGCGTGTTGCCGGGCTCCTGAAGGCTTTCAAGGATTTTCGCGATGTCGGCCAAGAAACACATCCTGATCGTCGATGATGAACCGGACTTCCGCGATACGCTCGCCGAGCAGTTCGAGCTCAGCGAAGGCTTCCAGGTTACAAGCGCCGGAACCGGCGAGGTGGCTCTGACGCTCGCCGCCGCCCAGCGCGTGGACATTATCGTGCTGGATGTCGACATGCCCGGCATCAACGGCATCGAGACTTGCAAGCGGCTCCGCGCCGCCGGTATCCGCGCGCCGATCATCATGCTGACGGGCCGCGCCGGCGAGGCCGATACGGTTGCGGGCCTCGACGCCGGCGCAAATGATTATGTCGCCAAGCCCTTCACCTTCTCGGTCCTGCTTGCGCGGGTCCGCGCCCAGCTGCGCAGCTTCGAGCAGACCGAAGACGCAACCTTCGAGATCGGGCCCTACGAGTTCCGCCCCTCGACCAAGACGCTGCGAACGAAGGAAGGCAAACGGATCCGGCTGACCGAGAAGGATACCGAGATCCTGAAATACCTCTACCGCGCAGCGGGAAAGGCGGTCGCCCGCGAGACGCTGCTGTCGGAAGTCTGGGGCTACAACGCCGCCGTCACCACGCATACGCTGGAGACCCACATCTACCGCCTCCGCCAGAAGGTCGAGCCAGATCCCGGCAATGCGCGCCTGCTGATGACTGATCCGGGCGGGTACCGGCTGCAGGCCTAGGCCTTAATGTCAACGCTGATTGGTGCGTGGTCGGACGGTTTCCAGCCGCCGCGCCAGGCGAGGTGGACGCGGTAGCTGTCGACCTTGGTGTCGCCGAGCGCTTCCTTGTTCGCCCAGATATGATCCAGCCGCCGGCCCTTGTTGGCCGCCGCCCAGTCCGCTGCACGGTAGCTCCACCAGGTGTAGAGCTTCTGTTCCACCGGAACGGCAAGACGCGCGATATCCGAAAATCCGGCCACCTGACGCCCATCTTCCAGCCGCTCCGTCTCTGCGGGTGTATGCGAGACGATGCCGAGCAGCTGCTTGTGCGACCAGACGTCGTGTTCGTGCGGGGCAACGTTCAGATCGCCGACGAGAATGCGCGGCGCGCCCTTCTTCAGCTTCTTGTAGCCGGGGCCCATACGGTCGAGGAAATCCAGCTTGTGGGCGAACTTCTCGTTCAGCGAGGCGTCCGGAACATCACCGCCTGCCGGCAGGTAGATATTGTGGATCTCGAGTCCCGACCTAAGCCGTGCCGCAATCACGCGGGCGTGGTTCTCGCGGCAGAGGTCGGGGGTATCGACCTGCTCTATGGGCGTGCGCGAGGCAATCGCCACTCCGGCATGCCCGCCGCGCTGGCCGCGCAGGATCACGTGCGCGAACCCCATCTCCCTGAACGCCTTCAGCGGGAACTCCGCGTCCTGGCATTTCGTTTCCTGAAGGCAGATCACGTCCGGCTTCTCCGCCCGGACGAATCCGTCGATATTGGGCGCCCGCAGGCGCACTGAATTGATGTTCCAGCTGACGATCTTGAGGCGCTTGGGCATCGGGATTGAGTAGAGCGCCGCCCCGGAAAGAGAAACCCGGTTCTGGGGGAAAGCCGTGAAAAAGAATCCGCCCGGCGCTAAAGCGGTAGCGCGCCCGAACGCGGGGGGTTCGGGCGCGCCGGATGCTTTTTGAGGGCGTCTTTGATATGACCCTGGCAAGTTGCCATGGGTCTCGGCGGGTCGGAAGGTTCGCAGAGGGGGGTCAATGCTGCTCGGGGTTTCCTAGCCGTCGATAGTGGCAATAATGTCACTGGCGATCAGATTCGCAAGTTGATTGAAGTTAACTCCGCCGCGTGTCCCTTTGACCTCTTCAGCGGTTGTCGAGGTCCTTCAGGACGAACAGGCGCGGGTTGAGCTTCGCGCCGGTTTCAACGCCGCTGAGCAGCACCGACGTGCGCCCGCCATTCGCGTCCACTGTCCGCCAGCCGGTCAGCGCATTGTCCGATGTGTCCAGCACCATGGTCAAGGTGCCCTCCATCTCGCCGGTCTTGTCGCGCAGGGTGATGTTCGTCCGGTCGCCGGTCCGACGCACATCCACCACTTCGGCTTCCTTCTCGAAGTCCAGCGTGCTCGAAAGCAGGAGAGACAGCGGCGTCGAGGCCAGCGGTACGCGGTCGGTCGTCTCCAGTTCGGAATCCTGCAGCGCCACGGTCGTCCCGTCGCTGACCAGTACCAGCGGCACCGGATCGTCATAGTCGAACCGCACCTTGCCCGGGCGCGACATCGCGAACTGGCCTGTCGAATAGGAGCCATCTGGCGAATACTGCTCGAACTTGCCGCGCGCCGTTTTCACGGTGGCAAGCGCCTTGGCGGCCCCCTTCAGCAGCTTCGAACGCTCGGCGGCGCTCAGCGGCGCAGCGGCCGGGGCGGGGGCCGGGGCGGGGGCCGGGGCGGCGGGGCTGGCTGGCACCTGTTTCAGGCCCATCGTCAAGGGCGCGCCCATAATGAGGGCTGCAGCGCTGATGCTGGCGATCAAGTTCATCATGTGTCGGGTGTCCTTATGACCTTCAGCCGGGTTTACAGTTAGGAGCCTGAACCCGGCCTAAACAGGGCAGTTGGCTGGCGTTTATGCAATTACCCGGGACGATCCCGGCTCCGCCAGCCCATCCGGCTTGCAGATTTTCCGGTGGCATCCCATCTTGCGGCCTGAATAACACGTCTTTCGCAAGGGACACCCGACATGGCCACCGCAGGTCTGCAACACACATCGGACGGTACTGACCAGGGCTTCCTGGCCGATGTGGTCGAAGCCTCCATGACCCAGCCGGTCATCGTGGACTTCTGGGCCCCCTGGTGCGGTCCGTGCCGCACGCTCGGCCCGATCCTGGAGCGCATCGTCGAGGGCAAGAAAGGCGCGGTCAAGCTCGTCAAGATCAACACCGAAGAACATAATGCGTATGCCAGCCAGCTCGGCGTGCGCTCCATCCCCGCCGTCTACGCCTTCCACAAGGGACGCACTGTGGACGGCTTCATGGGCGCACTGCCGGAATCGCAGGTTTCGGCATTCATCGAGCGCCTCCTCGGCGGCACCGACAATGCTCAGGTGGTCGCCGAAGCGCTGGGCCAGGCCGAAGCCGCCAGCCAGGCCGGCGACATTGCGCTCGCTGCGGAAATCTATGCCGCCGTGATCCAGGAAGATCCCGAGAACACAACCGCGATTGCCGGCCTTGCCCGGTGTGACCTTGCGAACGGTGATACGGAACGCGCCCTCGCCACGCTCGAGATGGTGCCGCCGGCCAGGAAGAACGAAAGCGTCGTGAAAAGCGTTCGGCTCGCAATCGAGATGGCCGCCGAAGCGCCCGCGCCTACCGAGCTGGACGCCGCCCTTTCTGCCGTAAGCGCGAATCCCGGCGACCATGCCAAACGCTACGAACTTGCGGAACAGTTCGCTGCTGCAGGCCGCTACAAGGACGCCGCCGACCATCTCCTGATTATCCTCACGGCCAAACTGGGCTGGGAAGACGGCAAGGCGAAGACAAAATTGCTGCAGGTCTTCGAAGCTGCCGGGCCGGCCGATCCGGTCACGATCGAGGGCCGCCGGCGTCTTGCATCCCTGATGTTTGCCTGATCGGGCATTTGCCCCACCTTCTGTCCACACAAGCCGGAAGGGCAAAGCATGTCGCAGTACCGCAAGACCGCAGACCTGCCGGACACGCTGCCCGCGTTCCCGCTGCCCGGCGCGCTGGTTTTTCCGCGCTGGGAGTTGCCGCTCAACATCTTCGAGCCGCGCTACCTGAACATGTTCGACGACGCGATGCGCGGTCACCGGTTGATCGGGATGATCCAGTCAGTCGGCGGGACGCGCGAACGCCCCGAGATTGCCCGCGTCGGCTGCGCGGGGCGGATCAGCAGCTATAGCGAGACCGATGACGGCCGCTACCTGGTCACATTGACCGGCATCTGCCGCTTCGCCGTCAAGCGTGAGCTTGTTGTCACAACGCCCTACCGGCAGGTGACGGCCGACTGGGCACCATTCGCGGCCGATCTCCATCCCGCATCGGAGGAGGGCCTGCCAGACCGCAGCGACCTCATCCTCTCTTTGCGCACCTATGTCGCCGCGAATGGCCTGCAGGCGGACTGGAGCGCGGTCGAAGATGCGCCGATGGAAACCCTTGTCCACGCGCTGGCTGCCGGCTGCCCGTTCCCCGCGCCGGAAAAGCAGGCACTGCTGGAGGCCCTCAGCCTCGCCGACCGTGCCCGCACGCTGATCGCCCTGATGGCGATGAGCGCCAATGGCGGCGACCATGGCCCCGTGCAATAGGAGCCGTTATGAGCGATCCTGATGTCCCCGCCGGATTTGTGCCCAACAGCATCGATCCGCGCCTTCTCGAGCTGCTGATCTGCCCGGTCACCCGCCAGCCGCTGGTATATGATCGCGCCGCGGGTGAGCTGATTTCCGCCAAGGCGCGGCTCGCCTATCCGATCCGCGGCGGTATACCGATCATGCTGGAAGAAGAGGCCCGCGACATGGATGTGCTTCCGGATCCTTCCGGCGGCGGGGATCATACTCCGGAAGAGCCGGGGACGGGGAAGGGGTTATGACGGCCCCGGCCTGGCCCGCGCGCCTCACCTTCCACGCCGGCGCGCAGGAACTTGTCGCCGAATTCGATGACGGCAAGTCCGGCCGCGTTGCCTATAAGCGCCTGCGCGAAGAAAGTCCGTCGGCGGAAGTCCAGGGCCATGGCCGGGGACCGAAACCGCCGCAAGCCCCCGTGCCCGGCGACATCCGTGTGGTGAAGGCCGAGCCCGTCGGCCGGTATGCCCTGCGGCTCTTTTTCTCGGACGGTCACTCCAGCGGACTCTACACGTGGAACATCCTCCGCGCGCTGACGGTCGGGGACTGACGTCTAACGCATCAGACTCGGCAGATGGTCCTGATCCGCGCTCGCCTGCCGGGCCAAGGCGCGGCGAAGGGGGCCAATGCGGTTTGCCGCCGTCAAGGCCAGTCCGCGCAGCGGCTTGAGGAAAACATTATCGTTCGAGAAGGCCCGGTCTATCAGGTCCATCGCCATCGCGGTTGCGGCAGAATCGAAACGCCGCCAATCCTGATACTGAGCCAGCACCGGATCGCTCCCGGGATCAAGTCCGGTTTCGCGTGCTTCGGTCATCACATCCACCAGCGCGCCGACATCCTTGAAGCCAAGGTTCAGGCCCTGTCCGGCCAATGGATTGATCCGCCGCGCGGCGTCGCCCAGCAGCGCCGTCCGCGGGCCAACCATTTTTTCCGCAATCTGCATCACCAGCGGATAGGAGAGCGGCGGGCCATCAAGGCGCATGTCGCCCGCGAAGCCAGCAAAGCGGGCGTTCAGCTCCGCTTCGATCTGGTCCTTCGGAAGTTTCGCCAGGGCCTCCGCCGCGCCCGCCTTCATGTACCAGGCCAGGTTTGCACGGTCGCCCGGCAGCGGCAGGGTCGCGAACGGGCCCTCAGGCGTGAATAGCTGGCGGGCGATCCCGTGATGCGGCCGGCTCAGGGTGACATCCGCCGCAAAAACAGACTTCCCGTAACCGCGCCCTTCGGTCCGGATGCCGAGTGCATTGCGCACTGCCGAGTGAACGCCGTCACAAGCCGCCACCAGTCCAGCCCAGACGACGGTTCCGTCTTCCAGCGAAATCTCGGCCCCCGACGGGCCCGTCTTCATGCCCGAAAACCGGGCACCGCGCAGCCAGGTCAGACCCGGCGTACTGGCGGTCTGCCGATCGAGCGCCGTCTGGAGCGCGCCGGCGGGCACCATCTGGCCCAGCGGTTCTTCCCGGTTGTCCGGGTCAAGATCCCTGGCGGAAAAGGCGGCATGGGGCGCCCCGAACCAGTGGGTTCCGCCATCTTCGGCGTCGAGGCCGTTCAAAGGCGTCGTCTTTCCCGCCAGCTCCGCGCCAATTCCGGTAGCACACAGGAGCCTCCAGCTTCCGCGCACCACCGCGAAAGTCCTTGTATCTGCTGTATTTGCGCCAGTCGGAGGGCGGCCATCAATCAACGTGACGGTAAACCCCGCCTGCGCCGCAAGGACCGCCAGCGAAGTTCCAACAGGACCGGCGCCAACGACCGCAAGGCTGGCCGGGGGACGGGAGGCTGACCGCGTTTCCATCATGTGAAAGACGTAGTCATGCTGCACTGCGGCGTCCAGCGGTGGCACTGAATCGGGCGTTTGGCCGCAAGCGTGCACAAACTTTAACCAACGGGCACTCGAATCAGGTCTAGCTGACGCGTCCCGTGCGACTTTTTCGAGCAGCCGAAATCATATCGGCTCCGGGAGCGCGCGGGGGGTCCCCGCTCTGCAGGACCGAAACAGAGGAGGGGCCTATGGGCCGATTGACTGGACGTTTGATCCGCGGGGCGATGCTTGCCCCGCTATCTTTGCTCACAGCGGGTTTGGTGTGGGCACAGGAAGGGGCTCCATTGAGTCTCGAAGAGCGCTTGGCTGCGCTCGAAACGGCCACCGCGGTGCCCGCGTATGTCGACAACAGCTTCCTTTTCCTCATTGGCGGCCTCGTCGTGATGTTCATGGCGGCCGGATTCTGCATGCTCGAGGCTGGCCTCGTGCGGTCCAAGAATGCCGCCATGCAATCAATGAAGAACGTGTTGCTCTTTGCAGTGGCCGGTCTCCTGTTTTGGCTCACCGGTTACAATCTCGCCTATCCGGGCGAGGCCAGCATGTTCTCCGGCCTGTTGCCGACAAATCTTGCAATCTGGGCGCCGGGGCCGTTGGAGGAAGCCAATGGAGGGTATTCGTCCGGTTCTGACTGGTTCTTCCAGATGGTATTCGTGGCCACCGCTGCGTCGATCGTCTCCGGAACCGTGGCTGAACGCGTGAAGCTTCTTCCTTTCCTCATTTTCACGGTTGCCCTGACCGGCTTCATCTATCCGGTCGTGGTCTCGTGGGAGTGGGGCGGCGGGTACCTCGACTCGACGTGGGGCTTCTCGGATTTCGCGGGCTCCACCCTTGTTCATTCGGTTGGCGGTTGGGCAGCGCTCACCGGCGCACTGATCATAGGTCCGCGACTGGGCAAGTACTCTGGCAAGACGGTCAATCCGATGCCTGGCTCGAACATTCCCCTCGCGGCCCTTGGCACCCTGATCCTCTGGCTCGGCTGGTTCGGTTTCAACGGCGCCTCGCAGCTCGCTGCCGGCACCATCACCGACATCAATTCGGTCTCGATCATCTTTGTGAACACCAACATGGCGGCAGTCGGCGGAACGCTTGCAGCAGCCATCACAACGGCGGTTCTCTACAAGGGCAAGATCGATGCAACGATGGTGTTCAACGGTGTCATCGGCGGCCTCGTTTCGATCACGGCTGAACCCCTTGCGCCAACGATCGGCCAGGCGGTTATGATTGGTGCCGTCGGTGGTGTGCTCGTCGTCCTCGCCGTCCGCGCACTCGACATGCTCAAGATCGACGATGTTGTCGGCGCCATCCCTGCCCACCTTGTGTGCGGCATCTGGGGCACGATGATCGTCCCGTTCTCGAACAGCGGTGCAACTTACGCCGGACAGGGCGTGGGCGTGGTGCTTACCGGCGTCTTCGTGGTTGTCGCTTCCGCGATCGTCTGGCTGCTGCTCAAGTTCACGCTCGGGGTGCGAGCAAGCGAAGAAGACGAACTGGCGGGCATGGACCGCACCGAAGTAGGGCTCGAGGCCTATCCGGAATTCTCAAGCCGCTAGGGCTTAAGATCTTCGATCATAACCTGGGCGCCCCGGCAGAGAAATCAGCCGGGGCGTTCTGCATTTTCTAATCGAAGTTTAAGCACCCCGGAGTCCGGCGGCTTCCAGCAGTTTCAGGTATTGCGGGGCGAAATACCTGCGAATTCCACAGGCTGCGTTTGCGGCATGTTAAGCCTAACAGGCGAAACCTGATGCTTCGTCCCCGCCACTAACGGAGCACCCGCCTCATGAAAGACACTGCCATCCGGGACGAGGAACTGCGCACGGTAAGCGACCCGGTTTGGCGGATACTGACCGGTGCTGCCGCGTTCGGGGCAGGGGTTTTCGTCTGCGGCAGCGTCGGATCCTACCTGCCATCCGATCCGAGCTGGAACGCCGCAACCGGCGCCGCCGTGCAGAACCTCTTCGGCTCGGCAGGCGCCGTCTTTTCCGACCTTGCGCGCCAGTTGCTGGGCTGGTCCGGCTGGATCGCCGGCCTCGCGCTGATGATTGGCGGCGCCATGCGCGCGGTTCTTGTCGGCAAGCCTCGCATCCGCCGCTGGGCTTATGGCGCGGTTGCAGTGCCTTTGTCTGCGGCCGCGTTTGCCGCCTGGCCCGTACCTGAAACCTGGCCCCTCAGCGCCGGCCTCGGCGGCATGTTCGGTGACGGCGTGTTCAACCTCGCCGTCCTGCCATTCCGGGCCTTGATGCTGCCCGCGCCCGAAAGCTGGGCCGGCTTCCTGCTCGGCGGCGCGGCTCTCTGGGCCGGCCTTTCCGCGCTCGGCTTCCAGCGCCGCGACGCGAAACTCCTCTCCGAAACCGCAGCCCGCTCCGGCAAGACGGCAGTCACCGGCGCGGCCGGCCTTGGCGGCTTCCTGATCCGGATCGGCCATTCGCTTTCCGCCCGCCAGCCGGTGCGCATGGGCCAGAATGACGTGCCGGCTTCCGGCGACCGTACCCTGATCATCAAGCATGACGACGATTACGTGCCGAGCTCGCGCTACCTGCCGCCGGACAATGACGTCGATGAAGACGATAGCCGCTACGGCGCCTCCGCCTGGGACGAGGACGAAGACGGCGAAGAGACCGAAGCGGCGCCCCCGCCGCCAGGTCTGCGGTTTGCCGTGCCGCGCCAGACGCCGAAAACCACCAACGCCCCCAAGGTCGCTGCGCCGACCCGCCGTCGCACCTCGACGCGCCTACCATCGCTTGACCTGCTGCAGGTCCCTGAAGAGCGCCGTGAAACCTTCGATGAGGACGCTCTGCTTGCCAAGGCCGAGCGCCTCTCCGCCGTCTTGAAGGAGTTCGGCATCCAGGGCCGCATCAAGGAAGTGCGCCCCGGCCCGGTGATCACCCTGTTCGAGATGGAGCCCGCCCCCGGCGTAAAATCCTCGCGCGTCATTACGCTGGCCGATGACATCGCCCGCTCGATGAGCGCCGTCTCCGCCCGCGTCGCAGTCGTGCCCGGCAAGAACGCGATCGGTATCGAGCTGCCGAACGACGAGCGCGAGAAGGTCTTCCTGCGCTCGATCCTCCAGTCCGAGGCCTATGTGAATTCGCGCGCGTCGCTGCCCGTCGCTCTCGGCGAAGACATCGGCGGCCAGCCGACGGTCGTGGACCTCGCCCGCATGCCCCACCTGCTCGTTGCCGGCACCACCGGTTCGGGCAAGTCGGTCGGCGTCAACGCGATGATCCTGTCACTGCTCTACCGCCACACACCGGAACAGGTCCGCCTGATCCTGATCGACCCCAAGAAACTCGAATTCACCGTCTATGAAGGTATTCCGCACCTGCTGGCCCCGGTCATCACCAAGGCGCCGGAGGCCGTCAACGCGCTCAAGTGGGCCGTCCGTGAAATGGAGAACCGCTACGAGCTTATGTCCAAGGCAGGCGTGCGCAACCTCGCGGGCTTCAACGAGAAAGCCTCGAAATACCGCGCCGCCGGCGAGCCGCTGGTGCGCAAGGTCCAGACCGGTCTCGACGAACGCGGCAAGCCGATGTTCGAAACGGAGATGCTGCCGCTCGACCATATCCCGCAGATCGTCGTCGTGATCGACGAAATGTCGGACCTGATGGTCGTCGCCGGCAAGGAAATCGAGGGCTGCCTTCTGCGGCTCGCCCAGATGGCGCGCGCTGCCGGAATCCACCTGATCACAGCCACGCAGCGTCCGTCCGTGGACGTCATCACCGGCACGATCAAGGCCAACTTCCCGACCCGCATCTCCTACATGGTCACCAACAAGGTCGACAGCCGCACCATCCTCAACGAGCAGGGCGCCGAACAGCTGCTCGGCAACGGCGACCTTCTCCACCAGGAACCCGGCAAGAAAACCCAGCGCCTCCACGGCCCCTTCGTCTCCGACGAGGAAGTCTGCTCGGTCGCCGACTGGCTGCGCGAGCAGGGAGAGCCGGATTATGTCATGGACATCGTCGAGGCCAAGGATGACGGCTCTTCGGGCTCTCCGGTGATGGACGCCATGCTCGGCATGGGTGAGGGCGGCAGCGGCGGCGAGGACGACGATTCCCTGTTCGCCGAAGCGGTCTCGGTCGTGATCCGCGACCAGCGCGCCTCCACCTCCTATCTCCAGCGCCGCCTCAAGGTCGGCTACAACAAGGCCGCCGGTCTGATCGACCGCCTCGAGGAAGAGGGCGTCATCTCCGCCCCCAACCACGCCGGCAAACGCGAAGTCCTCACCAAGGCGAAGGCTGCCTAGCAGCGCCGCGCAACGAGCTTTGGTGGGAAACAAAGGCAAAGGCTCCCGACCTCCCAAAGATGGAGGCGGGAGTCTGATCGTTTGTAAGCGGAAGGCTCTGCGCCCGGGGCCGGCTCACCCCATCGGATACAGAATATCCTTCGACACCGCGTCACATGCTTTCATCACCTCCGGCGAAAGCTCAAGGTCCGCCGCCGCCAGGATATCCGCTAGCTGATCAAACTTCGACACGCCGACAATTGTCGAGGCCACGAAATCATGCTGCTTCGACCAGGCCGTCGCGAGGGTCACCACGCTGATGCCGGCGTCCGCCGCAATCTTCATGTAACGCTCGGTCGCCGCCAGCGATTTCTCGTTGACGAAGCGCTTGGCCATCGTCGCCTGACGGCCGCCCAGCTTCAGATAAGAGGAGAACCGCGCACCATCCGGCGTTGCCCCGCCATTATACTTGCCAGAGAGCACCCCGCCGCCGATCGGGGAATAGGGGATCAGGCTGACGCCTTCTTCCTTGCATACCTTGGAGAGCGCGTCCTCGAACCGCCGGTTGTTCAGCGAGAAATTGTTCTGGATCGTCTGGTATCGCACCGTGCCGAGCCGCTCCGAGGTGGCGATCGATTTCATCAGGCCCCAGGCATCCTCGTTCGAGCAGCCGACGATACGAACGATCCCCTCGCGCACCAGTTCGTCCAGCGTGTCCATCGTCTCGTCATAGGCGGTGCCGTGGTCCGGCCAGTGGGTCTGGTAGAGGTCGATATAATCCGTTTGCAGACGGTCAAGGCTCGCCTCGATTGCGCGGCGGATATTGTGCCGGTCGAGCGCTGTCATGCCGGCGCGCTGCGAACCCTTGATCCAGCCGTGCGACGGCCCGCACACCTTGGTGGCGAGGATGATCGAGTCGCGGTCCTTGGTCTGCATCCAGCGCCCGAAGATCTCCTCCGTCCGGCCCGCCCACTTGGCGTCCGGCGGCACGGGGTAATTCTCGGCGGTGTCATAGAAGTTGATGCCCGCCTCATAGCTTGCATCAAGGATGCGGAAGGCTTCGGCTTCATCGGTCTGCGCCCCGAAGGTCATGGTGCCCATGCAGATGTCGGAGACGAAGATCGGGCTCTTGCCCAGGCGGCGCTGTTTCATTGTGTCATCCCTTTGAGTTCGCCGCAGAGCCTAACGCCAAGCGCGCATTGCGCCAGTGGTCAGCCGGGCGATCTTTCACCTGCCGTAAGGCAACCTGCCGCTTCCAGGATGTCCAGCGCCGGTTTCAGCCCCGCCTCATACCGCTTCCACCGGCCGAGCGCGGTCGTGTACAGCGGCTCGCGCACCTGCGCCGAACTGGCGGTCGCCACCGGCGCCGCATTCTCGTGGAAGGCCAGGCATTGTTCCTCGAACGGCAGGCCGCAGAAATCCAGCAGCCGCCGCGCCTCAGTTTCAAGGTCCGCCACGACCCGTTCATAGTGCACCACGGTGAACCGCTCCGGCGGCAGGACCGCTTCGAAATGCCGGACCATCCGGTCGAACTGAACGAAGTACCGCGCCGTGTCTTCCAGCGTGTATGCATAGTTGTAATAGGAAAAGCTCGTCGCAAACATCTGCCGGTAGTTCGAAAGCACCGTATCCGCCGGGTGCCGCCTGAGGCAGATCACCCGCGCTTCCGGCAGCGCCGCGAGGATCACCGGGGCCAGCAGGATGTTCAGCGGCATCTTGTCGGTGAACCGCCCGGTCAACCCCAGCGAGTCCCGCACGCTCAGCATGTAGCGCTCGCCGAGCTGCGTCAGGTCGGACCCTGCCGACGCGTCGAGAGTCTCGGGATCAAGCACCAGGTTCGACTTCGTCTGCGTCAACCGTTTGAGGCAGAGTGCTAAGTCCGTCAGCTCCCCCGCAGACGTCAACGCGCTATGGCTGGACAGGATCCGGTCCACCAGCGTGGTTCCGGTGCGCGGCATGCCGCAGATAAACACCGGCGCGCCCCCCGCCGCGCTCGTCCGCCCCCGGAGCGTTCCGGCCGCACGGATCGCGGCATCAAACAGCGCAGCGTCGGCCCCGGCATCATGCGAGAGGTGCGCCCGCTTGCCGGCCTTCGCCCGCGCAAGCCAATGCAGCGCAGCATCGGGCGCCTTCAGGTCCTCATGCGCCTTCGCCAGCGCATGCCCTGTCCGCAGCGCCGCGTCCGGATCGTCCGCATGCGCCGCAAACAACTTCTCCAGCGCCGCAATCTCGTTGCGCTCCCCCGTCTGCCGCGTGATCTGCACGATCGCCGGCAGGCCGCGCGTGTCATCGGGGTCAGCGGCCGCGCAGGCCCGGTAGGCCGCCCGCGCGCCGCCCATCTCTCCGGCAAACTGCAGCGCCGCGCCGTAATTGTACTGATAATTCGCGTTGCCCGGGTCGCCGGCCGTCGCGCGCGCATAGAAGGGCAGGGCCTCGCCGTGCAGACCCGCGCGGCTCAGCACCACGCCGATCGTATCCAGCGTGAACGCGTCCCCTGGAAGCAAGGCGCCCGACAGGCGCGCAGCCTCTATGGCCTCCGCCCGGCGCGACAGAGCGATCAGGCACCGTGCCCGCTGGGCATGGGCACCGGCATGGCCAGGCGCCCGCTCGATGGCCGCGCGGAACAACTCTTCGGCCCGGGCGAAATTGGCGTGGTCACTGGTCAGCAGGCCCAGCAGGTAGAACGCCTCGGCATTGCCGGGCTCAGTCTTCAGCACGTCGACGCAGAGCGCATGCGCCTCCCGGTAGGCCCTCTGCGACAGCAGGCGCGCCGCATCCGCCAGCCGGGGATCGCTGGGCCCGGTAAGTGATGAAAAATTAGGCACAGCGTCTCCGTAACGTGCACTGGCACGCGCAATCTGTGCTCTTTTTGCTGCATTTGAGCCAAAATTGGAAGCAATCGCCTTGGCCCGGCTTGCGCGCGTTTCACCTCGCAAACTTACTGACCAGCAGAGGGGCGGCCTTAAAAATCCGCAAGCAAGGAAAAACTCATGTCCCGCAAACATCTTTTACTGACCGCGAGCGTCGCCGTGCTCGCCTCCAGCTTCGCGCTGACTGCCGCTGCCCAGGAACCGGCCCCGGAGGCCGACTCCGAACTGCGCGTCACCGCAGTCACCGTTACGGCCACCCGCCGCGCCGAGAGCGTCCAGGACGTGCCGCTCAACATCGCCGCCATCGGCGGTGAACAGATCGAGGAGCAGGGCTTCGACGAACTCGCCGATGTGCTCGCCTACGTGCCCGGCATCAACGTCATCGACCGCGGCGGCCGGCAGGGTAACCCGATCATCGTGCGCGGCCTGAACGCAGACGGTCTCGGCTCCGGCGACGGCAACAATGACGGCGGCGGCACCGTCGCCACCTATATCGGCGAGGTTCCGCTCTTCGTCGATCTCAAGCTGAATGATCTTGAGCGCGTCGAAGTGCTGCTCGGCCCCCAGGGCACGCTTTATGGTGCAGGCACGCTCGGCGGCGCGATCCGCTATATCCCCAAGAAGCCGGACTTCGGCGGCGACACGCTCGACGTGCGTACTGAGATTTCGCAATACGCCGAGGCTGACGAAATTTCCTATGACACGGGCCTGACCTTCAACAAGACGCTGGCGCCGAACTTCGCCGTACGCGGCTCGATCGATTTCGAGAAGGATTCCGGTTTCATCGACTACCCGTTCGTGGTGCGTGAGATCGGCGTATCTGATCCGGACCCGGACTTTACCGATCCGTCCGACGTCGCCGCCAACCTGCGCCGTGTAACCGATGCCGATGGCGAGGACGTGCTTTCCGCCCGGATCGCCGCCCGCTGGGCGCCGCTCGACTGGCTCGACGGCACGCTGACTTACTATGTGCAGTAATCCGACATCGAAGGCCGCCGCGGCTCGTCCGCCCGGTCAACTGTCCCTGCCGGAGAATATGAACTCGCCAAGCGCGTCGAAGAGCCGAACGAGATCACCAACCAGCTGCTCGCCCTGGAAGTGGTTGCCGACCTCGGCTTTGCCGAACTCACCTCCGCGACCGGCTATTCCAAGTTCGGCGACCTCGGCCAGCGCGACCAGACCGATCTCCTGATCACGCTGGAATACAGCTATGAAGCGTTCCCGACGTTTACGGCCTTCACCCGTGAAAAGGGCAAGCAGGACCGGATCAATCAGGAGTTCCGCCTCGTCTCGACAACCGACGGCCCGCTCAACTGGATTGCCGGCGTTTTCTACAACCAGTTCGAAAGCGCAGGCTATTCGGCAGAATACACGCCGGGCTACGCCGCGTTCGCCGGCTTCGACCGCGCGGATGATCTCGAATACTATTCGCAAGGCTATTCCAAGCTGGAGGAGTCAGCCTTCTTCGGCGAGATCGGCTACGATCTTACAGACAAATGGACAGTCACCGTCGGCGGACGTTACTACCAATATGAATTGGAATCCCTGAGCGACGTTGACTTCCCTCTGTTCGACCCGGATTTCCAGACAGTCGGTGTCAGCTCCCTGCAATCCAGCCTTGAGGCGGATTTCGCCGCCGGCAGTCCGAACGGAACCGAGCAGACCGGCCAGTCGGACGAAGGCACACTGTTCAAGTTCAATACGTCCTATCAGTTCACGAACGATATCCTCGGCTATCTGACGGTCTCCGAAGGTTACAGGATCGGGAACGCAAACGGGGTGGCGGAATGCCCGGCGTTTGATCCGCTCGCGCCGAACGTACAGGGCGCCTGCGCTCTGGCGCCAGGTCAGCAGTTCGGTCCGAACCCCGGCGATGTATCGACCCGCGATGAACGCCAGTACCTCCCGGATACGACGACCAACTACGAAGTCGGTTTCAAGACCACCCTCGCCGATGGCCGGATCACGCTCAACGGCGCCGCCTATCTAATCGAGTGGACGGATCCGCAGCTGACGTCGGCCACGATAAACGCCTCGATCCCGATCACGGTCAACGCCGACGGGGCTGAGTCCAAGGGCATCGAGTTCAATGGCCAATGGCTGATCTCTGAGGCGCTCTCGCTGCGCGGCAGCTACAGCCACTCCGAAGCGTCACTGACGGCGCTTGCGCCGGGTCTCGTCGGCACGATCAACCCGCCCGGTTTCGGCGCCGTCCTGCTCGACGGCCAGGACGGGGACCGCCTGCCAGGCTCGCCGGAAGATCAGTTCTCCGTGTTCGGAACATATGTGCATCAGCTGACCGCCGACCGCACGCTGACCTTCAATGGCGGCTATGCCTGGCAGGGCGATGTGCTGTCGCGCACCGGTGATCGCGGCGGCGGTCTGACGCTCGATGCCTACGGCGTCGCCAACGTGTCGGCCGTTTATGACACCGGCCCCTGGTCGGCCTCGCTGTTCATCAACAACCTGTTTGACGAATATTATGAAACGGGTGTCGTGTCTTCGCCGCTGTTCAACCAGGTGCTGACCGACGACAATGGCGGCCCGGTCAACACACGCAGCTACTTCACCTTTGTCGGAGCCCCGCGCGTCATCGGCGCCCGGTTCAATTACAGCTTCGACTGATCTTGTCTGAGCAGGCCGGGTGAGAGCCCGGCCTGACGGGGCACCGGGGGGTGTCAGACCGGAAAAGGCCGTCCGAAAGGGCGGCCTTTTTTGTTGGAGCGCGAAACCAAACAAAGACCCTCACCTCCCACCGCTTTTGGCGGTGGGTCCCTCCTCTCCCATTTTATGGGAGAGGGGTTAAGTCGGACTCATGGCGGCGAGGTGAAAACCCCTCTCCCGCATCGCGGGAGAGGAGGGGCCCATTGCTCAGCAATGGGAGGTGAGGGCCTTACTCCCCCAGCCCATCAAAGAACACCGCGCCGTCCTTCATCACGAAGTCGACATCCTCCAGCTCCCGAACGTCCGCCAGCGGATCACCGGTCACGGCGATGATGTCGGCGCGCTTGCCGGCGGTGAGGCTGCCGATCTCGCCGGCGAGACCGAAAAGTTCAGCGTTGCCGATCGTGGCAGCGCGGATCGCTTCGGCCGGGCTCATACCCCATTTGACCATGAACGCGAACTGGCGGGCGTTGTAGCCATGGGTATAAACGCCGGCATCGGTGCCGAAGGCGATCTTCGCGCCGGCTTTGACGGCGGCCTGGAAGCGCTCGCGCTGGGCCTGGCCGACGATCTTTTCCTTCTCCAGCGATTCCGGAAGGATGCCGGCGGCTTCGCCCTCTCCGAGGATGAAGTCCGACACGTAGATGTCCATCGACAGGAAAATGCCCTTCTTGATCGCGGCCTTGATGCTCTCATCGGTGATCAGGCTGGAATGCTCGACCGAATCGACGCCCGCCTCGATGGCGGTCGCAATGCCCTTGGCGCCGTGGGCGTGGACAGCGACTTTCATGCCCAGCTCGTGCGCCTCGTCGACGATGGCTTTCATTTCCTCAAGCGTGAATTGCTGCGCGCCGATGGTCGTCCCCTTTGAGAGCACGCCGCCGGTGCCGCAGAACTTGATCACCTCGGCGCCGTACTTCTTGTTCTCGCGCACCTTCTGGCGCACCGCCCACGGTCCATCCGCGACGCCGCCGCCGATGGCATGATCTTCGTAAGGCAGGAGGTTAGAGTCGCAATGCCCGCCGGTGATGCCGATGGACTGGCCCGCCGGGATGATCCGGGGCCCGGGGACTTCGCCGCTGTCGATGGCATCCTTCAGGTCAACGTCCGTGAAGGCTGGCGCGCCAAGATTGCGCACCGTGGTGAAGCCGGCGCGCAGGGTCTTCTCGGCATTGGCGACACCCGAGATGGCCGAGCGCGAAGTCGAGACGGCAAGCCGGCGATAGCCGTGCAGGTCAGAGCGGCCGGTCAGGTGGACATGGGAATCCGAAAGGCCGGGGAGGAGATAGGCGCCTTTCATTTCGATCCGTGCGGCGCCGGACGCGCCCAGGGTGCCGGCCCGGCCAACCGCCTTGATGCGCCCGTCCTCGACCAGGATGTCATGATCCTTCATCACCGTGCCGCGCTCGACATCGATGACATGGCCGCCGGAAAGAAGGGTCGTCTCGGCCGAGGCGGCGGCGCTGAGGGCAAGGAGGCTGGCGGCAGTCAGGAGGGCGCGAAGCATGGGGCGGTTCCGGGGGTCTGGTTACCCGTCAGACCTAGCGCCCGGCAGAGGTGTTGGCCAGTCAAATGGAGGGCGCAAAATCCGGGTGGCGCGGGTTTGGGCAGCGGCCTATAGGTCCCGCGCATGAACGCCGCCCTCCGCCTTGGATTTCCTGCCGCCCTGCTCGCTTACCTGATCTGGGGCAGCCTGCCGCTGTACATTCGGGCGATGAGCCATGTCAGCCCGTTCGAGTTGCTCGCGCACCGGATCATCTGGTCGGTCCCCACGGCGATCCTGTTGATTGCGCTCGCGGCCAACTGGCGCGACGTCAAGGCGGCCTTTACGGGGCCCAACCTGAAATGGCTGGCGCTTTCCAGCGTTCTGATCGGGGCCAACTGGGCGATCTATATCTGGGCGGTGAATGCCGGCCGGGCGATGGAGGCCTCGCTCGGCTATTACATCAACCCGCTGGTCAATGTGTTGATCGGCATGCTGATCTTTTCGGAGACGTTACGGACCGCCCAATGGGTCGCCGTCGCCATCGCTGCGGTTGGCGTGGTGATCATGGCGTTCGCCTTCGGGCATGTGCCCTGGGTGGCGCTGGCCCTGTGCACCACGTTCGCCTGCTACGGCGTCATCCGCAAGCAGGTGGTCATCGACAGCCGGGCGGGATTCCTGGTCGAGGTCCTTCTGCTCGCGCCGCTCGCCCTCGGCTGGCTGGTCTGGTTCGCGACGACGCAAGTGCCTGGCCGCTGGATGGGGGAGGGCGGCTGGGATATCGCGCTGCTGATCGCGGCCGGTCCGATCACGGCGGTGCCGCTGATCCTGTTCGCGCTGGCGGCCAAGCGCCTGAAGCTCTCCACCATCGGCATGATGCAGTACATTGGCCCGACGCTGCAGTTCCTGATCGCGCTGTTCGTCTTCAAGGAAGCGTTCAACATGACCCATGCTGTCGCGTTCGGCTTCATCTGGACAGCGCTCGTGATCTTCACCGCCGACAGCCTGATGGGCGACGCCAAGGCGCGGCGTCTGGCGCGGGCGGCCACCCCGGCCTGAGGCACAAAAAAAGCGGCGGAGCCCGAAAGCGCCGCCGCTAAGTCTGTCACATGCTGATGAGAGCAATGTCTGGTCCGCCAGAAGAAATGCAATGTGCGTGCCAAATGTGGGCTCAGCCGCGGGGCGGCGTGAAGGCAAGCCAGGCGGCAATAGCAATCAGCAGGCCCGCGAAAGTTAACCGCGCGGCGAGCGAGGTTCGCCAGGTATCGAGCCGCGCGCCGAGCCGGGCGGCGAGCAGCACGATGACGACATGCACGAGCGTCGCGACCGAGAGGTGGATCGACCCGAGCAGCAGGCTCTGCTGCCAGACCGGCAGGGCGCTGGAAGGGTCCACGAACTGGTTGATCAGCAGCACATAGAACGCCAGCGCCTTGGGGTTCAGCACGTTGGCGATCAGGCCGCGCCGGAAGCCGCGCCCCTGTCCGCCGGCGGCGAGGGCGACCGAGCCGGTGTCTGACCAGGCCTCCCAGGCGAGGTAAAGCATGAAGGCGATGCCGGCCCAGTGAAGGCCGGTGTGAACGCTCGGCACACTGACGATCAGCGCGGTGAGGCCGGTGACAGCTGCGGCGAGCTGCAGGGAGAGGCCGGTGAAAATTCCGGCGACCGCGCCGAAAGCGGGGCGCTTGCCTTCGCGGATCGTCAGCGCCGCCAGCCAACCCATGTTCGGGCCCGGCGTCAGTTCGATCACCGCGACCGCAAACAGGAAAGCAAGCCAGTCAAAGCCGTCGGGCATCGAGTCAGAGGCACCCCGCAACCGCTTCGACCAGGCTGACGGCGCGCGGGTCGCCGACCAGCGTACTGTGCTGGCGGTTCATGACGTACGCGCAGGTCAAGCCGCGCGACGGGGAGGCGAGGGCGAGCGAGCCGCCCCAGCCGGAATGGCCAAAGCCTTCCTCGAACGGGCCAAGCGTCTTGTAGGCGTTGGACATGATGCCCGCGCCGAAGCGGGTATCCTCTGGCAGCACGAGATCCGGGCCATCGGCGCGGGTTTCGGTCAGCGCGGCAAAAGTCTCCGGACGCATCAGGCGCTTGCCGCCCACCGCGCCGCGGGTGGCATAGGCATGGTAAAGGGAGGCGACGCCCAGCGCGGTGCCATGTCCGTTGGCGGACGGAATTTCGATTGCGCTCCACGCAGCGTCGCCCCGGTCCGGCGCGGCCCAACGGGTGCCGAAGGCGGCGCGGCGCTCCGGCGTCAGCGCGCCGAGGTCGGCGAAGGACTTCGGGCGTAGCAGTTCGGCTATGCGGCTCTGCTCGCTGGCGGGCGTGCCGATCTGGAAGTCGATGCTCAGCGGCGCGCAGATCTCTTCGCGCAGGATCGTGCCAAGGGTGCGGCCCGTGATACGGGCGACGATCTCGCCCACCAGATAGCCCCAGGTCAGCGGGTGATAGCCATGCGCCGTGCCGGGCGGCCACATGGGCGCAAGCTGTGCGAGCGCAGCGGCGCAGGCGGGCGGGTCAAGCCAGAGGGCGGGGTCGATCTCGTCAATGAACCCCGGCAGGCCTGCCTGGTGGCTCGCGACTTCGCCAATGGTGATCGCCTCTTTTCCGTCCGCAGCAAATTCAGGCCAGACTTCGGCCACGGGCGTTTCGTATCCCGCTGGAAGCGCTTCGGTGGCCATCGCGAGGATCAGCGCCGCGATGCCTTTGGTCGTCGAATAGACCGGCACGATCGTGCCTGCGTCCCAGGGTTTCGTGCCCGCCCGGTCGGCCCAGCCGCCCAGCAGGTCGATGATCACTTCGCCGTCCAGCAGCACCGCAAAGCCGGCGCCCTGTTCCCCGCCCTTCGCAAAGTTCTCGGCGAAGGCGTCCTGCACCGGCTCGAAGCCGGGCGCGACAAAGCCGGTGATCGGAAAGAGGGCGGTGTCAGCCATCGAAGCGTTTCTCCATGTGGAAGCGGTGGAAGGTCTCGGCGCCGACGGCCACCGTTTCCGGTGCGATGACGGTAAAACCCATGGTCTCGAAAGGCGACTTCGCATGCAGGCTCGCATGGGTCCAGAGCCGGGTAAGGCCGCGCTGCATGGCTTCGGCCTCGAGCGCCGCGTAGAGGCGCCGGAACAGGCCGCGTCCCTGCGCCTCGGCGAGGATGAAGGCGAGGTCGACATAACCGTCCGGCGTCAGTGTCAGGAAGCCGACCGGGCGGCCGTCCGTTTCGGCGAGCCAGACAGCCTGCACACCCAGATGCGCGGCCCAGGCCCCGCCAGCGCGCGGAGCCGGTGACCAGGCGGCGCGCTGCGCGGGCGTGTACCGACCCGCGCCCTCCTGGACCGCAGCATGGAGCACTTCGCCCAGCGCATCAAAATCGCCGGGGTTCGCCCGCCTGATCTGGACATCACGCGTCATGCGGGGCATCGCTCCCTTCAAAACCAGCGCCAACCTAAGGGGTAACCCGCTCATGTCCACCGCCCACCGCCCGCGTCGTTCCTGCCTCTACATGCCGGGCGCCAATGCCCGCGCGCTCGAGAAGGCCCGCGAGATTCCTGCCGATACGCTGATCCTCGATCTTGAAGACGCGGTGGCCCCGGACATGAAGGGCGAGGCGCGCGCCGCGATTGCGGCCGCGCTCGCAGCGGGCGGGTACGGCCCGCGCGAACTGGTCGCGCGGATGAACGGGCTCGATACCGAATGGGGGCACGCGGATCTCGACATGGCAGTGGCCTCCGGCGCGCACGCCGTGCTGGCGCCGAAGGTGACCGGTGCCCGCGATATCGAGCGGCTGGACGCGGCGCTGTCCAAGGCCGGGGCGGGGCAGGGCTTTGCCCTCTGGGTGATGATCGAGATGCCGCTGGCGATCCTCAACATCAAGGAGATCGCGGCGGCGAAGATCGGCACGCGTCTCACGACCTTCGTGATGGGCACGAATGACCTTGCAAAAGAATACCGTGCCCGGATGACCGCCGACCGGCTCGCCTTCCAGACCGCGCTGCAGCTCTCGGTGGCGGCCGCGCGCGCCTACGGGATAACGGCCATCGACGGCGTCTATAATGACATCAAGAACGAGGACGGGTTCCGCGCCGAATGCGAACAGGGCCGCGATCTTGGCTTTGACGGCAAGACGCTGATCCACCCCTCGCAGGTGGACGAGGCCAACCGTATTTTCGCGCCGTCCCGCCATGACGTGGAGCAGGCCCAGGCCGTGATCGAGGCCTTCGCGGACCCGGCGAATGCGGGAAAGGGCGTGCTCAAGGTCAACGGCAAGATGACCGAGCTGCTGCATCTGGACGAAGCACGGCGGACGGTAGCGATGGATGAGGCGATCCGGGCTTTGGGTTAGGGGGCCAAGCCCTTCACCTCCCATCGCTTTGCGATGGGCCCCTCCTCTCCCGCGAGCGGGAGAGGGGTTTTCACCTCGCCGCCACAAACGCCACTTCACCCCTCTCCCTCCGGGAGAGGAGGGGCCCGCGACCGAAGGGCGTGGGAGGTGAGGGGCTTCCTTTCGGACGCAAGACTCGACACCGCACCGCTCGCCCCTAACTCCCAATCAAGCAAACAACGGAGCGCCTCATGACCTATATCCTCATCCACAATCCCGGCTGCGGCTCGTCCAAGAAGGGGCTGGAGCTGCTGGAGGCGAACGGGGTGACGCCGCAGGTGCGCAAGTACATGGCGGCAGCGGAACGGCTGAGCGTCGACGAGTTGAAGGACATCGCCAAGAAGATGGGCGGGGTATCGCCGCGCGAGTTCCTGCGCGAGGCGGATGCCAAGACGGCGGGGCTGGCGGAGACGGCAAGCGATGACAAGGTTTATGCCGCCATGGCGGAGAACCCGAAGCTGATCCAGCGCCCCATCGGCATCAACGGCAAGAAGGCTGTGCTCGGCCGGCCGAACGCGAAGCTGCTGGACATCGTCTAAGTCCGCGCAATTTTGTCGCAGCGGCGGCCTGCGGCGGGCAGATCGATCAAATTTCACTGATCGGATTCGCCAAATTTCAGCGCGGGCGTGGCACTCTCGCCGGATGTTGATCCTCGCGCTTGTCTTTGCCGGCCTCCTGCTTGCTTTTGCGGCCTTCACGGCTTTCGGGCTGCCCTACATGCTGATGGGGGTGCGAGCGTTCGAGGAAATTGGCGAGCGCCGGGACGTGCAGGCGATGGCGGGCGTGCTCGCCGGGGCGGCGGCCCTGATCGCGGCGCTGCCCTTTGTCGCTCCCGCCTTGATTTCGGCAGGGCCTCAGGTGCAGGTGTTCGCCGAGACCGTGCTGGGCGCGGCGTCCCCGTTCCGGAGCTGACGCGCGTTTCCCGGCAACCAAGGAGACGGACGTGGCAGGCGCAGCGACCATTCAGAAAACCGGGGTGTCAAAGTCGAATCCCGGCAATTTCTTCGAGGATTTCAAGCCCGGCGACACGCTGGTGCATGCGACGCCGCAGACGGTGACCGAGGGCGACCTCGCGCTTTACCGCGCCCTCAACGGCAGCCGCTTCGCGCAATACTCCTGCGCCGAGTTTGCCCGCAGTGTCGGCCTGCCGGGCCTCGGCGCCGATCCCCTGCATGCCTTCCACATCGTGTTCGGCAAGAGCGTGCCGGACATCTCCCTGAACGCGGTGGCCAACCTCGGCTATGCCGATGGGCGTTTCCTGCGTCCCGTGATGCCGGGCGACACGCTGCGCGCGACCAGCGAAGTGATTGGCGTGAAGGAGAACTCCAACGGCAAGACCGGGGTCGTCTGGGTACGGACGAATGGGCGCAACCAGTACGGCGAGGACGTGTTGAGCTATGTCCGCTGGGTAATGGTCAACAAGCGCGATGCGGCCTCGCCCGCGCCCAAGCCTGTGGTGCCGGATCTGCCGGAGGCGGTTTCCGCGAAAGATCTCTCCGGGTTTCCCCAGATGAAGCGCTGGAACATCGCCGAGTCCGGCAGCCCGCATGTGTTTGAGGACTATGAGATCGGCGAGCGGATCAACCATGCCGATGGCATGACGATCCAGGAGGCCGAACACCAGATTGCGACGCGCCTCTACCAGAACACGGCCAAGGTCCACTTCGATTTCCACGGCCAGAAGGAAAGCCGGTTCGGCAAGCGCCTGATCTATGGCGGCGTGGTGATCTCGATTGCCCGTTCGCTGTCGTTCAACGGCCTCGCGAACGCCGGTCAGATGCTGGCGATCAATGCCGGTAGCCATGTCAGCCCGCTGTTTGCCTGGGACACGATCTATGCCTGGAGCGAAGTGCTGGACAAGGCAGAGCTGTCGGAGACCTGCGGCGCCCTGCGCCTGCGTCTCGTCGCGGTGAAAGACCAGCCGCCGGGCGACTTTGCCTACAAGAATGCCGACGGCAAATATGCCGACGGCGTGCTGCTCGATTTCGATTATTGGGCCGCCATTCCAAGGGCCCGCTGACGAAACCCGAAAGGTTCCCTATATGGGGGCGATGGGCGGCTATCTTCCTTACGTGGATTTCACAGAGTTTGCGACCGCGCTGGCGATTTTCCTGTCGGCGCTGGTCAGCCTGATCGGCACGTCGGGGCGCAAGCGCTCGATTGCACAGGGCGAGGCCAAACTGTCGGACCTTGCCGAAATGACGGGCATCCTGAACCCGAAACATCTGATGGCCGTGTTCGGCCCGCCGGATATGGGCCGCACCTGGCCGGGCGTGACGCTGGTGGACGTGCGCCGGGCGCGCGGGCCGATGGGCTGGCTGATGTCGAGCGACCTGGTGGATTATGCCTGCATCGCGGCGGCGGCGGCCGCGCTGGTGTTCGACTACTGGCTCGTGCCGCTGGCCCTGATTTCTGCATTGGGCGTTCAGCTGGCGGGATGGGTGGTCTCCGCGCGCGTGCCGAAATGAACGGCTAAGTGAGGCTTTTGGGCCGCTTCCCGCAGACCCTGAAACCCGGTAGGACTTCGCGCATGAAGCTCTGGAAGATGAACGGTGCCGGCAACGCGTTTGCCATTTTCGACGCGCGGTCCACGCCGTTTGCGCCGAGCGTGGAGCAAATCCGTCAGATTGCGGCTGATCTCAAGGCCGATCAGGTGATTGCGCTGGAGCGCGATGCGACCAAAGACGTGTTCATGCGGATCTGGAACGCGGATGGATCGCAGGTCTATGCCTGCGGCAATGCCTCGCGCTGCGTCGGGCACCTGATCCTCGCCGAGACTGGCAAGAACCAGATCACGATCCAGACCGAAGCCGACATGCTGAAAGCCTTCCGCGCCGAGGGCGGCCTGATCACAGTCGACATGGGTTCGCCCCTGATGGGCTGGGAAGATATTCCGCTGTCGGAGAAAATGGACGTACGCGGCGTGGACCTGAAGATCGGGCCGATCGACAAGCCGATCCTCGCGCTGCCGGCTGTCGTCTCGATGGGTAATCCGCATGCGGTGTTCTTCGTCGAGGATGTGAACGCGTATGACATCCCGAAGATCGGTCCGCTGGTGGAGAACCATCCACTGTTCCCGCAAGGCACGAATGTCGGGTTTGCACAGGTGATCGACAAGCAGACCGTCCGCCTGCGCGTATGGGAGCGCGGGGTAGGGCTGACCAAGGCGTGCGGCACAGGTGCCTGCGCGGCGGTGGTCTGCGCCGCCCGCGCCAAGCTCACGGGCCGGAAGGTGCGCGTTATCGTCGACGGCGGCGACCTCCAGATCGATTGGCGCGAGAGCGATGACCATGTCTACATGACCGGCCCGGTCGAGCTGGAATTCGAGACGGAAGTCTAGGGCCGCCGAATCAGTGCCTGCGCTTGCTTTTCGCCCGCTTCAGGGCGATGTGACACCCCAACATGCCGGATACCGCTTCTCCTTCTGGCCCGACGGTGATTACCCTCGGATGCCGCCTCAACACCTATGAGTCCGAGGTGATGCGCCGCCATGCGCTGGAGGCGGGCCTCGGCGAGGCGGTGATCATCAATACCTGCGCGGTGACCAGCGAAGCGGTGCGCGGTGCGCGCCAGGCGATCCGGCGGGCGGCGAAGGACAATCCCGGCGCGCCGATCCTCGTGACGGGATGCGCGGCGCAGATCGATCCGGGCGCCTTCGCGGCGATGCCGGAAGTCACCCGCGTGATCGGCAATCACGAAAAGATGCAGGCGGAGACATGGGTGCCGCTTGACCTGCTGGGCGGCGAAGAGAAGGTGCGCGTCAACGATATCATGAGCGTGCGCGAAACCGCCGCGCACCTGATCGACGGGATGGACGGGCGGGCGCGCGCCTATGTGCAGGTGCAGAACGGCTGCGACCACCGGTGCACCTTCTGCATCATTCCCTATGGGCGCGGCAACTCGCGCTCCGTGCCGGCGGGGGAGGTGGTCGCGCAGGTGCGCCGGCTGGTCGAGACCGGGCATTACGAAGTGGTGCTGACGGGTGTGGATCTCACAAGCTGGGGCGCGGACCTGCCGGGCACGCCGCAGCTGGGCAATCTGGTGCAGCGTATCCTGAAGCTGGTGCCGGAACTCCGCCAACTGAGGATTTCCTCGATCGACGCGATCGAGATGGATGAGGCGCTGATCGAGGCCATGAGTGAGCCGCGCATGGCGCCTTACCTGCACCTTTCCCTGCAGCACGGTGACGACCTGATCCTGAAACGCATGAAGCGCCGGCATGGGCGCGGTGAGGCCATTCAGCTCACGGAGCGCCTGCGGGTCGTGCGCCCGGACATCGCGCTGGGCGCCGATATCATCGCCGGCTTTCCGACCGAGACCGAGGCGCACTTCGAGAATTCCGTGCGATTGGTGGAAGAGTGCGGCCTCTCTTTCCTGCATGTGTTCCCCTACAGCCCGCGCCCTGGCACACCGGCGGCGAAGATGCCGCAAGTGGCAAAGCCGCTCGTGAAAGACCGTTCTGCGCGGTTGCGCGCAGCCGCCGAGGCGGCGCTGGCGCGGCATTTCACGCGGCATGTTGGCGAGACACGCGCTGCGCTGCTTGAGCGCGGGCTGGCGGCGCGGCTTCCCGATTTCACGCCCGTCCGGCTAAGCGCTCCGGCAGGGGAGGGCGGAAAGGTCCTCCCGGTACGGATTACCGGCCATGACGGCAAACAACTGCTTGGAACACATCTCCCATGATCCTCTGGTTCGGCAAGAAGAAGAAACTCGACGAGGCCAAGGCTGCGGGCGCCGCGATGCCCGCGCCGGAGCTGTCGGCTGAAGAGCTTGCGGCGCAGGAAGGGGCGGCGCGCGAGAAGGCCCTGATCGAAGCGAAAGTGGCCGAGGCGAACCGCGCCTGGGAGGAACGCCAGCGGCGCGAGGCGCAGGAGGCCGTGGACGAGGCGGTGCGCGCCAAGGCCGCCGCCGAACTGAAACTTCTCGAAGACCGGCGCGAGCATGAGCGGTTGCGCGCGGAAGCCGAAGCAGCGGCGCGCGCAGCAGCAGAGGCTGAGGCGAATGATCCCGGCCTGTTCGGCAAGCTGGGCGAAGGGCTCGCCCGCTCGACGGCGCGGCTGACGGACGGCCTCGCGGCGCTCGGGCGCCGGAAGCTCGATGCCGCCGCGCTGGAAGAACTCGAAGACCTGCTGATCACCTCCGACATGGGCACCAAGGTTGCTTCGCGCGTGACCAAGGGGCTCGCCAAAGGCCGGTTCGACCGCGAGATTTCGGGTGACGAAATCCGCAGCGTGCTGGCCGAGGAGATCGAGGCGATCCTGAAGCCGCGCGAGAAAGTCGTCGACTTTTCAGATGGGCCGCGCCCGCGCGTGGTGCTGTTTGTCGGCGTCAACGGGTCCGGCAAGACGACGACAATCGGCAAGATCGCCTCAAAGCTTCAGGCGCAAGGTGCGAAGGCGCTGCTGGTGGCGGGCGACACGTTCCGCGCGGCGGCGGTCGATCAGCTGAAGGTCTGGGGCGAGCGCGGCGGCATCCCCGTGATGGCCGGCGCGCATGGCGCGGACGCGGCAGGGCTTGTCTATGGCGCCGTGGAGCGCGCGCAGGCTGAAGATCTTGATCTCGTGCTGGTGGATACCGCCGGGCGGTTGCAGAACAAGGCCGAGCTGATGGCAGAGCTCGGCAAGGTCGTCCGGGTTCTGAGGAAGCTCGATCCCGAGGCGCCGCATGATGTGATCCTGGTGCTGGACGCCACTGTCGGCCAGAACGCGCTCGCGCAGGTCGAGGCCTTCCGGCATACGGCCGGCGTCACCGGCCTCGTGATGACCAAGCTCGACGGCACCGCCAAGGGCGGCGTGCTGGTCGCGATTGCCGAAGCGCATGACCTGCCAATCCATTTCATCGGCATCGGCGAGAAAGCAGAAGATTTGCGCCCGTTCTCTGCTGCGGCATTTGCGCGGGCGCTGGTTGGCTTGCGAGGATAAGCGATTGCACTGCAATCGCCCGAGCAAGGCCGCGCGCCGGGAGGCGCGTGGCGGGAAAAACTTCAATTAGCGTTGTTCTCCGTGAACCACTCTCTTCGGTGCTGGGCAACGGCATGTGCCTTCGTACCGGTCTCAAACCGCTCTTGTGCAACCAAATCCGCCCCCTCCGGAAACAAAATCCTGAGCCGCCTCAAGCGCCTGAAAGATTTCTCCGGAAACCTTGCGCCACACCCCTGCGCACGGGGTTACACTCAACCTCACCCCCACACACCGTAGGTCGGATAGAGGCCGCAGGCCGAAATCCGACACCCCGATACCAGCCGATACGGACTCGATACCAAGTGATAAAAAATGAGAATCAATGAGAGAAAATCGACATCCGGAATGCAAAGCCTGCAACAGGATGAGACCATCTGGCGACGAAAAGAGACGACTTGCGCCTACACAAAACCGGGCTGCGGCGAAATAAGACCCATCCCCGTCAAGCCCTTATGAAAGCCGCCCCCAAACCTTCCGCAACACCTCCACCCCCGCATCTACCGAAAACGCCCTTATTCAAGACCCTCACCTCAACCTGCGAACCGGGGGTGGCAATCGGCGGAGCGGGGTAACGCAGGAGGCTATTCCGCCGCGAGTAGGCTCGAAGGGGCCTCCTGCCGGCCGCGCACCAGGCGGCCGGGTTTCGCCCCGGTGGGCGTGCCGTCGCGGTGGGTGATCTGGCCCTTGAGGATGGTGGCGGTATAGCCGGAGGCGCGTTGCATCAGGCGGCGCCCGCCGGCGGGCAGGTCGCGGATGACTTCCGGCAGGTGGAGTTTCAGGTTCGTGAGATCGATGACATTGAGATCGGCGCGCATACCCGGCGCAATCAGTCCCCGGTCCCAGAGGCCGATCCATTCGGCGGTGACGCGCGACTGTTTGTGGACGAAGAATTCCGGCGTCAGTTTCGGCCCCCGCGTGCGGTCGCGGATCCAGTGGGTCAGCATCGTGGTGGTGAAGGAGCCGTCGCAGATCATGCCGACATGCGCGCCGCCGTCCGAGAGGCCGGGCAGGGTCGCAGGGCTCTGCATCATCTCAGCGATGGGATCGAGCGAGCCTTGGGCATAGTTGAGGAAGGGCAGGTAGAGCATGCCCTGGCCGCCGCGCTCCAGCATCAGATCGAGCGCGACTTCTTCGGGCGAAACGCCGCGCCGCGCCGCAATGGCTTGCAGCGTGCGCTCCGGGCCGGGCTCGTAGTCGACCGGGTCTGACAGCTGAAAGATCTTGCCGAAGCTGCGCAGCATGACTTTCAGGAACGGATTGTCCGTGTTCGGCTGATCGGCGAGCAGGCGCGCGCGGAAGTCCGGGTCGTGCAGTTTGCGCACGCGTTCAGCATGCGGAAGATCGGCGATCTCGCGGTAGACCGGGTGGGCGCTGAACGGGTTCAGCGTCAGGTCGAGGCCGAGCAGCACGCCGACCGGGCGGGGGGCAACCTGCGCGCGGATCGGCAGGCCTTCGGCGGCGGCCGCCTCGATGGCGCCGAGCAGCAGGCGCCAGCCTTCCGGCGCCACGTCCGCCTGCGCGAGGGATACCGAGAGGGGCCGGCCGGAAACCTCGACGAGGCGGCGCAGCATGGCGGCCTCTTTCTGGGGATCGTTGAAGTCCGAGACGAATTGCAGCACGCCGCGCCCGGCCTCGGCGAGGCCCAAAGCGATGCCGGTGAGTTCTTCCTGCGAAGCGGTGAGGGTCGGCGTAGGCTGGCCGTCGGACGTGCGGTGGTTCAGCGTGCGCGAGGTGGAGAAGCCCATCGCGCCGGCCATGACGGCTTCCTTCGCCAGCTGCTTCATCGCGGCGATGTCAGCCAGTGTGGCATCCTCGCGGTTGGCACCCCGGTCGCCCATGACGAAGACGCGCAGCGCGGCATGTGGCAGCTGGGCGCAGATGTCGGTGTCGAATTTCCGTGTAGAGAGGAAATCGAGATAGTCCGGGAAACTTTCCCATTTCCAGGGCAGGCCCTCTTCCAGCACGGGGTAGGGGATATCCTCGACGCCTTCCATGAGACGGATCAGGCGGGCGTGGTCCTGCGGCTTGCAGGGCGCGAAGCCGACGCCGCAATTGCCCATGACGGCGGTCGTGATGCCGTGGAGCGAAGACGGGCTGATCGCTTCGGCCCAGGCGGCCTGGCCGTCATAATGGGTGTGAAGGTCGACGAAGCCGGGCGTGACGACCTGTCCGCGCGCGTCGATTTCCTCAAGCCCCTTGCCGCCCACCTTGCCGACGCCGGTGATCACGCCGCCGGAGACGGCGACATCGCCCTCGAAGCCGGGTGCGCCGGAACCGTCGATGATCGTGCCGCTACGGATGATCAGGTCATGTGTCGCCATGGGAAAGTCCTCCAGAGCCCGAGGATGCCTCAAGGGGAGGGGGTGTCAAACCCTGACGCTGCGGCGCCCTTCCCGAACCGGTCCGCGCGAGGCTGCCGGAACAGCCTCGCGCGCGGCGCCCGTCTTGCCCGAAGGCTAGACCAGCGAATCTTCCAGTCCATCGCGTTCCCGCCCGCCATAGACCGCAGCAGCAGCCGCAACGAAGGCACCGATCATCATGGTGAGCGCTGTCGCAATGGCCAGCGTCACGCTGGCGGCGCGGGCCGTGTCCACCGCGTCGCGGGCCTCTTCGCGGACAACATCGATCTCGGCAAAGGCAGCGTCGACGCGGGTTTCGGCGGCCTCGGCATTGACGCCGGTCCATTCGGCGACATCGGCTTCCAGCCAGTTGCGGTCTGCCGGGGTGATCGACTCTTCATCTGCTAGCGCGCGGACAACCAGGCGGTCGGCTTCGAGGCGGGCCGAGGCCAGCAGGTCCGGATTTGCGCCCGGCGAACGGTAGAGACGGTCCGTGATCAGCGTGGAAGGGGCAGACTCCTCGGAGGTGATCGCAGCAGTTGTCACGGCGGTCGCGGCGGCTGCGCCACTGGCGGCGACGAGACCTGCGATCGCGAACATTGCGGCAGTCGCCACAGCCCAGGTGAGGAAGCCGTGCACGGTGTCGCGGAAGTAAACTTCGTCCGTGTGGATCGACCAGCGGACGCGCATCCGCCCGGCGATGTAGCCACCGGCGACGGAGGCAAAGATCTGCGTGAGGATCAGCCAGATGATGGTGACGGTACCGATGGTGGCAGCGGAAAGACCGTCATTTGCAAAGGGCGACATGGCGCCGAAGCCGAAGGCGGAGCCGAGCACCACGAGCACGATCGACAGGCCGAGCGCCGCGAAGGCGCCAGCGAAGACCGCAGACCAGCTTATGGCGGAGCCTTCCCAGCGCAGCGGAGACGTTCGGGCGGTTGTGGAAGAGGCAAGAGGTGCAACGTTCATGGCAAGCCCCTCAGAAAATCATAAGAAGAAGAATGATGACGGGGATCGGAATCCCGAGGAACCAGAGAAGGATGCCCTTGCCCATGTATGTCTCCAATGCGCGGCGTGTTCACGCTGTGAGGGGTTGATATGCAGGGGTAACGTGCCCTGGCGCCGATTGTTCCCGTCCGAAGGCGCGGCGGCTTCCCCGCAATGCAAAACCCGCCTATGCGCGGGCTCCATGGGGCCAGAATTTCTTCCCGTCGCGCTTTGCCTGATGTCGGCCCTGACGGTCGCGATCACCAATGTCATGGTGAAGCGCGGCGGCGATGTGCTGACGACGCGGGCCGTTGTGGCCATCGTCATGGGGTTGTCGGTAGTGCCGCTGGCGCCCTTCGTACCGCTGCCGCCGGCCGGGACATGGGGGCTGATCTTCCTGTCCATGGGGGTGCACTGGTTCTATCAGTTCTGCGCCATCCGGGCGCTGCACCGCGGCGCACTGTCTCTGGTGTTCCCCGTGATGCGCGGCCTTGGGCCCTTGGCGACAGCGGTGCTGGCGTCGATCTGGCTGCAGGAGGACCTGTCCTGCCTGCAAACGGCCGGGCTGGTTGTCGCGAGTCTTTCGATCCTCGTCTTTGCCCTGCCAACCTCCGGTACGGCGGATGGGCGCAGGCTCGACCGGTCGGCCCTCTTCTGGGCGATGATGACGGCGGTGGGCGTCGGCCTTTACGCCGTCGCCGATACGCGCGCGGCCCGGGCGATGGAAACGCCGTTCACGTTCATCGTCTGGCTGTTCCTGCTGGACTGGATCGGGGTGACCGCCGTGTTGCTGTGGCAGCGCAAGGGCAGGGTGATCGCCAGCCTGAAGCCGGAATTGCGCAACGGCCTCGTCGGCGGCGTCGCGGGGGCCATCTCCTACGGCCTCGCCATCTATGCCTACACATTGACGGACGCTGCGATGGTCACGGCGCTGCGGGAAACCTCCGTGGTATTTGCCGCGGCGTTCGGCGCCTGGCTGCTGAAAGAGGGGTTCGGGCGGCGGCGCATTGTGGCGGCCTCCACGCTCGCCGCGGGCCTGGTGCTGATGCAGGCGGCAGGCTGACGGGTGGGTCTGGAATGGCGGTGGCATCCGTGAGAGACAGGCGCGATTGAACCAGCGGGCCCGCAACTGCGTAGGAAGTGGCATGAACGAGACAGCGAAAACTGAGAACGGCCTCGGCACGGCCGCCGGCAAGGCGAACCAGCTCTGGGCGGACTTCGTGCCCGTGATCGCCTTTGTGCTGGTCTACAACATTTTCCGGCGCGTCGAGCTGCTGGACGGTTTGATCAACAAGGACACGGCTATTTTCTGGGCGACCGGCGTGTTGCTTGCGCTGATGCTCGGCTTCCTCGCGCGCCAGCTGATCCGGCGTGAGCCGGTCTCGCAGATGATGCTGTTCTCCTCATCCATTGTCGCCGGGTTCGGCCTGATCGGCATCCTGCTTCAGGAGAAGGCGTTCATTTACGTGAAGCCGACGATCCAGCAGCTGTTCATGGCGAGCATCATACTCATTCCGCTGATGTTCGGGCGGAATGTCTGGAAATCGCTTTTCGCCAAAGTGTTCGACCTGCCGGATTTCGCGTGGCGCACCTTGGCGATCCGCTGGGGTTTCTTCTTCATCGCCATGGCGATCTGGAACGAATATCTCTGGCGCACCTATGCGCCGGGTTTCGATATGCCGCTGGTGATGGCCGGCATTCCGGTCGCGCCTGCGGGCACCTATGAAGTCCTTGGGCTGACATTCGGCGCGAAGGATGCAGAGGACGTCTGGGCGAACTGGAAGCTTGGCAACATGCTGATCGTGCTGATCTTCGGCGCAGCGAATACGCCGTATACGTTGAAGCATCTGCGTGAGCCGGAAGCGGAAACAGCGGCGGCTTAGGCTGCCACAACGCGCAACTCATCCTTCGACTTCGCTCAAGATGAGGTGGTCTTGATTGGCGACCTGTCAGCGCGTCAACTTGTCTGTGCCGGGCGGATTGGCGAAGGGCGCAAATGCATTTTTGTCCCGCGTCTCCGCAAAATGCGTGAGCGCCCAGACAACCGTCGGGAACGCCAGCTCAGACCACGGAATATCCTTCCAGTGGACGAGCTTCACTTCTTCGCTTTCCGGGCCCGGAGCAATTTCTGACATCAGTTTGGCGCGGAACATTATCTGCACCTGCGCAATGCGGGGTACGGAATAAACGGCCAGCAGCCGGTCAATTTGAATATCCGCACACGCCTCTTCGCGCGCCTCGCGGCGGGCGCCGTCTTCGACGCTCTCGCCCTCTTCCATGAAACCTGCGGGCAGGGTCCAGAAACCCTTGCGCGGTTCGATGGCGCGTTTGCAGAGAAGGATCAGCTCACCTTGCGTCACCACCGAGCCGGTGACGATCTTAGGGTTCACATAGTCGATAAAGTTGCAGCGGTTGCAGATACGCCGTACCCTGTCTTCTCCTTCCGGAATAGCCAGTCGAAAATCTTCATGCTGGAAAGGAGTTGGCAATTGATCAGTCATCCAATCTTTATCCTGTCGCCTGTATGGAGAATGCGATTGATCCGCCTACGGGGTTGTTTATAACGCCCCACCCAGCGGATTGTCCCTGTTCAAACTAGATCGCCTTTCACCCAATCCCATCCTTAGCAAAACGGAAACCACACCATGGCCTTCAATCTCAACACCTCGCCCAGCCACCTCCTGCACCGCGCCCAGCAGATCGCTGCCAACCACTCGGCCGCTGCGCTGAAGTCGGCTGGCCTCACGCTGCGCCAGTTCTCTGTCCTCGCGGCCCTCTCGGGCAATGAAGGTGTCAGCCAGTCTGATCTTGTCAATGCCACCGGCATCGACCGCTCTACCCTCGCTGACATGGTCGCCCGCATGGAAGCCGGCGGCATGATCAAGCGTTCGGATTCCAAAACCGATGCGCGCGCCAAATCTGTCTCGCTGACCGTCAAGGGCAAAAAGGCCCATGACAAAGCCCTCCCGGCCGTCATGAAAGCGGATACTGCCCTCTTCGCCACACTGGCAAAAGCCAAGCAGGACGCCCTCATCCAGGGCCTCACTGGCCTCGTCGACGACGCCGACAAGAAAGTCGCTGCGCCGGCGCCTAAAGCCAAGAAAGCACCTGCTGCCAAGAAAGCCCCTGCGAAAAAAGCACCGGCCAAGAAAAAGAAATAAGCTCCGTTTCAGGACGAAGCCGAATTACGAGCGAGGCGCCCCAAGCGCCTCGCTTATTTTTTGGAGCGAGGTTTCGTCCAGCGGGCCGGCGATGTGCAGCAGGATCTCGCCCTCACCCGAAATGACAAAAGTTTCCGGCACGCCCGTCAGGCCGAAGTCGAGCCCGCCCTTGCCGTCCGGATCAAGCGCCACTTGCGTGAAGGGATTGCCGAGACGCTTGAGGAAAGCGTCGCCATTCTCCGGCTTGTCCTTGTAGAGGATGCCCGTCAGCTGGTCCGGGTGGGTCTCGCTGAGCTGCATCAGGTATTTGTGCTCGGCTTCGCAGGGCGCGCACCAGCTGGCAAAGAGGTTGACCGCGACCGGCTGGCCGTCTGCCGGCGGGGCAAACGAAATCTCCCCGCCCTCCCTCAGTTCAAAGACAAATTCCGGCGCGGCGCGGGAGACGCGTTCGAACTCGCCCTTGGCCGGGTTCAGCATCCGCCAGGCGCCGAGCAGCCCGAACAGGATCAGCGCAGCGACGGGGAGGGCGAAGATCCAGCGGTTCATGTCAGGCGCCGTCGGTGTCGTTCGCGGCCAGTTGCGCGAGCCGCTTGCGGGCGGACCTTGCGGCGAGGATGACCTGCAGGGTGGTTCCCAGGATCAGCAGCGCGGCGAGGACGTAGCACGCCCAGATGTAAGCGGCATTCTTGTCAAATTCCGGCATGCTCAGAAGGCCTCCAGTTCGCGCGCGCGTAGGCGGGCGATGCGGCGCTCGCGGATTTCGGTGCGCATGCTGGTCAGCACGAGACCGCCGAAGAGAAGCGAATGGCCGATGGCGCTGACGAGCAGCGGCGTAAGGTACACGGCGGCCATCTTCGGGCCGTCGGCGGTGATCACGCTCGCGTCCTGGTGCAGCGAGGTGAACAGGTCGACCGAGAACTTGATCAGCGGAATGTTGATAGCGCCGACCATCGCGAGGATCGCGCCGGCGCGGGCGGCCTTCTGGCGGGTGTCCATCGCGGCGCGCAGGGCCATGTAGCCGAGGAAAAGAAAGAACAGGAAAAGCACGGACATCATCCGGGCATCGTCCCATTGCCACCAGGTGCCCCAGGTTGGTTTGCCCCAGATCGATCCGGTCGCGAGGCAGATCGCGGTCCAGACCGCGCCGATCGGGGCGATGGCCTTAGCGGCGATGTCCGCCAGTTCATGTCGCCACACG
>Ga0163144_10002188_pt1 | contig 45630 bp, 44 predicted proteins | sample OliLak19BULKMAT1_FD_123175 | JGI IMG/M metagenome (GOLD analysis project Ga0163144, IMG submission 123175) | Freshwater microbial mat bacterial communities from Lake Vanda, McMurdo Dry Valleys, Antarctica - Oligotrophic Lake LV.19.BULKMAT1 | ecosystem: Environmental > Aquatic > Freshwater >... | reverse complement strand
CCATTCGCGGTGGTAGTCGCCATCGATGAGTTCGTGGACCAGCGCGTTGAAGCTGTCGCGATCGCCGTAGCGTGACGCCAGGGTCTCGAAGGTCAGCACGATGCAGTGCCGCGTGAAATCCGGTCGGCCCGAGGCGAGCCATGCATCCAGCGTGCGCTTCCTGACGACCAGGAACCAGGTCGGCAGCAATTTGTGGCTCGTCCCCTGGCGCTCCACGATCACGTTCGCGCGGTCGCAATCCTCCGGCAGCTTGCCTTCGAGGATCGAGATCATGCTGCCGGAGATGCGCATGCCGCCATGCGACGCGCCGCAGCCCTTGAGGAAGCGCTTCTCGAACGGCGTCTTGAGCAGTTCCTCGTCGCCGAGCTTGGCTTCGATCCCCAGGCACGGCTTCGCCTTGCCGAGGAACAGCGCGACGTCGAGCTGATGCGCGGTGTCGAAGCCGTATTTCCCGCAGCGCTGCAGCCGCGCATCGGGCTCGGCGGCGATCTCGCCGCGCGACTCGGCGATGGCCGGGCTCTGCTCGGCCAGGAAGTCCTGGATCGCCGGCGAGCGGTTTATCATCGCGGCGAGCAGACGCTCGCCGATCTGCGAAAGTTCAATCATGGCGATTCCTTCGAGGGCATGTCGGTTTCGGAGTTGGAGTGCGACACGTCTAGTGCGGCGTGAGGAGCCATGAATCGAGCTGCGCCGCAATGCGTCGGCGATACGCGGCCCAGGTGAAGTCGAGTGCACGGGCACGTGCCGCATCGCTCATGGCCGCGCGCAGATCCGGCTCGCGATGGAGCCGTTCCAGGCGATCGACGAGCGCATCGACATCGCGGATCGGCACGATGAACCCTTCGACCCCGTCGCGCACCACCGACCCGGCATTGTCAGTGGTGACCACGGGCAGGCCGCTCGCCAGCGCCTCGTAGGTCACGAAAGCCGAACCCTCGTGCAGCGAGGGATACACGAGGATATCCGCGTCCTGGAACAGCGCGTGGACTTCGTGGAATGGCACATGCGGCACGTAGCGGAAGAGATCGCCATAGGGCGCGAAGGCGGCGTCGGCGCCGACCTTGCGGCCGACCAGCACGAGTTCGAGACCGGACAGGTGACGCAGGCGCTTGGCCGCCTCGAGCAGATACCCGACTCCCTTGCGCTGGCTGAGATGACCGACGAAGAGCAGGCGGAAGCGGTCGCGCGGTCGCGGCGTCGCCGGCGGGCGGAAGCGCTCGACGTCGACGCCATAGGGAATCACCGCGATCTTCGCCGCCGGCACGCCGCGGGCGATCAGCGTCTCGCGCACATAGGTCGACGGCACGAGGATCGCATCGGTCTCGACCAGTTCGGCGCGATGGCGCTGCACGATCCAATCCGGCGAGCTCGGCATCGACTCGGCAAAGAGCGGCGCGCGCAGCGCCTCCTCGCGCGCCAGCTCGAGTCCGTGTTCGAGATGGCCGATGACCTGGTTGAGCACGCGCAGCGCGCCGACCCCTTGGCCCGCGCGCGCGGCGTGGAGCGCCGACCCGTCATGGCCGATGACGACATGCGGCGGCTCGTGGCGCACGCGACGCGCCTCGTGGCGATCCATGAGCTCGTTGCGCCAGCCGATCACGCGCGCCAGATGCTCGCCGCCCAGCCCGGCGCGCGCCGCCGCGACATAGCCCAGTTCCGGCAGCGGGAACTGACGCACGCGGCGCGTATCGACGAGAGCGTTCGTTCGGCGCTTGAGCTCGCGGCTCACTTGCAGTTGCAGCGCTGCCGGCAGCATCGCGACCAGTCGTGCGAGCTTGCCGTGCGGATCGTAGAAGAACCCCGTGTCGAACCACGCATCGTAACCCTCGGCCTGCAGCCCGCCGACGAGATTGTAGGCGAGGTGGTTCGAGCCGGGATGATGGACGAAGACGCGCGTCTGCCCGCGCCGCGGATCAGCCACGACGCAGCACCTTGGCGAGGACGGCGCGCAGATTCGCGATGTCGGACGCGGTCGGACGCATCAGCCGGACGGGATGAACGTCGAGTTCGCGCGCCAGCGTGAAGCCCAGCACGGTGGCGCTGACGCATTGCGCAATCACGTTCGCCAACGCCGCACCCACAAGGCCATAGCGCGGCACGAGGAGGAGCAGGGCGAGCGCGATGACCGCCAGGCCCCAGATCTCGGCGCGCGGAATCGCCAAGGCGCGATCCCAGGCCTTCAGCGCCGCGGCGCACATCAGCTTGGCCGCGAAGGGCACGAGGCCGATGAGCAGCAGATTGGCCGTCAGCACGCTGTCGGCGAAGGCCGTGCCGAACAGCAGTGGGATCAGGAACCAATTGGTGAGGAACAGCGCCAGATCGAGGGCGAGCACGAGGGCGAGGCAAAGCCGAAGATAGCTGCCGAAGACGATCATCTTGCCGGCGTGATCGGGCTGCGCGCTGATCTTCGGGAAGGCGACGTTGGCCACGGTCTGAACGAGGATCAGCGGACCGTTCGCGACGGTCAGCGAGACGGCATAGAGGCCGAGATCCGCCGCCATCATCAGCTTTGCGACCACCGCCTGATCGAGCTTGGAGCGCAGGCTGTGCAGGATCTCGCTGAGATGCGATTTCGCGCCGTAGACGAGCATCGCCTTGGCTTCGCCGCGGTCCGGCCGCCACCCGAACCAGCCACGCTGAATCAACAGCATGATGCCCGCCGCGGCCGAGGCGAACATGGCCACGAGATTGGCGCCGGCGAATTCCGGCGCCTCGGGCGCGATCGTCACGCCGAGGATGATGATGCCGATCAGATAGAGAGTCGGCACGATCGCGCGCACGAAATTCCAGGCGATCAGGTCGAGCTTGCCCTGGAACATGTTGGCGACGAAGAGCGATGCGAAATAGATCGGCAGAAAGAGGATCATGTACCAATGCGCGGCGGCCATGATGTCGGCGTCGAGCGTGGACATCGCGAAGGGCAGGATCGCCAGACCGATCGGAATCAGGACCGCACACAACGCGATCGTGAGCAGGATCGCCGTGCCGAACACGATTCGCGGCGCGGTGCGCGCGGCCGAGAGCCGGTAGAGCACCGCGTCGGAGAGACCGAGATTGCCGAGCTCGGCGATCAATCCGGGCCATAGCATCAGCGCGGCCAGCTCGCCGCGTCCCTCGGGCAGCAGGATGCGCGCCGCGATCAATCCGGTGGCGATGTTGAGCACCTGGATATAGGCCGTCGTCGCGAAGGAGACGGAGATGTCCTTCATCGTGGATCGAACTTGCCGGGGCACAGGCTGCCCAGCGCGCTGCGCAAGCCCGCGATGTCCTCGGCGAAGCTCCAGCGATCGATGATCGCCAGACTCTGCCGGCCCATCTCGGCCAGGCGATCGGCATCGCCCATCACGTCGCGGATCGCGCGCGTCAGCGCATCGATGTCGTCGGTCGGAAAGATCGCGCCGTTCTTGCCGGGATGCACGAGATCGGGCGCGCAGCCGACCATGTCGGAGACGATCACCGCGCGGCCGGCGCACATCACCTCGTTCACCACCAGGCCCCAGGCCTCCTGGCCCGAGGGCAGCACGAAAGCATCGCAGAGATCGTAGGCCACGGGCAGCCGCGATTGCGGCACAAAGCCGAGGATCTTCACCGCGCCCGGCGCGATCGCCGCGGCGCGCGCTTCGAGTTCGGCGCGCAGCGGCCCATCGCCGGCGAAGACGAGATAGGGGCGGCGCAAGCCAGGTTCGGCGCACACGCGCGCGAAGGCCTCGAGCAATTGCAGCGGCCGCTTGCGCTCGATCAGCTTGCCGCAGGACAGCAGGATCGGGCGGCCCGGCTCGAGGCCGAACTCGGCGCGCGCCTGTTCGCGCGTCGCATGCGCGAGCAGCGCGCCCTTGCGGAAATGCGCATTGTCGACGGCATAGGGCACGGGAAAGATCCGCGCGGGGTCGACGCCGTTGGCCTCGTAGTAGCGCCGGTTGAGCGTGCCGATCGCGAGGAACCCGTCGACACCGCGTCGCAGCCCTTCGAAGAACACCCGCTTGGCGGAGGATTTGAGCGCGCCGCGTGGCGCCGAGATCGGCGTCGCCTCGTCGCGCAGCATCACCTTGATGCCGCGCCGCTTCGCCGCGGCGATCGCGCACCAATGGTGCCAGCGCGCGTAGCCATGGATCCACAGCGCGTCGAATCCGCCATCGAGCGCGCGGCCAATGCCGTGGGAGAGCGGGTGCCAGAAGCTGAGCGTGGGCTCGATGCCCTCGGGTGGCGCCTTGTCGAGTCGCGGCAGCACCTGGTGGCGGTAGCCCTCGAGCACCGGCACGTCCCAGGTGATCTCCTGCGCGAAATCATGCGCCTTGAATTTCCGCGCCGAGAAATCGGTGGCGAAGAACGCCGTCAGATCGATGTCCGGCTCGGCGGCGATGCGGCGCAGCAGCGGCGCCTGATACTGGATCGGATGGGTGACGAGATAGGCTAGCCGGAGCTTGGGCATGGCGGCGCTCAGGCCGCGCCGGTCAGGCGTGGTCGACCGAGAAGTTCGAGCGTGGCCGCGAGCACCTCGTCGACCGTGATGCTCGTGATGCAGGCCTTGGCCTGCGCCAAGCAGGTCTCGAGCCCGCATCCGGCGCAGGCGAGATGGCGATACAGAACGCGATGCGCCGCGCCGTGGGGAAACCAGATGCCCGGCTGCGCGCGGGCACTGAAGATGGCGACGACCGGCGTGCCGACGGCGGAGGCGAGATGCATCGGCCCGCCGTCATGCGCGATCAGCAGCTTCGCGCGCGCCAACGCGGCGGCGCTTTCGCGCGGCGTGAGGCGGCCGCAGAGATCGATGACCGGTCCGCGCCATGCGGCGGCGAGACGCTGCACGCGTTCGCTCTCGGCCGGTGCGCCGATGGCGATCAAGGCGGCGTCGGGCCGCTGCGCCGCGAGGCGCGCGATCAGCTTCAGCCAACGCGGCTCCTCCCAATCCTTGGCGTCCATCTTCGCCCCGGGCGCGATGGCGATCACCTCGCGATGCCGGCCGATCTCGCCGAGCGCCGCATTCGCCGTCGCGATCTCGCGCGGCGACAGCGTGAGATCGAAGGCGCCGGGCGTGTCGATCGAGAACGGCGCCAGGCGGTCGAGCCGCCGAACGAGATAGGCGGCCTCGCTTTCCCAGTGCGCCGTGGCCTTGTCCTGGTGGTGTTCGGCATGCGCGCCGACCGGCAAGCCGACGAACGCGGCGCCTGTGGTGAGGCGGAAGAAGGCGAGCTGCCGGAAAATACGCAGCGGCGCCTGACGTTCCCCCAGATGCACCAGCACGTCAGGCGAGAATTCGCGGATCGCCTTGCGCAGCGACAGCAGGCCCATGCGGTTCGCGCCGGCGTCGAAATGCATGTACCCCTCGGCCAGTCCGGTGCCATCGAGAATGGCCGCGATATCCGTCTCGCGACCATGGCGTGGCCGATTGGTCAGAACCACGCGCTTGGCATGCGGCCAAGTCGCCGCGACGCGGCGCAGCGCCGGCAAGGCCACGACCGTATCGCCGAGGCTGCCGGGGCGGAAAATCAGAACCCGGCGGACATGCGCCGGATCGGGGAGTGCCCGCCTCATGGGCTCATCCCCGAGCTGGCCGCGAAGGCCTCGTGAACGTGAAGGGCCCAGCCGCGCAGGCCGCGTTCGGCCGGGGGCTTGTCGCCGCTCAGCCATTCACGCACCGGGACGACGAAGCCGGTCTTCGGTCGGTTGAGCACGGCGTTCGGCAATTTGCGCCGCGGCGCGTCCGCCATCGCGCGCTTGCCGGGCGGCTGCGAGCCGGCCAGCAGCGGCGCGATCTTGCGCACGAGAATGCTGTCGACCAGCGGCGTGCGGATCTCCAGCGAGTGCGCCATGCCTGCCCAATCGGCGTCGCGCAGCAGCTGGTTCTTCATGTACCAGCTGCTCTCGAGCACGCTCACCTGCAGGCGCGGATCGCGCACGCCGTCGAGAGTCTTCTCGAGGCTGGTCAGCGTTTCCAGCCGCTCGATGCCTTCGCGGGCGATCTCGGGCGGCAGCACGCTGGCCAACTCCCAGGGCATGAACAGGCTGCGGCGCAGCAGATAGGCGCCGCCGGTCGTCGTCCCGTATTCGAGCAGCCCCGCGTATTTTGGCGACGTCATCGCACCGACCATCGGCGCCGCGACAGCGCGCACCGCCCCGCCGAAGCCTGCCAGAGTCTTCATCGGCGCGAGGGTTCTGACGATCTTCGGGACGTGACGAAAGCTCGGGTAGCTCGCGAAGAGCTCGTCGCCGCCGAGGCCGGAGAGCGCGACCTTGAGACCGGCCGCGCGCGCGGCGCGCGCGACGAAATACGTGTTCACGCCGTCGATCGAGGGCTGGTCCATCGCGTCGAGGAGATGCGCGCGCTCGGCGGCGAATTCCGCGCCGCGGATCCAGCGTGTTTCATGCGCGGCGCCGTAGAGCCTGGCGATTTCGGCGGCGAGGATCGTCTCGTCCTTGTCGCCGCCTTTGAATTCCTCGAAGCCGAGCGTCAGCGTGCGCAAGGCGGTGTTGCCGGTCTCGGCGGCCAGCGCGGCGAGCGTCGTGGAGTCGAGTCCAGCGGAGAGAAAGACGCCGACCGGCACATCGGCGATCAGATGATGGCGCACGCTGTCGTCGAGTGCGGCGCGCAGCTGCTCGGCGCGCGCCGCCGGATCGCTCGGCGCTGCGGCGGGCGCGCGCAGCACATCGGCGAGATCGAAGAAACGCCGCGCCTCGCGCTTGCCATCGCGCCCAACCCAGAGCGTGCTGCCGGCTGGGAGCGAGCGGATGTCGCGATAGAGCGTCCATGGCTCGGGCACATTGCCCCACAGGAAGAACCCGGCATGGCCGGCCGGTTCCAGCGTGGTGTCGATCGCGCCGCCGGCGAGCAGGGCCTTGACCTGCGAAGCGAAGCGCAGGGTGCCGCCGTCATCGGCGAGGTAGAGCGGCTTGATGCCGTAGGGATCGCGCGCGAGGAACACGCCTTGCGCCGCCTCGTCCCAGATCGCTAGGGCGTACATGCCGCGCAAGCCATCGACCATCGCGTGGCCGCGACGCTGCCACAGATGCAACAGCACTTCGGTATCCGACTCGGTGCGGAACACCGCGCCCTGGGCGGTCAGCTCGGCCTTGATCTCGCGGTAATTGTAGATCTCGCCGTTGAACACGATGCGCACGCGGCCATCGGCGCTGACCATCGGCTGATCGGCGATCTCGCGCAGATCGATGATCGAGAGACGGCGATGGCCAAGGCCGATGCGCCGTTCGGAATCCACCCATTCACCGGCGCCGTCCGGCCCGCGCGTCGCCATGCGATCGCGCGTGCGACGAAGCTCGCCGGTATCGATTGGCGATGCCGTGCGTCCATGGGCGAAGATGCCGTTGAGGCCACACATGGCTACTTGGTCAGCACCGCGAGGAAATTCTGTGTCAGGACCGGCTGCGACACGCTGCCGGTTTCGGCGCGCAGATAGAAGCGCAGGACGGCGCGAATCAGCTTCCACGCGAGCAGCCGTGCGTAGCTCTTGGCGCCGTGGACGACGGGCTCGTCCTCGGCGAATTCGATGGACGCGAAGCCCGAGGAGAGCGCGAGCTGCGTGATCGACTCCGGCGTGAAGGCGAGTTCGTGCGTGAGGTCGCCATAGAGCACGGCGCCGCCGAAGGGCGAGGCGCCGTTGGGCACATGCACGATCCAGCGCCCGCCGGGCTTCAGCGCGCGCACGACCTCGTCGGTGAAGGTGATCAGCTCGTCGCGGTCGAGATGCTCGATCACGTCGAAGGACACCGCCGCCTCGAGGCTGGCGTCGGGCAACGCCCGCACGACTTCGAACATGTTGCCATAGCGTACGCCCTCGATGCCGAGCCGCTTGGCCGCTTCCACTTGCGACGGGCTGCCGTCGACGCCGCCGATATTGGTGTAGCCGAGGCTGCGCGCGACATGGATCAGCGCGCCATGGCCGCAGCCGAGATCGAGGATCGCGGCGTCCTGGCGCGCGGGGAAGTGGCGCGTGACCAGGCGCTCCAGATACGGGATGCGCGGTCCCAGCCCGGCGATCGAGCTCGGCGCGACGCCCATGCCGGAGGCTTCGACATAGTGGCCGTAGATCCGTTCGCGGTATCGGCGCGGTGCGTCGGTCATGCCGCCACCGCGACGCGCGGGATCGCGCCCTTGAAGCCGAGGTGCCGGGCGAGCAGCAGGCCCTGCCCCTCCACGAAGCGCTCGAAGCGAAAGACGTCATCGACGACACGCTTGCCGTTCACGCCCATCTCGCGCCGCTTGCCCTCGTTGTCCGCGAGATCGCGCAGCACGCGCGCGAGCGCGGCGCTGTCGCTCGGATCGATCGCGATGCCGTTGGGTCGCCGTGGATCGATCGCCTCCGCGGAGCCATCCTCGTTGCCGCACACGAAAGGAACGCCCGCCGCGGCGGCTTCGATCAAGCCCAGCGGCACGCCTTCGCCCAACCCTGGCCCGCCCTTGGAGATCAGGATCGCCGTATCGGCGCAGGCGTAGAGGAAGGGCAAGGCGTCCTGAGGCACGAGGCCGGCGAAGAACACCTGGTCGCTCACGCCATGCGTGCGGATATGCGCTTCGATGGCCGGCCGATCCGGGCCTTCGCCGACGATCAGATAGTGGAAGCGCGGATCCCGGAGCTTGGCCAGCGCCTCGATGGTCTGGCGATGGCCCTTGTTGTTGTTCGGCGCCCCGGCCATGTGGGCGACCGTCACGCAGACGAAGCGATTGGAGATGTCGCCGATCGCGGGAAAGCGCTGCATCACTTCGGCGCGCGCCGCGGCCGCCGGAATCGGCCGGAAGAACGACACGTCGACGGGATCGTAGAGCAGCCCCGTCGGCGGCATCTGCGCGTGGAAGCGCGGCATGTTCTCGATCGTGTAGCGACAATCGGCCATCACCAGATCGGCGCGCGAGAAGGCGTATTCGCGCAACCGCGGCAACGGGCAGAGGATGTCGATGTTGTAGACGTTGAGCGCGTAGGGCGTCTGCTTGAGCTGCCGCGCCGCGAGGCCGAGCCCCGCCAGATAGACATGGTTGACGATCATCGCGTCGAAGCGCCGCGCCGCGACGATGCCGAGTGCGCGCGTCACCGCGGCGAGCTTGCCCTGGAACGGGAAGCGCTGATCGACGATCCCGCGCTCGCCGAATCTGTCCTGCTTGTCGATCGACAGGGCGAAGACGTCGCAGCCCAGCGCCTCGAGGGCGCGTACCTGATGGCGGCTGTAGGTGGCGATGCCACCGACGCCTTCGATGTCGAAACCGATATAGAGGATCTTCATGGCGCCCGCCGCCTGGATCGACGGCAGGAAACAACGCAACTCTTCGGCACGGTATTCCTCCGGCTCATTTCGTGGCGACGGCGAGCAGGCACTGGCTGAAAATCGCCTCGCTTCCGCTCTCGCCGGTCTCGATGGCGAGAATGAGGCGCATCAACCCGCGCACCCCCGGCCACAGCGCGGCGCGGATGCCGCTCTTGATGCCGTGCGCAACGGGCTTGTCCTCGAAGCAGTCGACGCGCGCGAAGTCGCAGGCGAGCAGCAGCTGTCCGATCGAAGCGCGCGTGAAGGCGTCGTTGGCGAGCATGTCCCAGTAGCGCATCCGCGCCGCGAAGATCGCCTCCGCATTGGGCACGTGCAGGATGAAACGGCCGCCAGGCTTGAGCGCGCGGTGGACGGCATCGGCGATCGCCATCTGCTCGTCCTTCTCGAAGTAGTGGAAGAGATCGAACAGCACGATGGCGTCGAGCGACGCCGGCGCCGCCTCGGCGAGGCTGGCGCGCAGATCGCCATGACGGATGCCCGCGATGCCGAGTTCGCGCGAAGCGGCGACCTGCTCCGGGCTCGCATCGACTCCTGTGACATTCGTGTAGCCGAGATTGCGCGCGGCCCAGACGATCGCGCCATGGCCGCAGCCGAGATCGAGGATCGCCGCGTCGCGCGAGGCCGGGAAATGCGCGCCCACGAAGCGCTGCAGATAGGGCCGGCGTCGTGCCAGCCCGTCGCGGGCGCCGGACACCGACGTGTGCGTGCTCATGTAGCGCGCGAGCAGCCGCGCGCGGAAATCGCCTTGTTTCGATTCGGTCATGGGGCCTGAGGGTCGAAAAGCGCGGGAGGTATAGCAGGACGCGAAATCTGGGGCAGACCCATTTCGCGCATCAAGCGACGGAACGCCCCTGTTCATGGGCCTGGAGATGCACCCAGGCGGTGCGCAGCAACGGCGTCTCGACGCCGCTCGCCTCGGCGCGCGCCACGAGATCGCCGACGACATGGGCGCCCTCGGTCGGGCCGCCGCGCTCGATGTCGCGCAGCATCGACGCGGCGAAGGCGGAGCCCTTCTCGGTCAGCATCTTGTCGGCGGCGCCGGTGACGCTGGGGGCCGGCGCGTGGCCCGCCGCGACCGCCACGGCCACCATTTCGGCGAGGCAGGCCCGGATCAGCGCCGTGCCCTGCGCGGTCGCCGTGATCCGGCCGACCGGCGCCCGCATCAGACACGTCATGGCCGCCAGCGTGCCGAGCAGCACCCATTTGTCCCACAGCGCCTGGATCGGATCGTCGAGCAGGCGCGTCTCGATCTTGGTGCGCGCGAAGGCGTCTCGCAGGTCTGCCAGGCTCGGCGGGTGCTGTCCGTCCCGGGCGCCGAACCCGAGGCGATGAACGCTGTTGAGATGCTTGACCACGCCGGAAGGCGTCAGACTGGCCGCGATATACGCGACGCCGCCGAGCACCCGTCCCGCGCCGAATTGCGCGTCGAGCGCGTCGATATGGCGCAGCCCGTTGAGCAGCGGCAGCACATGGGTGCGCGGCCCGACCGCCGGCGCAATCGCGGCGATGGCGGCCTCCAGGTCATAGGCCTTGCACGACAGCAGGACGAGATCCCAGGAATCGTCCGTCGCCGCCGTCAGCGTCTTGACGGGAACCGTGAAGTTCCCGTGCGGGCTCTCGACGACGAGGCCGCTCTGCGCCAGCTGCGCCGCGCGCTTCGGGCGGACCAGGAAACTCGCCTCGCCGCCAGCCTCGATCAGCCGGCCGCCGAAATACCCGCCGACGCCGCCGGCGCCGAGAATCAACAGTCGCATCGTCTCGTTCGCTCCAGGAAAGGGGTGGGGAGGTTAACATGCGGACGCCGTGGAAATACGCACCCAAGCTGCTGCGTTCTGTGCTTGCCGCGCGATGCGCGATTGAGAACATTGCCCGCCCTCCGTTTCGGACCGATCCCATTCGCATCCTCCATGTCATCGCCTCGCTCGCCGAAAGCACCGGCGGCCCCGCCAAGGCGGTGCGCGACATGGCGCGGGCCGTGGCGCGCCGCGGCCACGCGGTCGCGATCTACACCACGGATCGCGAAGCAGAACCGCGCGAGGGGCTGACGCCCGGCCGGGTGTTCGACGATGGCGGGGTCGAGGTCAGGGTCTTCGCGCAAGGGCAGCCGCACGGCTTCGCGACGTCCTGGCCGCTCGCGGCGGCGCTCGACCAGGGCGTGGCGCAAGCCGATGTCGTGCATATCCACTCGCTCTACCTGTTCCATGTCTGGGCGGCGGCGCGGGCATGCCGCCGTCATGCCAAGCCCTATCTGCTGCGCCCGCACGGCACGCTCGATCCGTTCATCAGGCAGCGCCGCCGGCTGGAGAAGCGCGTGCTCGGCCTGTTGTTCCAGGACCGCGTGATCCGCGAGGCGGCCGCGCTGCATTGGACCGCGGCCGAGGAAGGGGAACTGGCCGCGCCGGCCGTGTTCGGGACGCGCGGGATCGTCATTCCCAACGGGCTCGATCTCGCCGAATTCGCCACCTTGCCGCCGCCCGGTTTCCTGCGCGCGCGCCACAAGGAGATCGGCGATCGGCGCATCGTCCTCTTTCTATCGCGGCTGAATTTCAAGAAGGGGCTCGATCTGCTGATCCCCGCCTTCGCTGCGGTCGCCGCGCGGCGGCCCGACCTGCATCTGGTGATCGCCGGCCCCGATGGCGGCATGGAAGCCTCGGCGCGCGGCTGGGTCGCCGAGCAGGGCATCGCCGAGCGCACCAGCTTCGTCGGGTTGCTCTCCGGCGCCGCGAAGCTGGGCGCGCTGCGCGACGCTGCGTGTTTCGCGCTGCCTTCCTATTCGGAGAATTTCGGCATCGCCGTGGTCGAGGCGATGGCCTGCGGCTTGCCCGTGCTGATCTCGGACAAGGTCAATATCTGGCGCGAGATCGCGGCCGCCCGGGCCGGGCTGGTCGCGACGACCGAGGTCGCGGACGTGGCGGCCAAGCTCGAGGCGCTGCTCGCCGATCCCGACGCCGCCGCCGCGATGGGCGCGCGCGGGCGCGCGCTCGTCGCCGCGCGCTGGGATTGGGTGGCGATTGCCGCGCGGCTCGAGGCCGTGTATCGAGCGCTGGCCGAGCGCCGCGACTTGCCGGCGTGATGCGCTCACCGATGCTCCCGATCTCCATCGTCATCCTCACCTTCAATGCCGCCGAGACCATCGGCGCGACGCTGCGCTCGGCCTGCGCGATCGGCGCCGACGTGCATGTCGTCGATTCCGGCTCGACCGATGCGACGCTCGATCTCGTGCGCGCCGCCGGTGCGCGGCTGGTCACGCATCCCTTCGAGAATTACGGCGCGCAGCGCAACTGGGCGATCGAGACCCTGCCGCTCGCGCATGAATGGCAGCTGCATCTCGACGCCGATGAACGCGTGAGCGACGCGCTGGCCGTGGAGCTGACGGCGCTGTTCGCCGGCGCCGGCCCGCCTCCCGACATCGTCGGCTACTACATTCCGCGCCTGGTCCATTTTCATGAACAGCCGATCCGGCATGGCGGGATGTGGCCGATCTTCCACATGCGGCTGTTCCGCCGCGACCGCGGGCGCTGCGAGGCGCGCAAATACGACCAGCATTTCTACGTCGACGGACCCAGCGCGCGGCTCGCGCATCCGATGATCGACGACATCCGCCTGACGCTGACGGAATGGACGGCGCGCCACAATCGCTGGGCCGATGCGGAGGTCGACGAGATTCTGGTGCCGTCCGGCAGCGGCGTCATCCAGCCGGGTAGCGGCGATCCCGTCGCCGAGAAGCGCGCCCAACGCGGCAGCTACAACAAGGCGCCGCTGTTCTGGCGCGCGCTCGCGCTGTTCCTCTATCGCTATGTCTGGAAACGCGGCTTTCTCGACGGCAGATGGGGGCTCATCTTCTTCGTGCTGCAGACCTTCTGGTTTCGCTTCCTGATCGACGCCAAGCTGCATGAGCGCCAGAGCCGCGAGGCGAAGCGATGAGCAGTTGCATCCTCTGCGACAGCGCGCGCCTGCGTGTCGTCGAGCCGGAAGTGCGCGACAATCGCTTCGCGTCGCCCGGCACGTGGCGGATCCTCGCCTGCGAGGATTGCGGTCTGTGGCAGACCGATCCGATCCCGACGCCGGCGCAGCTGCAGGAGCTCTACGAGCGTCACTATAATTTCGGCGGCGAGGGCGAGACCGGCAGCCTCTGGGCGAATCTGCGCGCGGCGTTCTTCGCCTCGCCCTTCTATCGCCTGTTGCTCGCGCTCGACGGCGACGTGTCGTTCCACAGCAAGCGTGGCAAGGGCCGTCTGCTCGATGTCGGCTGCAACGAGGGACGCGGCCTGGCGATCTACGAGGCCAACGGGTTTCATGCCGAAGGTCTCGAACTCAACCGCGTCGCCGCCGATGCCGCGCGCCAGAAGGGCTTCGTGGTCTACGACGTCGACATCGCGGCGCTGCGCCCCGCGGCGCCTTACGATGTGATCGTGCTGTCGAATGTGCTGGAGCACGCGCTGCATCCACAGGGCATGCTGACCGAGATCCGGCGGTTGCTGAATTCGGGCGGCGAGCTGTGGATCAGCCTGCCGAACGCCGAGAGCGCGCTGCGTGAGCGCTTCGGCGCGGATTGGATCAACTGGCACGTGCCGTTCCACATCACGCATTTCACGGCCGCGCGGCTGGCTCGATTGCTCGATGATGCCGGCTTCACCGTGTCGCGCACGCGCAATTTCACGCCCGCGCTGTGGTATGCGCAATCCACGATCGCGCGTGATTTTCCCGATGCGCCGCGCCGCCAGCGCGACCCGCTTCGCGTGTTGCCGCTGATGCTGGCGGCGATGACGATCCATGCCGCGGCGCGCGCGCAATGGAATCGCAGCGGCCGCGGCGATTGCCTGGTAGTCGAGGCGAAACGCCGATGAGGCTCGTGCTGCACGATTACTCCGGCCATGCCTTTCTCGTTCAGCTCGCGCGCCAGCTCGCGCGCGACGGCCACGACGTGCTGCATCTCCACTTCCCGGGATTCCAGACGCCGAAGGGCGCCTTGCTGCGCCGACCCGACGATCCGCCGAATTTCGAGACACGCGGCCTGACGCTGCCGGGCACCTTCGCCAAGTACAGCTACGTCAAGCGCCTGCGCCAGGAATTCGCCTATGGACGGCTGGTCGCTCGGGCCATCGAGGCGTGGAAGCCCGATATCGTGATCTCCGCCAACTCGCCGCTGGATCCGCAGCATCTGGCGTGGCGCGCCGCCAAGCGTCTTGGCGTGCCCTTCGTCTTCTGGGTGCAGGACATCTACTCCGTCGCGATCGCGAACATCCTTCGTCGCAAGCTCGGGCTCGTCGGCCGCGTCGTCGGCGCGCGCTACATCGCGCTGGAGAAGAAGCTGCTGCGGCATTCCGCGCGCGCCATCGTCATCACCGATGATTTTGTGCCGGTGCTGACCGAATGGGGCGTCGCGCGCGATCGCATCGATGTGGTCGAGAACTGGGCCGCGCGCGAGGAATTGCCGCCGCAACCCAGGGACAATCCCTGGGCGCGCGCGCATGGCCTGCATGACAAACTCGTCTTCCTCTACTCCGGCACCATCGGCCTCAAGCATGATCCGGGCCTGCTGCTCGCGGTCGCCGAGGCGTTCAAGGAGCGCAGCGATGTGCGCGTCGTCGTGGTCTCCGAGGGGCCGGCGAGCGATTGGCTGAGAGAGCGAGGCGCCGGGCTGAAGAACCTCATCCTGCTGCCCTTCCAGCCCTTCGAGACATTGCCGCAGGTCGTGTGCTCGGGCGACGTGCTGATGGCGGTGCTCGATCCCGAGGCGGGAGTCTATTCCGTGCCGTCGAAAGTGCTCACCTATCTCTGCGCCGGCCGGCCGCTCCTGGCTGCGATGCCCTTGGAGAATCTCGCCTCGCGCATCCTCACGCGCGAGAACGCCGGACTGGTGGCGCCGGCCGGCGATCGCGCCGCCTTCGTCGCCGGCGCCAGACGACTCGCCGCCGACCCCGAATTGCGCCGCACCCTCGGCGCCAACGCCATCGCCTACGCCGACCGCAGCTTCGACATCACCGCCGTCTCCGCCCGGATCGCGGCGATCGCGCGCATGGCGCTGGCTGATCGACGTTAACCGTCACGGATCCTTGCAGATCTCTTCAACGCGCCATCGTGACGGTGGCGCGGGCGGGGTTTTTCTTCGGCAAGCGCGATGCCGCGTCAGCTGTTCCCGTCGAGGCCGTCATCCGGATCGACGAGGCCGCGGCGCAGGCGGTCGGCGCCGAGGCGGGCGAGGCGGATGAGCAATTGGCGGCGGCGCGCCGGCGCGAGCGGGGCCGGTGCCGGGCTCGGCGCACGCAGGGCGAGCGCTTCATATCCATCGGCGACGAAGAGCCCGGCCTCTTCGGGCAGGATGGCGATCGGAAAGCCGGGCCCGACGGCAAAGGCGAAGAGATCGCAATGGTCGAGATAGGCGCGCCATTTCTGATCGCTGCGGAAATCGGCGACCGAGGATTTGATCTCGACGATCATCAAGCGACCGGCATCGTCGAGCGCCATCACATCGGCGCGATGGCCGGAGGCGAGCGCGACCTCCATCAGGCAGCGCCAGCCCTGACGGTCGAGGGCGCGCATCAGGCCACGCGCGATAAAGCGGGCATCGAGATCGGGCGCGGCGTCGCTCATTGGCTGCGACCGGTCGGCGCCGCGACCCAGCGGCCGTCATAGAGCTGGATTCGATAGCCGCGGTAGCCGTCGAGCGTGGCGATGAAGGCGGGATCGTCGTAGCCGTCGCGCAGCACCGCGCACGCCGCGGGGCACGGCTGGCTGGGATCGACGATGATCTCCAGCGCCAGGCCGGATTCCATCATGCCCGCGAGGAATCGCAGGATGCGCTTGGCGGCCTCCGGATCGCCGGAAACGCGGTCGAGCCGCAGGATCAGATCGCTGCGGCCGGTGCCCGTCAGCCAGCGACCGAGCGCCTGGGCGAAGCGGACACGATCGGTCTCATCGAGCGCGCCGCTCAGCACGATCTCGTGGTTGCCGAGGATCACGCTGCCGCCGCGCGCCATGTCGCAGCCGCCGGCGATGGCAAGCGCCGCGGCAATGCTGGCCGTCAGACTCCATCCTGGCATTTCCACGTCCCTCGCCTGGGCGCCCAGTCTAGGCAGGGACGAGCCGAGCCGTCCCCTCCTGGCGCGGCACGCGCTAGGAGGGGCAGGCGCGCGCGCGGAGGCGCGCGAGCCAGGGAGGTTCCTCGAACTCAGTGAGCAGGAAGTGTGCATCCGGGAGCTCATTTGAGGAGGGCCGACTCGGTGGCGCGCACGCGCAAAGTTTGATCGGGCTACGGTGTCGCACAGCACCTCGCTTGCATGCCTGCGGCAGGTACCGCAGATTTGCCGTGAGGTCGGGAGTCGCCGGGATCGGTGCATTGCCGACCGCTCGTTTCACGGCACATCCGAGGGGAAACCAATGTCTTCGACCATTCGCAGGGCGCTCGCCCTGTTCACGGCCTGTGCCGGATTCGTCGGCGCGCAACTCGCGTCGGCGCAGGAACTCACCGTCTCCGTCTGGGGCGGCGGCTATGGCGAGACCTGGAAGAAGGTCGCGGTCGATCCCTTCGTCGCGCAGACCGGCATCAAGGTCACGGTCGACATGGGGCCCTCGAACCAGCGCCTGTCGAAGTTGTTGGCCTCGCGCGGCGGCGTCGATCTGCTGTTCATCACCGATCACCAGATGGCGGTCGCCAAGGCGCGCGGGTTGCTCGAGCCCTTCGATCCCGCCAACGTCCCCAATGCCGCCAACCTCATCGGCTTCGCGCGCGATCCCCTCGGCGACAAGCTGTGCCCGGCGATCACCGTTCTCGGCATCGGCCTCGCCTACAACAAGGATCAGTACCCGACGCCGCCGAAGGCCTGGAGCGAGCTGATGCGCGGCGACCTCAAGTCGCCGCCGGCGTTCATGGACATCGCGTTCTCCGTCGCGCCTTCGATGCTGGTGCAGCTCGCCGAGCTGAACGGCGGCTCGATCGACAACATCGATCCCGGCCTGAAGGCGATGGCCGATCGCAAGGCGCGCGCGCGCTTCTTCAAGCTGTTCGAGGTGCTGGACTGGATCAATCGCGGCGAGATCTCCGTGGCGCCGATGCTCAACACCTTCGTGAAGCGTGATCCCAACGTGCCGCTGCGCTTCGTCTTCCCGGAGAAGGACGCCATCGGCGTCGTCAACATGGCCTGCATCGTCAAGGGCACGAAGAACAAGGCGTCGGCGGAGAAGTTCCTGAACTACTACCTCTCCGACGCGATCCAGTCGCAGATGGCCGCGACCTTCGGCGAGATGCCCGTGACCACGACGGCGAAGATCCCCGACGGCGTCCCCTATGAAGTGCTGTCGCCCGATCGAATCGCGAATCTCAAATTCTACGACCCGGTGAAGCTCGGCGCCGAGCGTCAGCGCTGGATCGACAAGTTCGAGGAGGCGGTGGTCGCGAAATAGCGATCGCCGGCCGCGCGGACGCGGACGGCAGGACGTGTCCGGCATGAACGCGATCGCACTCTCCGGTCTCGCCAAGCGCTTTGGCGAGACCTGGGCGGTGCGCGACCTGTCGCTCGCCGCGCGCACCGGCAGCTTCGTCAGCCTACTGGGGCCCAGCGGCTGCGGCAAGACCACGACGCTGCGCCTGGTCGGCGGCTTCGAGACGCCGGAGCGCGGCGACATCGTGATCGCCGGCGTGCGCGCCAACGACATCCCGCCGTGGCGGCGCGGCCTGGGCATCGTGTTCCAGAGCTATGCGCTGTTCCCGTTCATGACGGTGTTCGACAACGTCGCCTTCGGCCCGCGACGGCAGGGCAAGACGGATGGGCTCGAGGCGCGCGTCGCGCGCGTGCTCGATCTCGTCGACCTGGGCGCGCTGGCCAAGCGCTATCCGCGCCAGCTCTCCGGCGGCCAGCAGCAGCGCGTGGCGCTGGCGCGCGCCTTGGCCTTCGAGCCGAGCGTGCTTCTGCTCGACGAGCCGCTGAGCAATCTCGACGCCAAGCTGCGCGCCGAGATGCGCCTCGAGCTCAAGCGCATCCAGCGCCAGACCGGCGTCACGACGCTCCTCGTCACGCATGATCAGGAGGAGGCGCTCACGCTCTCGGACGAGATCGTGATCATGAACGAGGGCCTGGTCGTCGCGTCCGGCACGCCGCGCGCGATCTGGTCGCAGCCCGGCCATGAATTCGTCGCCGGCTTCCTCGGCGTCGAGAATCTGCTGCCGGCGACGATCCTGGACAACTCGGTCGTGCAGGTGACCGGCGTGCCGGTTCGGCTGACGCTCGGCGCCGACGCCGATGCGCGCGCCGGCGAGGCGCTGACGATCGGCATCCGATCTGAGGACATCACGATTGCGCAGCGCGGCGAGGCGGCGCCCGGCCTGCGCAACCGTATCGACGGCGTCGTGCGTGAAGTGAGCTATCGCGGCGCGGTGAGCAGCTTCCAGATCGCGACGCCGCTCGGCGAGGCGCCGCTGCACGCGACCGACAGTCGCGACTGGGCCATCGGCGCGCCGGTCACGGTGCTTCTGCCCGCGCCGAAGCTGATGCGCCTGCGGGGCGCGGCGCGCGCATGAGTCCGAAACCGACGCAGCTTCTCGCCCTGCTGCTGGCCGCGATCGTAACGGCGGTCGTGCTGGTGCCCAGCGCGATCATCCTGTTCGAGAGCGTGCTGTCGCCGGAGCGCAAGCTCTCGCTCGATGCCTACGGGACCGTACTCGGTTCTCGCGTCGTGCGCCAGGCGACCTGGCGGACCTTCGAGATCGCGCTGTCGGTGACGGCGCTGTGCATCCTCGCGGGCTACCCGCTGGCCTTCGCGATCGCCGCCAGCGGGTCGCGCGCGCGCAGCCTGCTGATCACCTGCGTGATCTTTCCGTTCCTGCTCTCGGCCGTGGTGCGCGCCTTCGGCTGGAACATCGTCATCGGCGAGACCGGCCTGCTCAACAGGATCCTGCTCGGACTCGGGCTGATCGCAACACCCCTGCAGCTGCTGCACACGGAGATCGCGATCATCCTGGGCGAGACGCATCTGCTCTGCCCCTACATGGTCCTGTCGCTGCTCGCCGTGATCGGGCGCATCGATCCCAATCTCGAGGCCGCGGCGCAGAGCCTCGGCGCCTCGCCGCCGGGCGTCTTCTTCCGCGTCATGGTGCCGATGACGCTGCCGGGTCTGTTCGCAGGCACGCTGCTCGTCTTCGCTCTGGCCATGACCGCGTTCGCCACACCCTGGCTTCTCGGCGGCACGCGCTCCCCCGTCCTCACGAGCCTGCTCTACCGCTACGCCTTCGTGAGCTTCGACATGCCGCGGGCGCTGGCGATCGCCGGGATCCTGCTGATTCTCGGCATCGCGTTTCTGATCCTGCACCGCGCGGTCACGCAGCGCAGCGCGATGACGCAGGAGCATGCGGCATGACCAGCTGGGGCGCGGATCTGGGCTTGCGCTGCTGGCGTGCACTGGTCGCCGGCCTGCTGGTGTTCTGGCTCGTCTTCCTGCTGGCCCCGGTCGTCGTCGCGGTCGCGGTCTCCTTCACCGCGACGGAGTATCCGGTCTTCCCGCCGCAGGGTCTGTCGCTGCGCTGGTATGCCAATGCGCTGTCGACCTCCTGGTTCCAGGAGTCGCTGGCGACGAGCGCCCTGGTGGCGCTGGCGTCGACGGCGATCTCGATCGTGCTCGGCACGACCGCGGCCTATGTGCTGAGCCGCCGCGCGGCGCCGGGCCGCGCCGCGCTCGAGTTCATCCTGATGAGCCCGCTGATCATCCCCAGCGTCGCGATCGGCTTCGCGCTGTTCCATCTCGTGCTGCAGCTCGGCATGCAGAAGCTGTCCTTTCTGAACCTCGTCATCGCCCATGCGGTCGTCACAGTGCCGTTCACGCTGCGGCCCGCGTGGTCGAGCTTGATCGGCGCCAACCGCGCGATCGAGGAGGCCGCGCAGAGCCTGGGCGCGACGCCCTGGGTCGCGTTCTGGCAGGTGATCCTGCCGACCATCCTGCCGGCCATCGTCGCCGGCGCGATCATCGCCTTCACCTTCTCCTTCAACGACGTGACGGTCGCGGTGTTCCTGGTCGGCCCGACGACCAAGACGCTGCCGGTCGAGCTGCTCGCGCAAATCGAGTACACGCCCGATCCCACGCCGGCGGCGATCACCGCGATCATCATGGCGATCACCTTCGTCTTCTTCCTGATCGTCGAACGCACGGTCGGGCTCGACATCTTCGCGCGCACCGAATGAGCGCGCGTCATCAGGAGAACGGCATGAGCTTCACATCGGTCGATCAGCGCACGCGCGACTTCGTCGCGGGCCTGCCAAAGGCGGAGCTGCATCTGCACATCGAGGGCACGCTGACACCAGAGTTGCGTTGGAAGCTCGCGGCGCGAAATGGCATCAGGCTGCCCTATGCCGACATCCCGGCGCTCGAGGCGGCGATGAGATTCGAAGCGCCCGATGCGCCGAGCTACCTCACGAAATTCCTCGCGGCCTATTACGAGGGCATCGAAGTGCTGCGCACCGCCGAGGATTTTCGCGATGTCACGGTCGCCTATCTGCAGCGTTGCCGTGCCGAGAATGTTCTCTATGCCGAGCTGTCTTTCGACCCGCAGGCGCATACGACACGTGGCGTCGCCATCGACGCCGTGATGGAGGGGCTCGCCGAGGGACGGCGGATCGGCCGCGCGGAGTTCGGCGTCGAGACCAATCTCATCCTCTGCATCAATCGCGACCGGCCGGTGGATACGGCGATGGAGGCGCTCATCGCGGCGCGGCGCTTTCGCGATCAGATCGTCGGGTTCGGGCTCGACTCGGACGAGCTCGACAACCCGCCGATCAAGTTCCGTGCGGTCTACGATCTCGCGCGCAGCGAGGGCTATCGCCTGACCGCGCATTGCGACGTCGACCAGCCGGCGACGCGCGAGAACATCCGGCAATGCCTGGAGATCCTGAAGGTCGAGCGCATCGATCATGGCATCAACGCGATCGAGGATCCGGCGCTGGTCGATGCGATCCGCGCGCGCGACATCACGCTCACGCCGTGTCCGACCTGGCGTCCGATCGACCAGGCGCCGCGTCGCGTCGACCGCATCCGCGTGATGCACGAGCTCGGCCTGAAGGTGACGCTCAACAGCGACGATCCCGGTCTGTTCTCGAGCGGCACGCTCGGCCGGATGCTGCCCGCCGTCGCCGCCGCCGGCGGATTCACCGATCGGGAGATGGGTCAGTTCATGATCAACGCGTTCGAAGGCGCGTGGATCGACAAGGGTCGGCGTGATGCGTTCGTCGCCCGGGTGCGCGACTATCTCGCGCATGCTTGAGCCGCTCGCATCGGCTCTGCCCCAGGGCATCCGCGCGCGGTTCGTGCCGGGCATCAACGGTTTGACGATGCACGTGCTGGATGCCGGTTTCGAGACGACCGGTCGACCTTGCGTACTTCTGCTTCATGGATTTCCCGAACTCGCCTATAGCTGGCGCAAGATCATGCTGCCGCTCGCCGCCGCGGGGTTTCACGTGGTCGCCCCGGACCAGCGCGGCTACGGACGCACGACGGGATGGGACGGCGCGTATGACGGCGATGTCGGCTCGTTCCGCCTGCTCAACATCGCGCGCGATGCGCTCGGCCTGATCGCCGAACTTGGGCATCGGTCGGTTGCTGCGGTTGTCGGGCATGATTTCGGGTCGCCAGTCGCCGCGTGGTGCGCGCTGATCCGACCGGACGTGTTCCGCTCGGTGGTGCTGATGAGCGCGCCCTTCGCCGGACCGCCGGCCCTGCCCATCGGCGTCGCAATGCCCACGGCGCCGTCGCGGCCGACGATCCATCACGCGCTGGCTGCGCTGACGCCGCCGCGCAAGCATTACCAATGGTACTATTCGACGCGCGACGCCGATGGCGACATGCGCAACGCGGCGCAGGGGCTGCACGCATTCCTGCGCAGCTACTATCACTGCAAGAGCGCCGACTGGAAAGGCAACGCGCCCAACAAGCTCGAATCATGGACCGCAGCGGAGCTGGCGAAGCTGCCGCGCTACTACGTGATGGATCTCGACAAGGACATGGCGCAGACGGTGGCGCCGGAGATGCCGTCCTCGGCGGAGATCGCTGCATGCGCGTGGTTGCCCGAGAGCGAGCTCGAGATCTACACCGCCGAGTATCGCCGCACCGGATTCCAGGGCGGCCTGCAATGGTATCGCTGCGGCACGAGCGGCCATCACGTTTCCGAGCTGCAGCTCTTCGCCGGCCGCACGATCGACGTGCCGTCCTGCTTCATCGCGGGCAGGAGCGATTGGGGAGTCTTTCAGAAGCCGGGGGATTTCGAGGCCATGCAGCGCAGCGCTTGCGCGCGCATGCTCGGCTGTCATCTCATCGCGGGCGCTGGACATTGGGTGCAGCAGGAGCGTCCCGAGGAAGTGTCCCGGCTGCTGATCGAATTTCTGCGGCGCCAAACGCCATGACCAGAGGAGAAGAGGCATGAGCAATTCACTCACTGGCGGGTGCCTTTGCGGCGCCGTGCGCTTTCGTCTCGACGGACCGCAGCGCGATGTCGTGCTGTGCCATTGCGGCCAATGCCGCCGCTGGCACGGGCATGTCGGCGCCTACACATCCGTCGACAGCGATGGGCTGACTCTCACCGAGCAGCGCGGGCTCGCCTGGTTTCGCTCGTCGAGCTTTGCGCAGCGCGGCTTCTGTCGCGAATGCGGCTCTTCGCTGTTCTGGCAGGCGGATGGCAAGAAGATCATCTCGATCACGGCCGGCGCGCTGGACGCGCCGACCCACCTCGCCACGACCATCCAGATCTTCACGGAGGATCGAGGCGATTATTACGCGCTCGACGAGTCGATCCCGGTAAGACTTAAGACCGCGTCGTCCGGCTGAGGCGGATAGACCCCTTGCCACTCTCGCAGGATGGAGGAGTTTACGTGACCGACCAGGCTTTTCAGGTGGAACTACGCCGCGATGATTTCGCAATGAAATCGGGTCGCGGGCAAAGCGAACGCTGCGGCGCCGACGGCGCGACGATTCTCTTCGGCCGTCACTGGTGATGCACCCATGAAAGTCGCGACGATCGAACTGCTGCAATGCGACGCCGGGTGGCGGAGCTACTATTTCGTCAAGTTGACCACCGATTCGGGCATCGTCGGCTGGAGCGAATACGACGAGGGCTTCGGCTCACCGGGCGTCGGGAGGGTCATCGAGCGCGTAAGCGAGCGCGTGATCGGCCAGGACGTCAACGCGCATGAACGCATCTTTGCGGAGCTCACCTGCATTACGCGCCCCGGCACCGGCGGCGTGGTGGGCGAGGGCTTGGGCGCGATCGAGAATGCGCTGATCGACGCCAAGGCCCGCGCGCTCGACGTGCCCTGCTACGAGCTTCTCGGCGGCAAGATCCGCGATCGCATCCCGCTCTACTGGTCGCATTGCGCGACGTGGCGCATCAACCACCCCAGCTTCTACAAGCCGGCGATCACGAATCTCGACGGGGTGCGAGCGATGGGCGCCGAAGTCCGCGACAAGGGTTTCAACGCGCTCAAGACCAACATTTTCGTCGAGCAGGACGGTCGCTTGCGCGGCTGGCGGCCAGGTTTCGGCGTGCCCTTCGCGCCGGCGCTCAATGTCGATCGTCACGTGCTGCGCGGCTTGCGCGCGCATCTCGAAGCGTTTCGCGATGGCGCCGGGCCGGATATCGACATCCTGCTCGACCTCAACTTCAACGCCAAGACCGAGGGGTATCTCGAGATTCTCCGTGCGATCGAGGATCTCGACATCTTCTGGGTCGAGATCGACAGCTTCAACCCCGAGGCGCTGGCGCATATCCGCGCCCGCAGCCCGCATCCGATCAGCTCCTGCGAGACGCTGCTGGGCCTGCGCGAATTCCTGCCGTATTTCCGCGCGCAGGCGATGGACGTCGCGATCATCGACGTGGTGTGGAACGGCGCCTGGCAATCGATGAAGATCGCCGCCGCGGCGGACGCGTATGAAGTGAACGTCGCCCCGCATAATTTCTACGGCCATCTCTGCTCGATGATGAACGCGCATTTCGCCGCCGCCGTGCCCAATCTGCGCATCATGGAAATCGACATCGACCGCCTGCCGTGGGACCATGAACTCTTCACCCACGTGCCGCAGATCGAGAATGGCTGCCTGGTGATTCCCGATCGTCCGGGCTGGGGAACGGAGCCCAACGAGGCGGCGCTCCGCGCCCACCCGCCCAAAGCCCGCGCCGGGCTGATGCACTACAAGGACGAATGATGACCTCAGCAGCGCTCATTCGAGCAGGGACGTCGAGGTGATCGTATGATCGGACGGCGGGCTGCGCTGGGTATCGTCGGAGGCGGTGCGCTGGCCGGACGCGTAGGCGCGCAATCCGTCGGTCGCGTGCGGCGGATCGCTGTGCTGCGCTGGGACACGTTGGAAACCACATCTACAGGGTTGGCGGTTTTCCGTGATCGGCTGGCGGAGCTGGGCTGGGTCGAAGGACGTAACCTGGCCATCGATCTCCGTTTCGCCGGTGGCGATCCGGTCCGCGCGGCGGCGCTGCTGACCGAGATGCTTCGCAATGATCCCGAGATCATCGTCGCGTCGTCGACACCTGCGGTCCGGTCCGCGATCGCCGCCACAAGCAGCGTCCCGATCGTCATGGCGCCGGCGGCGGATCCGATCGCCAATGGCTTCGTCAGTCAGCTCGCGCGTCCGGGCGGCAATGTGACCGGTGTGACGCTTGGTGGACCCGATGTCACGGCCAAGCAGATCGAGCTGCTGCGCGACATCATCCCCAATCTTGCGCGCATCGCCTTCCTGGGGTCCTCTCGCGATCCGGCGGCATCGTTCTTCGCTGCGGCTGCCGAAGCGGCGGCGCGTTCGGTTGGCATCGAGCTGACTTCCCATTTCATCGCCGAGGCGGGCGAACTGCCCGCGACCATGGCGGCAATCGCGCGCTCGGGCGTTGGCGCGCTGCTCGTGCAACCGATCTTCGTCTTCCAACGCGATGTCGTCGCCAGTCTGGCGCTGCAGTATCGCCTCCCAGCGGTGTCGGAGCTGCGTCCTCTCGCGCAAGCCGGGTTGCTTCTGACCTACGGCACCTCGACTGATTTCGGCCTGGGCACTGCTGCGGCCTATGTCGACCGCATCCTCCACGGCGCTCGACCAGGGGATCTGCCGGTCGAGCGGCCCACCCGTATCGAACTCGTCGTCAATCTGCGTACCGCGCAAGCGCTCGGCCTGACGCTACCGCCCGTCGTTCTCGGTCGCGCCGATGAGTTGATCGAATGAAGCGCCGCGCGCTCACCATGCAGCTCGGCGCGGTCGCGCTCGGTCCGGTCATTGCGCGCGGGCAGACCGCCGGACGCTCCCGCCGCATCGGTGTGTTCATGGACGTCCCGGCCGGCGACGTGCGCGCGCAGCCACGGCTCGCGGCCTTTCTGCAAGGCCTCCAGGAGGCGGGATGGAGCGTCGGGCGCAACGTGCGGATCGACTATCGCTGGCGTCCCGTGGAAGCCCAGGATTGGCGTGCCGGCGCGCGCGAGCTGATCGGCTTGGCGCCGGACGTGATCCTCGGCAGTTCGACGCCGGTGATCGCCGCGCTGCAGCGCGAGACACGCAGCCTGCCGATCGTGTTCGTGACCGTCATCGATCCAATCGGAGCCGGGTTCGTCGAGAGTTTCGCGCGACCCGGCGGCAACATGACCGGATTCACGTCGATCGACTTCGACCTTGGTGGAAAATGGGTGGAGATCCTCAAGGAAGTCGACCCGAGGCTTCGCCGCGTGGCTGTCCTCAGCGATCCATCGCTTCCGTCGACGGTCGGACAGCTCAAGGCGATCGAGGCCGGGGCGGTCGCACTCCATCTCGCGCTGACCACGATCGACGTTCGCGATGCCACGGAGATCGAGCGCGCGCTCGTCGCCTTCGCCCGCACGCCGAACGGCGGCATCGTCGTGACCGCTGCGTCGGCGACTGGCGCCCATCGCGAGCACATCATCGCGCTCGCGGCGAGGCATCGGCTGCCGGCGGTCTACCCTTACGATCATTTCGCCGTTGCCGGCGGATTGATCGCCTATGGCCCGGATCTCGTCCTCCCGTTTCGCAGCGCCGCGGGTTATGTCGGTCGCATCCTCAAAGGCGCGCGGCCGGCCGACCTTCCCGTGCAGGCGCCGACCACGCTCGAGATGATCGTCAATCTCGCGACGGCCAAGGCGCTCGGCCTCACCATTCCTCAGACGATCCTGCTGCGCGCCGACGAGGTGATCGAGTGAGCGTGCGCGCCCCCCATCCCAACCTTCCCCCATTGCGGGGGAAGGTTGGGATGGGGGGAGGGAGTGATGATGCGTGAAATTGCAATTGCGCGCGTGGTCGGCGCCGTCGCTTTCCTAACCGTGACGATGAACGTCTCGGTCGCGGCGGCGGAGAGCGAGTGGCTCTCGCTTTGCGGCAAGTGCTTGAGTCCCTCCGTCACGTCAAAATCGGGGATCGGCACCGCGCAGGCGCGCGCCGAGGGCAGGATCTCGCGCGGGGATGCCGAGGGTTGGTGCCAGAATTGGGAGCCGCAGACACCGCTGCAGCAATGCGTGCGGCTGCAGCTCGGCTCCGAGGATGCGAAGCGGGTCTATCGCGCCAGTGCGGATTGTACGGCAGGCAAGATCACGCCGATCGACGGCGGGTCCTATACGCTCGCCGGCAAATGGACCAACGATGTCGGGCGTGGCCGGTCGCGGTGGCGTGACGCCTCGGGGCGTATCGTCGGGCAGGACAATGCGAGCAACGGGCTCGCGATCTCGCAGCAATGGGAACTGCTCTGCCCCGCATCGACGACCGCTTCACGCGCGCCGACCGCTGCCGCTGCCGCACCGAAGGTCGCGGCGGCTCCGCCGGCCGGCGACTTCGCGGTGGGACAGGTGATCGAGGCGAAATTCGGTCGCGAATGGGTGCGCGGCCGTGTGACGAAGATCCGGCAGGTGAACGGCGCCAAGGGGGCGGAGCTCAACTACGATGTGAATCTGGACAATGGTCGGCGCGGCGTGCTGCCCGCGCGCATGGTCAGGGCGGCGCAATAGGCGGCGATGCCGTCAGCTCGAACTCGCCAGGCGCTGGCTCGCCTGCATCGCGGCGAGGTCGTTGAAGAAATGCGTGCCGAGGATGAATCGACGCCCGCGCGTCACCGCGTCGACCTCATGCAAGAGGGCGCAGGACCACACGATGGCGGTGCCGGGTTCGACGTCGTAGGTCTGCGCGCCGTATTCGGGAAAGCGCAATCCACCGCCTTCATACTCGCCGGCATTGAGCTGGATCGAGACCGTGAAGACGCGATGGCGCGTCATTGCGGTGGGATTGTCGCGATGGGCGGGCAGCGAGCCGCCTTCGCTGGCGTCGTAACAGGCGATGCGGAGATCTTCGCGGTAGCCGACATCCTGCTGGAACGCCTTGCTGATCTGCGGGATCACGCGGCCCATCACGCGCTCATCGAGATGATCGAACAGCGCCGGCTCGCGAATCACGAACTGGTCGGTCTTGCCGTAGGTGTCGATGCGGATCTTGAAGTCGCCGGTTTCATGCTGATAGCCGGTGCTGCGGAAGCCATCGCTGTGCCAGAGCTTCACCGGCCGATGCCAGACCTCGATGAGCCGGGCGCATTCCTCGCGGCTGAGCACGCGCGGCAGCACGAGCACGGGAGCGTGGGTCCGCACTGAAACCTCGCTGCGCATGGCCGCGAGCCGCATGACGCAGTCGCGCGCCGTGGCGACCGCGGCGGCTGGATCGGTCACCGCGCCGATCGACGCGATGCGCAGATTGTGATCGATGACGATCACGCTCGACGCGCCGTCGAGCTTCAGGCCATAGGCCCTCGCGGCCTGGCGCTGCGGATCGGCGAGCAAGGAAAAACTCAGGCCCAGCTTGGCCTGGTTGGCGACCAGATCGGAGATCGCGGTGGGCAGGACGACGAAGACCCGCGGCGCGTTCTGACCAGTCGTGTGAAAACCGGCGTGCAGTGCGGTGAGCAGCGCGGTCAGTTCAGAGCCCTCGGCGCGATTGCAGAACACGACGACGACGGCGTGGCCCGCGACGGCATCACCATAGAGCGCGGTCGGTTTGCCGGCATGGTCGGGCAGCACGAAGGGAGGCGCCGCATCGCCGATGTCGATCGTGGCGGTTGCAGGGGAATGTGTGGCGGGGTTGGCGCTCATGATCGAACCTCGTCGTCAACCGGACATCGACATTTCAGCGAGTGTACGGCGCATCGCGTCGATTTTGAAACCTGCCGCTGAAGGATTGACGCTGCGACCGGAACCGATAGCTTCGACGGCGCCGTGCCGCGCCGAAGTCCGGCGATGCCACACTATCCACCCGATCAACCCGAAGGGACGAGATGAAACCAGACTCATCCGACACCAATGCCGCGCTGCCGGCGCGGCTGCGTGCGGCCGGCGTGAAATTCATGCTGCCGAGCTATGTCGACATGCACGGCGTGTCGAAGAGCAAGATGGTGCCGATCGACCATTACGAGCAGATGCTGGGCGGGTCGGAGCTGTGTACTGGCGCGGCGCTCGATGGCGTGCCGCAGGAGATCCACGAGGAGGAAGTCTCCGCCCATCCCGATCCCGCCTCCTGCATCATCCCGCCCTGGCGGTCCGATCTCGCCTGGTTCGCCAGCGATCTTTGGTGCGAGGGCAAGCCGTTCGAGCCGTGCAGCCGCAACATTCTGAAGCGTGCGCTGGCCAAGGCCAGAAGGCTCGGCTTCGGTTTGAATTTCGGCATCGAGGCGGAGTTCTTCGTGCTGCGCGACCAGCCCGGCGGCGGCTACGCGCCGGTCAGCGAACGGCGCAATCTCGCCAAGCCGGCCTACGACGTCTCGCGTCTGATCGACAACATGCCCTGGCTCGGTGAGCTCGTCGACGCGATGAATACGCTGGGGTGGGACGTCTACTCGCTCGACCATGAAGACGGCATCGGCCAGTTCGAGATCGATTTCGTCTATGCGGATGCGCTGACGATGGCCGACCGCTTCGTGTTCTTCCGTTGGATGGCGCATGAATATGCACGCAAGCATGGCGCCTTCGCGACGTTCATGCCCAAGCCCTTCGCCGATCGCGCCGGCAGTGGCGCGCATTTCAACCTGTCGCTCTGCGATCTCGGGGATGGCCGCAATCGCTTCGCTGCCGAGCGCGGATCCGACGGCAACAAGCTCTCGAAGCTCGGCTACCATTTCATCGCCGGCATACTGCGCCATCTGCCCGCGATCTGCGCGGTCGTCGCACCGACGGTGAACAGCTACAAGCGACTGATCATGCGCGGCAGCATGTCCGGCTTCACCTGGGCGCCGGTCTTCGCCTGCTACGGCGGCAACAACCGGACGAACACGATCCGCATTCCGCTCGCCGGCAATCGCGTTGAATTGCGTGCGGCCGACAGCGCCTGCAATCCCTATCTGGGCGTCGCCTTGGTGCTGATGGCCGGGCTCGAGGGCATCGAGCAGCTTCTCGAACCCGGCGCGCCGCATAGCGAGAACATGTATCTGAAGACTCCGGCGGAGCTCGATCGTCTGGGCATCAAGCTGCTGCCGCGCTCGCTCGACGAGGCGATCGATGCCTTCGCCGGCGACCCGCTCGGCCGCCGCGTATTCGGCGACGCGATGTTCAATTCATGGCTCGCCTTCAAACGCGAGGAATGGGCGGGCTACATGACCCACGTCGGCGACTGGGAGAAGGCGCGGTATCTGAAGTTCTTCTAGCCGTGCAGCCTGCCTGCCGGCGCTTGGATGAACTCTGCGAAGACGCGTGCGGCGGGGGATGGATGCGTGTCGCGCATGAGGAGGCGCAAGACCACGACGCCGAAGCGATATGTCGGCAGGAGCCTTACGAGACGGCCCGCTGCGATATCCGCCTCGACCGCAGCCTCGATCACCAGCGCCGCGCCGAGGCCGGTACGTGCGAGGTCCTCGGCGAGGAGACCGCTGTTGATCCGAATCCGCATGGTCGCCGGAATCACGATGGCAGTGCCGTCCGGCCGGAGTGCAGCGACGGACGCATTGTTGGCGCGCTCGCTGAAGCCGATCAACGGCAGCGGCCCCGCCTTCGCGAGTTTCCGCGGCGCGAATCTCGCGGCGAAGGACGGCGCGCCGACGAGGGCGAGCGGCATTGCCGTAAAGCCCGCGGGATCATCGCTGGCGCGCAGCGCGAATCGCGCACGGACGGCGATGTCGTAAGAACTGCGAGGCAGTTCGATGACGGCATCGGTGGCGTCGATCTCTGTCCGCACGTCCGGATACTTCGCTTCGAACGTGTGCAGGAGCGGCGGCAGCCAGGCGACGCAGAGTTCGGTCGGCAGTGTCACTGCGAGGCGGCCGCGCGGCCGCGCGAGGTCGGCGCGGAACAAGCTCATCGCGGTGTCGGCCGCGCGGACCATCTCGCGCGCGGCGGCGTGGAAGGCGCGACCATCGGGCGTCAGCTCCAGCTGCCGGCGTCCGCGGCGGACGAGCGTCGTGCCGAGCGTGGCTTCGAGATCGGCCAACGCCGTGCTGACGACCGGCGCGGACACGTTCAGACGCCGAGATGCCGCGCGGATCGAATTGGAATCGGCGATCGCGACGAACAACGCCATCAAGCGATAATCCCGCGTGGCCATGGTGGACCTCCCTGACGTGTAAGGCTCACCCTAACAGACTGTTCTGAACTTCGTGTCTACCAGACACTCGCCGACCGCTCGTAGAGTCCTGCGCGATCCGATGCGCGACCCGGAACCGGTCGCCAGAAACCAGGGAGATTTCGAATGACCAGGATTGCTGTTCTGAGCGCCGTTGCCGGCGCGCTCGTTTTCGCTGTTCCGGCGCGCGCCGACGATCGTGCCGTCGTTCAGGCCTTTTATGACCGCGTGCTCAATGGGACGACGGCCGGCGACCTGCCGCACCGCATCGACCAGGTTCTCGCTCCAAACTGGGTGACGATGGGCAACAACATCGGCAGCAACGACGTGGCCTATTTCACGAAGGCGCTGCAAGGCTTCGGCCAGGCGATTCCCAACCTCAAATGGGAAGTTCAGGAGATCCTCGTGACGGGCAATCGCTATGTCGTGCGCGGTCGCGCGACCGGCACGCCCGCCAAGCCGTTCTTCGGCGTCGAGCCCGTCGGCAAATCCTTCGACATCATGTCGATCGACATCCACACCGTGGAGCAGGGGCGCATCGTGCTCTCCTTCCACGTCGAGGATTGGGCGGGCGCCTTGCGGCAATTGCGCGGGCAATGATCGCCCGCGCCTCAACTCCCGGCGGCGTCGCGGGCGATGGCGGCGAAGATCGGATCGAGTTCGCGGGCCAGTGCGTCGATGTCGGCGTTGCGGTAGGGAGCGAAGACGGCGCTGGGCGGACGCCAGCTCAGGCTTGCCGTCTTGTCGGCATTCTCGGTGACGTAGAAGCGGATCGGCGCCTCGAGCCCGGCCGGCACGCTCGCGGCCAGCATGCGCACCGCGAAATCATTGCGAAACACCATGAGCACGGCATTGCCGGGGATGACGACGCCACGGCCGGCGGCGCCGACGCTTGCCGAGGCGCGCGCCACCAACCCCATGCCGTGCGCCGTGATCGCGGCTTCGAGCCGCGTCACGAGGGCAGGGAATGCATGCGCCGTCTTGACCGATTGGGCATCGGCGAAGGGGAAGGCGAGCTGCGCCTGCGCCGGTGCGATGGTGGCGAGCGCGGCGACGACGGGCAGTGCGATGAGCTTGATCATGAACCAAGCATGATGCACCAAGGCGTCCGACACGACTCAACTCGTCGTGACTGGGGGGAAGATGCGGATTACGAAGATCGAGACACTCTGGTTTCGCTTCATCGGCACGGCGCAATGGGAGAGGGCCAATCCCGGATCACGCCAAGCGCTGCCCAATAACCTCTGGGTGCGCATCCACACCGACGATGGCCGGATCGGTCTGGGCGAGACCTATTATCTGCCGCGCGCCGTCGCTTCGATCATCCACGATGTCTATGCGCCCCTGCTGATCGGCCGCAATCCCCTGGACATAGAGAATCACTGGCAGAACATGTTCGCGCTGGTGAATTTCTGCGGCTATGCCGGCGCCGAGATGCGGGCGATCTCCGCCATCGACATCGCCCTGTGGGATCTCGCGGGGCAATACGCCAACCAGCCGATCTTCAATCTGCTCGGCGGTCGCAATCGCGAGCGCATCAAGATCTACAACACGTGCGTGGGTTCGGGTCGCTATCCGGACTCCGATCTCTGGACGGGCGGGCGCGCCGGCGAACTCGCGGAGGATCTACTGCGCCAGGGCATCACGGCGATGAAGATCTGGCCCTTCGACGCCTACGGCCTCACGCTGAGCGGGCCGCATCAACCGCGTGCGCCGTTCAAGATCTGGGGCGGCCTCTCCGCCGCGGGCGTGCTGTCGCACAGCATCGAGAACGAGGACCTCGCGCGCGGCGTGGCGATCGTCGAGGACATCCGCAAGACCGTCGGCGACAAGATGGCGATCGCGATCGAGGGCCATGCGCGTTGGAATCTCCCCACCGCGAAGCGCATCGCCCGGGCGATCGAACCCTACGATGTGATGTGGCTCGAGGAGATCATGCCGCCGGACAATGTCGATGCCTTCGTCCAGCTCAAGGCCTCGACATCGATTCCGATCTGCCAGAGCGAGCGCGTCTTCACGCGCTACAATATGCGAAGCTGGATCGAGAAACCCGCGGCCGACATCATCATGCCGGATTTCTCCTGGGGCGGCGGCATCACCGAAGGGCGAAAAATCTGCAGCCTCGCCGACACCTATTACCTCCCGATCACGTCGCATGACACGATCGGCCCAGTCGCGGTCTGGGCGGCGGCGCATCTGATGCTCAGTATTCCCAATGCGATGATCATGGAGACGGTCCGCGGTTACGTCGATGGCTGGTACAACGATGTCGTCACGGATCGCATCCCGATCGCCGAGGGGCATCTGACCTTGCCGCTGCGGCCGGGTCTTGGGACGGCGCTACGCGAGGATCTGTTCACGCGACCCAATGCCTGCGTCGAAGTCTCGACCGAGGACACGCTGCGCGAGCTGTCCTGACGCATTTCTCCTGGAGTGAACGAATGACCGGCGTCAATCAATTCACCGGTACGGCCTGCATCGTCGGCGCCGCGGGCGGCATCGGCGATGCGCTGACGCGGCTGCTGCATCGCGAAGGCGCACGCAAGCTCGTGCTTCTCGATCGGCCCGGACCCGCGCTCGATACGCTCGCACGCGAAACGGGTGCGAGCGCGCATGGGTTGGACATGCGCGACGAAGCATCGCTGCGCGCGGCCTTCGCGGCGGCGCGCCAGGCGACCGCGCGCATCGACGCGCTGGTGGTTGCGGCGGGGATCGTCGATGTGAAACCGCTGGGCGAACTCGACCTGGCGCGCTGGCAGGAGATCCTCGCGATCAACCTCACGGGCCCGTTCCTCTGTTGTCGTGAGGCACGGGAGTGGCTCGCCGATGATGGGCGCATCGTCTTGATCTCGTCGCTCTCCGCGCGCACCGGTGGCGTCGCCACATCGAGCGGCTATGCGGCGTCGAAGGGCGGGGTCGAAGCCTTCGCCAGGGGCATCGCGCGCGAATTCGCCGCGCGCCGCATCACCGTGAACTGCGTGGCGCCGGGTTGGATCGACACCCCGATGACGGCGCCCCATCCGGCCGATCGCAAGCGCGCGACCGAAGCCGCGACGCCGCTGAAGCGGACCGGCAGGCCCGAGGAGGTGGCGGCGACGATCGCCTTCCTGTTGTCGCCGGGCGCCGCCTACATCACCGGGGCGACCGTGCCGATCAATGGCGGCATTCGCATGGATTGAGCGTCGCACGCTCAATCATCGATCACCGCGATCGCCTCGATCTCGATCAGGAAATCCGGCTGCGTGAGACGCCTGACCTCGACGCCGGTCGAGGCCGGCGGATGTGCGGCGAAGAACTCCTCGCGCACCGCCCAGGCCTGCGGCGCCAAACTCATGTCGGTCATGAAGGCGGTGAGCTTGACCACATGCCGCAGCTCGGCGCCGCCCTCGCGCAGGATGGCTCGGATATTCTCGATCACCTGGCGTGTCTGCGCGGCCATGTCGCCCTTGCCGACGACGCGTCCCTCGCGATCGCGCGCCAGCTGGCCGGAGACGAAGATCATCGCGCCGGTCTTGACCGCCTGGGCGAAGAAGCGGGGCGTGGGGGCGCAGACTGGCGTGTTGAGTGTTCGACGTGTCATGGCATTTCCTCCATCGTCCAATCTGCGTAAGCTCGGTCGAATCTAGACCATCGAGTTCATGTCAGGGGAATGCCATGAGATCATTCCGCATCGCGGCCGCGCTGCTCGCGTCCGTTGCCGCGTCCGCATCCGCGCAGACCTTGCGCGTCGGATTGCAGAGCGACATCGATACGCTCGATCCCGTGCAGAGCAACAACATCGCTGCGCGCAGCGTCTTCACGGCGCTCTGCGACAAGCTCGTCGACATCGACGAGAAGCTCGTGCTGCAACCCCAACTCGCCACGTCATGGGCGTGGAGCGACGATCACCGTGCGTTGACGATGAAGCTGCGGCCGGGGGTCGTGTTTCATGACGGGACGGCCTTCGACGCAGAAGCGGTGAAATTCAACCTCGAGCGCGCGCTCAACCAGCCGGGCTCGCGCCGGCGCAGCGAGATCAGCGTGATCACCCGCATCGTGCCGCTCGATCCGCTCACCGTGCGCATCGAGCTCGACGCGCCATTCGCGCCGCTGCTGGCGCAGTTCACCGACCGCGCGGGCATGATGATGTCGCCCCAGGTGATCGCGTCAGGCGCCAACCCGGCGACCAGGCCGGTGTGCTCCGGCCCATTCGAATTCGTCGAGCGCGTGGCGCAGGACCGCATCGTGGTCAAGCGCTTCGAGCGCTACTGGGACCGTGGCAATGTGAAGCTCGACACGGTCGTGTTCCGGCCGATGCCCGATACCACGGTGCGTCTGCTCAACCTGCGCTCCCAAGGCATCGAACTCGCGGAGCGCGTCGCGGCCAGCGACGTCGCCGCGATCCGCGCTGATCAGAAGCTTCGGTTGACCGAGATCACCGGGCTCGGCTTCACGTCGATCATCGTCAATGTCGGCAATGGCGAGCGCGCGAAGAACCCCCTGGGTGAGGATGCGCGGCTGCGCGAGGCGCTCGACCTGACGATCGATCGCGAGGTGCTCAATCGCGTCGCGTTCGAAGGCGCCAATCGCGCCGGCAACCAACCCGTGCCGCCGGATAACCCGTTCTACACGCCGTCCTTCGCGCTGCGCGGCGCCGATATCGTGCGCGCCAAGGCGCTGCTCGCCGCCGCTGGACAGCCTGGTCTCGCCATCAAGCTGCTGGTCCCCAACACGACCGAGTTCCGCGCGATGGCGGAGATCCTGCAAGCCATGGCCGGCGAAGCGGGGATCAGGATGGAGATCGATACGGCCGAACTCGCCACTGCCGCGCAGATGATGAACAAGGGCGATTTCCAGGCCTTCCTGATCGGCTGGAGCGGCCGCGTCGATCCCGACGGCAATATCTTCGGCTTCAACCACTGCAAGGGCGCCAACAACGACAGCAGGTTCTGCGATCCGCGCGTCGATGCCGCGCTCGACCGCAGCCGCGCGAGCATCGGCGAGGCGGAGCGTCGCGCCGCCTTTCTCGAGGCCGGCGCCATCTATCTGCCGGCGCGCCATCGCCTCTACCTCGTGCACGAGAATTGGCGCTTTGCGATGGCGAGCCGCGTCAGTGGCCTGCGCGCAATCCCCGACGGCGTGATCCGCTTTCAGGGCCTGGGGATGAACTGAGGATTTCGGCGCGTCAGGGCGCGGTCGTCTTGCGCACCCCGGACCAACGGTAGCCGATGATCGCCCCGATGATCGCGCCGATGGGAATGCCCGGGAGGAAGAACAGGAACATCACGAAATACCCGGCGCCGCCTTCGCGCGCGCTGATCTGAAAAATCTCGACGGCGGCCATGCCCAACCCGGTGCCGATCGCGGCGCCGAGCGGCGCGCCGATCACCGCACCGACGATCGCGCGCACGAGCTTGAGCCTGCCGCTGCGCGGCGCTTCACTCTCGCCGGGACGCATCAAGCGCTTGAGCGCCGACACCGCGAAGACCCAGATCAACGGGGCGATCACGGCGAGCGGTATGGCGCCCCAGACATGCTGGCCGCCAGCCGGCAGCGATTCGAGGAAACTGAGCAGCGTGGTCACGATCGCGATCAACACGCCGCCACCGACCAGCTGCGCACGCGTGCGCGCGAACCAGCCGATCAGGATCCCCGGGACGAATATGAACGGGTTGGTCAGTTGGTAGAGAATGAACTGCGGAAGGAACGCGATGAGATCCATGCGGCGACAATGTGCACGGCGTGCCGCTTGGGCACAACGGTTCAAGCGGCTGCAGAACCAGTCCGACGCGGCCTCGGCGAAATCCCGGAACCTCGCCTCGCTCGCCTCGGCGCGCGCTTTAGCTTCGGCGGCGTCCGAGTCCTCCGCAGTGACATCCTGGACGGTGATGATGTGGCCGCCGTCATGCCGCGAGCGCACGCGCTCGAAGGCCGCGGCATCCATGCGCGGAACGCCACTTTCCGGCCTTGCCGCAATCGCTTCTCAGGGCAGGCCAGAATCGACCGGTAGGATCTGCCCCGTCATGCCCGCTGACAGATCGCTCGCGAGGAACAGCGCCGCGTTCGCGACGTCGTCCTCGGTGGACATGCGCCCCAGCGCCGTCTCGGCAGCATGCCGGCGGAGCGCTTCGTCGCGAGCCAGGCCGCCCGCCGCCGCGCGGCGCGCGAGGCGTTCGCGCAAGGCGTCGGTAGCGATCGGTCCAGGTCCGAGTGCATTGACCCGGATCGCATGGCGGCCAAGATCGAGCGCCGCGCTCCGGACGATGCCGAGCACGGCATGCTTGGTGGCGACGTACAGGCATTGCCGCGCATGACCCTGCCGCGATGTCAGAGAGCCCATCACGATGATCGACCCGCCGTTCCCCTTCATCGCCGGCACGGCAGCCTTCACCGTCGCGATCACGCCGCGGACATTGACCGCGAAGACCTCGTCCCAGAGCGCGAGGTCCATCGCCTCGATCTCCGACCAGGGCGGCACGAGTCCGGCATTCGCGACGACGATGTCGAGCCGGCCGAAACGCTGCAGCGTGGCGGCCACGGCGTTGGCCAGACTCGTCTCGTCGCGCACATCGGCCGCAACGGCGATCCAACGATCAGGCGTTGCCGTGGCCAGCGCATTGTCGTCCAGATCGCTGGCAGTCCCGACGGCCCCCGCGGCGGCGAAGCATCTGACGATCGCCTTGCCGATGCCGCGTGAAGCGCCCGTTACCAAGGCGACGCGACCGCCGAGCAGATTGGGAATGGCCTCGATCATCTCGTCCTTCCTCTCGCGTTGCGCGTGTCGCACCGACGACCGTCGCACCTTGCGTTACTGAACGAAGCCGGCGATCCGCGGCAGATAGAGAACCAGGTCCGGAATGTACGTGATCAGCAGGAGGACCAGGGTCATCAATGCCCAAAGCGGGTAGATGTGCCGCGTGACCGCCGAGATCGGCCGCTGCGCCACCAGCGCTGAAATGAACAGCGTGCCGCCGAACGGTGGCGAGATCATCGCGATCACGCAGTTGAACACGAAGACGACCGCGACATGGACCGGGTTGAGGCCGTAATCGACGGCGGCATCGAGAAAGATCGGGCTCAGCAGCAGGATCATCGCGAAACTTTCCATCGGCATCCCGAAGACCATCAGGAACACGTTCATCAGCAGCAGGAACGACCACGGGCTCGAGACCGTCGCGGCGAGCCAGGCGGACACCGCATCGGGAACGCCCTCGGTCGCCATCAGCCAGTTGAAGACGATGGCGCCGCCGACCAGGAACATGATGCCGGCGGAGAAGGCGCCGGCCTTGAGGAAGATCCGTGGAAGCTCGGCAAGCTTCAGGTCGCCATAGACCCAGCGGCCGACGATGATCGCGTAGACCACCGCCAGCGCCGCGGATTCCGTCGCCGTCGCGAGGCCGCTGAAGATGCCACCGAGGATCACCACGCCGAGCCCGAGTGCGGGGATCGCGCGCAGGAAGGAGACGCCCAGCCGCCCGAGGCTGAAGCGCTCGATCGGCGCATAGGCCGGCCCGCCTTTTTTGGCATGACGCCAGGCGAGGTACATCAGCCCCGGAACGACCAGCAGGCCCGGAATGATCCCGCCGAGATAGAGCGCTGAGATCGAGAGGTTGTTGGTCACCGCGATCAGCACCAGCATCGTGCTCGGTGGGATGATCTGCGCCAGCGTGCCCGCGGTCGCGATCAATGCGGCCGAAAAATCGACGTTGTATCGCCGCCGCTTCATTTCCGGCAGCAAGGCGGAGGAAATCGCGGCCGTGTCCGCGCTGCCCGACCCCGACATCGCGGCCAGGATGGTCGCGGCGACGATGGCGACCTGCAGCAGGCTGCCGGTGATCCAGCCGACCAGATCCATGGCGAAGTCGGTGATCCGCCGCGCGAGCCCGCCTTTCTCCATCAGCATGCCGGTCAGCAGAAAGAAGGAGATCGCCATCAGGGTGAAGTTGTTCAGGCCGGTGAAGAACTGGTGCGCGATGATGACCAGCGGAACGTCGGTCATCACGACGACGACGAAGGCCGCAAGCCCGAAGACGAAGGCGACCGGTACGCCGATCAGGATGAAGAAGAAGAAGCCGATGCCGAGGGAGATCACGCGACCTCCTCGGCATCGCCGCCGAACGGGTCGTTCCAACGCTCGATGAGGCGCAGCACGATCTCGACACCCAGGATGAACGTCGAGACCGGGACCGCCAGGAAGATCCACGACATCCGGAACTGCAGCACCGGCGACATCTGCCGCAGACCCGACTCGGTCAGGATCACGCCGCCGTAGAACATCACGCCCATCAGCAGCAGGCTGAAGCCCGCGATGACCACGCTCAGGAGGCGCTGCGCGGCAAGGCCGAGATGCCGGCTCAAGGTGTCGAGCGCGAACATCGCGCCGAAGCGCAGCGCGACGCCGGCGCCGATCGCCGTCATCCAGATTTGCGCGTAGGTCGCCAACTCCACCGAATAGCTGATCTTGAAGTGGAGATAGCGACCCGCCACGCCGAAGACGACAGCGGCGACCATGAAGGCGAAGAGCGCGATCAACAGCGCGTCCGTCACCGACCGGAAGACGCGGATCGCCCTCGTCACGTTGCCGCCCGCCGCGTCGCCCGCGTCAGTTCGCGAGCACGATCGCCAGCAGCGCTTTCTCCTGGTCGGTCTTCAGGAACTGGTCGTGGATCTTCTTCGCCGCTTCGCGGAACGGCGCCGGGTCGGGCTGCGTGAAGTTCACGCCCTTGGCCTTGAGCTGCTCGACGATCGCCTGGTCGCTCGCTTCGTAGCGTTTGAAATGGTCGATCCCGATCTGCCGGCCGACATCGCTGAGGATTTTCTGGCGCGCCGATGGCAGGCGGCGGTAGCGCGCCTCGGACATGATCAGGCAGTTGGAATAGTAGAGCCAGCTCACCTGCGCCCAATTCGGCGCGACCTCGTAGAACTTCTCGGTGAAGTAGTTCGTGTTCGCCGCGTCGGCGCCGTCGACGACCCCGGTCTGCAGTGACGAATAGACCTCGGTATAGGCGAGCGCGGTCGCATTCGCGCCGAAGGCGTTGAATGTCGCCACATGCACCGGGTTCTGCACCGTGCGGATCTTGCGGTTCTGCAGGTCGGCGATCGCCCGAACCGGCATCCGCGTCATGATGTGGCGCGCACCCGAGGTCAGCATGCCGAGGATGCGGATATTCTTCGCCGCGGCGGCCTCGACCATTTTGTCGTAGAGCGGGCCTTGGACCACGCGCGTGTAATGCTCCCAGTCGCGGAAGGCGAACGGCATGTTGAGCACATTCATCTCCGGGACCCAGTTCGCGAGCACCGCGGCCGAGGGCGGCGACATGTCGACCGCGCCGAGCAGCAGGCTCTCGGTGACCGCGACCTCGCCGCCGAGCTGGGCGGCAGGCAGGATCGTCACCTCGTACTCGCCGTTGGTCTCGCGCTTCAGCGCCTCGGCGAAGGCGAGCGCCGTGACATGGTTCGGATCGGATGTCGGCGAGAAATGCGCGTAGCGAAAGCGCGCGGCCTGCGCGCGCACCGATCCAGCCGTTCCCGCCGCCGTCAATGCCGCCGCGCCGGCAATCACTTCACGTCGTTTCATCCGACCCTCCCTGAGTTGCGTGTGCAGCATGACCAATCCGCCACGCCAAATGCAACGCCTCGCGAATGAAATCGGGGACGATGAAATCGGGGACGTACCCCCGGGACGTACCCGGGGGTGCGGCCATCACCTGCTTCAAGGCCAAAGCCCGAAACTCCGCCGTGTATCTCCGATCAGATCAGTGAGCAGGGCGTTCAAGGGACATCCCCGTCAGCGCGCTCGCGCGCGCTGCCGCCCCTCCTACCGCGTGCCGCGGCAGGAGGGGATGAGTCGAGGGCTGACTCATTTCCTCCTGTTCGGATATTCGTGAGAGCTGACTCGTCTCCTCCTGTTCGCCGCAGGCGAATAGGAGGAGCAGGCGCGCGCGAAGGCGCGCGTGCCGAGGAGGTTGCTCGAACCTCAGTGAGCAGTGAAGTTCAAGGGACCTCCCCGGCAGCGCGCTGCCGCGCGCTGCCGCCCCTCCTACCGCGTGCCGCGGCAGGAGGGGATGAGTCGAGGGCTGACTCATTTCCTCTGTTCGGATATTCGGGGACGTACCCGGGGGTACGTCCCCGATTTCACTCAGCGGCCAGCGCTGCGCCCGCGTGCTGCCTTAGCTTCGGCATCACCTGCTCCGCGAGGAGGCGCATCGACTTCTTGTGCAGTGCCGCGTTGTCCCAGTCTTTCTGGGTGATCAGCAGCGTACCGAAGCCGCCGAGTTCGTCGTGGATGGCGACGAGCTTGTCGGTGACGGTTTTCGCGCTGCCGGAGACGACCATGTACTCCAGGCATTTCTGGACGGTGAGCGCGGCGTCCGGGATCGACTCGTCCGGCTTGAAGATCTTGAGCAGCTTGTGCATGCCCAACACGTCGCGCAGGTAGCCGTAATACCAGCCGGGGCTGCAATCATCGTTGGCAAGATAGTCGCGCGCCTCGGCGTCGCTGTCGCCGATCACGATGCTGCGCGCCACGCGCCAGTTGCGGCGGTCGGGCTGGCGGCCGGCGGCGGCCGCCCCCTCGCAATAGGCCGTCCAATGAGTCTTCACGAGATTGGACGGCATGAAGTTGGCGGAGACGATGCTCCAGCCCTTGGACCCCGCGAGCTTCGCGGTCGATGAACTCGGGCTCATCGCCGAGACCGCGACCTCGGGGAAGGGCTTCTGGTAGGGCGTGCGCATCGGCCCGAGGCCGAGGCGATGCACGACCGAGTTCTCGACCACGACCTCCCAGAACTTGCCCTTGATCGAATACGGCGCCTGGCCCGCCCAGATTTTGTGAATGATGTCGACGCTCTCGACCATCATGTCCGAGCGCGGCTTGTCGATGACTTTGTAGAGTTCGAAATCGGGGCCGGTGCCGCCGGGGCCGACGCCCATGATGAAGCGTCCCTTCGCGAGATGATCGAATTGCGCGGCCATGCCGGCGATCTGTGCGGGATGATGCTGCGGCAGATTGAGCACGCCGGTCGCGAAGCGGATGTTCTTGGTGACCGGGATCAGCGTCGCCATGAACTGCAGCGGATCGGGGATCGGCTCGGTCGAGCAGGCGAAATGCTCGCCCACCCAGGCTTCATCATAGCCGAGCTGGTCGGCGAGGATGATCGCCTCGCGATCGTCGCTCAGCACCTGCTGGTAATCCCGGTCGGGATGGTGGAGCGGCATCATGAACAGGCCGAGACGCATGTGAAATTCCTTCCGATCGAGAACGCGCGGCCACGCTAGCCGAGCCTAACCCGCGCCCGCAACCATTGGCGTAGCGCGGGATTGCGACGCGCCGTGACCATCTGCGACATTCGCCCAGGGAGTTCGCGGCAGATGCGCATCGAGAATGGCACGACCAGCATTGCCGGTCCGGAGATCGGCTTCACCTTCAATGGGCGCGCCCTGACCGGGCGCACGGGTGAGACGATCGCGGCCGCGGTGATCGCGGCGGGCGAGCATGGCTTTCGCATCGCCAAGGACGACACCAGGCGCGGCGCGTTCTGCGGCATGGGCGTGTGCCAGGAATGTCTCGTCGTCACCGATGGCGTCGCGGGGCAGCGCGCCTGCATGACGCCGCTGGCCGCCGGCATGGTGGTCGAGTCGCAAGCCTATCGCGCGCCGGTGCGCGTGCGTCCCTATCCGGCCTCGGCCGAAGCGCCGCGCGCGATCGAAGCCTGCGAGCTGCTGATCGTCGGCGGTGGCGCGGGCGGCCTCGCCGCGGCGCAGGCCGCCTTGCGCGCCGGGGTGAAGCCGATCCTGATCGATGAACGCCCCGCGCTCGGCGGCCAGTACTACAAGCAGCTCGCCGGATCGAACCGATACGCGCGCATTGCTGCCGAGGATGGCCAGGCGCGCGCCGGGCGTCGGCTCATCGAAGCGGTGGAAGCGGGGCGCGCGACGATCCTGCGCGGGGCGAACGTGTGGGGCGGCTTCGGTCCGCGCGAAATCGCCGTGGAGCATGCCGGCGCGACGCGGCTGTTCGCGCCGGAGCGCCTGATTCTCGCGCCGGGCGCCTATGAACGCGGCGTTCCGTTTCCCGGCTGGACCCTGCCTGGCGTGATGACGACCGGCGCGGCGCAAACCCTGCTGCGCGCCTATCGCGTGGCGCCGGGCAGGCGCGTCCTGCTCGCCGGCAACGGGCCGTTGAATCTGCAGGTCGCCGCGGAGCTGGTAGCTGCGGGCGTGGACGTCGTCGCGGTGGCCGAGGCGGCGCGCGCGGCGTTCCGCGCGCCGGCAAGCGTGGCCCTGGCGATGCTGCGCAATGCGCCGGATCTCGTGCTCGAGGGGTTGCGGCATCTATGGAAACTGCGCCGCGCCGGCGTGAAACTCCTCCATGGCCACGCCATCATCGCGGCGAGCGGTGAAGGTCGTGTGGCGCGCGGCGTCCTCGCGCAGATCGATGCCGAAGGTCGCACCATTCCGGGCGCCGAGCTCCGCCTCGAGGTCGACGCGATCTGCCTCGGTTATGGATTCCATCCGCAAAGCGAATTGCCGCGTGCGCTGGGCGTGACTTTCACCTGGGATCCGACGCGCGCGATGCTGGTGGCAGAGCGCGGCGAGGACGGCGCCACGCAGGTCGAGAATCTCTGGCTCGTCGGCGATGGCGGTGGCCTCGGCGGCGCGCGCGTGGCGCAGGCGCAAGGGACGCTGGCCGGCGCAGCCGCATCGGCGTCGCTCGGGCGCCGCAACGACGCCGAGCTGGTCGAGATGGCGCGAGTCGCGCTGCGCCGCGCGCGCGCATTCCAGGCGGCGCTATGGAGCGCATACCGCGCGCCGCTCCTGACGACGCAATTCGCGACGGCGGATACGCTGATCTGCCGCTGCGAGGAGGTGCGCTGGGGCGATGTCGACGCGGCCTTGCCGAGCGCTGGCGGCTTGATCGGGGCGCTCAAACGCGACACGCGGCTCGGCATGGGGCGCTGCCAGGGCCGCTATTGCGCGCCGCTTGCGGCAAGCCAGCTCGCTGCGGGAATCGCCGATCCGCTCTTCGCGCCGCGCGCACCGATCAAGCCGATCTCGCTCGCCGCGATCGCGCGCCGCGAGGTCGAATGAACACGCGCCACGAGACCGATGTGCTGGTGATCGGCGGCGGCATTCTCGGATCCATGCTCGCGCTGCGATTGGCGCAGGCGGGGATCGAGGTTGTGATCGCGGATGCGACCACGCTCGCCGGCAGCAACGTGAATGCCGGCAGTCTGCATGTGCAGATGCAGAGCCGCTTCATCCGAATGGAAACCCCGGAGCGCGTCGAGGCGGTGCGCCGGCATCAGCCGCTCTATGTCCGATCGGTGCGCGCCTGGGAGGCCCTGGCGCGGGAACTCGGCACTGATATCGAACTGTTCGTCGAAGGCGGCGTGATGCTCGCCGAGACGCCGGAGCAGCTGCGATTCCTGGAGCAGAAATGCCGTGCCGAGGAACGGCTCGGTCTCGACGTGGCGATCATCACCGGCGATGAGCTGCGCCGGGTCGCGCCCTATCTCTCGGCGCAGGCGATCGGCGCGGAGTTTTGCGCCGACGAGGGCAAGGTCAACACGCTGCTCGCCAATCGTGCGATCGATCGCGCGCTGCGCGAGCTCGGGGTGCGCATCGAGCGGCCCAGCGACGTGACGCGTCTCGAGCGCGACGGCGCGCGCTTCGTCGCGACGACCCGGACTACGACGATCCGCGCCGCCCGCGTGGTGAACGCCGCCGGCGGCGGCGCGGGCGCAATCGCCGCGCAGCTTGGGGTCACCTTGCCCGTCGAGAGCGAGCCGCTGCATGTCAACGTGACCGAGCCGGTCGCGCCGATGATCAAGCATCTCGTGCAGCACGCGGACCGGCAGCTCACGCTCAAGCAATTCGCCAACGGCAACGTCGTCATCGGCGGCGGGCGCCCGGCCTTCATCCATACGCGCAGCGGCCTGCCCTGGGTCATGCGCACGAGCATCGAAGGAAATCTCTCGCTCTGCCTCCATCTGGCGCCGTGGCTCGGCGAGGTGAAGCTCATCCGCACCTGGGGCGGGGTGAACGCCAAGACCGATGGCATGCCGGTGCTCGGTGAAGTCCCCGGTGTGCCGGGCTTCTTCTGCGCCGTATCGGGCGATGCGGGCTACACGCTGGGCCCTCATTGCGCGCAGCTGCTGGCCGACCTCATGACCGGCCGCGCGCCGAGTTCCGACGTCAGCGACTTTTCGGTCGAGCGTTTCCGTTGAGCGCAGGCGCGTAGACTTGGTCGCGCAGAGCCGGGCAGAGCCCAGGCGCCGGCGCCATGGGCGCCGCGCCGTTCGCCCAGCAGAATCAGCCCCGCGCGAAAGACGAAGACGCCGACTCCGACTCGCGGATGCTTGCTCATAGGCCCGCTGCGCGTGCGGCCGCGACGGCGGCCACACCGGCCATCGCGGTCAGGCCGCCGCGCGGCGCTGGCGCAACACGCTGAACGACTCGCCGACCTCGCCCCAATTGTCCGGGTCGATCTCGTCGATGATCACGACGACGCTTTGGGGAAGCTCGTCGAGCACGTCCTGCATCAGCTTCGTCACGCCGGCGATCAGCGTGGCCTCCTGTTCGCGCGTGGTCGGCTCGGCGCGCCGGATCAGACGGATACTGATCAGCGGCATGTTCTCTTCTCGACGATCCCGCAGCTTAGCCAGACGACATGCCGCGTGCGCCGATTCTTCGGCTATACCTCGCTCACACGAGGACCCGAAAATCCTTTGGGTTGATGACACGGAAGTTGTCCGTCACGCGGTCACAATAGCTGCGCCAGTTTTGCGGCAATTCGTCGCGCAGGAAGCTCAGCAT
>Ga0163144_10002184_pt1 | contig 45668 bp, 37 predicted proteins | sample OliLak19BULKMAT1_FD_123175 | JGI IMG/M metagenome (GOLD analysis project Ga0163144, IMG submission 123175) | Freshwater microbial mat bacterial communities from Lake Vanda, McMurdo Dry Valleys, Antarctica - Oligotrophic Lake LV.19.BULKMAT1 | ecosystem: Environmental > Aquatic > Freshwater >... | reverse complement strand
TCCGCGCATATCGCAGGACGCAGACCGAGAGGACGTTGTGGGGCGGAAGAGAGATGCGCACACGGAAAAAGATGTCCTTGCGCCGCGCACTCTTTAATGTGTTGTAGACCGCCTCCGGCACTTCGACGCGGAAGCCGCCTTCACTGATATCGACCGTCTGCGTGTTGGACATGCTGGTGCTGACATTTTCGCCGCGTTCATCGCAGAGTTGCAGCCACGCCGGCATGGCTGTTTTCAAGCGCTCCTGCAGCCGCTTTTGTTGAAAGCGACCCGGCGCCAGCGCGCTCAGCATTGCCGATATCTGATGATCGGGAGCGACGCGGATGTCGATGTTGCGGCCAAACGCGGTCTTCAATTCCTGAATGCGCTGCAACGTCAAAGGGCGTTTGGCGGCGACGTACACCGTCTGAGCGTCTTCGGCAAACGGCACGAATTCATACTTGATCATGATATCAACCGAGACGTGATGGCGCGTCCAAGGCGGCACCGTGTATCCCGTCAGATCCACGACCGGCAGTCCGGCTTGAAGCGCGACCGCACTGCACAATTGTTCCGGAGTAATCATGCCTTTTCGCAAAAGCACCTGGCCGAGATACTCGCGCGTCATGCGCGCTTCGGCTTCCGGTTCGCGAATCTGTTCGACCGTGATGACACCCAGACCGACGAGCACGTCACCCACGCGCATCCCTTGAGCCGAATGGCGCACGGCCGCCAGACGCTGTGAACTGTTGGAGGCAGGTTTTGCTATCGGTGCGGCCGCTACGGCCTGGTCAAAGTCCTCAAACCGTTTGCGCAAGGCCGTGCTACGCGAACTGGGATGCCGTTTGGCGTCTCCGGCTGGCCGGGAAGGATCGTCCATAATTGCACGCCTCCTAAGCTCGGTCTTGATAGAATATCTGATCAAATATCACACGGCTTATAAGCTATTTTCGCAGCGGCTACAATAGGGAACCAGCGCGGCGTTAATCGCGCATCGGGATGGGCCACTCCAATCCCCGCCCATGCGTCGAAGGCGCGATGTCAACATGAGAGTTCGGTGGCGGGCGCCGTTTGAGACGTTGCTCGAAAGCCTTGTACTCGAAACGAAGCGGAGCGGCTTGGGCTGCATACCACTCAGCCGCCATAAGAAGGAGGAGTTCTCGATGGCAGCGTTCCGATTCCGCACATTGACAGACCAGATAGACATCTTTGGACCTGCTCAACTCGGCCAAGCGCTGAAGCTCACTCAATCCCTGACTGGTCAGACCGAACCGTTTTTCATAACGGCAGTTTTCAAAGGCTGAATTGTGGTCTTCCTTCAAATCAATTTTGTGATGAGAGAAATCTTTAAAGAGCGGATCGGCGGGAGACAGCTCTTGAACGTACTCGCTGCGCAGAGTTTTTTTCAATCCGCGCGGATAATGGCGCATCGTCACCACGACGTGGTGTTGATCGACCGATACCACTCCTTTTTTTAGATCATGGACGGATGCCTGCTTCAACATGATGGCGGCTCCCATTGCGACTGCGCTTAACTCGCTTACTCATGTTATAATAAGAATAGGCAACCGCCAGAGCGCGGCCTCCACTTGGGAGCGAATAAATAATGGATGTTGATGCAATCAAGACGCAGCTTTTGGAACTGATGAATAGCGGCCGGTTTATGCCGATGCGTAAACGCAATCTGGCGCGCGAACTCGAGATCAGCGAAGGCGACTATCGCGAGTTCCGCTTGCTGCTGGACGAAATGGTGAAAGCGAAAGAGATCGCGGAACTCAAGCGCGGTAAGTTCGGTCTCGTCAAACCGCGCTCTACCGTCGCACCTTCAACTAACGAGCCCAAGCGGCGCGGACCGGCCAACCAGATCGCGCAGTCTGGTTACTCTGAAGACGCAGCGGACGACGACGATGATCGCGACGAAAGCGACAACGAAGAACGCCCCGTCGCTGATTCCGCCCAGCGATTGAAATCCGCCAAGAAAGAGCGCGGCGCCGTCTCCGTGTGGTCCAGCCGGCCGCCGGACGAGCCGGAGGAATCCGGCGGCAAGCCGCTCACGGATGAAGAGCGCTTTAAAAAACTGGCGGAAGAGAAAGCGAAAGTTCCCAAGGGCGCCAAGATCGGGCGCATCGATGTGAAACGCGGCGGCATGGGTTTTCTGCTGAGCGACCCGCCGGGCAACGATATTTTTATCGGAGAAAGCGATCTGGCCGGAGCGATGGGCGGCGATCTCGTCGCTGTCGAAATGAAGCGCGCCAAAGACTTCAGCCGCAAGAGCAAATTCGGCTACAAAGTCAGCGGCGGCAGCGGAAATCGTCTCGTGGGGCGCGTGATTAAAATTCTGGAACGCGCGCACAGCAGCATCGTCGGGACGTTCTACGCGCATCATCGTCGCGAGGATCTCGTGCAGAGCCCGAAGGCCACGATCGGCCACATCGTTCCCGATACGATGGGCATGTTCAACGAGCTGGAAGTGAAAGCCGTCGACCGCTTCGGCGCCAAGGATAAAGACAAAGTCTCCGCCGAACTGATCGAATCGGACTCGCAGCGGCTGGGCGCCAAACCGACGGCGCGCATCATCAAGGTCTTCGGGCCGGCGGGACAAGCCGACGCGGATATCACGGCCATCATTGAAAATTTTGGAATCAAAACGTCGTTTCCGGATGAGGTGCTGCGCGAGGCCGAAGCAATTCCCGACACGATCCCCGAAGAGGAACTGGCGCAGCGGGTCGATTACACCTCTCCGATAACCTTCACTATCGATCCCCACGACGCGAAAGATCACGATGATGCGGTCGCCATTATAAAGGAGAGCGACGGCCGCACGACGCTGCTCGTCCACATCGCCGACGTGTCGTACTACGTTCGCGAAGGCAGCCCCATCGACGACGAGGCGCGCGAACGCGCGACGAGCGTGTACCTGCCCGGCACGGTCTATCCGATGTTGCCGCCGAAACTGTCGAACAACATGTGCTCGCTGAAAGAAGGGCAGCTGCGGCTGACCAAGACCGCGCGCATCACGTACGACAAAAGTTTCAACATGAAGCAGGTCGTCATCGAGCGCAGCTTCATTCGCTCTGCGGCGTTTCTTACTTATGACCAGGTGAAGGAAGCCCTTGACGACAATAAGCCCGAACGGGTCCGCTCGCCGGAAATCTTCGAGACCTTGAAAGTCATGAAAGAATTCGCGGCGGCGATTCGCGAAAAACGCATGGCGACGGGCTCGCTGAATCTGGAAATGCCCGAAGCCAAATTGCTGCTCGACGAAAAGCTGGAGGTCAAAGGCTGGGCCAAGGTCGAGCACCATTGGGCGCACGAATTGATCGAAGACATGATGCTGGCGGGCAACCGCGCCATCGCCGAGTATCTGGTCGAACATGAAATTCCCGGCATGTACCGCATCCACGAAGATCCCGACGAAGATGCCTTGAAGCGCTTCCAGGAATTCGTGCGGGAGTTCGGCATCCAGCTCCGCCCGCCGATCGACCGTTTGAAACTGAAGTCCGTGCTCGACCGCGTGCGCGGAAAAGAATACGAGCACACGGTCAATCTGGCGATGCTCACCAGTTTGAAACAGGCGCGCTATTCAGCCGAATGCCATCCGCATTTCGCGCTCAATTTCAACCGGTACCTGCACTTCACCAGCCCCATCCGCCGCTACCCCGATCTCGTGGTTCATCGCGCGCTCGACGCCAAGTTTGAGCCCGGCCAGAAAGCATTGCCGGTGCACGGCAAGAAACGTCCCGGCGGCGAGAAGGGACAGGAATACGCGGAGCGCACCGCTGAACTCCAGCCTCTGGCCGCGCATTGTTCTCTGCGCGAACGAGACGCGGCGAAGGCGGAACAGGAAGTCATCAAGTTCCGGCAGATGCAGTTCCTGCGCCGCAACATGAAAGAATCGCATCCGGGAATCATCACGCGCGTGCGCGATTTCGGGCTCTTTATTGAACTGCAGGATTGCTTCGTCGAGGGACTCGTGCGGGTGCAGGATCTGAACGACGACTATTACGAATACTTCGAAAATCAGCACATGATCCAAGGGCGCCGCAACCACCGCAGCTTCCGCCTGGGTGACAAAATCGAGGTCCGCATTCTGGAGATCGACCTCGGGAAGAAGCAGGTGAATCTCGAGATCGTGTGAGCCATAAACCAGGGCCCGAAAAGAAGATGACGCCGACGTGTCGTCGGCGTCATTCATGTTGGCGGAGAACATTTTCGAGCTCTACTTCTTGATTCCCTTTTCCTGCCTCGACAGTTTGTATTTCGGCTTATCCTTCAGTGCTTTCAGCAACGTTTCTTCATCAGTCTTCTTTGGATTGTAGCTGATTGTAACCGTCGCCTTTTCCGTATCGGCAGCAGCGTCAGTGACTCCGGCGACACTCTTGTAGACGGTGACCACCGTCCGAACGCAGCCGCCTCAGTCCATTCCTGTGATATCAAAGGTTACTGTTCGTAGGTCCTCCTTTTTCGCCTCGTCTGCGGCAGGACTTTGCGATGCCGTCACGAGCAGCGCGATGCACAGCATCGCTGAAGTTATCGAATGTTTCATGCGCTTTCTCCGAGTGTTGGAAACGTACTCCTGCCTTGGTGAAACCCGCCGTCAGAAATCTGGGTTCACATTATTTATGATCGTGGCCGTGATCGTCTTTCAAGTCCACGTTGTATTTCTTGCCGGCGATAGTCACAACGATTCGTCCTTCAAGCTCGTGGGCTTTTAGCAACTCGTCAGTGGCCTCGAACTCAGCCCCGGTGACTCCAACCGATTTAGTTTCAAGCTGTTTTTTCCCCGCTTTTCCCTTCAGATTGATTTTGGGCGCGTCTGTCAGTGCGACGGCTGTCTTGGCATCTTTTCCGAGGATGTACAACGTAATCTTCCCGGATTTCTCATCACGGACGAGTTCGATGTGAGCCAGGTGTTCACCCACTTCAAGCAGCGCTCCGCCATGTGGCGCCTTGTGGTCGTCATGCTTGTGCTCTTCTTTTTTTTCTCCTGCGACTAACGCTCCGTTCAGACAAACGAGTGAAGCCAGAGCCAACGCGAATTGAACATACTTAGACATGAGCCAACCCTCCTTTTGCGGACGTGTCCGCGACTTCCGGCATCAACACCGGTTCTCTGGCGAATTCTTCCGCCATTTCCTCGGCCACAGCGTCATCGCGATGCGATTCCGCGGCCAATCGTTGCGCATCTTTCTTTCCAAAAATCCAGAAGACCGCTGGGGTGACAAGGAAATCAAGCAGCGTGCTCGAGAGCAAACCGCCGATTATCACTGTCGCGACAGGGTAGAGAATTTCGCGGCCCGGTTCGTCAGGATTGAGCGCTAGCGGCACGAGCGCGATGCCGGCGCAGAGCGCAGTCATCAATACGGGAACCATTCGTTCCTGCCCGGCTCGCACAATCATGTCTTCACTGAACGCCTCTTTTTCTTCGCGCATGAGATGCAGATAGTGGTCCAGCAGCAGGATGGCATTCCGCGCCGCAATACCGCCGAGAGAAACAAGTCCCACGAGCGTCGCGATCGACATGATCTGGTCGCTCAAAACGATGTAGGCCGACGCTCCGACAAATGCCATCGGGATGCTGAGCAACACTTGCAGGCTCAAATTCACCGAGTTGAAATACATGAATAAAATCAGGAACATCGTCGCAAAACTGATCAGGCTAAGAATCAGGATCAGTCGCGATGCCGCCACCTGAGCTTCGAACTGGCCACTGATCCTGATAGAATATCCAGGCGTCGCGGCCAGACGCTGGCGTATCGGCTCCAAGGCCTTATCCACGTCACCCACAACTTCTCCCAGAGAGCGGCCCGCGACGTTGTGTTGCACCACTGCTCTACGTGAGACGTTTTCGCGGTTGATGTTATTCGGAGTTTTGGCAATTCGCACGTTAGCCACATCCGATAAAAGGATTCGCCCACCGGTGTCGGTGCGAAGTTGCAGTTTTCGCAAGCTGTCGAGATTCTGCCGGTCCTTGCCCGCGAGGCGCACGACAATTGGGTAGCTCACCTGGCCGACGGTCATGCGGGAGACCTCTTCTCCGCCGCCAGCAAGCTCGACTGCTTCGGCCACATTTTTAACGGAAAGTCCTGCTTGGCTCAGTTCGTCGCGTTTGGGATCGATGGCGACTTGGTCGATCAACACGAGGGGCTGCGTATACAGGTCTTTTACGCCTGCAATCGGTTTGATCGCCGCTTCGATTTCCGCCGACGTTCGCCGCAGCACTTCAAGATCGGGGCCAAAGATCTTGATCGCCACTTGGGCGTTCACGCCTGAGAGCATGTGGCTGAGCAAATGCGCCAGCGGCTGATCCACGGCCGTCGCCACGCCAGGGAACTCATCTTCGAGTTTCTCGCGAATTTCACCGACGATCTCATCGCGCGAGCGATTCGCTTTGGGATCGAATGTCACGATGGCCTCAGTCGTATTCACGCCTTCGGCATGTTCATCTCCCTCCGCGCGGCCCGTGCGCCGTCCGACATTCTTCACGCCTTTCACAGACACGAGGATTTTTTCCAAACGCTTGCCATACGCGTCGGATGTGGCTAGTCCCGTTTCGGGCGGGAGAATGAGATTGATCTGCGCCACGCCTTCATTGAAGGCAGGCAGAAATTGAGACCCGCGCATCATCAATAGAAACGCGCCCATGATTACGGCGCTGACCAGAAGGCCCAGAATGGGAACCGGATTGCGCATGCTGAACCGGATGCTCAATTCGGCCAGTTGCTTTAAATGGCGTACCAACCATCCATCCGCTGCGTCTCCCGCAATGGATTTTTTCCCGAGCAGGTAATAGCAGAGCACGGGAGTCACGGTGAGCGATACCACCAGCGACGCCAATGTACTGACGATGTAGGCCACACCGATCGGAGTGAACAACTTGCCTTCGAGTCCCGTCAAATAGAAGAGCGGCAGGTAAACCACGACCACAAGCAGCGTGCCGATCAGGATTGGATTTCTGACTTCGCTGGACGCCCGGAAAATGACCAGGAGCTCGTTTTGGGGATTTGGCAATACGCCGTTCTGCCGCAATCGCCGGAACACATTCTCGACGTCGACAACGGCGTCATCGACGAGCGCGCCAATCGCGACAGCGAGACCGCCGAGCGTCATCGTGTTGATGGAAAGGCCCAGAGCATTGAAAACAATCGCCGTGATCGCGATCGAAAGCGGTATTGCCGTGAGCGTGATAAACGTAGTTCTGAAATTCAGCAGAAACAGGAAGAGGATAATAACTACAAGAATGGCGCCGTCGCGAACCGCATCGATAACGTTGTCAACCGCACGGTGAATAAACGTGGCCTGCTGGAAAACGTCATCAATGATGAGCACATCGGCGGGAAGAGTTTTTTGCAGTGCTTTGAGTTCCACGTTCACGCGGTCTGTCAGAGAAACCGTATCGACGCCCGGCTGCTTGAAGATAACCATGATGACGCCGGGTGACGCATTCACACCCGCTTCACCGCTGCGAATCGCGGCGGGTCCGAAGTCAATCGTAGCGACGTCTTGAACACGAACGGGGCGGGAAGCGTCAGGTTTTACAATCGCGCTCGCGACTTGATTTTCGGCCTGCACCCGCCCGGTGACGGTGATGACAGGACCCTTGGAGCCGATATCCAGAATGCCGCCCGAGGCGTTGACGTTTGTGTCTCTGACCGCTTGAGCGACCTCTTCAAGAGTGACATCGAAAACGCGGAGTTTGTCGGCATCAACCGTGATCTGCAACTGTCGCGGCGCTCCTCCGATCGAGACAATCTGCGCGACGCCGGTAATTGAGAGAAGCCGCGGCTTTATATTCTGATCCACGAGTGCTCTGACGGTGGAAACATCCGTCGTCGTGCTCATTAAACCGATGAGTTGCACCTGTCCCATGATGCTCGAAATCGGCGCCATTTGAACTTCAACGCCCGGCGGCATTTTTTTCTGAGCCAGCTGAAGTTTTTCTTGAACGATCTGCCGGTTGCGGAAGATGTCGGTGTTCCATTCGAACTCAATTTGGATCACAGACAGACCCAGTCCCGACGATGACCGAACGCGCGTCACGCCAGTCGCTCCATTTAGAAGTTGCTCAATCGGAAGCGTAACCAGACGTTCAACGTCCTCCGGGACCATGGCGTGCGCTTCTGACATGATGGTCACTGTCGGACGATTCAGATCGGGCAGCACGTCGATGGGCATTTGCAAGGCCACGTACGTGCCGTAAGCCGCAACCAGGATGGCGCCGATCAGAACCAGGAGACGGCTTTTCAGCGCGAAAGCGATGATGCGATTGAGCACTTTGGCATCTCCTTAATGGTTGTGGCCTGCGTGCGGGTCAACGCCGCTTGCCCCGGCTTTCAGCGCAAGACTCAGGGAAAAGGCGCCACGTTGAACGACCATGTCGCCATCAAAAATCTCAGAGTGTTTACCATCGATGACAGCGACCTCCTGATCGTGGTGAAGCACAACGACTTTGACGCTTTTGTACGAGTCGCCATCTTGAATGAAGACGACCTTATCGGGTCCGTCGTCCGTCACGGCGTCGCTGGGGAATACGAACACGTTCTCCAGTTTTTCAGTCGGTATGCGCAACATGTAACGCTGTCCGTTTCGCAGTTGCCACGTCCGGAATTTTCCATTCGGCCCGTCGACAATATGGAGCGGCTCATTCTGCGCGTAGGCAAAGGCCACGGTTCCAGCATGCTCGTCACTGGTGGCGTACGAAAGTTTCAGCCCTTTAAGATGGGGACCCGTGCCGGCGACCAGCGGCGTTGCTTCAATCTCGCTGCCTTCTTTGAGCGCCTTCAGTACCGACGTTGTTTCGCTTCCCACCGGCTCTGTCTTCAACAACACCTGGGTGGGGCTGGCGAGAACGGCGACATGTGTTCCTGCCTCGACGCGCTGCAGCGGTTTCACGAGCACTTCGCGCACATCCCAATTTTTAATGATGAGGTCTTTCGAGAGCTCATACGCGGGAGCTTCCATCTGAATGAGCGGTCCCAGCACATTGAGTTTTCGGAGAGTCTGGATTTGTTTGAGCGTGTTTCCTTGCTGCAAGAGTCCGGCGATTTCGAGGAAGTGTTTGGCCGCAGTGGCATCCTCTTTCAACCACTGGCCCAGTTCGTCGGATAGCAGGCCCGCACCGGCCAATTCGCCAATCGCCGCGACATTCCATGGCGCGCTTTTTGACTCCGCGGGCAGGGCCTCGAATATCGCATCTGCGTTGGGCGTCCAGAGCCCGTTGCGCTGGAGTGAGCGTTTCCAAATCTGCTCATTTATTAGTTTAACTTTCTTACCCGCTTCCAAATCAGCGATATCCTCATCCGAAAAACCGTGAAGACTCAGCTTCTCCCGAGCGTTCAGCAACTCCTGTTCGGCGCGAGCCAAATCATAGCGAAGATCGATTTCATTCTTCTTTGGAAGTATCGCCAATCCGCCCAGAGTTCCCGTGCCGGTAAATTGTTTGATTCTCTCCAGCTCAGTCTTCAGGATTTCAGTCCCGCGTTGGGCGCGCCGCAGTTCGCCCAGCGATGTATGGACCTGTTCACTGGCAGGCTTGATGATCTCGTCCGTCAGCGTCAATACCGGCCGCGGCAGCGCTTCCCGAAGAATCGCCATCGTGACGGTGCCGCTCTCGACGTACATGTGCTGCTTAACAAAAATGGAGGCGACCGTTCCGCCTATCGGTGCAATGAGAGGGAGAATGGTGCCGGGTACTTCCGTGACGGTTGCGGGAATCGCCTGATACTTGAAGTAGGTGGACGACTTCGCTTCGGCGACCGTAACCCCCAGATTCTTGGCTGCTTCCGGGGATATGCTGGGTTTCGGCGGACCGTGATCACCCTCATGTCCGGTGTGTTTCACACCGTTGTCGCCGCCGTGGCTGTCATGTGCTGGTGCCGCCGCCGTTTGACGCGCACCAAACCAGCCGCAGGCGATGCCCAGAACCGTAAACACGATGCTCAGCACAATGATCAGAAGATACTTATTCATGTGGAAAACTCCTCTTCACGTCTGCCTCTAGATGGAGCGTCGCTGGCGCCGTCTGTGGTTCTAATGGCGCTGGGACGAAGAGGCTGGTCTCACCGGGAAGCAGCATGAGGGGATAGCCAACGGCCAGTTCGAGTTCGACCCACGATTCTCTGACGGCGAGTTCCGTTTCCAGGGCGTCAAGAAGCACCGCGCGCTGGCTCCGCTCTGTTTCCAGGAAACGCAGCGAATCCGTCGCGCCGGCTTCGATGGATTTTCGCGCCAGTTCGATGTTTGCGCTGGCCTTCGGGAGCACACTTGTTTTCAGAAGTTTCAGTTTGCCAGAAGCCAGCTCGTAACCACGCCACGCGCGGTCCAACCCGGCCAACGCTCGATTGGCTTCGGCTTCGTACTTCACTTGTATCTCGTCGCGGCGTTTTTTGGCTGTGGCGACAGCCTGTTGATTACGGTCGAAAATCGGCAACTCAATTCCGAGCGTCAACCCCAGCACGTTCTTGCGCTCACCCACTTCCCGTGAAAAATGGGGCCCGATAGTGAAGTCCGGATATTGCTTCGCGACTTCCAAACGAAGCTCACGTTCACTCACTTCGTATCGTGCGCGCAACCGAGCCAACCCGGGATGGTTTTGCGTCAGCATTTGCTGAAGTTGCTTAAGGCTCGGGACGCTGTCGGGAAGCCACGCCAGCGCGGACTCGGGCATGGGCACAAAATGATCGGTGTGGACCCCGATCAGTTTCGATAAATCCGCAGCGACGTCGGCGAGAGTGGTCTCGGCACTGTACATATCCATCTGCAGCCTGGCCTGCTCGAGTTCTATCAGACCCACGTCCAATGCCGTGGCGGTTCCCACTTCTATCAGACGCTTCGTCAGCGTGGTCGATTCCCGTGCGGAGTCCGCGATCTTTCGCTTCGCGGATATTCGAGAGTGAGCAAGAGCCAGCCTGGAAAACTGCCTGCGCAACTCCAGATAGAGCTCCCGGTATTTGATCGCCGATTCCATACGCGCCAAGTCAGCGTGCGCACGGTTCAGTTCGTCTTGCCGCTTGAGCCGTTTGCCGGTGGGGATGGTGAATCCAAGTGATCCAAATGGCGTATAGGGAGAGGCCGACGAAAGATCGGGGCCGAAGCCAAACTGGGGCCCGGCTTCGACGGATGGATTGGGAAAAGGCGTTTTGATAGTGGCTGACGCCCGAACCGTTTCGTATTCTGCTTTTGCTTCTTTCAGAGAAGGACTGTGCGTGCGCATGAGATCGGCGGCGCGGGCGAAAGTAAAATCGGGCTTAGGCGTTTTCTGCGAATCGGATGATGTGACGGAGGACGGATCGCTTTCGATCGTGGCCAGAAGCCGTCGAGTGCGCTCTACGTCAACCAGAATCTGATGGGTCGCCAGCGGCTTCGCGCGATACTTCTCGCAACCGGGCACCAGAATAATCAACGCCATCAAACAACACACTTTCGCTGTACGCATAATCCCCCCGGAAACCAAGCATGAACACGCACGTGCCGGCCCTCGGGGCGGCTACGTGCATAGCAGCGGTTTAGGGAATCAACAGCGAAGGATGGGGTTGTTCAATGGTTGCGGCGCAAGATCAGGAGGATCAGGAGGGAATATCAATTTGGGCAGATCTACGAGCGCGAAGTCTACCGGAGTGCGCGGAAGGGAGTCAGCACCCGCGTCAAACGAGTTGACGGGTGATTGTGCAGCAATGGCGGGATCGGCATTTTCGTGAACGTGTTCAAAGCAAGGCGTCTGTTCTTCTGAATGGCAATCGTCGCTAGAACAGACGGCGCTCACTTCTAATTTCGCCTCAATGATGCCCGGCAAACAGAGATGACAGCGCTCCCCCAGGGTTGAGGCGAACAACACTAAAAATACCATGCGCATAGAGTTCATAACGCCACGCTTGTATCGCACGACCCCACGCTATGCAAGCCAATTCATGTGCCCGTTCTAGTCTCAACCACTTTCTGCCGGATTCTTCCGAGACACCCAAAATCTAATTTAATAATCCGTGACACTTCCACTGCTGAGGCTGTTAGTAATAGAGGGAACAAGTTCATGCGAACGCTTCGATACGCCATCGTGAGTGCGCTGCTGCTTTTTATAGCCTCCTCACGCGCCGGCGAGGCCGTTCCCGCCAACCCTCCGGTGGCCGCCCTCGCCACTCCTTTAAGAAAACCCGTGACGATGCTCGCCGGGTTCACCGAAGACGAGCTGGCCCAGTTCTCCACACGATTCAAAAAAGACCTCTGGCCGCTGCTGACCCGCAACAACAACAGCTGCGTTAGTTGCCACGATCCCGAAGTCGATTCACAGCTCCACATGCTCGAAGAACCCGACGCCGCGTTCCGCAAGCTGCTCACCGAAAAATATTTCGATCCCCAGAATCCGTCCTCGCTTCACGCGCGGGTGAAAACGACCGAGAAGAAAAAGCGCATGCCCAAGCCGCCGTCCAAAGCGTGGTCTGATCCGGAGATGGCGCTGCTCAAAACATTCGGCACCGAACTGCACGCGCTGCAGCGCAAAGAAGGCAGCAACATGGACGAACAATTCCCCATGGAACTGCTGATGGACTTCATGGGCAAGAGGCTCGAAAGCGGCCCCGACACCACCTTCATCACCTTCTACCAGCTCAAACGCAAAGTGAAGACCATCTTCGGCGACGACTGGAACCGCAACGGTCTCGATATGTTCAATGAGAACATCGCGCTCTTCGGCGGCGCCGATTTTGTGCGCTCGTACAATGAAAGCCACACCGCCTCGCCGACTTTTCTGAGCGGCATTGAAATCCTTGGATCGGACATCGCCAGCCGCGCGTATCTGTGCAGCAGCGGCCCCTTCAACGGGCGCGCGGCCACGCTGCCCTCTCCGGCCGGAAAAAAATCGCCCGATGGCGCCTACAAAAAAGAGATCAACCGCCTCTTCAATCGCGTCCTCTTCCGCGACGCCAGCGAAAAAGAGATGCTGGACGCCTACACCCTTCTACAGAACGTCTACCGCGAGGAGTCGCAACTCTCGCTGCAAGCCAGGGAGCTGCGCTTCGAACTCAAAGTCGAAGACGAAACCGGCCTGAGCAGCTCGCAGGATGTCAGCATCGCAATCACGAGCGGCCCGACAGGCCTCTACCAGGAATTCATCAACCAGAACGCCGCGACCGACGCCAAGCTGAGCAAACAAAAGCTGGCGCGGGAATTCACATTCAAGGCGGGCAAAAGCGGCGAGGAGGGTCCGGTTCAGAAATTTCAGATTGTCAACGGCGGCAGCTTCGGCAACGTCTCGATCGCGGGAATCGAAATCTCCGGTCCGCTGCCTGACAAGAAATCAAAAACCATCGCCGTCACCGATCCTTCCGTGCAGATCTTTGGCGCCTGGGTGCTGAAAGACGGCGGCGGATTCTCCAGCTACGAAGACCAGAACGAAGACAAGGGCAATGGCACGATCATCTTCCCGATTAACGTTGAATCCGGCGGTAAATACGAGCTGACCGTGACGTGGCGCAAAATGGAGTCCGACAGCGGCAAAGACAAGAAGGGCCGTCCGAAGTCCGGAAATTCCAGCACGGAAAGCGCGCTCGTCGAAGTCTTCTCCCACGATCCCACAAAGCACGCTGTCGAACCCAGCCAGCCCGTGCCGCCGAAAGGCCAGGCGCATTTCTTCATCGATCAAACCTTGAGCAACATCCCCTACTGGGATTTAAAAACGTCGTTCCAGTTCGGTCCCAATGACGGCGTCGAAATCAACAATACCGGCACGCGCCGCACCGTCGTCGCCGACGCCGTCCATTTCGCGCCGCCGAAATCGAAGTCGAAATTTGTCGTGAAAGGCGTCGAAGCCGAAGGCAATGAGAAATGGGAGGAATTCAAAGCCGGGGAATTCCAGCCGTACAACACCACCGGCCCCAAGTTGTTCGGTGACGGCAACACCAAAAAAGGCGAACTCAAACTTCTCTATAAGCCATCGATCAAAAAAACCGAATGGTCCGAAAAAGAATTCTACTCCGTGCGCTTGAGCTGCCCCGGAAAAGCCGGCAATGAAACGCGCGCCCCCGTGATCGTTCACGCGCAGCAATCCTCGCCCATCCTGCAGGCGCGCTACCCTCTGCACATCCACGTCGGCGGGAACGTCGTGCTGGACGCCGCCGCCAGCTACAACCTGCAACGCAGCAACCTGAAGTTCACCTGGACGCAGACCAGCGGCCCACGCGTCGATATCGCCGATCCCCACGCGCCCGCACTCGCGTTCGTCGCGCCGGTCACCGGGGCGCAGCAGGCTGCCTGGGAAGGCCTCTGCCGCGCGCTGCTGCGCCACCCCGATTTCCTGTTCACGCGCCCGCCATCCGTTGCCATCGTAAAAGACAAAAACGCGCGGCAGAAACTAGTGCTTGTGAAGATCGCGCAAGACCTCGTGGGCCGCCCGCCGACCAGCGAGGAACTCAAGCAGCTTGAAAAAGGCACGACACTCAGCGCTTTCGTGGATCAATACCTCGACAGCAAAGAATTCCGCGATTTCTACTTCCACCGCATCCGCCTCGTGCTTGAAAGCCATGGCTCCGATCTCGACGACGAACCCACGCGCCTCTGGAGTTACATCGCGTTCAACGACCGCTCCTTTAAGGAGATTCTCACCGCCGATTATTCTGTGGACGCGAACATGCAGCAGCAGAAGCGTCCTGCCTATCATGGCAAAACGGGCCTGCTGACCATGAAAGGTTTCATCGACGGGAAACCCGGCCTGCCGCATTTCAACTACGCCGCGATTGTCTGCGAAAAATTTCTCGGCTACGTCTTTGAGGTTCCCGCGAGCATCGTCGCGCAGCGCGAAGGCGCCACCGCGGCCTCGACCACGCATCCCACGTCCAGCTGCTACAGTTGCCACAAAATTCTCACGCCGCTCGCGTTGCAGCGCATGCGCTGGACCGACGACGGCAAGTACAAAGAGAAGGACAGCAAGGGCAAGCCGATCGACCAGACCGATCAGAATCTCGTCGCATCCTATCCCTTTAAAGGGGAGGGCATGGAAGCCTTCGCCGTGCAGGCGCAGCACAAAGAACGCTTTATTCGCACCCTGATTCAGACGCATTTCATCTTCTATTTCGGCCGCGAGATGCGCTACGAAGACGCCGAGCGCGTGCTCTACAAACGCCTGTGGGAAGGCGTCCACCAGAACAATTTCTCCATTCGCGGAATGATTCGCGCGCTGATGAACAGCCCCGAATATCTGGACGCCACACCGCAAAGGAAAAGCTGATGTCGTCGCGCAGGCTTCCAGCCCGCGAGTTGCCGTTGCCGTTTTTTGCGGATAGCCGCTAGCTGATAGCCGAGAGCCTTCTCCATGCCCCACTTTGAATGCCAGCCCCATCTGCCCAAAGGCTACATCTCCGAATCGGGCGCTCATCCGGACGTCGAGGGCGCCCTCACCCAGCTCAACCGGCGTGATTTCATCAAACGCATCGGGCTCACCGGCGCCGGATTGACCGGCGCCGATTTCCTCGGCTTCTTCGGCCGCAAAGGTTTCGCTGATGAACCCCCGCGCGTGTTCACGCAGAAGGCCAAAGACGTCGCCGGAAAAACCGAGCCGCGTTTCCTGATCTACTGGTTCCTCGAAGGCGGCTGGGACGGCTACGATTGCTTTAATCCGGTCGTCACTCCAAATAACATCTTTCCCGAAAACCGCCTGCCCAATATCAGCCACGAACATTACCGCGTGGTGAAATTCGGCGAACCCGGATACGGCATCTACAAGCACGGAAACATCCGCTACGGGTACCTCGCCGAAGAAGCCAAGAGCCTGTTCAAGGACATGGCCGTTGTCAGTTCCATGGAGACCGGCTCCGGACATTCCGCCGAACGGCTGCGCTGTCACATGGGCCACTATAAGTTCGCGCAAGCCGGAGAGCGCGAAGACGACGAACGCTCGGTGAATCAGGCCTTCTCCGAAGTTTACGGCCAGCCGTACGTGCTGCCCAATCTGGCCTGGCACTACTGGCTTTCGGACGGCGAATTAAATGAAGTTCAGTACACTGGCCGCAAGGGTTTTTACCACGCGCTCGGCCCCGTTCACGCGCACACTATTTATGGCGGAACGCCCGCGAATCTCAGCCGCTTTTTGCTGCGCATGTACCATTCATCGAACAACGTCGTCAATCGCCAGGTGCAGAATTTCCTCGAGAACGCCAACTCGATCGCGACCAACGATCAGTACATCGACGCCGTCAAAAGTTACAATTCAGCGCGGCAGATTTATGAGAACCTCTCGAACAAAGGCAAGTCGCTCGACAAGCCGATGCTTTCAAAATTGTTCACCGACGCATCGCTGAAAGAACGCTTTGACGTCAAGCCTTCCGACGAATTGATCACCTACCGCGGCGTGAACGGAAACAAAGCGCGCACGAAATTTTGTCCCAATACAAACGTGCAGGCGATGATGACCTTCGAGTTGATGCGCGCGGGCCTGTCGTGCTCCTTCTTCATCGAAAGCCGCGACATCCGCCGCTTCGACAGCCACCACAACCGCGGGAATCTGTGGGACAAGGACGGCAAGCCCAAAGGCCAGGCCGATCAGACCGCCATGATGAGCGAGCACATGTGGAAGCCGCTGCTGGCGCTGGTCGAGCTCTTGAAAACCACCGAATACGGCAACACCGGAAAGAGTCTCTACGACCTGACGACGATCGTGCTGACCTCCGAATTCGGCCGCACCATCAAGGGCGATGTGGATGCCATCCAGGAGATGAAAATTTCCGACGAAGACAAGAAGAAGCAGATCGACGGCCAGGACATTTCGCAGCACTGGCGCGTCACGTCCGCGGCGTTTCTGGGCGGCAAAGTGAAGGGCGACAGTCAATACGGCGGCATCGGTGAAAAGACGCTGCTAGCAATTCCGATCCTGCCCGACGGCAGCATGGATGCCGCCTACAATCCCGTCACCGGCGAGTTGATCAAAGACCGCAAGAAACACGATAAATCATCGATCCCCGATCACGGCGATATCTACGCCACCGCGCTCCACCTGAGCGACATTGCTCCCAAAGGCCGCGGCAAAAACGAACGCCCCGCGCTCACGTACATTAAAAAGTCGTAGCCGGGCGCGGCGTCTCATCTCGGACGCCCGCGCCACCTGCTCACCACACGACATGATCGAGTGGCTTCCCCCCATTTTCATGCTATGCTCATTACATGAAACCGGCCGCCCTCCCATCCATTGCGGACGCCGTGTACGCGCGCAGCGTTCGCCTGCTCGCCGTTCAGCACGCCGTTGCCGAAATCACAGGAGGCCGCAAAGTGGACGCCGATCCCGAAGCCTTGCGCGACGCCATTCGCCTCACCCAAAAAGCCATTCGCGAGGTTCCCGGCGCCTACGCCTGCATCATCGGCGGCCTCGCCGTTCAAGAACATGGCTACGCGCGCTGGACGGACGATGTCGACGTCGTGGTCGATGCCGAACATTACGGGGAGGTGCTGGAAAAACTGCGGGAATTCGGATTTGTGATTGAGCCCAATGGAGTATTGAAGAATCGAGAGACGGGTGCGTTACTCGATCTCTTAAAAGAGGGCGTGAAATTAAAAGATTCCAGATGGCCACTCCCACATCCAAGGGAATTGGGACCGAACGTAAACTACGCATGGCTCCATGGGTTGATCCGACTAAAGCTAGATTCCGGCGGAAGGATGAAAGACCTCGCGGATATCGTTGAATTGCTGAAGTCGCGACTGCATGAAATTGAGGCGCTTCGAAGTCAATTGCCGGAATCGTTACAGAGTGAATTTGACGATCTTGCTGCAAAGGCTCGCCGCGAAATGATGCCCTAACGCGGCGGGACTACGACAATGCCGGCTCCGTCGTGTCTACATTCAGAAAGGCCAGGCGCATTTCCGGAACATCCGACGGGTTTCTGTAAAGATCGGTTAACGCGATGTCGAACGCCTTGATGGCGTCGGATTCTTTCAAGCGATGGAACAACTCGGCGGATTGCGTCACGCGTTCCATGCATTCCCCAGTCCAATGTCTGGAATAGAGGTACGCCAAAGCGGCCTTGGCGAACGCACGCTCGGTGGCGTCTGCTGGGGAAGATGTGTACACCGATTTGGAAAGCCAGGCGAACAAGGTTGCTTCCGTGTCATTTTCAGTATTCACGATGGGCGCCCCCATTTCTAAAATAGTTAAGCGCGAAGCGCAGGCCGGAACAGGTGCATGATCAAAAGCAATCTGTCATTGTCCAGCCCGTCTCCGCAACGTATGTCTATGGTCGCAACTGCTGCGTCAATTAAAACTCAACACTGAATTTTCAGGGGGGGATGTTCTGTGGCCACTGCGACGCTTTGGGATCGATACAAAAAATACCTGCTGGTCGATGAAGGCACCGGCATCAGCATCGACATCAGCCGCATGAAATTCAGCGACAGCTTTCTGAAAGAGCGTGATGCCGACATCCGCCGCGCGCTCACCGCCATGGCGCAGCTCGAGGCCGGAGCGATCGCCAATCCGGATGAAAAACGCATGGTCGGCCACTACTGGCTGCGCGATGCCTCCCGCGCGCCCTCTCCGGAGCTGCGCGCCGAGATCGGAAAATGCCTCGCGGAAATTCAAGTTTTCACCCGCGCCGTCCACAAGGGAAAGATCCGGCCGCAGAAAGCCAAGCTCTTCAAAAACATTCTCGTGATCGGCATCGGCGGATCGGCACTCGGACCGCAGTTCGTGGCCAAAGCGCTAGGCCACGCGGGCGACGACGCGATGACGCCGTACTTTTTCGACAACACCGATCCCGACGGCATGGACGCCGTGATCGCGCAAATCGGGACCGGACTGCGCGAGACGCTCTGCCTTGTGATTTCAAAATCCGGCGGCACCAAAGAAACGCGCAACGGCATGCTGGAAGCCGGGCGCGCCTTTACCGATGCGGGCCTCAAATTTCGCAAGCACGCCGTGGCGATCACGCAGGACGGCAGTGAACTCGACAAGGTCGCGGTGGCCGACAACTGGATTCAGCGCTTCCCGATGTGGGACTGGGTCGGCGGGCGGACCTCGGTGCTCTCCGCCGTGGGGCTGCTGCCCGCCGCGCTGCAGGGATTGAACATTCAGAAAATGCTTGCGGGCGCCAAAGCCATGGATGAATCCACGCGCGGCAAGGACCCGTTGAAAAATCCGGCCGCGTTGCTGGCCTTGATGTGGTGGCATGCCGGCGGCGGCAAAGGGCTGAAGGACATGGTGATTCTGCCGTATAAGGATCGCCTCGAGCTCTTCAGCAAATATTTGCAGCAGCTCGTCATGGAATCGCTCGGCAAAGAAAAAGATTTGAGCGGAAAAGTCGTGAACCAGGGCCTCGCCGTCTACGGCAACAAAGGTTCCACCGATCAGCACGCGTACGTGCAGCAACTGCGCGAAGGCATTCACAATTTTTTCGCAACATTCATCGAAGTGCTGAAAGACCGCGAGGGCCCATCGTTTGAAGTCGAGAAGGGCGTCACCACTGGCGACTACCTCAGCGGCTTTTTTCAAGGCACCCGCAAGGCGCTCTATGAGAACGACCGTGAGAGCATTACGCTGACCGTGCCGGAGGTCAGCGCGCAAACCGTTGGACAATTGATCGCGCTATACGAACGCGCCGTGGGATTTTACGCCACGATGGCGAACATCAACGCCTACCATCAACCCGGCGTTGAGGCCGGCAAAAAAGCCGCGACCGCGATTATTTCGCTGCAGCACAAGATCGTCGACCACCTTAAAGCGCACGGTGAAGCGCTCACCGTCGAAGAGATCGCTGGGCAGATCGGCGCCCCGGAAGACGTCGAAAGCGTCTTCAAGATTCTGCGGCATCTGAGCGCCAATAAGGATCACGGCATCAAACGCAAGACCACCGAAGGCGCCACCGTCTTCGACGCAAAGTACTCAAAATAAGCCGCATCGCAAAAAGATTGCTTTGGTGGCGGGGACACGCCTGTCCCTCGTGATGAATGCAGGGTGATGCGTTGCATGAGCGCTCGCATGCCCGAAGCCTGATTGCCGCGTGCGGGGAAGTTAAGTATACTTTTGGATATGGAAAGCAGCACGCGCTGGACCTTGATTGCGATCGTGACAGGACTCTGCACCGCCTATGCAATATGGGGTGTCCGCACGCCAGTGCCCGCCGCGCCCACGGTCGTGACGCCCGAGTCCGCGCCGCTCGCTCCGAAGAAAAAAGATCCGGCGCACCCACTCAATGTAAAGAATGAGCTGCCCACAAAAGCGCAGGAACCCGACGTGAAATCGGCGTTGAAAGTGACGCCCGAGAACATCGAGTTCGGCGAGATTAAAGTCACCGAACAAAAAACAGCGACGGTGCTGGTTGAGAACACCGGCGCCGCACCCATCACGATTGAAGAATTGAAAGGCAGTTGCGGCTGCCTGAAAATCGAAATGCTCGAAAAAACGATCGAGCCTGGAAAAAGCCAGCCCATCAATCTCAGCTTCACCGGGCAGAGCGGGCGGCGTCCGGAGACCTACCAGATCACGCTGACGACGAGTGAAGCTGGCAAGCCGAAGGTGAAAATCCCGGTGCATGGAAAAGTCATTCAGATATTCCTCGTTGAGCCGCCCACGCTTTATTTCGAAGCCGTTCCCAAGGGCCAGTCCAAAACGCTCGAATCGACCATCACACGCGTGGACGGAAAAGCGTTCGAATTAAAAGACATCACGGCCGGCCAGAAAGAGTTCTCCTTTAAATGGTCGGCGGTTACCGGCAGCAACAACAGCGCCTACAAAATTCAGGCGACCGCCACGGGCATCAAAGCCGGCGCATTCACCGAAGGCGCCGCGGTTGTCACCGACCATCCCGTCATCCCCGTGATGCCGCTGCACCTCAGCGCGCGCGTCACTGGCGACGTGACTTCCAATACGCCAGTGCTGACCTCGGCCACGCTCGCCGATGGCACGGTCGAAATTTTCGAAACCACCATCACGCGTCATTCGCCCGGTCCGCTGGTGATCCAGGGCGTTCAGGAATCAGGGCAGCTGCCGCTCCATTTCACCCTGACGCGCGTCGATGATTCGAGCTGCAAACTCAATATCAAAATCAGCGGTGCTTTTCCCAATCAGGCGCCGCTCGGAGAATTCGTCATCCGCACCAACGTGGAAGAAGAGCCGCTGCATATCCCCTACCGCGTGCTGCGAAAAGGCGCGGTGCACATGACCGACCCGAAGATGAGGGTGCCGAAGCCAAAGCCCTGACCGTTTTGCCTCCACGCAGATCCGCAACGGCGCAAAGAACGGCGAACGGAAATATTGTGATCTGGGCGTCTCGCCCAGACAGATTGATCTTCTGAATGTTTGGGCGACGCCCAGACCACGGATCCATTTATGAGCCTTTCTCAGCCGGCTTCGCGTGAAAATCCACTCCCGATCTCGTCGTGGCGCCGTGAGATTCAGCGCGTCCTCGCCATCGCCGCCGCCGCCAGCATCCTCGGCCTGATCACTAACGCGCTCAACGAAAAACCGGTTCCGCTGTTTGTGCGCGACGGACCCGGCGCGCCGCCCGAACGCGCGCGCCGCATGAGCGCCGTATCGCTGAAAGCCGCGTTGAGTGACGGACGCGTCATCTTGATCCTCGACGTGCGCGGTGAAGATGCGTTCGCCGCCGGCCATCCGCAATTCGCGCTGAACGCTCCCGCGACGAATTTTATCGACCATTACGCGAAGCTGAACCTGAGCACGTTGCTTCTGGCGGCGGAGGACATCGTGCTGCTCTGCGAAAGCGATCAGTGTCCCTCGGCGGATCGCGCTGCAAAGCAACTCGCCGAGCTCGGTCATAAGAATACTCACGTGCTACAAGACGGCTGGACGGCGTACCGCGCGGCCGGATTGCCGCTCGACGCGCCACGCCAAACAGAAAGCGGCAAACCTTAGCATGAGCGGTTCGGCGCCAGAAAAGACGTGGGTCGTGGTGCTGCGCGTGCTGCTCGGCGCGGCGCTATTTTTTGCGGGCATCACAAAAATTAAAAGTGGCTGGCAACTGGCGGAGGCTATCGCGAACTACAACCTGCTCCCCGCCGCCGCGAATCAGATATTCGCCGTCGTGCTGCCGTGGTGGGAAATCGCGGCTGGCGCGCTGCTGGTCTTCGGCGTGTGGACGCGCGCCGCGGCGCTGCTGGCGCTGGTACTCTTTAGTGCCTTCACGATTGCGGTCATCTCCGCGCTCATTCGCGGATTGGATATCGAATGCGGCTGTTTCTCCGATGCCAGCTCGCGCGTCGGCATTCGGACGCTGGCCGTGGATGCCGGTGGAATCGTCATCGCCGCGTTGGTCGTCATCATGAACGGCCGAAACAAAGCGTGATGACGTATGGCCGGCAACGAGTTTCGAAAAAACTCTGAACCTAATCTCTCCTTCGTGTCTTTGAGTCTTCGTGACTTTGTGTTTAATATAGCGCCCGTCAGCAAGCTGCGTAAGGAGACGAGATGTCACATAAAGTTGCGGTGCTGGGGCTCGATTGCGCGGAGCCGGCGCTCGTGTTTGAGCAATTCCGGCCGACTCTTCCGGTGCTCAGCAAGATGATGGACACGGGAATGTGGGGCCGCCTGCGGTCCTGCGATCCGCCGATCACCTGCCCCGCGTGGATGGTGATGATGACCGGCACGTCGCCGGGCGAACTGGGCATCTACGGCTTCCGCAACCGCACTGATTATTCCTATTCGGGTCTCGGCATCGCCACCTCGTTGTGGGTCAAACATGAGACCGTCTGGGATGTTCTTTCCCGCAACGGGCGCGACTGCACCACACTGGGGGTGCCACTGACCTTTCCGCCAAAACCGTTGCGCGGCAACCAGATCAGTTGTTTTCTAACGCCCGGCCCGGAGAGCAATTTTACCTATCCGCCGACGCTGAAAAACGAAATTACGCAGGCCTGCGGCAATTACATTCCGGACGTTCGCGACTTCCGCACCAACGACAAAGTCAGTTTGCTGAAACGCGTTTTCGAGATGACCGACAACCACACGGCCTACGCGAAATGGCTGCTGAAAAACAAGCCGTGGGATTTTTTCATGATGGTGGAGATGGGCACCGACCGCATCCATCATGGCTTCTGGAAATATTTCGATAAGCAGCATCCGCGCTACGAATTCAACGCCGATCTGCAAAATTGCATGCAGGATTACTACAAGCACGTGGATGCCTCGCTCGGAAAAATTCTCGAGGACATTCCCGATGACGCGTGGATCGCGGTTGTCAGCGATCACGGCATCAAGCGCATGATCGGCGGTCTCGCGTTCAATGAGTGGCTGATTCAGGAAGGCTACCTCGTCCTCAAGTCGCGCCCGGACAAACTCACGCCGATCGGCAAGTGCGATATCGATTGGAACAAAACCAAAGCGTGGGGTGATGGCGGCTATTACGGGCGTCTGTTCCTGAACATCAAAGGCCGCGAACCGCAGGGCACCCTCGCGCCGGAAAATGTCGAGGCCTTCAAGCAGGAACTGACAGCGAAGATCCTGGCCATCAAAGACGACAAAGGCCAGCCGATGAATTCCGAAGTGCTGCGTCCGGAAAAAATCTACGACAAAGTCAACGGCATCGCCCCCGATCTGATCGTCTATTTCGGCGGACTGTATTGGCGCTCCGTCGGCAGCGTCGGCGGCGCCAATCCGCAGATTCACACGTTTGAAAACGACAGCGGTCCGGACGATGCCAATCACGCCGAAGAAGGAATTTTTTTGCTGACAACCAAGGCGCGCATGAAAAGCGGCGCGCGCGGGCCAGGCGAGAAAAAAGGTCTGCACATTCGCAGCGTGGCGAAGACGGTGCTCAAGCTGCAAGGCATCGAACCGCCAGAGGCGATGGGCGGGGCTGCGTTCGATCTGACGGGCCTGGCGTAATATGAAAATCGCCATTTTCCTGACGCGTGCATTTAACGTGGGGAGACAAACAGATTCTTGCCACCTATGTTCTCGACGAGGTGCTCAAGCCGCGGCTGCCGAAAGACGCAGCGGCCTACATCGCGCTGACCGCGTCCGATTTGTGGCCGGGCGAGAACTGGAATTTTGTGTTCGGCGTGGCGTCGCTGGTCGACAGAACCGGCGTGTGGTCGATCTACCGCAACGGCGATCCCACCACCGACGCCGCCGCGTTCCGGCTTTGCTTATTGAGAACGTTGAAGACTGCGACGCATGAGACCGGGAACATGTTTTCGATCCCACATTGCACGCACTACGCCTGCAACATGAACGGCAGCAACAGCCGCGAGGAATCGGATCGCCAGCCTCTCGAAGTCTGTCCTGAATGCGCAGCAAAAATCTGTTGGGCCGCGCAGGCCGATCCCATTAAGCGCCTGAAATCAATCGCCGCGTTCTGCAAAGAACAGGGCCTCGCGCCCGAACAGGAAAAGTACGAAGCGGCCATAAAGGCGCTTAGCGAATAAACCCACTCAGTGGCGGGACAGGCGCAACTTCATCATTGATTCTTGCTCTGGATGCGGCGCGGTGTAAAAAAGAACGGCGTGACGATATTCGATTTCACACGTTAGTCTCGGGCCATTCAGTATTCGGAGTTCTCCCCATGGCGTTCCTGTTCTCCCGTCTTTTCGTGCTGGCTCTCCTCGTTTCCGGAGCCACCGCATTCAGCGCCGAAAATGCTGAACGCCCCGTGACCGCCCCCTTTAAGGTGTGGAAAGAGGTTCAAAGCCCGGAACTCAGAGCGTTCAACGCGCCGGTCGCGGAGCGCTTTGAATTGCCCAACGGCATGGTCGTGTTTCTGCTGGAAGACCACGAACTGCCGCTCGTGGAATTATCCATGACCTTGCGCTTCGGCGACGTTCACGAACCGGCTGGAACGGCTGGACTGGCGGATGCCGCGTTCTCCGTGATGCGCAGCGGAGGCAGCGCAAAATATCCCGGCGACAAACTCGACGAAATGCTCGAAGACATGGCAGCCGAAGTTAAGATGGGCGCGGGAATCGATTCCAGTTCCGCCAGTCTTTCGTGCCTGAAAGAAGACTTCGACAAGGGCCTCGACATCCTGGTGGATGTGCTGCGCCGACCGGCTTTTCCCGAAGATAAAATCGATCTGCATCTGTCACAGGCTCGCACCGCGATCTCGAAGCGCAACGACAGCCCCTCGTCCATCTCCAGCCGCGAATTTAAGAAAGCGCTCTACGGCGAAAAAAGTCCGTATGCGAAAGTGGTTGAGTACGCGCACTTGAATGCCATCGATCAGAAAGCATTAAAGACGTTTCACGCGGCGTTCTTCCATCCCAATCTGTACATTCTCGGCGTCGTCGGCGATTTCAAGAAGCCGGAGATGCTCGAGAAAATAAAAAAGGCTTTCGCGGATTGGCCCGCGGCAAAAGTAACGCTGCCGCAGGTGGCGGCCATCGAGGTATCGCACAAACGCAAAGTGCTTTTCGTCGACCGGCCGAAGATCAATCAGACCACGTTCACCATGGGCCACGTGCTGGATCTGCGCCGCAACAGCAAAGAATATCCGGCGATCCAGATCATGAACGATGTTCTTTCCGGAAGCATGTCCGCGCGCATGTTCACCGAGGTCCGCACGAAAAAAGGCCTCGCGTATTCGGTGTGGGGTTACGCCAATATCAACTACGACCGCGCCGGCCAATTCTCGAGCACCGCGCTGACCCGCAACGAACAGGCGCTGGAATCGATCGACGCCGTCCGCGAGGAAGTCCTGCGCATGCGCGAGAAAGGGATTACCACGGAGGAACTGGATGGCTCGCGCGAACGCATTATGAATTCGTCGGTTTTTAATTTTGATTCGCCCTCCAAGATTCTCAATCGCCAGATCACGTATGAGTTCTACGGCTACCCGATGGATTTCGCGGAGAAACTGCTCGAGTCGATCAAGAAAGTCACGGTTGACGACGTCAACAAAGCCGCCAAAAAATTTCTAGACCCGGATAAAATGATTCTGCTCGGCGTCGGAAACACCGCCGCTCTGGACGATTCCAAAACGTTCCGCTCGCTCAAGGACGCGCAGTTCCTGGATGTCAACATCCCGCTTCCTCAGGCCGAGCCCATGGTGATCGATTCGCGGCGCGAACAGGACGGCAAAAAAATTCTGGCCGAATGTCTCAAAGCTGCTGGCGGAGTCGAGGTGTTTCAAGGCATCAACAGCGTGCGCGCGGACGTCGTTCTGCATCACAAAGGGTTCAAACTCAAAGGCTGCCTGCGCGGACAGATGCCGGAGAATGTGCGCGTGGACGTCTCTGGTCCGTTCGGCCCGATCAGCCAGGTGATGACCCAAGACGCCGCGTGGAAAGCGTCGGGCGGTTCGGTGAGTGAGCTCAGGCCGGCGGAGGCGAAAAAGAATTTGCGCACGCTGCTGCATTCGGATCTCGGCCTGATGCGCGTGCTCGCCTCCGGCAAGGAAGGCTACAACGTTCAGGCGCTTGACTCGAGCCGCGAAGGCGACCGCGATCTGGTCGGCGTGGAAATCGAATCGCAGTCGCTCGGCCGCGTGAAGATCTGGTTCGACGCACAATCCAAATTGATGGCGAAGCTGCGCTACGTTGCGGACGTCAGCAAGAAAGACGAGAGCGGCAGCGTTCAAAAAGAATACGACAAGCTGTTCACCGACCACGTCGCCTTCGGTAAAATGACTCTCGCGCGAACGATCACCGACAAAGATCCGGCTGGGCCGCAGATCATTGAATTGCAAGCCGTTCAGATCAACGCGACGCTCGATAAATCCCTGTTCGACCGTCCCGAGAAGGCGATCAATCCGCCGAAGGACTGAAACCGCCAAGACGCCAAGAGCGCCTAGGAAAAACAAAGGCTCTTGATTATTTCGAGGCCGGCCGCAGTTCAATCCGTGATACGCCCAGAGATCCAGGCGCTGCATTGAATCACACCGCCGAGCTTGGGAGGGCGGGGGACCAGCTCCGCGCTGGCGACGACATCCATCTCTCCGGCGACGTTGCGAATGCGCAGCCGCCAGAAGGGCACTTTGGTCATCGGATTGGTGATCTGCTGGCCGTCTAAAATAAGGCCGCAGACCATGGCGCTGGCAACCGGCTCCGCGAGAGGCTCGCGATTTTTCCCCGCAAATCCGAGCGGCACGAAGGCTTCGGAGGTGAGGCTTGCTCCTTGCCGCGCGGCCAGAGAAGCGAAGTCCTTGTCGCTGTCCACGAACGCAATCTGCTGCGCGAAAGCGGTCAATTGAACGGTCGTGATGACCGGAAGTTTTAATTCTTCGTGGGTCAGATAATTGGGCGTGTCGAACACGAAGCGGAATGCGCCGCGAATGGGGTCGTTGCCGTACGGTTGCGCCAGCGCGACAAATCCGCCATCCATGGGAAACCCGTCGCGAGGAACACGAAGCATCAACCCGGCGCTGGTCCGCGTTTTTCCGAAAAAGTGCGGATTGATACCCACGAGTTCTTCTTCCAGGCTGAGCTGGATCCAGACTTCAATCCCATTCCCAAGGGGCCAGACGATATACGTGCCGTGCTTGCCACGAGTCGCTTTGCCATTCTGAAAGCATTTTTTGGCGAGCGACTCCAGATCACTGCCGTCGATGCCGGTGAAACCCAGCGTGGCCAGATGGTTGCTCAAATCGCGATCCTCCGCGTGTAAACTAACAAGATTTGACGCGAATGAAACCGGCAACAGAGCGTTAATGGCAAATGAATGTGGCTTGCAAAATGGTGATCGGAAACGGGGGTGCGCGTTTCAGTTGGTCATTTCATTGGGCGTCGAACGGTGTATAAAAGAAGAGGCGTGTGTCGCTATACTACTTATAAGGAGCAGCGAAAATGGGTGATCATTGGCCTCTTGTTGTCGCCAGCGGATTGATTGCCATGGCTGCCGCATTTGGACTGATTCAGCACGAGCACGCCACTGAAGTCGCCGCGACGCGCAGCATCACGACGTCGCGATCCACTCCCCTGCCCTCGGTGTCCGCACCCGCGCAGACCGACGCGCCCGCCGTGGAGCGTGCCGCGCCGGCCGACGTGAGACGGCCGTTGGAAGCGCCTGCGCAAGTGCCAGTGGCCGCCCCAGCGCCTCCAGTGAAAACCGCGCCGATGGTAACGGCGCCGATGGTAACGGCGCCGATGGTAACGGCGCCGACAGCGCCCGCCGCGATGGCTCCCACTCCGGTTCGCACGTCGAAAAAAGACGAGCGCGCCGCTTTGTTTGCGACCCTGCGCGCCGAACTGCAGGGTAAGCTGGCCGTGGCGCCGATGGATTTGGCCGGTGGCGGGTTTGCGGTGACTACCGAGGGGATGCGGCTGGAGATCCTGCCGGCGGGCAACTGGTCCATCAGCCTCTATAATATCAATCCCAAGACCCCTGAAGCCGAGACGGACAATTTCAAGAAAGCGCTGCAAAGCACCGCCGCGGTGCTCGGCATTGACTTGACGCAAAAAGCCATGGAGTCGGCCAATGGGAAAACATATCTCCAAACGATATGCAAGCTCGGCAACGTGTCGCTCGTACGCGACCCGGCCAATGGCAACTCCTGCGTCATCCGGCCCAATGAAAAGTGGGTTGCCCCGCCCGCCGTTAACGTCGTGCGGCCCGAACCGGCTCCCGTGTTGATTCAGCAGCCGAAGAATGTGCTGGCACCGTCGGTCAAAAGCCCGTCGGTGTCGCCGCCGAAAGCGCCGGCGGACGCCAATTTTTAAGATTTCGTTTTGAATCCTTAAAGAGTCAAAGTTAGGGATGGAGTTTTTTCGGGCAGGTGTTAATTTGCTTTCGTGATCCCACTGTGCCATTTTCTTCCGCGCGGGAGGGCTTCCGGGGCTCCTGAAAACAATGATTGTTACGCCACATGATTTGTTGGCACAGCGCGAAATTCTGCTCGCTCAGCAGAGCAGAGTGTGCGCCGCGAGTGCCCAGTGGGAGCCGCAACTGCAGGCTGTCCTCAAGCTGGCCCGGCGCTACAACTACGAACGCAAGCACACGCATCAGGTCACGCGGCTGGCGCTGCGCCTTTTTGATGAACTCTGGCCGTTGCATCGTCTGAGCGCTCAAGAGCGATTCTGGCTGCAATGCGCGGCTGTGCTTCACGACATCGGCCGCTGCGAAGATCGTGAGCATCACAAAGTCGCCTTGCGTATCGTTCTCAGCTCGGCGCTTTTGCCATTCGATAAAATGACGCGCCGAATCATCGGTTCCATCGCGCGCTATCACACCAAGGCGCCGCCGAACAAAAAGCACGGACACTATTCGGCGCTGCCCGAAAGCAAGCAGCAGGTCGTTCGCAAACTGGCGGCGATTTTGCGCCTCGGAGACGCTCTGGACCGCAGCCACACGAAGCTGGTGAAACGGCTGTGGTGCGATGTCACCGACGACTGCATTGCGGTGCGTTGCGTCACGCGCGATGAAAGCCGGGACGCGGCCCTGTGCGAACGCGCCAACCAGAAGGGCCGTCTGCTGGTCGATGTTTTCAAACGCAAGCTGGTCATCAAAACCACCACGGTCAAAAACCTGCGCCGCGACGGCATGCTACATCTCTGCCGCGCGATCGATAGCGGCGCGCTGCGCTTCGGCGTGGCGTGATCAACGCCGTCTTTTGGCTTTTGAAAAAAATTTGAATCGGCTTATTTGTGGCAGACCTCCGGTGCCCTTTCAGGGCGCGATTCGATACGACGCTTTATCCGGGGGTGCTCACCCCCGGCTAATGTCCGGCGGCCCTCCGGGCCTGACAGCAGGTCACGCTTCGCGTGCTCATCCTTAGCTATATTCTGACGGCAAATGTGGAACCGGATTTCTTGCGAAAGGAGGGCTCCGCTTGACGCCCGCAGCGAAGGTCCGAAACTGCATCTCACTTTCGGAGGATGTTTCATGGCGGCTGAAGCGCACCAATCTGATTTTCTGAACGTCGTGAATTCGAGCGACGAGGCTTACTACACCATCACGACGAAAGCCGCCGGCCCGCAGGGGGCTCTGCCGCTGACGCCGGAGATGCTGAAGAACTGGGCGAGCGGCGATTTATTCGGTCTGAGCCTGAACGCGGGAATGGGCTGGGACGTTTCAAAGGTCAACGGCAAACAGTTTTTAATTCTCAGCACCTCCGGCGGTCTGCGCGCCGACGACGGCACGCCGATCGCCCTCGGCTATCACACGGGTCATTGGGAAGTGGGCCTGCTTATGCACGCCGCCGCGCGCGAACTGAAGGAACTTGGATGCGTGCCCTTTGCCGGGTTCTGCACCGATCCCTGCGATGGACGCACGCAAGGCACGCCGGGAATGATGGACAGCCTCGCGTACCGTAATGACGCCGCGATTATTTTCCGCCGGCTGATCCGCTCGCTGCCGCAGCGCAAAGGCGTCATCGGCGTGGCGACCTGCGACAAGGGTCTTCCGGCCATGATGATGGCGCTCGCCGGCACCGCCGACCTGCCGTCCATTCTCGTGCCCGGCGGGGTGATGCTTCCGGCCGAAAGCGGGGAAGACGCGGGAAAAGTGCAGACCGTCAACGCGCGGTACGCGCATGGAAAACTGACTCTGCAGGAAGCGGCGGAACTCGGTTGCCGGGCCTGCGCGTCGCCGGGCGGCGGCTGCCAGTTTCTGGGAACGGCCGCGACGTCGCAGGTGGTGGGTGAAGCGCTGGGGATGTCTTTGCCGCACAGCGCGCTTGCGCCGTCGGGGCAGCCGATCTGGCTCGATATGGCGGTGCGTTCGGCGCGCGCATTGACCCATCTGGAAAATCGCGGCATCGCGATGAAACAGATTTTGACGTCCGAAGCCATCGAGAATGCGATGGTCGTACACGCCGCGTTTGGCGGATCGACGAATCTGCTGCTGCATGTTCCCGCGATCGCTCACGCCGCAGGATTGCCGCGGCCGCGCGTTGAAGACTGGAGCCGCATCAACCGCAAGGTGCCGCGCCTGGTGGACGCGCTGCCGAATGGACCCGTGGGGCATGTGACGGTGCGCGTTTTTTTAGCGGGCGGAGTTCCCGAGGTGATGCTGCATCTGCGGCGCATGGGATTGTTGCACGAAAACTGCCTCACCGTGTCCGGCGAATCGCTCGGCAAGGTGCTGAATTGGTGGGAGAGTTCCGAACGGCGCAAGCGTCTGCGCGAAGAGCTGACGCGCCGCGATGGCGTGGATCCCGATGATGTGATCATGTCGCCGCAATCCGCTCGCGAGCGCGGGTTGACCAGCACCGTGACATTCCCGCGCGGCAATCTCGCGCCCGAAGGTTCCGTGATCAAGAGCACGTCGATCGATCCCAGCGTGGTCGATGCCGACGGCGTGTACCGCAAGACCGGTCCGGCGCGGGTGTTCACGTCGGAACGCGCCGCGATTCTGGCGATCAAGGAACATCAGATCAAGGCGGGTGACATCGTCGTGCTGATCTGCCGCGGTCCGATGGGCGCGGGGATGGAAGAGGTCTATCAGGTCACGAGCGCGCTGCGGTATCTGGATTTTGGCAAGCATGTGGCGGTCGTCACCGATGCGCGATTTTCTGGCGTGTCCACCGGCGCTTGCATTGGCCATGTCGCCCCGGAGGCGCTCGCGGGCGGGCCCGTCGGAAAAATTCTAGACGGCGACACGATTGAAATTGTGATCGATCGCAACGTCAACGCCGGCACGATCAATCTGGTTGGGGAAGGCGGGAAGAACAGCGGCATAGAAGAAGGCACGCGGCTGCTGCATGCGCGAAATCCGCGCCCGGATCTCCACGCCGATGCGAACCTTCCCGCCGACACGCGGCTGTGGGCGGCGCTTCAGGCTGCCGGGGGTGGCACGTGGGGCGGCTGCGTTTATGACGCCGACGAAATCGTGCGCGTTCTTGAGGCGGGACGAAAAGCATTGAATCGTTAGAGCAGTTCACGCCTTGTTTAAAAAATGCGCGGCGCAACGTAATTTTGCGTTTTCATTTCCCGTCCTCGAATTGGCTATAGAACAGATTCTCGAAAGAGGAGACGAAAGAATGGCCAAAGTAAAGATGACCCCGGACGCGCAACTGGCGACCCCCGAAGCAATTCAGATTCGCATTTTTCAGCTTGAGACGGAACTGAAAACAACGACGCATCCGACGGACGTGCGGCAGATCAATGGCCGCGTCAGATCGTTGAAGGCTCGCCTGGACGTGGGCATCGAAAAAACCGGCGGCGCTAAAAGTTCCCTGCTGATCAGCAAGAACGACTTGATGTAATTGTTCCGAGGCTTCTGCGCGGGATTGAGCGCGAATTCGTCAACACGTTTTGGCGTTTCGCTCATTAGTAAAGTCCTCTAGCATGTTGCCGCGATGGCGAAAACACGTCTGTTTCACAACGGCGCAGTCATTCTTCCGGACCGGATTCTGGAAGACGGCGTCGTCGTTTGCCGGGGCGGAAAAATTATCGGGGTCGGCGAGCGGCGCGGCTTTAACGCGCCGCCCAATGCCGAAGCCATCGACGCGCGCGGCGGATTTATCGGGCCCGGCTACATCGACATTCACGTTCACGGCGGCGACGGCGCGGATTTCATGGACGGCACGGCGCAAGCGGTGCGCACGGTTCTGCGCGCTCACGCGCGGCACGGCACAACGGCGCTGTTCCCGACAACAACGACGGGCTCGCCGCGGCAGATTCGCGCGATGCTGCGCGCGTGCAAATCCGTCCAGAAAAAATGGACGCCAACGGATGGCGCGGACATCGCCGGCGTGCATTTTTATGGACCGTATTTCGCTGAAAAAAAAACAGGGTGTCACGCGCGCACCGGCCGGCGCGATCCCGATCCTCGCGAGTACCTGAAAAGTTTCGACCTCAATATCATCAAGGTCGCCACCTGCGCGGCTGAGCTTCCGGGCGCCGAGGCGTTCTACGCGGAAGCCGCGCGGCGCGGCTGCCTGGTGACGTGCGGCCATTCGGATTCCAGCTGGGGCGAGATGCAGCGCGCCTTCGATGCCGGCATGCGGCACGTCGATCATTTCTGGTGCGCGATGAGTTCCATTCCGAGCGTGCGCGCGCGCCTGGGAAGCCCGATGCAGGGCAGCATGGCGGAGTTCGTGATCTTTGAGAAAGAAATGAGCACCGAGGTTATCGCCGATGGCTGCCATCTCGCGCCCGAACTTCTGGAATACGCGTTTCGCATGAAGGGTTCGAAGCGGCTGCTGCTGGTCAGCGATGCCAACCGTGCGCTCGGCATGCCGCCCGGCCGCTACCGTTTCGGCCCGGAAGAAAACGGCGACTGGTTTGAGAGCGACGGCAAGGTCGGCTTCCAACCGGGGCATGGTCTGGCGAGTTCAATCGTGGGCATGGATACGATGGTGCGCACCATGGCGGCGGTGACATCGGCGGGAGTGGCGGAGGCGGTCCGCATGGGAAGTCTGACGCCCGCGGAACGCACGGGTATCGCCGCGGAGACCGGAAGCCTTGAAATGGGCAAGCGCGCCGACGTGCTCGTGCTTGACCGGAATCTTTTCGTGAAGCAGGTCTATCTGTCCGGTACAGAATTTATTTCCACAAGGCCTCTTTAGCAGAGGGGACACCAGCGGCTGCCATTTTTGTGTCGACCCGCTGGGGGAGTTTGGTTTCCCCCGCTTACGCCGTGGGCTATTCATGTATCGCCGCTACGCGGCTGTGCACCGCGTCTTGGAAATTGTATCAATTACAAAAACTCACTTCTTGCGCAGACCGTCGACCCAGTTGCGGACGGAGCTGAGTACGCCGGAATCGGAGGCGAGGAAGACAGTGGGTTTTGGAGGCAGCGACGCGGCCAGTTTCGGCGACATCGTTTTCAGTTCGGCGAAATAATATTCGAGCTTTGCTTTCACGATGGTGTAATTGGAATCTTCGCGCAGATCATGCGTCACGTTAGGAGTGCCGGATTCCGGCATCGGCTTTTCATCTTTGGTTGAACGTTCCTGGTCATCCTGAGCGGACCAGGCGGCCTGAATGTGAGCGTCCATGATCTCGTGGATCTCGTCGGCCATTTCGGGCGTCCACAGAATCGATCGAATGAGGGGGCGCAGATCGTAGGACGAAATATCCTGGCGCCATTCCTGCCGCGCGATCTGGATGGCGAACTGACGGACGATCTGGGCGAGCGTGATGATGTCCGCGGCTTGCGCCACCGAGCACTCCGGGGGCACGGTGAGACCGAGATCACGAATCAGGGTGACCTGCTTTTCAGTCGCGGGGTTCTGCTCACGGTTCATCAATCACCTGTATACCACTATTATAACTGATCGTGAAGGGGTGCTTTTTTGCAGCGAACAATTGTGAAGGGCGGCAAATTTGCAACTCCTAATCATGCACGCAACTTTAGTCGACAGGAGATAGAAAATGGAAGAGATCGTTCGAGCCGTGGCTCAAAAAACCGGCATCAGTGAAACTCAGGCACGGACCGCCGTGGAGACAGTCGTGAACTTCATCAAGAACAAATTGCCTGCGCCTGTCGCAGGTCAGATTGATAACGCCATCGGGGGAAAAGAGCAGAGTGTAAGTGGCGGCATGGCAGCGAAAATCGGCGGCCTGCTCGGGCAGTAATTTCAGAAGTCAATATCGCGCCGATTATGCTCCTCATTATAAAGGCCCCAGCGATCGTTGGGGCCTCCGTCCGCACCGAACCCGCCCAAGCCGCCCGTGGGATAGCCGTCGTATTCAGGTGTGTCGATCAGGTGAGCACGTTTCACAAGAATAGTTTTTTGTTCACCGCCCGCGACAGTGCAGTTCAGCACGGAATCAACGGGATGCTGCGGGATCGCCTTGTCGCCGCTTGACTTGCAACGCATGGCCGAAACATGGCAGCACTTGATCTGATGATTGTCACACCAGAGTGTGCCATCCCTGTCGCGGCGGCATTTGGATTGATAGCATTCCGAACCGGTGACCCCGAACGAAACCGTTAAAAACAAAACCATTACCGATGCGCGCATGTGAAATCTCCCGACCCCGCCCGATGATGGCACCGGCAAGCCGGGGGCCAGCGCGTGGATTGCGGAACTGGCGATGCGGGTCTTCGGCTGCTAGAGTGTATTTATGCTTTTAAATTGGGCGCGCGCGATCCGGGCAACGGGACTTGGCATCTGGCTGGGCGGAATCGTCATGGCGTTCGTGGTGGCCTCGACCGTATTTAAGGTGCTTGAAAAAGACCGCACGATGGCTGGAACGATTGTCGGCGAGTGCCTTCGGGCGGGCCAGAATGTAAAGCTGGGCGTGGCGCTCGTGGCGCTGGCGGCCGAGGCGGTGATATTTTTCAGCGGGGCTCAGAGCGCGCCGCTGGGATGGCGGCGGTTTACGCCAGCGGCGTTTCTGCTCGTGGCGTTCGCGATCACGCTGGTGGCGACGTTGTGGCTGGAACCGAAGATTCACCAGCTGCGTGGAGACATTGCGGACTTCAGCGAGCAATCGAAAGAGAGTCCGCAGCGGCAGGAATTCCGCACGCTGCACGGCCTGAGCATGGGGCTGCTTTTTCTCGAAGCGCTGGTGGTGCTTGCGGCGTTGATTACGGGATTGCTTTAAGCGTCAGTTTTGTGATTCAGAATCGTTCTTAAAGAGCAGCGTATTCGTGGCGACGTTCGCCGATTCGCTCCAGCGTTTGCGCAGCAGATCCAGCAGCGGCTTGCTCTGCGTTTCGATGTTGTCGAACGTTCCTTCGAATGAGCAACGCCTGCGGAAATAGCTGGCTTTGCGCAGGTTGCGGAAAAAGCCGACGAAGTCTTCTTCGCCTTCGGATGCGAAGCCGGGCGCGACGCGTCCGATATCGGCGACGTGCGTGTGCTTCAAACGTTTTCCCGCCTCCGCCACGTGCTGCAGCGGTTCCTTCTCCTGAGACATGTGGAACAGATCGGCCAGGAGTTGAATGCGCGGGTGGTTGACCGCATCGACAAGACGGATTCCGTGCTCGACAGAAATCAGCAGATTGTCTTCCTTGGAATTCAACGGCTCGAGCGCGATGTCGATGCCAATGTCATCGGCGACCGGACCGAGCATGCGGCAGAACTCGATGAACTGCGCTTCGGCATTTAGATGCAGGGTGCCCGCCGGCGCGCGCCGTGCGGCTCCCGAGCCAAACACGATCACCTCGGCTCCGAGAATTTTGCAGCGCCGCATGGCGGTCTGGCAGTATTTTAGTGCGGCGCGGTGCATTGCGATGGGGCCGGTGAGGGGGAATTTCGGCGGCACGAAACTATTGAAGATCTCGACTCTAAGCGGTGCTTTTTCAAGCGCGTTGACCAATTTTTCAAACTCGGATTCGCCGGCATCGGGGCTCACAGCGCCGACGGGAAACTCGACGTAATCGGCGCCAGCTTCCTTCAATCTGGCGAGCAGATCGGGGAGCATCGAAAGCGGTTGATCCTTAACTTGGGGCGCGAACGAGCCGATGCCGCAGCAGATTCCAAATCGCACGTCGAATGGTCCTCGAAACCCAGCGTTAGTGGAATGCCGTTACCTGCGTTTTGTTGCCTCTTCCCGGCTGATCGTCGGGATGGAATCTTTGAATTTTTTATCCGCCGGGCGTTCGGAGTCGGACGCGGGCGGCTGCTTGGAACCGGTGATGATGTCCGAGGGCATGGGCGGCCGCGGCCATTCTTTCTTGGCAAGTTTCAAGGCGCGCGCTTCTTTCAGCTTTTTGGCGTACTCGGGATCGGTGGGTTCGATCTCCGGCTCGCCGAGCTGCTTGGGCAGGCGGTCGTAATTGTCGTTGTACCACGCGACGTATTTTTTGAGTCCATCCAGCACCAGCGCCTTGTCCGGCTGGACGCTGATAAAGGACTGCCCGGAAATGCTCGTGAGCGTTTCCTTGATGGCGCGAACGAATGGCACCTGGAACGATGGCGCCGCGTCTTTTTCCGGCATCACCGAATAGAACACTTCGATGACCTGTTTGACGGCGCTGCGGCCATTAAGTTGTCCGACCAGCGACATGCAGCTTGAGCGCGCTTCGACATTGACATGGTTGATTCCGGCAACGACGTAGGGCAGAACATCGGGACCCATGTTTAAAATTTCGCTCTTGGCCGCAGCGCGCGCCGGTTCGTCCACCGTCGCCATGCGCTCGATAGCCAATTTGAATTTCTCTTCCTTTTCAACGGGCATGCGCTTGGCTTTGTCGGGAAAGCCTGGCAGTCCCGTAGGCGGCGTCCACGCGACTTTTTTCGGATCGCCATCTTTCTTGCCGGCCTCATCCTTCTTGTCGCCTTGGCCGGGGGATTTGGGATCGTTCTTCACCGGTTCGCTGGGCTTGGCTTCAGCGGTCAACGTGGGATCGGGCTTGTTTTCAGTGGGAGACGCCACGGGCACGGTTTCTATTTTGACCGGCGTTCCCGTCTGCGGAACCTTCACCACCGCCTCGATGTCTGTCTTGGGTTCAACGGTTTTGACGGCGGGCTTGACCTGGACGGTTTTGACTTCGAACGTGCGGGGTGGAGGCGCCTCTTCGGCGACTTTGGATTTTTTTTCGTAAACGATCGTTTCGATATCGCTGCGCCGGATCGACGTGATCGATCCGTTGGCGCGTTTGAGGGCGACCGTGTGGGTGTTTTCTTCCACGACGGTCCCGTTGACTTCGGTGCCGTCGGACATGTAAATGGTGTCGGCCCAGCAGGAGAACACCGCTGCGCCGGAGACCATCAGAGAAAGCAGGAACGGCTTGGCGTTCATGGTAAATCTCCCGCGCGATTGTGTGCCACGGGCTCGCGCATGGCCCGAGCGGCAGCGCTGGCGGATATCTCAAACCGCCAGCGGCACAGTGCCGTTACTTCGAACGTTCTTCGGCGCTGTAAACCTGCTCGCGCAGGGCGCTGCCGGAACCTTTGGTGACGGGGACCAGTTCGCCGGATTTGAACCACAGTTCCAGTTCGCGTGCGGACGATTCCGTGGAGTCCGATGCGTGAATCAAGTTGTTCTGACCCGAGAGAGCGAGGTCGCCGCGGATCGTGCCGCCCGGCGCTTTGAGCCCCGAGGTCGGTCCGACCAGTCCGCGGATCACGCCGATCGCGCCGTTGCCTTCAAGGCACATCACGACGACGGGGCCGCTGGTGATAAAGCTGAGCAGGCTGCCAAAGAAGGGCTTGGCTGAATGTTCGGCATAATGTTTTTCGGCCGTGCCCTTGTCGACAGTGACGAGTTTCAAGCCGACGAGGCTGAGGCCTTTCTTTTCAAAGCGGGTGAGAATGTCGCCGATGAGGCCGCGGGCCACGCCGTCGGGTTTGATGATGACCAGTGTTCGTTCGTGCAAAGCGCTCAAGATCGCCTCCGTGAAGCGTGAATTAGACTAAACTAAAAGCAGAATGCTACACTAGATTTTTTCTCGATCAAGCGGAGCAAACCTCCGCGTGGTGGATCAACGCAAAGGGGAAGCTCAGTTTCGATGGTGGCGCGGACATTCCTGTCTGCGGGAGGGTTGTGCGGACCGCGATGGGATTATTCCGTGTCGGCGAGCGTTCCCGGCAGACAGGATTGTCTGCCTCACCATTGCGGCTATAATTCCGCCGAAGTGATGCCAGCCGTTACTTCTCTCCCCCAAGCTTGATGCGCTGCATGTTGTTTTTATCGGCGTGAATGTCGGACTTGGGGAACCAGAGGGCCTGGTAGCGGTCGCCTTCTTTGTCCACGTCGTTGGCGAAGAATTGGAAACCGATCTCCGTGTTTTCGGCGGCTTCGATGTTCAGGTTCGTCCACGGCAGGCGCGCTTCGATCACGTAGCCCTTATCGGTGACGGTGCTTTGCGTTTCGATCGCGAGCTTGTTCTTTTTTTCTTTGCGATAGTCGCTCAGGTTGCTGCGCAGTTCAGGCTTGTTCTTGTCGCGGCCGGGGCTGATCACGGCCTGATAGCAGATCTCGCCGCCTTTTTTGTCTGCGGCGAAGATTTCAATGGAATCGCTCTTCCAGAGGTCTTGCGGTTTTTCGGCGGACTCGAGCGCCACGTCGTCGGTCACCGTGACGATGATCAGCAGCCCCTTCTCATCCCAGCCGAGGCGGAACGAGACCTCAAAGTTTTCCGCAGGCAGTTTCTTGCCGGAGCCGTCGGTCATGCCGGCGACTTTCAACCCTTTGTCGCCCCAGTCGTCGGCTTTGCCGTCGATGGCGATGTCTTTCAATTTGGGCGCCTCGAACAGGTCGGCCTCGCCCGCGAAAAGCGGCGAAGCAGCGATCAGCACGACAGCGGCGATGAGGCGGTACGATGAGGACATGTCGAGACTCTCCATTTAAGATAGGGTTCCAGGTAAGGTATACACCCCGAGGCGGATTAGATCAGTGCCTTTTCAGGTACCGAGTAGATGGATATAGGCGGGGTCCGTTGAACGCCCAGGATCACTCTCCCCGTCGGGTGCCAAGGAGCAGAAAAAGCCCTGCTCCTTGGCACCTGAATCATTCCAAAATCTGCAATCCAAAATCCAAAATGATCTCACCCCGCCACCGCCCACGCATTCAATACGCCTCCGCAGGGATTTGAAATCGAGCCGCGAACGAATAAACTCTCGAAACCCTTTTGGAGATATCCATGTTCGCTACTCATCGCCTTTCAACATTCGGCAGCGTTCCTGTTTTTACATTCGTCCTGTTCGCGCTCGCCGTTTCTCTGCACGCGGGAGACGCCGCGACCAGCGCACCGAAAAGCATCGTTGCGGCACTGCAGCCTTTCGTTGACAGCAATACGCTCGCCGGAGCGGTAACGGTCGTGGCCACCAAAGAAAAAATTGTCAGCCTCGAAACGGTGGGTTACGCGGACATCGCCGCGAAAGCACCGATGAAAGAAGACACGCTCTTCTGGATTGCGTCGATGTCCAAGCCCATCACCGGCGCGGCGCTGATGATCCTTGTCGATGAGGGCAAAGTGAACATCGACGACCCCGTCGAAAAATACCTGCCTGAATACAAGAACCAGGTGATGATCGAGAAAAAAGAGAACCAGGTTTTTGTCAGGAAACCGGCGCGCGTAATCACTGTGCGCGACGTTATGTCGCACACCAGCGGTCTTCCTTTCATGTCCCGCATCGAAAGTAAAATCGATTCCTACACCCTCAGCGAATCGGCCATCAGCTACGCGTTGACGCCGTTGACTCACGAACCCGGCAGCAAATGGGTATACAGCAATGCCGGCATCAACACGGGTGGCCGCATCATCGAAGTGGTCAGTGGAATGCCCTTCGACCAGTTCGTTGAAAAGCGGCTTTTCATACCGCTCGGCATGAAAGACACCACGTTCTGGCCGAGCGAATCCAGACTCAAACAGCTCGCCAAATGTTACAAGCCCAATGCGGCTAAAAACGGTTTGGAAGAGACGCCCATCCAGTATTTCACCTACCCGCTTCACGAACGCAAACGCCACATCTGTCCGGGCGGCGGATACTTTTCGACGGCCAGAGACGTGGCCACGTTCGGCCGCATGGTTCTGAATGGCGGCGAGTTCGACGGTAAGCGCATCATCTCCGAAGCCTCCATAAAAGTGATGACCTCCAAGCAAACCGGCACAGTCGAGAATGGCTACGGGCTGGGCTGGGCCTGCGAGAACAAACCCACTGGCGGTTTCGGCCACGGCGGCGCGCTCGCTACGGATCTTTGGATCGATCCGCAGCAGGGTCTGGTGATGGTCTATCTCGTTCAGCACGCGGGCTACCCCGGCACGGAGGGCAAGACTATTCTTCCGGCCTTCAAGAAAGCCGCGGTCGAACTTTTCAAGAAGTGAGACTCACGGCGTGTCCATCGCGTCGTCCTAATTTCGTCTCCGATACGCAGCCACCGGAGGGTCCGGCGACGCTTGTTCGAGTCCTAGGTAAAGGTACAGTTGCTGACACATCGGGTCACGAACGCAGCCAGCTCAGGAGCAGTTTAAATGCCAACCGCCTTGGAACTCGCGAAAGCTATTCAGCCGGAACTCATCGACATTCGGCGCGATCTGCATCTGCATCCGGAAATTGCGTGGGAGGAAGTGCGCACCGGCGGAATTGCGGCCGATTTCTGCGAGAGGCTGGGCCTGAAAGTGAAACGCCATGCCGCAAAAACAGGCGTCATCGCGGAGCTCAATGCGGAGAAGCCGGGACCGATTCTCGGGCTGCGCGCGGACATGGACGCGCTGCCGATCGAGGAAGAAAACGCGGTTCCGTATAAATCGCTCTCCGCCGGGAAGGGTCATCTCTGCGGCCACGATGCTCACACGGCGATGCTGATGGGCGCGGCGAAGATTTTGACGCGGTACAAAGATCAGATTCCATTTCCTGTGCGCTTCATCTTTCAACCGGCGGAAGAAGTGCCTCCGGGCGGCGCGGAGATGCTGATTGCAGAGGGGCATCTGGATGGCGTCGGCGAAATCCTGGGCCTTCACGTTAATCCGCTCATTCCGGTTGGCTGCATCGGTCTGCGCAGCGGGCCGTTCATGGCGAGCATGGATAAATTCGTGATCAATGTCGAAGGTGTCGGCGGGCATGGTGCGATGCCGCATCTCAGCCGCGATCCGGTGTTGGCCGCCGCGGAGATTGTCGTGGCGCTTCAAGGCATCGTGGCGCGGCGGGTCGACCCACTCGATTCAGCGGTCGTGAGCGTCTGCCAGATGGACGCCGGCAGCGCGTTCAACGTGATTCCGTCGAAGGCGCGATTGATCGGGACGGCGCGAAGTTTGTCGGCGCACACGCGCGAACACCTGCCGCTCTGGGTGGAGGAGATCGTCAGCGGAATCGCTAAAGCGCACGGGCAGAAAGCGACGCTAAATTACATTCGCGGCACTCCGGTGCTGAGCAACGAAAAGAGTTCCACCGAAAAGATGGGCCGCTCATTTCGCGCGCTCGGTGGAATTGAGAGTGAGATCAAGCCGTCGATGGGCGGTGAAGATTTCGCGTTTTATCTGGAGAAGATTCCGGGGTGTTTTGGATTTCTAGGCGCTGGCGATGGCAGTCCGGAAACGTCGCAGTGTTTTCATCATCCACGCTACAATATCGACGAGAAGGCGCTCGCCTGGGGCGTGGCGTTGTTCGTGCAGATGGTGTGGGACCGCGCGGGGTACAGACCGTAGTTCCACCGCAGAGGCGCGGAGAAACGAAGGGCACAAAGAACGACGAGGATCATGAAAACCTGGGGCGTGGGAATTTTTGATAACGAGCAGGCGCTGAATATCCGGCGCGACTTCGAGGTGCTTGTCGCTCAGGGCCAAAGTGTTTTTGCGGCGGCGGATAAGTTGATTGAAAAATATGCGGATCAGAACAGCGCGGTGATGTATCTTGCGCTGGCGTCGTTACAGCTCGATCACGACGTCATTCATCCCAAGATTAAAAAGCGCGCGTTGACGGCAATTATTTCAGGCCAGGCCGCCGAAGCGTGGGAAGAAACGGGCACCGCGGTCTTCGAGAATCGCAAGGCGGTCTTGCAGGAGCTGCGCCGGCGCCTGCTGGCGTCGCCAACGTGAGTGGGACGACTTATTTCATTAATACCTTCCGTCAGACCTTGCTCAAAATCACGACTTTTATTTATATGGCGTTCCGAAGAAACGCCGCGAATGATCTTTGCGGACTCTTACTATTTTATTGCGCTGCTCAATTCCGCGGATTCATGCTCCCCGCGAAGCACTCCATTTCGCGCAAAACATTGATGAACCCATTTTAACGACCTGCTGGATAATGACCTTTCACTGTTCCTGCGTGTTTTAGCAACACACTTGAAAGGTTAGACCGCTTTTTTTTCTCGCAGACCCTGCTTTGACTTCTTGCACGCGAACTTTCGCGCCATCGGGAAGACTGGAGGGCTGGTCGAGATGTACCACACCGTCTTTTACTTTGCCGCGCAGCTCCATGGTTCGCACCTCACATTTTTGCCACGAGATCGTAGTCCAGGGCTTCGACGACTTCGGCTTTGACGAATGTGCCGGGGGGCAGCTTGGAGGCGATGCGGCCTTTGAGGTAGATCACGCCGTCGACTTCGGGCGCTTCGAGCTGACTGCGGCCGATGGTGAAAACGTCTTTAACTGGGCTATCCTGAACGCTGCCATCGACGAGGACTTCGATTTTCTGGCCGATGCGCGACTTTGTGCGTCTGCGGGAGACTTCGCGCTGCGCCAGCATCATGGCGTCCCGGCGTTCTTTTTTCACGGCGAGCGGCACGGTGTCCGGCGTCTTGGACGCGGGCGTGAGCGGCTCGGTGGAATAGAGAAACGCGCCGGCGTGCGTGAAGCGCCCCTCGTTCACGAAGTCGATCATCTCCTTATAGTCCTGCTCGGTCTCGCCGGGATAACCGACGATAAAGGTCGTGCGGATGGCGCCGCCGGGCAGCTTCCGGGCGATCAGATCCATCAGCTCGCAGCTTTGTTTTTTGGTGACGCCGCGCGCCATCGCTGACAGCATCGGATCGGAAATATGCTGAAGAGGAATATCGATGTACGGGCAGAAGCGTTCGTCGCTGGCCAGTACGTTCAGCATCTCTTCGGTGAGATACTTCGGGTACGCGTACATCAGGCGGAACCAGCGCGGACCTTTGACGGCTTTCAGCGCTTCGAGCAGATCGGCGAGGCGAAATTTGTTGTAGATGTCGCGGCCATAGCTGGTGGTGTCCTGCGCAACAAGGCTGATTTCTTCGGTGCCGCCTTCGGCCAGTTCGCGCGCTTCTTCAACGATTTTTTCAATCGGGCGGGAGACCTGCAGGCCGCGCATGCGGGGGATCGCGCAGAAGCGGCAGGGGTTGCTGCAGCCTTCGGAAATTTTCAGGAATGCGGCGTGCGGCGAGCCGATGCGCAGACGCGGCGAGACCAGGAAATCGTTGTAGCTTTGCGGCACGGGCTTTTTCGCGGCGCTGACATTGGGGCCGGAACGCTGCGCGTCGCCGGCTTGTTTGCTTGCACCGTTGCCGCGCGCTTCGTTGATGAGGTCGTGGCAGATCTGGGCGATGCGCGGGTATTCTTTGAACCCCAGGCGGACGTCCGCGGCCTTTAAAAAACGGTTGAGTTCCGGAGCGTCGGCGACGCGTTCCACGAGGCAGCCGAGCGCAACGAGCGTCTTCAAGCTGCCGGTTTCTTTCAGTCCAGCCAGTTCGTTCAGCACGCTCGCGGTTTCTTCGCGCGCGTCGTTGATGAACCCGCAGGTGTTCACGAGGCAGACTTCAGCGACGGCGGGATCCTGCGCGATGAGAAAGCCAGCTTCCGCGAGGCCGCCGAGAATTCGCTCGCTATCCACCAGGTTTTTGGCGCAACCGAGATTGACGAGACTGATGACGGGCCGCCGGACTTCGACATTTTTTGCGCCGCTCTTCGCGGCGCGAACTTGAGTCTTCATGCGTACTAATGTATCGAGAGAGGCAGGAAGTTCCATGTGTTTCAGGAACCGCAGTCGACGTTTCCAATTCTAGGTGAGACACAATCGCAGGCGGCATTTTTGTGTCGCCCCGCTCGGGCTTTAAATTGAGAGTTCAATTTCCCACGGCTTGCGCCGTGGGCTATTCCTGTGCCGCCGCTAAGCGGCTGACGGCAACGGCAACAATTTACTTCTTGAGCCAGGCCCAGAAGCCGGTGTATTTTTTGGTGGAATGTTCCACGAAGTCGCTCGTGACGTAGCCGGAGCGACCGATGAGCTGCTGCAGAATGCGCATGCTGAATTCGTCAGTATCTCCGAAGTCTTCCATATAAAAGGCGCAGATCCGGCCTTCGGCCTGCGAGAGCAATTTTAGACAGTAGAGCAGCATGTATTCGAATTTTTCTTTGCCGGTAGTCTGGACCTGCCTCTCGACTTCGGGCCCCGCGCTGGCCATGATCCTGTCTTTGTCGGCGGGCTTCGCGGCGACGCCTTGCGGGAAAATCGGTTGCGTGTAGACGAACGTGCGTTCGTCGTCCTCGTCGGGCGCGGGGGGCTTGGGCGGGCGGATGATCGTTGCGTCGTCGTCTTCGTCGCTCATTTTTCAGACCTGCGGGAAATGGATAATAATACAAGTTTGTGGGGCTAACAGCGGCCTTTTTGGGACGGGGCAGGAGAGCCCCGTCCACCAAGCCCCGTCTACAGTTCGGCTTTGAGGGCCAATCTTTGTACACCGGCCGCTTTCAGTGCGGCCAGAACTTCATTCACATTTTTTCGCGTTGGGCCGGCGGTGACCAGTACGACGGCGGACGGATGAGCGGACTGGTTTTGCGGGAGGCGCGTCTTGAAGAGTTTGACGGCAGCCGCGACAGACTCTTTCAAATCACCTTTCAGGTCGCGGCCGTCGATGCGCACGGTTCCAGACGGCTGCACGACTTCGATCACGAGGCGAACTTCGGCGCCGGGGGCAACAATGCGCTCGCTCGGCATGAAGCGGTCTGTGTGCGATTCCTCCATTTCCTGGCGGACTTTGCGCGCGGGCACGCCTTGAGACAATTCCAGTTCCGGGCAAATCAAGAGCGGGCGGCGCCAGGGTGGCTCCTCAGTGACTCCAGTTTTTCGCGCGTAGAGTTTCATGAAATAACCGGAGACGCGCGCCACCGGCAGCGCATCGTCGCGAATGCCTTTATCGAGTCTTTCGAACAACGTCGAACCCGGCGGGCAGAGAATTCGCAAGGCGTAAACGTCGCGGGCCGAATCGACGAAGACGGCGGGCAGAATGGTGTAGCCGGGCGGCAGTCCGTATTCGGGCGGCACATCGGCGCGGGAAACTTCCAGCACCACGCCGCGCGGCAGCGTGATGACCTGTCCGCGGTGGAGGCCGGGAGTATCCATCAGGTTGTCGAAGGTGATCTGATCGTTGGTTTTTTTGCGAATGGCATCGTGGCTGACGTTGACCAGGGAGCGCAGCAGGAACTTGAAAGGAGCGCCTTCGATCACGGCACTCTCCGTGAACGTGCGAGGCTGCGTGTCTTCGACAATTTGCGCAAAGAGGGAGCGGCGCTGATCGGACCCTTTCGCAGT